>ERZ1066136.259-NODE-259-length-50201-cov-17.137897_pt1 | contig 50201 bp, 30 predicted proteins | sample MGYA00382783_ERZ1066136 | MGnify/ENA primary metagenome ERZ1066136 (study PRJEB33369, sample SAMEA5778366) | biofilm metagenome | biome: Industrial cooling water; feature: Water cooling tower basin; material: Biofilm | place: United Arab Emirates | collected... | reverse complement strand
TGCCTGCCGTCCCATGGCAGTTCGCGATGCCGACGTCGCGCCGGCACCACGCCGCCCGCACCGACCCCGTCGCGCCGTCGCGGCCGTCGCGTTCAGGTCTTTCGCAGTTCGTCGCGCCCGTCGCGTTCGTCGCGCCCGGACAGCACCACTCGCGAGCGGGTGTGCGCATGGATACGCTGCGGGCTATGGCTACGACCGCTGCGCCGCGACGCCGCCCGATTCCGGGGCCGCGGGCGCGTTATCCGGGGGAGCTGGTGCTGCGCATCGTGCGCGGGCGGCTCGAGTTCTTCGTCGCGCTGGCGGCGGACCATGGCGACGTGGCGGGGGCGGCGCTCGGCGCGGAGAAGCTGGTGCTGCTCTCGCACCCGGACGCGATCCGCACGGTGCTCGCGGCGCCGCAGGGGAAGTTCAAGAAGGGGCTCGGCCTCGAGCGCGCGGCGGAGTTCCTGGGCGACGGGCTCCTCACGAGCGAGGGGGACGTCCACCTCCGGCAGCGTCGCCTCGTGCAGCCGGCGTTCCATCGCGAACGGATCGCCGGCTACGCCGACACGATGGTGCGGCACGCCGAAGCCACCGCCGCGACATGGCGCACGCGCGCCGCCGACCCCGGGGCGACGATCGAGGCGAGCCATGCGATGCACGCCCTCGCGCTCGCGATCGCGGGCGAGACCTTCTTCGGCGCGGATGTCTCGGGCGACGTGGCGCGCGTCGGGCGGGCGGTGGACGACGCGATGGCGACCTTCGACGTCGCGATCTCGCCGATCTACCCGCTGCTCAAGCGCTTCCCGGTGATCCCGGTGGTGCGACGCTTCGAGGCCGCGCGCCGCGAACTCGACGACGTCATCACGCGGCTCATCACCACACGCCGCGCCGAGGGGCCGGGACGCGACGACCTGCTCGGCCTCCTGCTCGCCGCACGCGACACGCAGGGCGACGGGTCCGGCATGAGCGAGGCGCAGCTCAAGGACGAGATCCTCACGCTGCTCGCCGCCGGCCACGAGACGACCGCGAACCTGCTCACGTGGGCGCTCTGGGAGCTGGCGGCCGATCCGCTGCTGCAGGACGCGGTGCGCGCCGAAGTGGCGAGCGTCGCCGGCGACGGCCCGCTCGACGCGCGCCACGCGACGCGCCTCCCGCTCGTGCGTGCCGTCGTGAGCGAGACGCTGCGGCTCCATCCGCCGGCGTGGATCATGGGGCGTCGCGCGCTCGTGGATCACACGATCGACGGCTGGACGATCCCGCGCGGGACGACGATCCTCGCGTCGCAGTTCATCGTGCACCGCGACCCGCGCTGGTGGCCCGAGCCCGAGCGGTTCCGTCCCGCCCGCTGGCTCGACGACACACAGGCCGCGGGGCGTCCGCGCTTCGCCTTCTTCCCGTTCGGCGCCGGTGTCCGCATGTGTATCGGCGACCAGTTCACGTGGATGGAAGCGACGCTCCTCCTCGCCGCGCTCCTCCGCGCGGTGCGGCTCTCGCTCCCGCCCGACGCGACGCTCCCCCGTCGCGTGCCGAGCGTCACGCTGCGTGCGGAACGGCCCGTGGTCCTGCGCGTCGAGCGGGTGTGAGTGGCCGAATCGGCCGGAACAGCTGGGGACTGCAGGCAACGACAGGAACTACAGGCAACTACAGGAACTACAGGCAACTACAGGAACTGCGCGGACTGCGCGGAGTGCACGGACTGCAGGAACTGCAGGAACTGCAGGAACTGCAGGAACTGCAGGGAAAGACAGGAACTGCAGGGAGCGACTGGAACGATCGAAACGATCGAAACGACCGGCACGACCGGCACGACCGGCACGACCGGCACGACCGACAACGACATGAACTGCACGCCGCAGTGCGAGTGACGGTCGATCGACGACTGCGCGTGTCGAGGCCTGCCACTGCCGTTTTCCAAAGGCAGTACCCTGTCGTTGCCTGTGGTTGCCTGTCGTTGCCTTCAGTCCACTGCTGTTTTCGGTGACCGCACCCGGTCCCCTGCCGCAGCGCCGAGCCGATCAGGACCTCGGCACCTCGCTCATGAGCCCGACGACGTTGCCTTCGCTGTCGTTCACGAAGGCCATCCAGAGATCGTGGTCGGGCATGGCGGCGACCTTGTGGGGGGCGTGGAGCGAGGTGGTCCCCTTGGCGACGAGTGCGTCGTGCACGGCCTCGAGGTCGGCGACCGCGTAGTAAAGCACCGAGTTCTGCGTCGGGCTCCCCGCTTCGGGACGCGTCAGCATCAGCCGCACGCCACCGCAATCGAAGAAGGCCAGCCCCGGCGGCGCCTCGAAGAGCAACCGCAGGCCGAGCACGTCGCGATACCACGCGATCGCCCGCGGGAGCTCCTCCACCACGATCGCCACCTGGCCCAGTCGCTCGATCATCACACGCTCCGTCGGTCGTTCACCGAACAATGCGGCACACGGTGCCGATCACGCCCTATTGCCGTGCACCGAGCGATTCCTTTGCAATGCCTACGTGTCCTACGTGTCCTACGTGCTTCCCGCTGTTCGTGACGCACCGGAACGACAGGAAGCACGCAGGACGATCGGACGTCACGGCGTCGGCGTCGGCGCCTTTTTCTTCGCCCCTTCGAAATCGCCGGCGCGGATGATCACGGTCTGCTTCGGGTCGAGATAGCGACGGATCGCGTCGTTGACCTGCGCGACGGTCAGCGCCTGCACGCGCTGCTCGAGTACGGCGTCGTAGCCGGTGAAGGTGCGGTTCCAGCGGCGGCGCGCGATGATCTCGTTCACGAGTTCGTCGTCGTTCGCGTACGTCTGCTGACGCGCACGGAGCCAGCCGGTCTTGGCCGCCTCGAGCTCCTCGGCCGTCACGCCGTCCTTGAGGAAGCGGTCGAGCTCCTCGCGGAAGCCGCCCTGCATCCGTGCGAGATTCTCCGGCGCGTAGATGCCGATCGTGCTGATGGCACCGGCCGAGTCGGCGGGCGAGACGTCGAGCGACGTGAAGACGCCGTACGTGATGCCGTCCTTCTGTCGCAGCCGCTCGGCCAGGCGGCTCTTGAGGAAGCCGCCACCGAGGATCTCGGTCGCGATCGCCATCGCCGGGTAGTCCGCGTCACCGTCCGACAGCCGGACCGACTGCACGGCGGCGATGAGCGCGTTGGCCTTGTCGGGCGTCTCGATGCTCACGAGCGTCGAGTCGGTGCGGCGGAAGGGCTCGGGGATGAGCGCCCACGGCCGCGTCGAGCGCCAGTCGCCGAAGAGCGTGGCGGCGAGCGCACGCACCGAGTCGGCATCGAAGTCGCCGACGAGTGCCAGGTCACCGTGCTGCGCCGTGTAGAACTCGCCGTGGAAGGCCTTCGCCTGCTCGACGGTGGCGGCGGTCCAGTCGGCGGCGGCTTCGTCGAGCGTCGGCACGTAGAGCGGGTGTGCACGATCGGCGGGGGCGGTCACGCGCTGCAGCGCGGTGATCGCGAGCGCCTGCGGATCGCTGCGGCCCGCTTCGATCGCGGCGAGGCGTTCGGTACGGAGCGTCTCGAACTCCTTCGCGTCGAACGCGGGGCGTCGCAGCATCTCGGCCACGAGGCGCATCGTGGGCACGAGGTTCTCGCGGCGCACGGTGAAGCTCGCGTTGGCCGAGCGTCCCGTGCCGGAAACGCTGACGCGCGCCTTGAGCTTGTCGAGCGTGTCCTTCATCTGCTGCCGCGTGCGATCGAGCGTGCCGCGCATCAGCATCGCACCGGCGATCGCGCCCGGCACGCGTCGCCCCGTCAGCGACTCGACCGTGCCGAAGCGCAGCACGAGACTCCCCTGCACCACCGCGCCGCGCGTACGCTTCGGGAGCGTCGTCAGCCGCATGCCGTTCGGCAGCGCGCCGCGCGTGGTGCGCGCGTCGATGTTGGCCGGCGTGGCGTCGAACGCCTCGCCCTGCGCGATCGCCTGCTGCCCCTTGTAGTCGCGCACGAGCGACTGCACGTCCGGCGCCTCGGGGATCGGGGCGCGATCGGGCTTCTCGGTGGGGATGAACGCGCCGACGGTGCGGTTGTCGGGCTTGAGGTAGGCCGCGGCGACGCGCTGCACGTCGGCGGCGGTGACGGCGCGCAACCGGTCGCGCGTCAGGTGCAGCAGGCGCCAGTCGCCGCTCGCCTCGTACTCGGTGAGCGCGTAGCCGACCGACTCGGAGTTGTCGAGCTGCCGTTCGAGCGCGGCCACGAGCTCGTTGCGCGCCCGCTCGACTTCCTCGGTGGTGAAGCTCGAACCGCGCGCCGAGTCGAGCACCGCGAGCAGCGTCGTGCGCGCCGCGTCGAGCGACTGCTCCTTGCGGAGCGTGGCGATGAAGTACGCCATCGAGGGTTCACGCAGGTCGAACGACGACCCGCCCACCGACGCGGCGAGCTTGCCGTCCACGAGCGCCTTGTAGAGTCGCCCGCCCGGGCGCGACGCGAGGACGCTCACCAGCACCTGCGTCGCCGGATTGTCGGGATGCGCGAGCGCCGGAACCTTGTAGAGTGCGCCGACGAGCTGCTGGTCGCCGACACGACGCACCGTCACCGTGCGCTCGCCGTCCTGCACGGGATCACGGGTGTACGTCGGGAAGAGCAGGTTGCCGCGCTCGAGCGAGCGGACCGGCTTCGGGATGCCGCCGAACTTGCGCACGATCAGCGCGAGCGTCTGCGGCGGATCGAACTTGCCGGCGACGACCAGCACCGCGTTGTCGGGCTGGTAGTACTTGCGATAGAAGGCCTGCAGCCGTTCGATCGGCACGTTCTCGATGTCGGCGCGCGCGCCGATCGTGCTCTTGCCGTAGTTGTGCCAGAGGAAGGCGCTGGCCGCCATGCCCTCGAGGAGGTTCGAGCCGGGATCGTTCTCCCCCATCTCGAACTCGTTGCGCACCACGGTCATCTCGCTCTCGAGGTCCTTCTTCGCGATGAACGAGTTGACCATGCGGTCGGCTTCGAGATCGAGCGCCCAGTCGAGGTTCTCCGTCGTGGCGGGGACGGTCTCGAAGTAGTTCGTGCGATCGAACCACGTCGTGCCGTTCGGGCGCGCGCCGCGCTCGGTGAGCTCCTTGGGGATGTCGCGGTGGCGCGGCGTCCCCTTGAAGACGAGATGCTCGAGCAGGTGCGCCATCCCCGTCTCGCCATAGCCTTCGTGCCGCGAGCCGACGAGATAGGTGATGTTGACGGTGACCGTCGGCTTCGACTGGTCGGGGAAGAGGAGCACCTTGAGCCCGTTCGGGAGCCGGTACTCGGTGATCCCCTCGACCGAGGCGACGGGCGCCGGGAGTGCGCCGGCCGGCCGCGCGGCGGCGGGCTTCCGGGCTTGACCCTGCGCGACGAGCGGCGCGGCGGACGCCGCGAGCGCGAGGGCGACGAAGCGGGAGGCGGAGGAACGCATGTGATGCGGCTGTCGTGAGGTGGCCACTCGCGGCCGGTGCGAGCGCATGGTCGCGCTCGACGTTCCGATACGATGGCGACGTTCGGGGGTTTCCGCAGCCGGCCTGTCGGGGCGTGTGCGTCACGGCGGCGGCCTCGAACGCGCTCGGCGCGCTTGCCCAACGTGCGCACGGCCGATTCCGTAGGGGGACATCGCAGCGGGATCGTCCATCCACCGCCCCATGCCGACCGTGACCGCGACCCGTTCCCGAGTGCTGTTCGCCACCGTGATGCTCGTCACGACCGGGTGTGCCGGGCGCGCGCCGTCACCGGCGTCGTCACCCGCGCCGGCAGGGGCGTCGCCGGGTGTTGCGTCGGCGGCGGGCGGCATGGGGGCGACGGAGCACGCGGCGCATCACGAGCACGGGGACGGGTTGCCGCCGGTGACGCTGCCGGCGAACTCGATCGTCACCGAGGCCGACGTGCGCTTCATGCAGGGGATGATCGCGCATCACGCGCAGGCCGTGTACATGACGCGGCTCGCCGAGTCGGCGGGGGCGGGCGCGCGCGTACTCAAGCTGGCGCGCAAGATCGACCTGTCGCAGGCCGGCGAGATCGTGCTGATGCAGGAGTGGCTGCGCGCACACGGGCAGTTCGTCCCGGACACGTCGAGCTGGCGCACGATGCGCATGCACGGGATGCTCACCGACGCCGAACTCGCGCAGCTCGCGGCGGCGCGCGGGACGACGTTCGACCGGCAGTTCCTGACGCTCATGATCCGGCATCACGAAGGGGCGATCCGCATGGTCGCCGACCTGCAGGCGTCGCCGCGCGCCGCGCAGGACGTGGACATCTCGGTGCTCGCCAACGACGTCGAGAACACGCAGACGGCCGAGATCGGCCTGATGAAGGAGATGCTGGCCGACCTGCGCTGAAGCGCGCGGCCCGTCGCAGGACCACGCGGCGCACGATGCGCCGCGTGACGTGGTTTCCCACTCCGGCTCCGCACCCCGATGGCCTTCCGCACGCCGTTCCGCCCTGCGCTCGCCGCGTCGCTCGTCGCCGGTACGCTCACCGCCGGCCTCCTCGGCGCGCAGACCTATCCCAGCGCGACCGATCCGCGCAACAACCTCAAGCCGGGGCTGCGCGACGCCGGCGTCGCAATCGCGGGGATGCGGCTCGTCTCGAACGTCCCGCGCCCGGCGGTGCTCGACTCGGTGAACGGCCTGACCTTCGTGAACAGCGATCTCGCCTTCAAGGGATCGCTCGTCTACCAAGGGAACTTCGCGGGCTTCCAGATCTGGGACGTCGCGAAGCCCGAGGCGCCGCAGCTGCTCTCGGTCGTCGAGTGCATCACGTCGCAGGGTGATCCGTCGATCGTCGGTACGCTGCTGTTCGTGTCGGCCGAGGGACGCGGCAATCGCAAGGACTGCGCGAAGGGCGGCGTGCGCGACGGATCGGAGCACATGACCGGCGTGCGCATCTACGACGTGTCGAACCCGCGTGCGCCGCGGCTCGTGAAGAACGTCGAGACGTGCAAGGGGTCGCACACGCACACCGTGATCCCGCATCCGCGCGATCGCAACGTCGTGTACCTCTATGTCTCGGGCAATCAGGGCGCCCGCCCCGCGAGCGAACTCGCGGGGTGCCGCAACGGCACCGATCCGGCCGACACGACGAACTCGCTCTATCGCCTCGACATCATCAAGGTCGACCTGCGCCGTCCGCAGGACGCATCGGTGATCGGTGGCGCGCGCGTCTTCACGGGGCTCGGCCCCGCGCCCGCCCGCGGTGGCCGCATGCGCGCACCGCGTGCGCTCGACGGCGCCGATTCGGCCGAGATGGCGGCGATGGCGCGCTACGGCCCGCGCAACTGCCACGACGTGACGGCCTATCCCGAAGCCGGGCTCCTCGCCGGCGCCTGCGCGAGCCACGGGCTGCTGGTCGACATCCGCGATCCCGAGCGTCCGGTGCGCCTGGATGCGGTCGCCGACACGAACTTCTCGCTCTGGCACACCGCGGTGTTCAGCAACGACGGCAGGAAGGTCGTCTTCACCGACGAGTGGGGCGGCGGCACGTCGCCCAACTGCCAGGCGATGCACCCGCTCGAGATGGGCGGCAACACGACGCTGGTGATCGGCGAGGATCGCAAGTTCCGGCAGCACGCGTACTTCAAGATCCCGACGGCGCAGAGCGCGCAGGAGAACTGCGTCTCGCACAACGGCTCGCTGATCCCGGTGCCGGGACGCGACATCATGGTGCAGGGGTGGTACCAGGGCGGCATCGACGTGATCGACTTCACCGATGCCGACCGGCCGGTGGAGCTCGCGTTCTTCGATCGCGGGCCGGTGGATGCACCGCCGACCGCGGGCGGTGCGCAGCCGGTGAGCCGCACGCGCGGCACGATCGCCGGGTCGTGGGGCGCGTACTGGTACAACGGCTTGATCTACTCGTCCGAGATGGCGCGCGGGCTCGACATCCTCGAGCTGGTGCCGAGCGACAAGCTGAGCGCCAACGAGATCGCGGCGGCGAAGCTGGTGCGGTGGGCCGAGTTCAATCCGCAGAGCCAGCCGCGCATCGTCTGGCCGGCCGCGTTCGTGGTGGTGCGCGCCTATCTCGACCAGCTCGCCCGCAACGACGGTCTCCAGTCCGCACGTCGCACGGCGATCGCCACCGCGCTCGACGCCGCCGAAGCGCAGCGTGGCGCGGCGCGCCGGGCGTCGCTCACGGCCCTCGCGGCGTCGGTGTCGCGCGATGCAGCCGGTGCCGCCGATCGCACACGCGTCGAGGCGATGGCAGGGGCGATCCGCGATCTCGCCGCCGCGACGAAGTGACCTTCCGAGCGCACGACAAGGAGCCATTCAGCACGTAGGTCACGTAGGACACGTAGGCATCGACGTGCGGGGCCATCTCCTGAGCGGAACCAGGCAGACAGACGTTTGCCTGGCTCCGCGCGCGAGGTGGCCCCGCGCGTCGATGCCTACGTGTCCTACGTGTCCTACGTGCTGACTGGCTGTCCCCGCGACGCGACAAACGTCGCGAGGGCGGCGATGAGGCGGTCGTTGTCGGGCGGGGTGCGGGCGGAGATGCGGATGTGTCGCGGCAGGCCGAAGGCGCGCGCGGAGCGGACGTGCACGCCGCCGTCGCGGAGGAGCGCCATGCGGGCGGCGTCGCCGTCGCCGACATCGATGAGGAGCGTGTGCGTCTCGCCTTCGTGCACGCGGAGGCCGAGGCGTTCGCATTCGCGGGCGATGCGGGCGCGTTCGCCGCGGAGGCGGGCCATCGTCGTGGCGACGTGGGCCTGCGCGTCGTCGGTGAGCGAGGCGACGGCGGTGGCCTGGGCGAGCGTGCTCGTCGCCCACGGCGCGCGCACCGCTTCGACGGCCTCGATCACGTGCGGCGGCGCGACGAGGAAGCCGGTGCGCACGCAGGCGAGGGCGTGCTCCTTGGTGAGACTGCGCAGATGCAGCACCGCCGGATGTTCGCCGAGGAGCGGCACGCCGGCGGGCTGTTCGAGGAAGGGGTCGTAGGTCTGTTCGAGCACGAGCCAGGTGCCGGTCGTCGCGCACGCGTCGGCGAGTGCGGCGAGGCGCGCGGTGTCGAGGCGTTCGCCGGTCGGGTTGTTGGGCGAGCAGACGAGCACCATGCGCGCCTCGTGCTCGGCGACGCGTGCCTCGAGCGTGTCGAGGTCCAAGCGCACGCCATCGGCCATCGGCGCCAGCTCGCGCACCTCGGCGCCCGCCAGCCGCGCGGCGCGCGCGTATTCGCCGAACGTCGGCGTGGGGACGAGCACGACGTCCTTCGGGCGGAGGAGCGCTGCGCACACTGCCTGCAACAGCTCCGACGACCCCGCGCCGAAGACGATGCGTGCGACATCGCACCCCCACGCCTGCGCCGCCGCGTCACGCGGTGCGTGCGCGTCGGGATCCGGGTAGTGCGACAGCGCCGCCGGCGCGACGCTGCGTTGCGCCGCATCGACCACCACCTGCGCCGGCCCCCACGCGTTGAGCGAGGTGCTGCAGTCGACGATCACCGCCGCATCGGGCACCGTGCCGTCCGGCAGCACACCGCCGTGCGGCACACGCGCGCCGACGGGGAGGATCGGCGCGGGGATCGGCGGCTCCGGCAACGCTCGCAGGTCGTACGGACGATCCGGTCGATCGTGCTTCGCGGGGTCCGTGTACCGCGCGTGCTTGCCGCTCATCGTCGCTCCTCCGTCACCCTTTCCGTCGCGCGTTCCCGGTGCGGATGCTCGCGGGTTCGGGCGCGGCATGCAAGCATCGGTGTGTCACCTGTGGGTTCCGGTGTGAGTCCGGAACTGCAGACCGCGGAGAAGCGGGGGGACGCGAAGGGACGCGGAGAACCGACTGTGGAAACAGCAGTCTCCGTCCTCCGGTCGTCTCCGTTCCTCAGAAGTTCCTTGTCTCTTCAGGTCTCGAACTGCTTGGAACTTCGGAGAAACGGAGAGAACCGGAGGGCGGAGACGTCCTTTTGCGAGGCATTCCTCCGCGTCCCTTCGCGCGCCCCCGCGTCTCCGCGGTCGGCCGTCCGTCACTACCCCAATCGACGACTCACAACTGCGACCCGAGCCTCACCTGCACCGTACGCCCTTGCAGGTTGTAGCCGCGCTTCTCGTAGAAGTTCTCGTCGGTCACGTTGTCGACGAGCACGTCGAGCTGCAACGTGCGCGGGAGGCGAAGGCAAGCGACCCCTGGCAACCACTGCGCGAATCGCGATGGCGGCGAGAAGGTCCGCTGGGCCGAGGCTCGGCCGATCCCGGAGAGATGTGCCGGGCTGCTATGCTGTCTCCCTGCCAAGTTGCGGTCACGCGACCCCGCGTCCGCCACGACGCGCAGGGATCAGCGACGCAGCGCGGCAGCGAGCGCAACGAGTGTCGTGCGCCACGCGTCGGCGTCCTCAGTCTCGTCCCACAGGTCGCGAAGCTCGGAGGCGTCCCCGAGGACGCGGTCGATTGCGAGAGCCGCCTTGTCGTGCAGGGGGGTGTCCGGAAGCCGTACATGAGCAGCGACCCAGCGATCGAGTTCGCTCGTATCGTCGTCATGCGGAGTGCCACCGCCCGCGAGCCGGGCGAGCACCTCAACGGCGGCGACGGCCTCACTCGCCAGGTCGGCGTCGAGGTACTCGTGGCCAGCAGCGAGCACGGCGTCCAGCGCCGACTCGATTGGCCCGAGATCATCCGCCGCGAGCAACGTCTCGAGCCAATCTGCGGCGGTGTCATTGCTGAGGGGCTCGTACGACCAAGTTCCCATGCGGTTATCTCTACTTCGTGTCGGTTGCCGGCGAGGTCGAGTTCCCGAAAGTGCGGGAGCATGACGCCGCTTGATGAGTGGGGCAGACGTAGCCACGACCGGGCCGGAAAGACACTCACTTGTAACGCTGCGAGTGCAAGCACTCGGCTTCGCAAGTGAGTCGCTTATACCGTCCTGTGCGCTGTGGGCGAGTCGCATGGCACGACTAGACCATGCAATACTCAAATGCAGAAGTGCCTTGGAGAGCGACGAAGCTCGACAACTCCTCAGTCATCCGTTTACGTCACGATAGGCGCTCGTTAAGCAGCGCGTCCCATTCCGATGATGAAACCAAGCGCCGACGCTGCTGTGATTCGATCTCCCAATCGAAACGGCTGATGTCAATGCACCACCCAGAGTCCGGCAGGTGGGCGTACATCTCTCGTGGCCCGTGCGCGCGAACATACCTATCGTCAGGATGCAGGAGGTATGTCCCCTCCTTCACGAGAGATCCAGGCACCAACGCCTCGTAGCTTTTCCGTATGCTCCGCTCTTGCAACTCTTGTCCAAGTTTCACGGTGCCCAGAAGATCAAACTGTCCACCATTCCGCGCTACCAGCGCTAGTGAAACCGAGATGACATCACGGATCTCTGACGGATTCACGGTGCTTTGGTTGCCGTACCTTTCAGTGAGCACGCCGACCATGCGTTGCAACATGCCGAGCTCTACGTCCGGCTCTGGATCGTACAGCACGACAAGATCGGCGCTCGTGTCACGGCCAAGGTATCGCAGCACGGCGCCGGACTCGGCTGGCGGCTTCCGTCTAGTGACCTTTCTGGAAATACTCACCGATTGCCTTTGTTGTCGACTGCCATAGATGTGACCCGATTCCGTTATTGATGTTCAGTAGGCCTCCGTGCAGCCCACGGGCAGCTCCTCCGCGAGCCTCAATCCTCAATTGCTCCAGAATCTTGGCCTGAGGCTCAGATAGGTCGCGCAGGCGCACACGAAAATCGAGACCAGCAAAGCGCGAATTGCGTCCGTGTGCGCTTGCACGAGCGATCTCGTGCATAGTTCTGCCAACGTACTTCGCGACACCGGACCTGTCGACAAGTTCGTAGATCATGTGCCGTGCGGCCCTGATCTCGCCCCCGCTCGCGGGCGTCACCAGCCCGATCGCGGAGGCCAGTCGATCAATACCGCCCAACTGGGTTCCGGTCAGCGAGCGTCCAAGCGCTACGACGACGAGATCATCCACGGTGCTCACACCGGGAACGAAGCCGACCGCAACGTCGAGCAAGCGCGGTTTCGGCTTGAGGCCATCCGGGTCCGACCACGACAGCGGATCCCCGCCCACGAACCCGTAGACGTTCGCGCCCCCCGCCAGCCCGATCGGATCCACGCTCGTGAACCGCGCCGTCCGCGGATCGTAGAAGCGGTTGCGCCGGTTGAGCAGCCCGCTCGCTTCCTTGCCGTCGGCGAGCCGCGTCCCCGCCCAGCGCCAAGTGCCGACGCCCGGCACGCCGGTGAACTCGTGATCGAGGGTGGCATTCCGGCCGATCCACGGCACCATCCACGCCGCCTGCCCGTCGGCCATCGTGCCGCCGACGGCCATGCCGCGCCAGCCGTCGTGCGGGAACAGGATGCGTTGCGGCGATCCGGCGACCGTGGCGTCCCACCCGCGCGCGACCATGAGCGGCATGTCGAGGTCGTCGCCGTACACGTGGAGCACGAGCCCCCACGGGCTGAGCGAGCCGCGTTCGCCGGGGACATCCGTCGGTGGGCGGTCGGTCTCGGCGACGTGGTCAAGGTGCGCCGTCGAGTCGTTCGCGCTCGTGCGGATTTCGTAGAGCGCCTGATCCCCCGCCCACACGGTGCGCACGACGGCGCTCTCGCAATTCTCGTAGATGCAGCTGCCCGAGGTGAACCCCGGTGGCGCGCCGTCGCCCGGCGTCGGCAGCAGTTCGCGGCGCTGCCAGACCAGGACCTGACGCCCGAGTGCATCGTAGCGATGCTCCTCCAGCAGGCCGCGCTCCTGCTCCCACCGGTTGTCGCTTGGGCCGGCGAGGCCCCCGTGCACCTGCACCCAGAACGGACGACCGAGGGCGTCGGCGTACTCCCGACGCTGTGAGCGCGCCGTCATCAGCGCACCCGTCCATGGGTGCTGTTGCTGAGGAATCGCCGTGAGCGCGACGGCCGTCCCTCCATCGGGGCGATAGCGAATCGTGTCGCGGACCTGGCCGGCCGTGCCTGCCGCGAACGGCTCGGTGACGGTGCCCACGAGCTGACCCACCACCGAGTATCGGTGATCCGTGTACCCTTCACGAACCACCGGCACCTCGGGACGGGAACCCTGCCGCAGAACCTGGAGGCGGTTGCCGTGCGCGTCCTGCCGCAGGTGTTCGTGCAGCGTGCGGACGAGCGCCGTGTCGGCCTTCACGCGCTGTCCCAGATGCACGACCGCACCGAGTCCACTGCGCGTCACGTCGGCGGAGTCGGTGCGCCGCTGCCAGGACGACCAGCTCGCGACGCGCGCGATTCGATCCATGGCATCGTGCGAGTAGCGCTCGACGACGAGTGAATCGCTCCCTCGCCACGCTCGAGTCCCAACGAGTCGGCCCGTGTTCGGGTCGTAGGCCCATTGGTCGACCAGCACACCACCGACAGCCCGCCGGCGCTCGATCGGCCGTCCGGCCGCGTCATAGGCCCAGCGATGCACGAGCCCGAGTGGATCGCTCAGCGAGTCGAGCAGCGCCGTGACCGAGCCGTAGTGCCAGCGCTCGGGTGCGCACGACGGCCCGCATGCGAGAAGGGTTGTCGGATGCCAGCGATGAGTCGGGCGCCCGCTGCGGTCGTAGGCATACGCGAAGCCGTATGCGTGCAGGCCGAATTCCGGGTCGCTGCCGTGCATGGGCATCGTGGTACCTGCGGCGCCGGCCGCGAGCACACCCGTACCCTGCGTCGCCGACCGCATCGGGATCTCGCAATTGGGATCGACGAACGGTTGGCAGGCAGGCGGCGGCGGTGGGGCCGGCCGTTCGGCACAACCCTCTCGACACCACGACCAGAATGGCACGGAATCGGATCGGACGAGGCGCCGAATCCACAACGAATCGGTCGCCAGCGCACCGTTGGCGAAATAGCGACGCCGTATCCGTGCCGACCGGTTGTCGGCTTCGCTCAGTCCACCCGTGAGCGCGTCGTATGCGAAGCGAAGTGTGTCGCCGGGAACCAATCGCGCTGCAAAGCTCACCGTCGAGCCGAACGTAGTCATCGCATTGCTGCACAGCCCTGGCTCGGACGCGTAGAGCGTCGCACAATCGAGCGCTCCGTGATGCCGCGGTGCGACGATTCGTCGTATCACGCGATCGAGGCGGTCATAGGCGCTCGTATCGACGAGCCCCATCGGATCGTATGACGCCATCACGTTGCCTGCCGGATCGAAGGCCCACCGCCGCCATGTGAGACCGAGATGATGCTCCTCGACGAGCCGCTGATGCGCATCGTACCGGTAGGCAGTCGTCATCATCTCCGGTCCGAGCGTCCCGGGCCGCCCTGCAACTGCGCGCGGATCCCGCGGGCGAGCGATGCGACGAACGGTGTCGGCAAGGCCGGCTGCGTCGAAGTGGGTGATCGTCGTCAGCGTATCCGCCGGTACCACCCAGCCTTGCCCGCCGGCAGTGTACGTCACGCCGTCACCCCACGATCGAGTCCAGATCGGCCTATCGAGCACGTCGTACATGACGCTATCGACCGCGACACGTCCCGCCTCGATCGGGGCGCGCAGCGCGGTGACACGACCAAGTGCATCGCGCGTGACGGTCGAGAGCGCACCGGTGGACGACCGATATGACACCGTGTTGCAGGCCGCGTCGCGATGGATCGTGTCGGCCACGGAAACCATCGGGCTGCGAGCACTGAGTGGCAGGTGAGCACACGGAGAGCCTGATGGCCGGTAGACCAAGATCGTTGCTCGAGCGAGTGAATCGGCAAGCGGGCCGCGCCAGGCAGCGACAAGATTGCCGACCGCGTCGTAGCGTGCATGCGAGAGTTCGCCCTCGGCACCCTGTTGCCACAGCGGCCTGTCGAACACAGGATGCCATCCCATGCGCACAACCGCGTCGCGCCCATCATGATCCCCGAACGGCCTGACCGACACTACGGAATCCACCAACCCGCGCGCGTTGTACGCGACCCATGTCTGTCGCCCGGTGGTCGACACGGTACGAGTGGGAAGCAAGGGAAAGCGCGGGTCCGCTCGGTCGGTGGTCTGGACGCGACCCGTGGCATCGGTCACCCGATACGGCGATCCCATGCGGTCCAACTCGAAGACCGTGGCGATGGAATCACCGCGTGGCGAAAAGGCGAAGGTGCGATGATCGGTTGTCGCCTGTGGCGAACAGGCTCGACGACCGTCCACATTGTTCATCGAGCGCACGACGTGCTCCGGCGATGGGGCCTCGACATTCGTGCGCACCGCATACAACAGGCCACCACAATCGTAGTACAGGAGCGAGACCACGTTTCGAACGTCACGAATGGCCGTGATCCAGTTCTTTCCATCGACATCGAGGATGGTGCCATTACCACCTGCATCGATGCTGTAGAAGCCCCAAGGTGTACGCGAGAGCGTGGTGCGTCGCTGCTGCATGCCGAGCGGAGGTGCGTCGACGTGCGTGAGCGTCCCGCCGCAGCCCGATTGATACGCGAAGGAGTACGGTGCGTGACTCTGCGCGAAGCGGAGTGCAACCACTCTGCTGCAGCCGTCATACTCGTAGGTTGTTGCTGCGCCGGTCACGTCGCGACGCAGGAGTAGGCGCCCCTCGAGGTCGAAACTGTCGACCGCCAATCCGGGCATCGGCCGCAGATAGCCGGCGGCCGTCCGGATGAGAGTGTCGGGGCGCGCCAGGGGTGCGCGCACGAACAACTGCCCTCGAACGTCCGAGCCAACTGGCTTGTAGGCGAACACCGGACCAACGCTGGTCTCGAGCGTGAGGGATCCGTCATTCTCGGTGAGGATCCTGTCCAGTCCCGCGAGTGTCCAGCCGGTCCCGAAGCGTGAGGAGATGCGCTCGACGGCAGGGATTCTGACATCGAGCGTCGTCACGCGCTCATGTGATCCGTCTTCTCGCACGAACTCGGTGACGATCGCCACCTGCGACCGTCCGCGGGGCAACCAGCTCGCATCGAAGTGGATCGCAACGATGCGCGGCTCATCGACAGCCCAAGAAGGTGTCGCACGCTCGAGCACTCCTGTCACTGGAATTCCGGCATGCCAGAGTCGCATGCGGACCATCGTGACGGGCAAACCGGTTGGCGGGCGCCGCAAGGTCACCCGCAGCACGCTGGTACCGGAGGCCTGACGAGACGAGTAGACGAGAGCCGGCGTTACGGTCTGATCACGAACCGTGATCGCAGGGAGTGGGAGCACGTACTCGGCCGTGCCGCATCGTGCCGTCACGCCGGCGCCAAGCGGAACCGCGAGGCACGTCTCGAGGACCTGCATTCCGTCCGGCGGGTTGGCCTCCCACGCATCCACGAGCGGAGAAGCCGAGACCCCGACCGCAGTGGCAACAGCGGCACCGGCGACGTTCGTGGGGCGCAGTTCGTCCGGCGGTGCTGCTCGCATCCTCATCCCGGTCGGCATCGAGTCGACGCGCGAGCCACTGTTCCACGCCGGGCCGGCAACGGTGGGAATCTGCTTTTGCTGCGCATCGATCCTGCAGGGATGAATCGCTGCAACGCCTGCAAGCATCAGCGCCGTGCTGTGCATGAATCGACTAACGACGATATCTCGACTTGGCCATCCAGAGCTCGGCACGTTGCCACTTGAGACACGCGTGCGAAGAAAAATCGGCATGAGAAGTTCTCGTGCGTCGGCGTTTCACGAATGAGGTGCACACTGACATCCGTTTTGTGGACGTGTGCTGTGGACATCGTGACGAGACGACATCGATGCAGCCGTTGCGTAGTCGATCGTGTGCACTACCGTGTCGTGTCGAGCGAAGCGAAGTCACTCGCGATCATGACAATCCGCTAACTGCAAGGAGCGATGATGACCGCCGCCACCGACCGTCGTGAGTCGCGAGAAGATGTGCTCAGCTCCACCTTGCGAGCACTCGCCTGCGCGTGTGTCGCAGAATACTGTGGCGCAGCGGCTGGGCTGATGCGCGATGCAAGCGCGCTCGTAGCACGAGTTGATGAGAGGGGTGCGTTCCGGCTTGGACTTGACCCGCTGGAAACGGCATCCGACGTGGTCGCAGACTATCTGCTCATGCTCGACCGACGTGCATGGTGCGCACCTGAGAATCCTGGTGCGTACGTCCGCGCCATGTATCGCACCCGGCTCGCCACGCTTACGCGTCGCGGCCGAGCTACCGAGGTGTCACTCTCGCAGGCGATCGAGGACATCGCTTTCGAATGCGACGATGAAGCAGCCGACTCGTTTGAAGCGGACAGCGTACAATTCGAGGTACTCCGGTCCTGGTGTACCAAGGCGGAGCTTGCGCTCCTGATCGCGTTCTACGGTGGACGATCGTACTCCGAGCTCGCTCGAATGCATGGGACTACGCGTGCCGCGATGATCAAGCGTGTGCAGCGGCTGCAGCGCAGACTCCAGAGCACGGCACGGCACGAGAATCTTCCGAAGGCACGCGTCTGTCCACACTCCGCGTCTCCTCTATCGAAACATGATCTCGAGTCGTGACTTCGGGAGGATTCGTGCCGATTACCGTATCGTTGCACTTCGATCGATTCAGCGACTGCTGCTGGTTTCGATGCTGGCATTGTCGTGCGCCGGCATGCTTCGCGCACAATGGCCTGCGGCGCCCACGGCGCCGTCTGGTCCGCAGCCGGCGCCATGGCCTCCGCCGCCATCCTCACCTCCCCCGCCATCCGGCCCTTCGTCACAGCCGTGGCCCTCTGTGCCAGTACCGTCGAATCCGTCGTGGCCCGCACCGCCCCCGATGCCACCGAGCGCACCGGGATGGCCCGCCGTTCCTGGCGCCATGCCATCGGGTGGTAACGCTCAAGCATCGCCGTTCGTGTCCGCGGCACGTGGTCCGTTTCTCGGCATCGCATATCCCGCACAGGGCCAGCCGATTCCGGCTGACCGTCCCGTCATCGTATTGCGAATCGCTGCGGCGGATCAAGGCGATCCAGTAGATCTTGCTTCGCTGCGTGTACTATGCGATGACGTCGATTGCACCGCGGCATTCCAGGTCACTGCGAGTGAGGGGTGGGGTCGTCTGAGCGGCAACGCAGGATCGAACCCACGCGGCGGTGACCACAGGCTCAGGGCGCGCCTCTGTTCGACGCGCGGACTGTGCACGTACATCGAGGCGACAATCCCCGTACAGGAGATGCAAGGATCGGCACGATCAGGCGGCGTGCTTCGTGGCCTCCTTCGAACCCTCGAACTGATTGGCGAAACACGGCGCCCGTAGTTACCTGGCTGACGCGAAGCAGATTCGGACGGTTGAAGGCACACCCGGTAGACCTTCCGATTGTCACGAGGGTAGTGCTTGATCTGTACAGTGGGGCTTGGTGGAAGTTTTCTGTAGCAAGGGCCCCAAACCTGCCGTCTCCGTCCTCCGGTCCTCTCCGTTCCTCCGATTTCCCTTGTCTGTTGAAGATCTTGAACTGATTGGAACTTCTGAGGAACGGAGGGGACCGGAGGACGGAGACGGCTTTTTCCAAGGCATTCCTCCGCGTCCCTTCGCGTTCCCCCGCATCTCCGCGGTCTGCCGTCCGTCACTACCCCGACCGACGACTCAGAACTGCGACCCGAGCCGCACCTGCACCGTCCGCCCCTGCAGGTTGTAGCCGCGCTTCTCGTAGAAGTTCTCGTCGGTCACGTTGCCGACGAGCACGTCGAGGCGGAGCGTGCGCGGCAGGCGGATGCCGGCGACGAGGTCGAGCACGAGCATGTCGGGATAACGGATGTCGCTGATGTCGGCGAAGTCGGAGAAGTCCTGGTCGAAGCGCTGGCCGACATAGCGTCCGGTCACGCCGAACCGGAACCGGCGCCGATCGTCGTATTCGACGCCGCCGAGCATCGTGAGATCGGCGACGTTGTAGACGTACGTCGTGCGCACGGTGCCGAGCACGACGCCGCGGAAGACGTCGGCGGGGTCGAAGTCGGGGCGGTTCTGGAACGGCGTGCCGTCGACGGTGACGATCGGCGACTGCTCGCGGGCGCGGAGGATGCGCGTGCCGCTGGTGAAGAACGACAGCGACCTCGCGCTGCCGCGTGCACGGAGCGGATCCCAGCGCAGCGTCCACTCGGCGCCCGCGATCGTGGCACGGCCGGCGTTCACGCGCGTGTCCACCTGACTGACCGGCGTGCCGTCGGGGAGCGTGGGACGCGTGCCCGCGGCGAACGTCGCGCGCGCACTCGCGACGCGATCCTGGATGCCGGTGCTGAAGTACGTCACGTCCGCTTCGAGCGACCCGTCGGCGCGCGTCCAGCCGAGCCCCGCGTCGATGGTCGCCGAGCGCTCGGGACCGAGGTTGGCGTTGCCGGTGGTGATGCGCGCGAGCCCCGTCGCGATCACGGTGCTGCGCCCGGCACGACCGAAGGCATCCGGCGCGAGGAACGCGGTGCCCGCCGTGCCATGCAGCGCGAAGCCACCGCCCAGTCGGTAGCGGAGCCCCACGTTCCGATTGAACGTCGTGAACGCATCGTCGCCCGGCGTGATGTCGGGACGGAACGGCGTCGCGCGGAGCGACAGCGCCACGCGATCGAGACGCGCCCCGATCGTCGCCACCACGCGCTCGGCCGCATCGGCGATGCGCGCTTCGGCGAAGGCGGCGGCGCTCGTCACCTCGGCGTCGGGCGAGAAGGTGCCGATCTGCGTCGTCGCGTTCGAGAAGCGCGACGAGAGCGACTGCTGCCGCACCCAGTCCGCCCCGGTGACGAGCGACACGGGGCCGCGCGACGTCGCCGCCTGCAGCTGCACACCATCGCTCCGGATGTCGCCGCGGAAGTTCACGAAGCGGACGCTGTCCGGCCGGTTGAAGAAGCCCTGCCGCTCCTGCGTGCGCCATGCGCGCAGCGTCGGGCGCCACGTGCCGGCGGTGCGTCCGATCTCGAGCGAATAGCCCGTGCGGTCCACGTCCTTGCGCCCGTTGCCGGGAAAGGCGGTCGCGGCCTGGTAGAGATCACCCGGCGTCGGGATGCCGTTCGCGTCGAAGCGCTCGAGTCGTGCATCGGCGCGCCAGTCGCCCGCGAATGCGCGACCGATGCGCAGCGTACCGCTCGTCACCTGCTGCTCGGTGAAGCGCCGCACGATGCCGTCGCCGAGCGTGTCGGCGACGAAGCGGTTCGGACGGTTGCCGAGCGGATAGATCTTCTCGGCCCGCTCGCTGCCGAGTGCGGTGCGGAACAGGTTGCCGTCACCGATGCGGAAGTCGTCGCGCTGATCGAGTCGACGCAGCGAGACGTCGGCGTCGACACCGAGTGCGACGCGCCCGCCACCCTGCACGCGGAGTTCGCTCGTGCCGAACGACCCGCCGAGCACGTCGACGTTCGCGCCGAAGGCCCCGGTGCGGCGACGCGTGACGATGTTCACGACGCCGCCCATCGCCGTCGAGCCGTAGAGCGCGGATGCGGGGCCCTTGAGCACCTCGATGCGTTCGACGTCGTGCAGGTCGACCATGCCGAGGTTGGTCACGCCGGCCGGGCGCCCGTCGAACAGGATCACGTTGCGCTGGTTGATCGTGCCGACGGTCGGCCGGAAGCCGCGGATGCCGATGCCGCCGAGGAGGCCGGGAAACTGCACGACGTCCACGCCGGCGCGCTTCTTGAGCACGTCGACGACATCGAGTGCGGGTGTCGCATCGATCTGCTCACGCGTCACCACGTCGACGCGGCGCGGCAGCACGCGTGCGTCGGCCTCGTAGCGTGATGCCGTGGTGACGACCGGGGCGAGGCGCTGGATGCGCGTGCTGTCGCGACGTGGCGACGTGCGCGTGGTGGTGCGCGTGCTGGTGTCGCGCGGCGCGCGGGCGGGCTGCTGCGCGAACGCGAGCGTGGGGGCGACGGCGCCGAAGAGGGCGGCCGTCGCGACACGACGGAGGATGGACATCGGGAAGGTCGTCGGGAATTGTCAGGAAGCGTCGCGCGGCACCGACCAGGCACCGCGCAGCAGGGGGAGCATCTGCGGCACGGCGCCGTGTCCGTCGTCCACCGGGACGAGTCGTACGGGCCAGCCGAAGACGTCGGCGAGGAAGTCGGGGCGCATCACGTCGGCCGGTGCACCGGCCCCGCGTATGCGACCGCGATCGAGCACCACGAGCGTGTCCGCGACCCGCGCCGCCGCGTTCATGTCGTGGGTGATGAGGAGCACGGCGCCGCCGCGGTCCGCGAAACCGCGGGCGAGGCCGAACAGCTCCATCGCATGCCGGAGATCGAGCGCGCTGCTCGGCTCGTCGAGGACGAGCGCTCCGGTGTCCTGCGCCAGCGCACGGGCGATCCGCGCACGCTGGCGTTCACCGCCCGAGAGACGGTCGATGCTGCGTGAGGCGAGCGGCGCGAGCGAGCAGCAGTCGATCGCACTCTCGACGAGGCGTCGGTCTTCGGCGCCCATCGACGCCCATGCGCCGAGATGCGGCAGCCGTCCCATGGCGACGTAGCGCTCGACCGTCACGGGAAAGGCGACCGTCTCGAGCTGCGGGACGACGGCGACGTGTCGCGCGAGCTCGCGTGGCGACCAATCCGCGAGTGCGCGCCCCTCGAAGTGCGCGCGCCCCGACGTCGCCGCGAGCAACCCGGTGCACAGCTTCGCGAGCGTCGTCTTGCCGGCGCCGTTCGGGCCGACGATCGCGGTCACCTGCCCGGGTGGCACGTCGAGCGTCACGCCATCGAGCGCGTCACGGTGCGCACGACGATGGCGCACGTGCACGTCGGCGAGCTGCCAGCCGGTGATGACGCGCGTCATGCGAGCCGCGCCCGTTCGCCGCGCACCAGCAGCCACGCGAACACGGGCGCACCGAGGAACGCCGTCACCGCGCCGAGCGGCAACTCGTTGGGCGGGGCGATCGCGCGCCCCGCGAGATCGGCGAGCACGAGGAAGGCCGCACCACCCACGGCCGACGCGACGAGATGCACGCGCTGCGTCGGCGCGATGGCGAAGCGCAGCATGTGCGGCACCACGAGCCCGACGAAGCCCACGGCACCGGCGACGCTCACGCTGGCCGCGGTGAGGATGCTCGCGACGAGCAGCACCTCGAGACGCATACGACCGGCGGCCACGCCCAGGTGGTGCGCCGTCTCCTCGCCGATCGCGAGCGCGTCGAGCGCACGGCCGCGCGCGACGAGCCATGCGAGCCCCGCGACGGTGACGAGTGCGAGGCCGCCGATGTTGGTCCACGTCGCACCGGCGTTGCTGCCGAGCAGCCAGAAGACGGCGGCGCGATACCGTTCGAGATCGGTGGTGACGAGCGCGAGGAGGAGCAGCGCGTTGAGGAAGGCGCTGACGATCACGCCGCCCAGGACGAGCGTGCGCGGATCGAGCGCACCCCCGACGGCGCGCGCGATCGCGAGCACCGCGACGAGCGCGAGCAACGCCCCCGCGAGTGCGGTTATGCCGATGGTGGCCGCGCCGAAGGTGGTCAGCCCGAGGACGACGGTACCGACCGCGCCGACCGCCGCCCCGCTCGAGATGCCGAGCACGTACGGTTCGGCGAGCGGATTGCGGAGCAGCGCCTGCAACGCGGTCCCGCTCGCGGCGAGCGCTGCGCCGACGAGCGCCGATTGCACGACGCGCGGCAGTCGCAGGTCGACGACGATCGCGCGCACGCCGGCATCGCCCGCACCGCGGAGCGCGTCGAGCACCTCGTGCGCGGTGAGCGCGGTGCTGCCGACGCGGATCGCGACGAGCATCGCCAGCAGGCACGCGCCCGCGAGCACGCCGAGCACCACGGGGGTGCGTACGGCGCCCGATCCGGAAAACAAAGAACCCGTCCTTCCCAGGGCGTGGGTAGAACGGGGGCAACTGCCCACGCCGACGGGCACACGCGAGCGCGCGCCACCGGCATGGAGAATCGACCCCGCGCCCCTCCCTCGAGGGGCATCCTGCGGGCGCGACCGGGGCCGGTCTCCTGGCTCGGAACCGTCTCGACGCCCTTCCCGCCCGTGCGGCAGTGGGTCGTGTGCCTCGACGTGCCATCCGCGAACGGACGGCATGCTCCATACAGTGGCGGGGCCGCGCCGGCATCACACCGGACTTCCGGAAGGCCCCGATCGCGTCGGTTGTCCGCGAGAAATACCGCAGTCCGGCGTTCCATGCAACCGAGTCCCGGGTGGCCGGTTCCGTGTTTCGCGGGAACAGCCGGGGACAGCAGGCAACGACAGGAACCACAGGCAACGACAGGAACACCGGAAACAGCGGAAACAGCAGAAACAGCAGGAAAAGCAGAAACAGCAGGAAAAAGCAGGAACGGCAGGAAAAGCAGGAACCACAGGCAACCACAGGCAACCACAGGCAACCACAGGCAACCACAGGCAACCACAGGAACAGCGAACCGACTCTTCGTGCTGTGTCCGTTTCCATCCGTCATTCCTGTAGTTGCCTGTGGTTGCCTGTCGTTGCCTGTGGTTCCCCGCTGTTTCTATGGTTCCTGCAGTTCCTGCTTTTCCTGCCGTTCCTGCAGTTCCTGCTTTTCCTGCCGTTCCTGCAGTTCCTATTGGTTTCTGTGTTGTCCCTGGTCTCCGCGGTTCCTGTCGTTGCCTGTCGTGCCTGTGGTTGCCTGCTGTCCCCAGCTCTTTCCGCGATGCCCGCGACACGGGAGAGGACGTCGCGCGAGCGGATCGGGGCGGCTCTGCGTACCATCAACGCCCGCGCGACTCGTCCCCGGTCGTGACGGGAGTCACCTGCGCCTTCAGGATCCGCCGATGCCGCACACGACATCGAAGCCGTCACCGTCCGTTCGCCGCGTGCTGTTCGCGGCGCTGCCGCTCGTCACGTCCGCCACGCTCGGCGCGCAGTACCGGCAGCCGCCGGAGCCGATCCGCGCGATCCTCGATGCGACGCCGACGCCGGCGGTGGTGCCGAGTCCGGATCGCACGCGGCTGCTCGTGCTCGAGCGGCCGGGCCTCCCGCCGATCAGCGAGGTCGCCGCGCCGTACATCCCCGCGGCGGGGCTGCGACTCAATCCGCGCACGAACTATCCGGCGCGCGGCGCGACGCTCACCGGCGTCTCGATCATGACGATGCAGGGCGGTGCGACCGTCGCCGTGAAGCTGCCGGCCGGCGCACGCGTCACCGCGCCGCGCTTCTCGCCCGACGGCGCGAAGCTCGCGATGGCGATCGTGCGCGACGGCGGGTCGGTGCTCGCCATCGCCGACGCCCGCACCGGCGACGTGACGGTGCACGAGCGCGTGGTGCTCAACGGTGCCATGGGCGACGCGTGCCGCTGGCTGTCGACGAGCGCGGCACTCGCCTGCAAGCTCGTGCCCGCGAATCGCGGTGCCGAACCCGCCCTCCCCGCGGCGCCGACCGGCCCGATCGTGCAGGAGTCCGACGGCAAGCGCGCGGCCGAGCGCACCTATCAGGACCTCCTCGGCAGCGCGTACGACGAGGCGCGCTTCGTTCACTACATGACGGCGCAGCCCGCGATCGTCACCGTCGGTGGCGACGTCACGCCGGTGGGTAGCGCGGGGCTCTACACGAGCGTCGACCCGTCGCCCGATGCACAGTGGCTGCTCGTGAGCCGGATGCACGGCCCCTTCAGCTACGTCGTGCCGCTCAACCGCTTCCCGCTCACGACCGAAGTGTGGACGATCGGCGGGCAGCTCGCGAAGGTGATCCACGACCGGCCGATGGAATCGGAGCGCTCGACGGCATTCGATGCGACGTCGCCCGGCCCGCGCGGCATCTCGTGGCGCGCCGATGCCCCGGCGACGCTCGCGTGGGCCGAAGCACTCGATGGCGGCAACCCGGCGACGAACGTCTCCGTGCGCGACAAGGTCGTCACGCTCGCCGCACCGTTCACCGCCACACCGGTCGTGCACGCGCAGCTCGCGACGCGGTTCGGTGGCGTGACGTGGATCAACGCCACCACGGCGATGGTCACCGAACGGTGGTGGAAGACGCAGCGCACGAAGACGTGGCGCATCGATCCGTCGAAGCCCGCGTCGGCGCCGGTGCTGGTGTGGGATCGCTCGTCGGAGGACGCGTACGGCAACCCGGGCGCGCCCGTCGAGGTGATGAACGCGCAGGGGCAGTACGTCGCGCTCACGTCGCCCGACGGCGCGGCGATCTACCTCACCGGCGAGGGATCGAGCCCGCAGGGCGACCAGCCCTTCCTCGACCGCATGGAGCTCGCCACGTCGAAGACGACGCGGCTCTGGCGCTCTTCCGGCGCGCAGTACGAGAGCATCGTCGCGGTGCTCGATCCCGCGGCCGCACGCGTCGTGACGCGGCGCGAGACGGCGAGCGAGGCGCCGAACTACTGGCTGCGGAACCTTCGGGCACGCATGGCGCCGGTGCAGCTCACGCGGTTCGCCGATCCCGCGCCGCAGTTCGCGGGGATCACGGGTGAACTGATCACCTATCGTCGCGCCGACGGCGTGCAGTTGAGTGCGAAACTCTATCTCCCGCCGGGCTACGACAAGACGCGCGACGGCGCGCTGCCGTTCTTCCTCTGGGCCTATCCCGAGGAGTTCAAGAGCAAGGAAGCGGCGGCGCAGGTGCGTGGGTCGCAGCACCGCTTCGTGCGCCCCGGCGGCTCGAGCCATCTCTTCCTGCTGACGCAGGGCTACGGCGTGCTCGACGGCCCGACGATGCCGATCGTGGGCGAAGGCACCGCCGAGCCGAACGACACGTACGTGCAGCAGCTCGTGTCGAGTGCCAAGGCGGCGGTGGACGAGATCGTGCGGCGCGGTGTCGCCGATCGCGACCGGATCGCCGTCGGTGGCCACAGCTACGGCGCGTTCATGACGGCCAACCTGCTCGCGCACTCGAACATCTTCCGCGCCGGCATCGCGCGGAGCGGCGCCTACAACCGCACGCTCACGCCGTTCGGCTTCCAGCAGGAGGAGCGCCCCTACTGGCAGGCGCGCGAGATCTACACGACGATGTCGCCCTTCACCTACGCCGACAGCGTGAAGACGCCGATCCTGCTGATCCACGGCATGAACGACGACAACAGCGGCACCTTCCCCGTGCAGTCGGAGCGCTTCTACGCCGCGCTCAAGGGCAACGGCGCGACGGTGCGCTACGTGCAGCTCCCCGGCGAGGCGCACGGCTACGCGGCCCGCGAGTCGGTCGGGCACACGCTCTACGAGATGACGGCGTGGCTCGACAAGTTCGTGAAGCCCAGGCGCCAGGCGCCACGCGCGGAGTGACTCGCGCGGCCGGCGTCCGTCCGACAGCGGGAAGCACGTAGGGCACGTAGGGCACGTAGGAACAGCAGGCAATGACGGATGACAAACGGTCCGGCGCCGGAGAAGGCGTCGGACCGTTCCTACTTCCTCATCGACCCGCATCCCTGCATGTGCTCACGAGCCGGCGCCCGTCACTGATTGCTTTGCTGACGCGCGTCCAGCCATCCTGAAGCTGTGATGTGAGTGCGGTGACGACCTGATTTTCGATCGCTTCGTTCAACGCTGGCTGGGAGAGCGAAGCAGGTAGCGCAAGGGCCGCCGCCGTTGCGCGCACGATCGCGCCCGGATCCTGGCGCATCTCAGGGCGCAGGACCCATCTTGGAAACGGTCGACACGCCGCGGCGAGCGCCACGTAGTGCATGCCGAGCCAGTCACTCCAGGTCGGATCCGAGCGATCCGCCTCGCGCGCGCCCGTTGGTGCGCCCTGCTCCATGGCTCGCCGGCGCACGAGACCGATGCCGCGCCTGAGCGCGGCCGAGTCGCGTCCGCCGCCGAGTTCGGCGATGCGGACGGCGGTAGCGCCGGACATGCCCTCAGCCAATCCCTCCTCGACTCGACTGTCACGGATGACACCCGACTGCAGACCATCGATGACCCATGGAGCCGTGACGACGTGCACGAGTTCGTGCGCGACCTCATCACGCAGATCATGCTGTGCCCACGCGATCGTCGGGCGCTGCCCCAAGCCGAACAGCGTCGCGGCCTGGGCACGCGTCATGTACGGCAGCACGCTGATCATCTCGGTCGAGTCGGCGAAGACGAAGATCCACGCCGGCGCAGGACGAGGAGAGACGTTGAGGACGAGCGACAGCTGCACGGCAGTTTCGAAGATGCTGTCGATGGCTTCGCGCGAGATCGAGGGAGACGCGATGACGGAAATCGAATCCCTGGACACCCACTGCGCGCGTGTAACGAAGAGTGTGAGCCCCGACCATGGCTGACTGCCCATCCTGCCACGAATGTCCTGACGACCTAAGCGGAAGACGTCGATGTCATCGCCACCCGTGCGACGCCGGCACAACAAGACTTCCTCGGCTTGATCGGTCCCCCCGTTCATGGAAAGCTTCCATACGGGACCGCGCGCCGAAAGGAACAGGGCGAGAAGATCGGTTTCGATCGCGCGAAGGCTGTCGGCGCGTGAGTACTGAAAGTCCGATGCTTGCGAAGGGATGACCGTCAAGAGAGCGTCTCGCTCCGCCTCGCCAACCCGGGGTGCCGTGTTTTCTCGAGCACGGCACTCCTGCACGACTGACTCGCGCGTAACGGGCGCAGTCGTGTCACCGCGCAATTCCGTTCTTGAGCCGGAGCGTGCGACACATGACAGCGCGAAACATGACGACATTATTGGCGCAAGGAACCGCCTCCACTGATTCATCAATCACCCGCTGAAACGATCGTCTCACACACTTCAGCCAACATTGCCCTCCACGTAACTCCGCCGTCGACGGAAATCTCGATCCATTCCGTTGAACACACCCTTCGGGGCACGGGCGCCGGACCGTTCATTGCTCTGCGCACAAGACTGTTCAAGCGGTTTCTATTCGCAGTCGTTCTGATCTGACGATCGTTCGTGCAAAAGGTGTTGTAGTCAGCCACTGCCGCGCCCAAGACAACGCTTTGCTTCATCATGTTTCCCCACTCGACCGCAAGCTCTGGTACTGGTGCGAGCAAGTCGACGGGCTCGAACCCCGGGCTCACGCCTGCAATTGCGAGCGAGCGCAGAGCACCGATGATCGCGTTCGCCTGTGGAACCCGCGAAACCAGCTGTTCACGGTTCTGAGCAATGATCACTTTCGCATCCGTACATGGATCATCCCAGAGACGACGGACGAAAAGCGGCGCCGTCACGGCGTTCGCTGCTACTGTGATTACTCGCCCGCGCACTCGCATCAGTGTTGGCGGACTGACGATGGCTAGCGACTGCGGCCCCTCCGGCGGCGGCTCAGGACAGTAGTCGAGGGGAGGGGGACAATTGTTCGGTGGAGTCGGATTCGGATCGACTACGACTTCGCGTGTCGCGTTCGTGAGCTCGATCGCGATGATCATCTGTTCCGCTGCCGCCGCGACCACGGGAAAGGCGCGCTCGGTGAACTGAATCGAGTCGATCTGTCCACCGGAACCGTAAAGAATACTTCGGCTCGCTACATGAAGCCCGTACGCTTGATTGGTTAATTCGTCAACCACATGACGGTCCTCGATGAGCGTCTCGGCACCGGTCGTGAGGCGCGTCACCGATGCACCAGTATCGGGTGCGGCAATCGTGTCCTCGCGAACACACGACGACAGCGCGATAAACGAGAGGAGCACGAGCACCACTGAGCAGTGAACATTCCGACTAAGCACCTTACGCCTCTGGTTCGTGATTGGTCGCTGCACTTTTTCGCATCCACTGGCAAGCTGCCCTACTTGCGAGAGCGGCACAATGGTGGCTCTCAGAGTTGCCTGTACAAGCGTGCGCACGCCCTGAAAGCACATCTAGGCGATTCGAGTGCGTCGAATGCTCGCACATGACGGATCGGTGACTCTTCGGGTTCGCGTTCGACTTCGGCGGCGCAGAGGCATCGACGCACTCGATGTGTCCGTCCGGGCAGTGGCGTGGCGCCCGTGACGTGGGCGTGACGCGCGCAGTGGCTGGCGCGATGTTGTCCGGTGGCCTCGATGCCGTCGTGGCGCTCGTCGCGCGGAAGGAAAACCACGCCACGACGCTGCAGGTCCGGTTGGCGACGCTCGCGGTGTGGCGCTGTCCGTTCCGCATCGGCTATCGCTGGCTCACTGGCGCCTGACGCACGACGCCACAGCGGCGCGAAAGCGGAAAGCACGCAGGACACGTCGGGTACGTGCGAACAGCAAGCGATGACGGACAACGAACGGTCCGGCGCCGGAGATGGCGTCGGACCGTTCCTTCCTTCATCCAGCAACAGCAAGACTGCGATGACGCACGCCGGCCGCAGCGACCCCTACGTGTCCTACGTGTCCTACGTGCTGAAGATCAGTTCGAGATCGCGCAGAAGCCACGAACAGCCACTGCCGCACGGCGGGAACGGAGTGCACCGTTCAGCCCGGTCCTCAACCTACCTGCCCATGCCGCTCCGTCGTGTCCGCGCGTTCGCCACGATCGCGCTCGTCCCCTCGTTCGTGCACGCGCAGGAGGCGGCACGGCCGTCGCTCGCGGAGCCGAGCATCGCGCCGAGTGGCGAGATCGCCTTCGCATCGGGCGGTGATCTCTGGTCGGTGCCGCGCGAGGGCGGCGAGGCGCGATTGCTGGTGGCGCATCCGGCGACCGAATCGCGGCCGCGCTGGAGCCCGGACGGCAGCCGGCTCGCGTTCGTCTCGACGCGCTCCGGGAACGGCGACATCTACGTGCTCGTGCTCGCGACGGGTGAGCTGCGTCGCATCACGCACGACGACGCGGCCGATGCGCTCGACGGGTGGAGCGCCGACGGCGAGTGGCTCTATTTCTCGTCGAGTGCGCGCGACATCGCGGGGATGAACGACGTGCTCCGCGTGCGCGCGAGTGGTGGTACGCCGACGATCGTCGCCGGCGATCGCTTCGCGAGCGAGTACTTCGCGGCCGCGGCGCCCGACGGCCGGCGACTCGCGATCACCGCGCGCGGCATCGTCGCGGGGCAGTGGTGGCGGCACGGGCACAGCCACATCGACGAATCCGAGCTCTGGCTCGTGACCATGGGCGACACGCCCGCCTACACGCGACTCGGCGACGCGGGCGGCGCCAAGGACGCGTGGCCGATGTGGTCACCCGACGGCACGGCGATCCACTACCTGTCCGATCGCGGCGGCCACGAGAACCTGTGGACGCGCCCCGTCGCCGGCGGCGCGGCGCGCGCGCTCACCACGTTCACCGACGGGCGCGTGCTCTGGCCGCAGCTCTCGCGCGACGGCCGCACGATCGTCTTCGAGCGCGACTTCCGCATCTGGACGCACGACGTGTCGAGCGGACGCACCGCGCCGGTGCCGATCACGCTCCGCGGTGCGGCGGCGGGACGCGGCAGCGAACGCGTCACCGTGTCCTCGGGATGGAACGAGGTGCTGCTCTCGCCCGATGGTCGGAAGCTCGCCCTCGTCGCACGCGGCGAGGTCTGGATCGCCGGCGCGAAGGAGGCGGGCGACGCACGCCGGCTCACGCGCACCGTGAGTCCCGAGGCGTTCGTCGCGTGGACGCGCGATTCGCGCGCACTCGTCTTCGTCGAGCAGCGCACCGCCGGCTCGCCGGTCGTCGCGGTGGACGTCGCGAGCGGTACGCGCACGGTGCTCGCGCAGGGCGGCGATCATGCGCACGTCACGGTGAGCCCCGACGGCCGACGCGTCGCCTTCACCCGCGACGGCGCGACGCTGCACGTCGTCGGCATCGACGGCACCGGTGAGCGGCTGCTCGCGCGCGGCACCTTCGGTCGCGCGCCGTTCGTCGGCGGGCTCGCGGTCGCCTGGTCACCCGATTCGCGCTGGGTCGCGTATCTCTCGCAGGGGCCGCGCGGCTTCACGCACGCGCACGTCGTCCCGGTGGCGGGCGGCGAGGCGCGTCAGGTCTCGTTCCTCGCATCGTCGTTCACGTCGTCGCTCCACTGGACGCCGGACGGCGCATCGCTCCTCTTCCTCACGCGCCAGCGCACCGAACCCGCGCGCCTCGTGCGCGTCGACCTCGTGCCGCGCACGCCACGCTTCCGCGAAGCGCTGCTCGACGCGCTCTTCACCACGACCGTCCCCGGTCGTCGCGATTCGCTCGCACGGCGCGACAGCGTACGCACGCCCGAGCGTCGTGACTCGGCCACCGTCGCGCGCGACACGGCACAGCGTCGCGACTCGGTGCGCAGTGCGGGCGTGCGCATCGTCTTCGACGGCATCCGCGAGCGCGCCGTCTCGCTCGATCCCGGCATCGCCGTCGCGGACATCGCGCTCTCGCCCGACGGCATGACGCTCGCGCTCGTGAGCGACGGCGGCGGGCCGCCCAACCTCTACACCTGGTCGCTCGACGAACTCGCGCGCGAACCGGCGGTGCCGCGCCAGGTGACGACGACACCCGGCCCCAAGGACGACGTGCAGTGGAGCCCCGACGGCCGCGAACTCTGGTTCACCGACGCCGGCCGACTCTCCGCCGTGACGGTGGAGTCGCGCACTGCGCGGCCGGTCGCCGTGACCGCCGAACTCGAGATCGACTTCGACGCCGAGAAGGTCGCGGTGTTCGAGCAGGCGTGGCGCTGGCAGCAGGTCGCGTTCTACGATCCGCGCATGCACGGCACCGACTGGGACGCGGTGCGCACGCGCTTCGCACCGCAGGTCGCCGGCGCACGCACGTCCGACGAGCTGCGTCGCCTGCTGCAGCTCATGGTCGGCGAGCTCGATGCGTCGCATCTGGGGGTGAGCGGCCCGTCGTTCGCGCCCGCGGTGCCGGTGGGGCGCCTCGGCCTCGATCTCGACGCCGCGTCGCTCGAACGTGACGGCACCGCGCGCGTCGCCGCCGTGCTCGCGAACGGGCCGGCCGCGATCACCGGCGCGATCCGCGTCGGCGACCGGATCGTGTCGGTGAACGGCACGCCGCTCACGCGCACGACCAACCTCGACGCGCTCCTCGCCGGCATGGTGGGGCGCCGCATCGAGCTGTCGGTGCAGGGCACCAGCGGCCCCGCACGCCCGGTCGTGCTGCGCGCGGTGCCGCTCGGCACGGAGAAGGAACTCCGCTACCGGCAGTGGGTCGAGGAGCGGCGCGCGTACGTGGCGAAGGCGTCGAACGGACGGCTCGGCTACGTGCACATGGCCGACATGTCGGCCGATGCGCTCGACCAGCTGTACCTCGACCTGGACGCCGAGAACTTCGGGCGCGACGGCGTGGTGATCGACCTGCGCAACAACAACGGCGGCTTCGTGAACGGCTACGCGCTCGACGTCTTCGCGCGGCGCGGCTACCTGACGCTGACGCCGCGCGGCCGGAACCCCACACCGGCCCGCACGTCGCTCGGCCAGCGCGCCCTCGAGAAGCCGACGGTGCTCGTGACCAACCAGCACTCGCTCTCCGACGCCGAGGACTTCACCGAGGGCTATCGCGCGCTCGGCCTCGGTCGCGTGGTCGGCGAACCGACGGCGGGGTGGATCATCTACACGTCGAACCTCCCGCTGCTCGACGGCCAGAGCGTGATGCGCATCCCCTTCACCCGCGTGCAGGGCGCCGACGGCCGCGACATGGAACGCGTCCCCCGCCCCGTCGACGTCCCCGTCACCCGCCCCGTCGGCGAGTCCTACACCGGCCGCGACGTGCAGCTCGACGAGGCGGTCAAGGTGCTCCTGGCGCGACTGTCCGGTTCCTGACGTGCGCATCCGGGAAGCGAGAAGCACGTAGGACACGTAGGACACGTAGGCATGTGTGCGAGCGGCTGCCGCCCGCTGGGTACTGCTGTTTCCATTTCTTGATAACAAGGACCGTGCAGCGCCAGCGTTCGCCTCGACGCGCGAACGCCTACGTGTCCTACGTGTCCTACGTGCTTCCCGCTTCCAGCTTCCCGCTTCCCGGATGCACACGTCAGGAACCGGCGTATCAGCGATGATGCCTCTGCGCACGTAGATGAACGTCGCTCCAGCAACTCGGACCCGGACCACCCGCATGACGACCCGACGCGATTTTCTCACGACTTCGGCCCTCGCCGCCGGTGCGGTGGCGCTCGGCGTGCCGCGCGAGCTGCGCGCTGAACGGGCGCTCGATGCGATGGACGGGACGGTGCGCCGCCCGCCGACGATGGATGCGGCGGTCCGCGAACTGCTGCTGCACGCGCTCGACGAGGCGACGCGCGGTGGTGCGTCGTGGGCCGACGTGCGCATCCAGCGGGTGCAGCGGCAGTCGATCGCGACGCGCGAGCGGCAGGTGCTCGGCGTCTCGGACGACGACACCATCGGCTGCGGCGTGCGTGTGCTGGTGGACGGCTGCTGGGGCTTCTCGGCGACGCCGCGGCTGACGAAGGACGGCATCGCGCGCGCGACGCGTGACGCGATCGCCACCGCCAAGGCGGGACGGCCCGCACGCGACCGCGCGGTGACGCTCGCGCCGGCGCCGGTCGTCGCCGACGGGCGCTGGTCGAGCGGCTTCCGCATCGACCCGTTCAGCGTGTCGATCGAGGAGAAGGTCGCGCTCGCACTGGCCGCCAACGCCGCCGCCCTCGCCGTGCCGACGGTGCGCTTCGCCGGGACGACGCTCTCGTTCGTGAAGGAGGAGCGCAACTACGCCAACTCCGACGGCACCGTCACCGTGCAGGAAGTCGTGCGGTCGTGGACGCCGATGACGATCACCGCCGTCAGCGCCGATCGCACCGACTTCGCCGTGCGTGACGCGATGGTGCAGCCGACGGGACGCGGCTGGGAAGCGGTGCTCGAGACGAAGCTCGTCGAGAACGCGAAGCCGTGGGGCGAGCAGGCGGCGGAGAAGCTCACCGCGAAGCCCGTCGAACCGGGGCGCTACGACCTGCTGCTCCATCCGAGCAATCTCGGGCTCACGATCCACGAGAGCGTCGCGCATCCGACCGAAGTCGATCGTGCATTCGGCTACGAGGCGAACTACGCCGGCACGAGCTTCGTCGCACCGCCGGAGAAGGTGCTCGGCTCGCTCAGGTTCGGCTCCGAGCTCATGACCATCGTCGGCGACCGCTCGCAGCCGGGCGGGTGTGCCACGATCGGATGGGACGACGACGGCGTCGCCCCCGACGAGTTCACGATCGTCGACAAGGGGACGTTCGTCGACTACCAGACGACACGCGAACAGGCCTCGTGGCTCGGCGACTGGTACGCGAAGCGCGGGCGCCCCGTGCGCAGCCACGGCTGCAGCTACGCCGACTCGTGGAGCTCGGTCGCGTTCCAGCGGATGCCCAACGTCTCGCTCCGTCCGGGGACGAAGGATCTGTCGTGGAACGACATGATCGCCGCCACCGACAGGGGGATCGCGATCCTCGGGCGCGGCTCGTACAGCATCGACCAGCAGCGCTACAACGCGCAGTTCGGCGGCGCGATCGCCTACGAGATCCGCAACGGGAAGATCACCGGCCAGCTGCGTGACGTGGCGTACGTGATCCGCACGCCGGACTTCTGGCGCTCGCTCGACATGATCGGCGGCGCACGCAGCTACGAACTCTTCGCCACCTTCGCCGACGGCAAGGGACAGCCCGGCCAGGTGAACGCCGTCAGCCACGGCTGCCCACCGGCGCGCTTCCGGCAGGCGACGATCATCAACACGGGACGCAAGGCATGAGCCCCGCCAGCCGCATGGCCACGCTCCTCGATCCGCGCACGCCGCGTTCGCTCGCGGCCGACGACGCGGTGCTCTCGCGCGACGAGGCGCGCCGCGTCGTCGAGACGGTGGTCCAGCGCAACGCCGTCGATGCGGTGCAGGTCGCGATCCGCGCCGGCCGCACGCGCAACCTGCGCTTCGCCGCCAACCAGCTCTCGACCGCCGGCGTCACCGAGGACGCCCAGGCGACGATCACCTCGTTCGTGGGCAGGCGCCGCGCGAGCGTCACCACGAACGACCTCACGCGCGACGGCCTCGAACGCGCGGTGCGCAAGGCCGAAGCGATCGCCAGGCTCGCGCCCGAGGATCCGGAAGCGATGCCGCTCCTCGGCGCGCAGTCGTATCGCGACGTTCCCGCGGCGTACGACGACGCCACCGCCTCGCTCGACGCCGGCGCCACCATCGACGCCGCACGCAGCGCGCTGGCACCGGCGCGCGCGGGGAAGACGCTCGACGTCGCGGGCTTCCTGCTCGTTACCGGGAGTGCATCGGTGCTCGGCAACAGCGCGGGGCTCTTCGCGTATCACCGCGGCACGCGCGCCGGCTACACGATCACCGCCCGTACCGCCGACGGCACCGGCAGCGGGTGGGCCTCGGACGACGCCGTCGCCTGGTCGCGGCTCGACTTCGAGGCGACGGGCCGTCGCGCGATCGACAAGGCGCTCCGGAGCCGCAACCCGGTCGCGATCGAACCCGGTCGCTATACCGTGATCCTCGAGCCCACCGCCGTCGGCGACCTGGTCGAGCTGCTCGGCCGCTACATGCAGGCGCGCAGCGCCGACGAAGGCCGCTCGCCCTTCGCGAAGCGCGGCGGCGGTACGCGCGTCGGCGAACAGGTCGCCAACCCGCTCGTCACGCTCACGAGCGATCCCTACGACGCGCAGGTGCTCGCCTCGCCCTTCGATGGCGACGGGCTCCCGATGACGCGGCAGACGTGGATCGACAAGGGGACGCTCGCGCAGCTGCAGTACTCGCGCGCGTGGGCCGCCCGCACCGGGACGACGCCCACCGGCGGCACCTCGTCGTTGCTCCTCGCCGGCGGCACGCAGACGGCCGAGCAGCTCATCGCGGGCACACAGCGCGGCATCCTCGTGACGCGACTCTGGTACCTGCGTGAAGTCGATCCGCGCACCGCGCTCCAGACCGGCCTGACCCGCGACGGCACCTTCCTGATCGAGAACGGCAAGGTGACGAAGCCGATCAAGAACATGCGCTTCAACGAGTCGCCGCTCTTCCTGCTCAACAACGTCGAGTCCCTCGGCCCCGCCGTCCGCATCGGCGACGGTGGCGGCGGCCCGGTGCTGATCATGCCGACCATGAAGGCGCGCGACTTCAACTTCACCTCGCTGTCCGATGCGGTGTGAGCCTTCTGGTTCCGTGTTTCGCGAGCATCGCTGAACAGACTGTTGCGAGCCTCCGAGGCCCGGCCAGTGACGGCGAAGGGACGTGCCTCCGCTCGGCCGTCCAAATCGTACAGGCAACTACAGGACGTCAGCGCGCGTGGTCGGCCGTGCGCGCAGGGTCGTTGGAGAAGCCTTGGAAAACTGCGGATGCGCTGGGTCGTATCCCGGCCAGTGATGAAGTCCTGTAGTTGCCTGTACGACCTCGACGGCCGAGCGGAGGCACATCCCCTTCGCCGTCACTGGCCCGGCCTCGGAGGCTCGCAACAGTCGGTTCAGCGATGCCCGCCGAACGCGGAAGGCACCACAGGAACGAGAGGAACGACAGGAACGACAGGAACGACGGGAACGACTGGAACGACCGTCAGCCGACCGCGACGAGCCGTTCGGTCAGCTCCCAGAGCCGCTCGCCGCGCGCCTGGTTCTCGGCTTTCGCGGAGAGCTTCTGCGCGAAGGGCTTCGCGCCGGGCGTCTGGCGGTTGCCCCAGCTCCAGTGCACGCCGCTCTGTGTCGCGAACTCGGCGTCGGCGACGACCTGCGCGACGCGTTCGCCGCTCAGCTGCTGCGTCACGTAGCCCTTGGTGATGTGCTTCTGGAACCAGGGGAAGATCGTGCGGAAGAGCGGTGGCGTATCGCGGAAGAGCGCGGTGTCGGCGACGCAGCCGGGATAGAGCGTGGCGAACACGATGCCGGTGCTCGCGTGATAGCGGCGATGCAGCTCGCGGCTCGTGATCATGTTGCAGAGCTTCGAATCCTTGTACGCCTTGCCGGGCTTGAAGGGCTTGCCGTCGATCATCGCGACGGGCGCCCGGAAGCCGGCTTCGAGACCGGCGAGATCACCGAGATCGGCCGGCGCAGGGATCGGGATCCTGCCGCCGAATTCCTCGCTGTTGGCCGTCACCGTGCCGAGTGTGACGAGGCGCGGGTCGCGGCCGCGCTCGAGGTCGGGGAGCAGCGCCGTCATCAGCACGAAGTGCCCGAAGTGGTTCGTCGCGACGCTGATCTCGTAGCCGTCGGGTGAGCGCTGCGGTTCGGTGAGACGCGGCAGGTAGACGGCGGCGTTGCAGACGAGCGCGTCGAGCGCATGCCCGCTCGCACGGAACGCGTCGACGAAGCGCCGCACGCTCGCGAGCGAGCCGAGATCGACGTGCAGGCGCGTCGTGCGCGCGAGGTCGATCCCGATGCGCGTCGCCTCGCGTTCGGCCTTCGCCGTGTCGCGCACCGCCATGATCACGTGCCAACCGCGCTGCACGAGCGCCTTCGTCGCCCACAGGCCGACGCCGGACGAGGCGCCGGTGACGATCGCGGTGCGTGGACGCGAGGCGTCCGTGGTGGATGGCGGTGCGGTGCGCGTGTCCGGACTCATCCACCAAAAGTGGTGACGGCGACAATCCCCCGCCCCGCGCACGCGCCGCATGCACGACGCCCCTCGAGCCGCGGAGGCCGAGGGGCGTCGAGGCGAAGGGGTCGGCTCCTGCGCGGAGCCGATCGACTCAGGCCGTGCGTCGCCGGCGCGCCACGAGGGCGAGTGCGGCCAGACCGGTCGCGGTCAGCGCGAGCGTCGCCGGTTCCGGCACGACGCCGAACGTCGTCCCGGTCGGCATGGCCATCGTGAACCACGCCTGGCCATGCGAGTTCGAGTAGTAGTCGAACTGGAACGTGTTCGTCCCCTGCACGAGCGGTGTCGTGAACCGGTAGTCGGTGAGCGTGTCGAACCACGCGTCGCGCACCAGCGTCCCGTTCATCCAGAAGCGGCTGCCGTCGTCGATGCGCCCCGAGAACGTGTAGTTCGCCGGCGAGAACGCGGTGATCACGCCCTCGAAGCGGGCGCCGAACGAATAGCCCTGCCGCACCGCGGCCGACTGTGCGCCGAAGGCGGCGCAGTTGTCGCGCATGAACGTCGCGAACGCCGTCGGCGAGCGGAAATCGATCGTCGACGTGCGCGCCTCGCAGAAGACGTTCGACAGCGTGCTCCCCAGCTCGGGACGCGTGCCGCCGCCGTTCGGGACGCCGCTCCAGAAGCGGACGAGGATCGGGGGGACGGTCTGCGCCGCGAGCGACGAGGCGACGGGCGCGGCGGCGAGGGTGAGCAGCGCGAAACGGATGGCGCGGAGCGACATGTGTGATCGGGTCCGGGAGATCGGCGGCCCCTCGCCGGCGTCGGCGCGGAGCCATCCGCATGCCGGAGACGAGCGACGCCGGTGCCGGTCACGCATGAGCTCGGTTCGGGGCCGGGCGGCACGGTCGCGCCCCGCGACGCCCTCACCGCCGCCGGAGCACCCGCACCCGCTCGATGACCGTCCCTTCCTCGACCCGGTCGAGGAGCGCCGCGCCGCGCACCGTCCGCGCGAAGACCGTGTAGTCGTGGTCGAGGCGCCCGTTGTCGACGAGGTTCACGAAGAGCTGCCCGTCGCCCGTGTCGCGGCCACGGGTGCTGATCCCCCACGTCCCGCGGTCGTGGCGCCCGCCGACCTCGTCGCGCATGAAGACGGGCGTCGCCGGATCGTACTCGTCGGCGCCGGGGCTCCCGCCCTGCAGCACGAACGCCGGCACGACGCGGTGGATCGTGCGTCCCGCATAGCCCGCGCGCCGCGCGAGCCGCACCACCGTCGCGACGGTCGCGGGCGCGTCGTCCACCAGCAGCGCCAGCTCGACGTCGCCCAGGTCGCGCAGCGTCACGACGAGACGGAGATCGGCGAGCGCCGCGCGCTCCTGGGCGTCCGCGAAGGGCGGCACCGGCAGGGCACGCGTCGCGATCGCCGTCGTGTCCGCACCGACGAGGCGTGCCGCCGCGAGCGCGACGACGGGGTCGGCGTCGTCGACGAGGCGTCGCACGCGCACCACGAGCGCGGAGTCGTCGTCGGCGCGCGACCGCTCGTGCGCCGGCGTCGCCGCGTGTGCCTCGTGGAGCCGCGCGAGCAACGCGACGCGAGGATCGCGCCACGTCACCGCATCCGCACGACGCGTGATGCGCTCGAGCGCTTCGAGCAGCGGGATCGTCGAGTCGCGGAGCGCGGGCTCGCCGGCGAGTCGCGTCGCCGCCGCCAGCACGAGCCCCGCATGATCGACGTCGAGTGCGGCGAACGCGGCGACGCGCGTCGAGTCGGTGCGGAGTGCGAGTGCCTCGACGACGACGTTGGGTTCCGCATCGTGCACGAGCGCGTGCACGGCGGCGGTGTCGTGCGCGACGACCGCGGCGCGCGCCGCCCACGCGCGGAGCTGCCACGTGGACGACGCCCGCGACCACGGCAGGGCGTCACGCGCGCGCACCGGATCGCGTGACGCGAGCGCGTGCAGCGCCTGGCCGCGCACGCGCCACGACTGCGCACCGCGCGCGAGCGAATCGAGTGGCGCCGGATCGCAGGCGAGCGTGCGCGCGCCGTAACCCGCGATCGCGACCATCACCACGTGCGGCGCCGCGTCGCCGAACGCGCGCGCATAGCGATCGCAGCGCGCCAGCCGCTCGAGCGCGGCGATGCGCACCGTTGGCACGGGATCGCGCGAGGCGAGCGCGTCGAGCGTACCGTCGGTGCGGAACGACGCGTCGAGTGCGAGCGTCGTCGCGAGACGACGCACCTCGCCACTCGTGTCGCGCAGCGCGGTGCGCACCAGTACGCTGTGCCGCTCGCGCGCACCCGGCGTCGCGAGCGCGCGGAGCAGGAGCGCCCGCACGGTCGCGTCGCCGGTGGCGATGGCGGCGCGTTCGATCGCATCGCGCGCATCGATCGTGAGCGCATCGGGTGCGCCGCGCGGTGATCGCCGGAGCTGTGCGAGGAGTCCGCGCGCGGCCCCCGTCGCGACATCGGGCGACGTGTCCGCGACGCCTGCGAGCAACGCTGCGCGCACGTCGCCGGGCGTCGCCGCGACGCGTCCCATCGCTTCGAGCAACGCGCCCCGCACCTGTCCATCGCGTTCGCGCGCCGCCGCACCGACGAGATCGTGCACGACGCGCGCCTGCCCCATCGCCCACGCCGCCTCGCGGCGCACGGCGACGGCCGGGTCGGTCAGCGCGGGGACGAGCAGCTCGCCCAGTGCGGGGCGCTCGAGCCGCCCGACTGCGCGCGCGGCGAGGCGGCGCACTTGCGTGTCGGGCGACGCGAGCGCACGCCGCCAGAAGGCCGCGTCGGCGGCGCGCTCGTGTTCGGCCCGTCGCACCGACTCGACGTCGGGGCGCTCGGCCGTGGCGGGCGTGGTCGGGGACTGCAGCAGCGCGAGAACGAGGGCGAGGCGCATGGCGGACGGCGAAGGTGCGGCCGGAACGCGCGGCCCGACGCGGCCGCGGCGCGCGACAATCAACGGCGCGGCGAGCGGACGCGCACGGGGCACCGGTCGGCCGCACACCGACCGGACGAGCATGCATTGACGCGGCGTGCGCCGCACGCAAGCGTGCAGCGGGGCCACGCGCCCCGCACCGATCCGCACCACCCCGCCACCTCGATGCACCGAGGTCCTGCATGACGATGTCCCGTCACGCCCTGTCCGCCGCCGTCGCCCTCGTCACTGCCGCCGCGCTCCCCGCGCAATCCACCGACGCCGGCGAACGGATCACCTACCTGCACGTCATCGCCCGCGACTACGTGTTCGAGGCGAAGCCGTCGATCCCCTCGGGGATCACGACGGTCCACCTCACGAACCAGGGTGGCGACCTGCATCACCTCGTGCTCGTCGAACTGCCGACGAGCCGCACGCCGAAGGAGTTCTTCGACCAGAACCGCACCACCGGGCAGATGCCCGCGTGGGCCAAGGTCGTGGCGCAGACGCCGACGCTGCCCACGAACGGCGAGGTCTTCCTCACGCAGCGGCTCGCCGCAGGGCGCTACATCCTCACCTGCCAGCTCGCCGCCAGCGACGGCCGCTCGCACGTGGCGAAGGGGATGTACCAGCTCCTCACCGTCACCCCCGCGGCCTCACCACGCGCGACCGGGAGCAAGGCCGAGCGCTGACGCGCGACGTGTGCGCCGCGCGAACAGCTGAACGGCGGACCGCGGAGATGCGGGGGCGCGCGAAGGGACGCGGAGGAATGCCTTGGAAAAAGACGTCTCCGTCCTCCGGTCGTCTCCGTTCCTCCGAAGTTCCATGTTGGTTCAGGATCTTGAACTGCCAGGGAACTTCGGAGAAACGGAGACGACCGGAGGACGGAGACGCGGTTTCCAAAATCAGTTCTCCGCGTTCCTTCGCGTCCCCCCGCATCTCCGCGGTCTGCAGTCGTGGTTTTACACGCTCTGCAGTCGCGTTCTGCACGCTCCGCAGTCGGATACCCTCGGACCGCAGCGCACACTCGAACGATGGTACTGGGGCGGAGGGACTCGAACCCCCAACTTCCCGGTTAACAGCCGGGCGGTCTGCCAGTTGACCTACACCCCATCTCGGCACGTGGTACACGAATGCGTGTCGGCACGGCCGGCCGCAAGCGGCAGCGCGGTAACGACGACGCCCCCGCCCGGCATGTCACCCGGCGGGGGCGTCGCGTCGCGGGGCGCTCAGTGCGCCGGCGCGGCGGGCCTGGCGGCGGCGGCGGTGTCCACCGACTGGCCGGCGGGGGTCGTCTCGGGCCTGGCGGCGTCGGCACCCTGCGGGGCCGGTGCGGCCGACGCGGCGTTCGGGTTCGGATTGCGGTCCGAGCCGGCGGCGTTCAGGTAGCCGGGCGTCTGCCCGACCGACTGGCCATTGGCGGCGCCGCCGTAGGGGACCGCAGTGTCGCCCTTGCCCGGGCTGTCCTGTGTGGACTCGCAGGCGGCGAGCAGGGCGGTGGCGGCGACGATCGGGGCGAGACGGCGGAAGCGCATCGAACGGGGCGGCTCGAGTGAGGACACGGACGGGTCGGACCGGCGTCGGCATCGGCCGACCGCGGCTGAGGGCAAAGGTAATCGCCCCGGGAGGGCGTTCCCGCGTCACGGCGCGGCGTGGCACCTCAGGCCCGATGTTCGTCCGGCGGTGCGCGCGTGTAGCGTACGTCGCATGACGACCGAGTCGCGCGCCTGGCTCCTGCTCCTGCTCGCGGGGCTCTGCGAGATCGCGTGGGCGATCGGCCTCAAGTCCACCGCCGGCTTCACGCGTCCGGTGCCGAGCGTGCTGACGGTGGCCGCGATGATCGTGAGCTTCTGGCTGCTCGCGCAGGCGCTCCGCACGCTTCCCGTCGGCACCGGCTACGCCGTCTGGACCGGCATCGGTGCCGTCGGCACCGCGATCCTCGGCATCGTCCTCCTCGGCGAACCCCGCACCACCGCGCGCCTCGTCTCGATCGCGCTCATCGTCGCCGGCATCGTCGGTCTCAAGCTCGCGGGCGATTCGACACGATGATCGTGGTGCGCACATGCACGCCCTGTCGCGACCGACGACGACACCGCGCACCACACATCGTTCATCGTCCTCCATTCATCGTCCTCTGTCCTCCATCCTCCGGCCTCCGGCCGTCTCCGTTCCTCGGATTTTCCATGCAGTTCACGATCTGGAACAGACGAAGAAGATCCGAGAAACGGAGACGACCGGAGGACGGAGGATGGGGGCGTGAAGTCCGCTCGACTCCGGTTGTCGGATCTTCAGCGCAGTGCAGGATCTCGAACAGCGATGAAGATCCGAGGAGCGGCGATGACTGGAGGACGGAGGATGAAGGACGGATGACGAAGGGCGGAGGACGGGGATCGCATGACCGACATGCTGGTCATGCGTTGCGGCATGACGGGATCCGTGACGCATCGGGGCATTGTTGGCCGAGTGGTTCGATCGAGGTCGTGGCCGCGCTCGTGTACATTTCGTAGACTCGTGCGGACAGCGCGCGTGGCGACACCGCGCGCACGCATTCGTGGCCGACCCGATCGGTGTTGCCCCTATGCCCTCGCGGGAAGTCTGAATGTTCGATGTCGACCGTGTCCGTCCATGTCGATGTGCCGCGCGTGCACGACGTCGGGAGCGTTCCGACATGGCGTGGCGCATGCGGCCATGCGACGCGGGCGACGATCGTTACGGGCACCACGATGTCCGCGGCGTGACGCCGCTCGCCGCATGAGCGAGCGAAGGGACGTCGTGACGCCGCCGTCGGTGGCGCGCACCGCATCGCCGGTGCCGGCTTCGCTCGACGAAGTGTCGCTCGTGCACCTCCTCGCGGCGATTCCCGACGTCGTGGCGCTCAAGGACCGCGAGCAGCGCTATCTCTTCGTCAACGTCGCCTGTGCGACCGTCATGGGACAGGTCCCCGACGCGGTCATCGGGCGCACGGACGAGGAGCTCTATCCGCCGGCGGTCGCGGCGGCGCTGCGCGCGGTGGACCAGCGCGTGATCGCCACCGGCGAGACGGTGACGGTCACCGAATGGGTTCCCTCGGCCCCCGAGGGCGGTGCACTGCGCGCGTGGTGTTCGGTCAAGGCGCCACTGCGCGATGCGACGGGCGAGATCGTGGGCGTGGTGGTGATGGCGAGGGAGGAGACGGCCCGCCAGCTGCGCGAGCGGCACGATCGTGTCCTGCTCGCGCTCGACGACGCCATCCGCCCGCTCGGTGATCCCGATGCGATCACGGCGGCCGCGACCGAACTGCTCGGACGCGCGCTCGACGCCGGGCGGACGAGCTACACCGAGATCGACGAGGCGGCCGGCGTGCTGCACGTGCGCCAGAACTTCACGCAGGACGGCACGTCCGACGCGCTCGGAACCTTCCCGCTCGAGGCGTTCGCCGCACTCGTCGCCAGCTATCGCGCCGGTGATCCGGTCGTCATCGCCGACACGCACGCCGACCCGCGCACCGCCCCGATCGTCGCGCGTCCCGAAATCGAAGCCATCGAGCCGTGCGCGACGCTCGCCGTGCCGCTCGTGAAGGACGGCGCGCTGGTCGGGGTGCTGAGCGTCAATCATCCGACGCCACGCCGGTGGACCGACGACGAGGTGTCGCTGGTGCGTGCGGTGGCCGAGCGCACGTGGGCGGTCGTGGAACGCGCGCGGGCCGAGCGGTTGCTGACCGAGCGTGCGGCCGAGCGCGAGCGTCTGCTCGCCGGCGAACGCCGCGCGCGCGACCGCGCGGAGCGACTGCAGGCGCTGACCGCGGCGCTGGCGACCTCGCACACGCCGACGGAAGTCGGACGCGCGATCCTCGAGCAGGCGATCCGCATCGCGCAGGTGGTGGCGGGTGGCGTGCTGACGGTGCCCCCGGCGTCCGCCACGGGTGAGCCGCCGTCGCTGGTACTCGAGGCCGTCGTCGGATACGGCGAAGCGGTGCAGGAGCGCTACGCGCGCATCCCGCTCGACACGCCGGTGCCGGTCTGCCGCGCGGCGGCGCAGCGACGACCGGTGTACCTCGCCTCGGTGGACGAATTCGCCGTGCAGGGCTTCGTGCCGCCGGAGCAGGATCGGCGGGGTGAGGTGGGACGTGCGTGGGCTTCGCTGCCGATGACGGTGGGAGACGCCGAGGCGGGCGAGCGCGTGCTCGGCGTCCTGGCGCTCACCTTCGACGATCCGTCACTCGTGGCCGACGACGCGCGGCCCTTCCTCGAGCTCTTCGCGGCGCAGTGCGCGCAGGCCTTCGAACGGGCGCGATTGTTCGATGCCGAACGTGTCACGCGCATCGCGGCCGAGACGCAGGCGCGCCGCTCTGTCGCGCTGCAGTCGCTGGCCGTCGCGCTGAGCGCCGCCGACACGCCCGAGGCGGTCGCGCGTCTCGCGCTCCAAGCCGGCCGCGAGGTGTCGGGCATCACGCGCGGGACGCTCTACCTCGTCGACGATGCCGACGCGGGGGACGCGTCGCTCGTGAACGTCGGGGCGATGGGCTACGACATGGACCTGGTCGCGGCGTGGGGGCGCGTGCCGATCACGACCGGCACGCTGGCCGGCGATGCCGCGGTGCGCGGGGAACCGGTGATCCTCGGGCGGCGCGACGAGATCGCGCGTCGCTACCCGATCCTCGCACCACTGCTCGACACCAGCGACTACGCCGGCGGCGCCGTGTTTCCGCTGCTGGTGCCGCGCGCACGAGACGGTCGCGACGACGCCGTGCCCCCGGGGACGGCACCTCGACGTGCCGCCGGCATCATCGGCTTCGACTTCGACGTCGAGCGCGACCTCGATGCGGCCGACACGCAGTACCTCGCCGCACTGGCGGATCTCGCGGGGCAGGCGGTGGCGCGCGTGCAATCGGCGCGAGCGGCTGCCGACTCGCTCGCACTGCTCGACGGCGTCTTCGCCGATGCGCCGGTCGGGCTCGCGTTCTTCGACCGGCAGCTCCGCTACCTGCGCATCAACGCCGAACTCGCGCAGATGAACGGGCTCGCGATCGACGCGCACCTCGGCAAGCGGCTCGAGGAGATCCTCCCCGAACTCGCCGACGCGGTGAACCCGCTCTTCGAACGCGTGCTCGCGACGGGGACGCCGATCCGCGACATCGCGATCATCGATGCGCTGCCGCGCGAACTCGGTGGGCCGCGCCACTGGCGCGCGAGCTACTTCCCCGTGCGTGCGGGTGGTCGCGCGGACGCCGAGATCATCGCCGTCGGCGTGGCCGCGGAGGACGTCACGGCACAGGTGCGCGCCGAGGAGGATCGCGAGTTCCTGCTCGCCTTCGGCGCGCTGGTGCAGCAGGCGCCCGATGTCGAGACGTTGCTCGCCACCGCGCCCGGCACGCTCGCGGCGCACCTCGAGTCGCACGCGCAGGACGCGTCGCGCGCCCACACCGGCGCGATCCGCTGCGTGCTGACGACGACCGATTCCGCCATGCGCCGACTGACGGTGCGTCATGTCGCCGACGTCGCACCGTACACCGGCGACGCGACGCCGGACGACATCGCGTCACGAGCGTCGTGGGACGACCCGCTGGCGGTGGGGCGCGTGCTCGACGAGCGTCCGGCGCATCTGCTCGAGGAGCAGCGATCGGGACGGACGGTGGTGGTCGACGACACGCGGACCGATGCACGCACGGCGACGGTGAGCGCGACGCACTACGAGTCGATCGGCGTACGCTCGTTCGTGGCGGTGCCGCTCGTGCGGGCCGGCACGCTCGTCGGATCGCTCACGGTCATCGATACCGCGCCACGTCACTGGACGCCGCGCGAAGTGGCGCTCATCCGTGCGGCCGCCGAGCGACTCTGGCCGGCCGAGGAGCGGCTGCGCGCGCTGGCGACCGAACGCGCGGCGCGTGAAGCGGCCGCGCTCGAGGAGCGTCGGCTCGCCGCCGTGCTCGCGGCGCTGCCGGTCGGCGTCATCGTCGTCGACGCGCCCGACGGGAAGGTCCGGTACGTCAACGACGCGGTGCGCGCGATCTGGGGGCAGGCCCCCGCCTCGCGCGCCGTCGAGGACTACAGCGTGGAGTGGATCGGCTACCACGTCGATGCCGCGGGGCGCGCCACGGATCGCCCGTACGCCTCCACGGAGTGGCCGATCGCGCGGGCGCTCCTCACCGGCACGACGGTGCAGGACGAGCCGATCGAGGCCGAGCGTCCCGATGGGGAACGGCGCCGCGTCGTCGCCTCGGCCGCGCCGATCCGCGATGCGGCGGGTGTCGTCGTCGGCGGCGTGGTGACGATCGCCGACGTGAGCGACGCCGCACGGGCACGCGAGGCACTCGAAGCCGCACGCGCGGCGGCCGAGCAGGCCAACCGCGCCAAGAGCGAGTTCCTGGCGAACATGTCGCACGAGTTGCGCACGCCCCTGAACGCGATCCAGGGACACGTGCAGCTGATCGATCTGGAGCTGCACGGCCCGGTGACGTCGGCGCAGCGCGCGGCGCTCGGGCGCGTGCAGCGCGCGCAGCAGCATCTGCTCGGCCTGATCAACGACGTGCTGAACTACGCCAAGCTCGATGCGGGCAAGGTGGAGTTCGACCTGCGGGCGATCGCCGTGCGCGACGTCGTGCGCGACGTGCTCCCGATGATCGAGCCGCAGCTGGTGGCGAAGGGGCTGGCGCTCGACGTCGACCTGCCGCCCGAACACGACGAGCACGACGTCGTGATCCGCGCCGACCGCGAGAAGCTCGGCCAGGTGCTGCTCAACCTGCTGGCGAACGCCGTCAAGTTCACGCCCGCCGTGCAGGGCGCGGCCGCACCCGTGCCGGGCGCGCCGGGTCGCATCACGATCGACGTCGTCGCGTCACATGCATCGCCGGCGCAGGTCGCGGTGCGTGTGCGCGACACCGGGATCGGCATCCCGCCCGAGAAGCACGCGAGCATCTTCGATCCGTTCGTGCAGGTGAGCGCGGGTGTGGGTCGCACGTCCGACGGCACGGGGCTCGGCCTCGCCATCAGTCGCGACCTGACGCGCGGCATGGGCGGCGAGATCACGGTCGAGAGCATTCCCGGTGTCGGCTCGACGTTCGTCGTGACGCTGTTGCGCGCCGAGGCGCACGACGCGCGACGGTGACGGGTGACCGTCACGTGCCGAGCCGATGCGTCACGCGCAGCGGCGGCCGTTCCGTCACCGCAGTGTCGGCAGTGTCCGCAGTCTCCGTCCTCCGGTCGTCTCCGTTCCTCCGATCTTCGATTGCAGTTCAAGATCCTGAACAACGAAGAAGATCGGAGGAACGGAGACGACCGGAGGACGGAGACTGCAGGACGGAGACTGCAGGACGGAGACTGCAGGACGGATGTCGGTGTGCGTCGGCGCGGGACCGATGCGGATCAGCGCCCCGCGCGACGCAATTCGTCGAGCACCTTGGACGTGAGGTCCACGGTGGCGTCGGCGTCGAGGAGCGCGGGCATCGAGGCGGCGTCGAGGACGAGCTGCACCCCTTCGCGCCGGCGCACCACCTGCACCGCGGCGCGGATGCGCTCGAGGAGCGGCGCCTGCAGCGTGGTGAGGCGCGTCTCGACGGCGGCGTTGAGCTGGCTGACCATGTCCTCGAAGGCGAGCTCGCGGGCGCGGAGCACCATCATCAGCGCTTCGCGTTCGCGCGGGCGGAGCTCCTTCTCGACGCGCGTGAACTCCTCGACCGAGGCCTTGAGCGAGTCGGCGGCCTCGCGCACCTGCGCGCGCATTTTTGCCTGCTCGAGCGCGAATTCGCTCTCGGCCTGCGCCCGACCCGGTGCCTGCTGCAGCAGGACGCGGGTGTCCACGAGCCCGACCACCACGCGCGCCGGTGCGGCTCCCTGCGCACCGAGCGGCGCGACGAGGAGGAGCGGCAGGACGGCGAGGAGCGAGCGAAGCGGGGAGCGCATGGCGAACGGGTCGGGGACGGATGGGAGTGGCGCGCCGCGCGCGCCCCCCTCGCACCCGAGGGCGGAGTCGCGGTTTCCCGCTGATCGGTCACGTCGGCGCGGGTGGGGGCAGTGGGCGGCGCAGGGGGGCAGTGAGCAGCGCTGGGCTCCCATGGGGGCGTTGGGGACAGTCCCCTCTGTCCCCCGTTGGGGACAGAGGGGACTGTCCCCAACGCCCCCCAACGCCCCCCACCACCCCACGCGCGCCCACGCGCGGAGTGGCGCGCCATGCGCGCCCCCTCGCACCCAAGGCCGGGACAGCCGTTTCCCGTTCATCGGTCACGTCGGCAGTGATTCGCCCGTGGGGACAGTCCCCTCTGTCCCCCACTGGGGACAGAGGGGACTGTCCCCACGCGCCCGCGCCCACGCGCGCCCCACGCGCCCCACGCCCCCCACGCGCCCCTCTGTCCCCAGCGCCCTGCCCCCGAACCCCGCGACACGACGCCGCATTGACCACCCGGACGCTCACCGGGACCCCCGCATGGCCCACACGACCCTCAACCGCTGGCGCATCCCGCCGGCGGCGATCGCGATCCACCTCTGCGCCGGCTCGGTCTACGCGTGGAGCGTCTTCAACAAGCCGATCGAGGCGCTCCACCCCGCGTGGACGCGCGGCGCCGCCGCCTACACGTTCTCGATCGCGATCGCACTCCTCGGCCTGAGCGCGGCCTTCGGCGGGCGCTGGCTCGAGCGCGTCGGACCGCGCACGGCGGCGACGCTCGCGGCGGCGCTCTTCGGTGGCGGCATGCTGATCGGGGCGTGGGGCGTGTCGTCAGGCACGATCGCGCTCCTCTACTTCGGCTACGGCGTGATCGGCGGCATGGGCCTCGGCCTCGCGTACATCTCGCCCGTCTCGGCGCTGGTGAAGTGGTTTCCCGACCGCCGCGGCATGGCGACGGGACTCGCGGTACTCGGGTTCGGCGGCGGCTCGCTCATCGCCGCACCACTCATGAACGCGCTCATCGCCGCGCGAGGCGTGCCGGCGACGCTCGCGCTCCTCGGCGCCACGTACGGTGCGATCATGCTCGCCGCCGCGCGTCTGCTCACCGTGCCGCCGACGGGGTGGCTCCCCGCCGGATGGAACCCGACCACGCGCCCGCTCGCGGTGCGCCCCGCGCTCGGTGATCTCGCCGTCGGCGCGGCGATCCGCACGCGCGAGTTCTGGCTCCTCTGGGTGATGCTCTTCGTCAACATCACCGCCGGCATCGCCATCCTCGCACAGGGATCGCCGCTGATGCAGGACCTCTTCGGCCGCACGCCCGCGCAGGCCGCCGCCTTCCTCGGCGTGATCGCGCTCTGCAACGCGGCGGGACGACTCGGTTGGGCCTTGCTGAGCGACGTCGTCGGGCGTCGCACCGTCTTCCTCGCGTTCTTCACCGTGCAGGCCGCCCTGTTCGCCTGCATCCCGTGGTTCGCGCGCACCGGCGCGTGGGGCGCGTTCCAGGTGGCGACGCTCGTGATCTTCACGATGTACGGCGGCGGCTTCGCGACGATCCCCGCCTTCCTCGCCGATCTGTACGGCGCACGCAACGTCGGCGCGGTGCACGGCGTGATCCTCACCGCGTGGAGCGCAGCGGGCGTCGCGGGACCGCTCGTGATCACGCGCATCCGCGAGTCCCGCCTCGCGACGCTCCCCGCCGGTGCGTCGAAGGTCGCGTTGTACGAGCCGACGCTGCTCGGCATCACGGTGCTGCTGCTCGTCGGTCTCGCGGCGACGATCGCGATCCGCGTGCTCCGCCCCGCTCAGCCGTCGAGCGATGCGACGAGCGGGGCGGCCAGCGCGCCCGTCACCACGCGATAGGCCGGTCGCACGGCCGCCGCGTAGTCCGCCGAGTGATGCACCGCGGGCGTGCCACGTGCGCGCCAGCGTTCGACGTCGTCGAGCCACGCGGCGACGCGCGACGGTTCACATCGTGCGAGTGCGTCCGACACCGCCTCGATCGCCCGGTCGAGTGACGACGCGTCGCCCTGCATCCCGGCCGCCGACGCGATGAAGGCGGACGCGAGTGCATCGACCGCACCGCCGGCATCGACGAACGGCCGCAGATGGACGCGCACCATCACCGCTCCCGGCGCGATCGGTTCGACCATCGGTGCCGGCGGCCCGTCACCCATCCGCGCAATCTCGTCCCGCAAACGCGCGCGCACCGCACGCTCATCCACCATCGCGTGCGCCGGCCCGAACGTCCCCTGATGCACCAGCTTGCAGAGGTCCTGCGCGGTCATCATCGGATACCGCGCCAGGTGCAGACACACGATCGCCTCCCAGTCCGCCGGTACGGGGATCCGGGAGGCGTCACGTCGTTCGTTCGTCATCTCCAGCAAGCTAACCCTTTCGCGGAACTGCCTCGACACGGAGTTGGAATGAGAAAGGCCTTCCCCCGGCCGGTCGCGG
>ERZ1066136.256-NODE-256-length-50433-cov-15.389694_pt1 | contig 50433 bp, 36 predicted proteins | sample MGYA00382783_ERZ1066136 | MGnify/ENA primary metagenome ERZ1066136 (study PRJEB33369, sample SAMEA5778366) | biofilm metagenome | biome: Industrial cooling water; feature: Water cooling tower basin; material: Biofilm | place: United Arab Emirates | collected... | reverse complement strand
CCGCGGGCCGCGGCCGCGCGCCCCCCGGCCTGCGCTGCGGCCTGCCCGCCCCTCGCTGGGGGGGGGCCGCCGGCGGGGCCGCAGCCGACCGGCCTCGGCCCTTTCCCGGGCCCGGAGCGCGGCGGCGGGCGCGCTTGGCACGCACCGCCGGCGGCGGCGATGCTCTCGAGCATGCGTCGTTTCCGGGACAGCCAGGCGCCGGGTCCGCAGCAACCCTCCGCGGCCGCTCCGGCCTTCGGGCCCGCGGCGGAGCGCGAGCCGCCGCGCCCCGGCGACAGCGTGGTGATCTTCGCCCGCGGGGACGAAGCGCCGAGCGAGTCCGCCAGTGCGGAGGCACGCCTGGCGCTGCGGCTGTCCCGTCAAGCCCGCGTGCTGTACGTGGCCGGCCTGCAGGGCGCCGATCCCCACGCCGAGCATGCGCTGATGCGCCGCCTCAAACGCGCCTTCGGCGCCCTCGAGCGCGATCCCTGCGGCGCCCTGGTCGCGCGCCCGCTGATCCTGCCGGCGCCCTGGCCCAAGGCCGCCGAGCTGTCCGGCGCCCTCCTGGCGCGCCAGCTCGAAGGTTATCTGGCGGAATCCCGCTGCGCCTTCCCCATCGCGGTCTGCGCGCATCCGCTGGCGGGTCTGGCCCTCGGCCGCGAGCACTGGGCCGGCGTATTCCGCTTGGACAGCGCCGCGCCGCGGCCCCTGTCGGGCGTGATCGGCGGCGCGCGCAGCGAGGGCTGGGCCCATGCGTCCCTGGAGCTCGAGCGCCGCGCCCAGGCGCTGGCCAGCGAACCGCCGGCGATCAGCAGCCGCGCCAGCGCCTTCGCCCGCGGCCTGGATCGCCCGCGCTACGCGCTGCTCGAGCGCCTGGACGATCCGGGCCTCGACGAGGAGCGCCTGGGCCGGCTGCTCGAACGCCTGGACCAGGGCGTGCTGCTGGTGCGCGGGCCGGCGCCGACCGGGCGCTGGTCGCGCCTGCGCGAGCGCTCGCGCATCCCGCTGGTCGAGCCCGAGGACACGCTGCTGCCGGTCGAGCTCTCCGAGGTGGCTCTGTCCGTGCGCCTGCCGGACGTGCTCGTGCCCGCGGAGCACCTCGATCCCGCCCTGGCCCTCGGTCTGCCGATCGTGGCCAGCCGCGAAAGCGAAGCCGACGATCTCTCCGGCCTGGCCTGGTTCAGCGACGATGCCCACGACCTGGCCTCGCGCGCCCGCGCCGCCGCCCAGGAGCGCGACGACGAGCTGCCCGCGCGCCGCCGCCTGCTGGCCACCGAACGCCGCTTCGCGCGCCTCGAACGCAGCCTGCTGGCCCGCGTGGAAGCGCGCCCCGCCCCCTGACCTGCGGCTCCCGCGGCCAACCGCCCGGTTCCCGCCTCCCGAGCCGCAGACCCTCCAGCGTGGGCAGTCTCGTCCGAGTTGAAACGGCCTGTGACCCAGGTATCTCCAGCGGGGGCGGTTTTCACGGCCATCCTTAGCGTGGAATATGAGACAGGATTCCGCGAAGGCCCGCGTTCCCTCCTGGTGAAGAAATTTTCATTTTTCGCCTTGACAGCATGCATGTGGGGATTCAATTTTTTTGAAGCGGGGGGGGCGCCCCTCCTCGCCCCTCCTCGCCCCTCCTCGCCCCTCCTCGCCCCTCCTCGCGCTGGGGTGTTGGGCGACGGGATTCGAGCTGTGGATGTCGCTTCGGGCCTTCCAAACCTGAGCCAACCCCTGAAACCATGAACCGCGCCTTGCTCGTCCTGGTCTCCTTCGTTTTCCTGGCCCTCTCTTCAAGCGCGCTGGCCCAGCAGTTCCAGTGCGGAGGTTGCTCAAAACTACCGCCGACCTACTCCGGGACTCCCGGTCCGACAACCTTCAGCGACGGGTCGCAGATCCTGCTTCAGGCGGTCGGCGACAGCAATGGCTCCTGTCAGAAGCTGTCCAACGATTGCATCGACGATGCCCCTTGCAGTTTCTGGTTGCAATACCAGTACAGCGTCGGACCCTGTGGTGGGGTCGCAAGCTACGAGTTGCGGGTAGCGGACGCTGACGATCCGAACAACCCTGAGAAGAACGCCACGGTCGGGGGAGACTTCCCGTCGGGCGAAGGCAGTTGGTTGGGACAGGTTTACCTGTATTGTGCTGCGACCCTCGGCTTCGGAATAGAGATCAACGTGAACGCCTGCCCGGGCAACAACAATCAAGGGGCAACTCGGTCTGCGGGTGTCACCCTGGTCTGCACGCCCTGCGGAAAGATTTTCTTCTGATCCGCAGTGGATCCGTGACATCCAATGAAGACTACGTCATCGAGGAATTCGGTGGGCTGGCTCGTCGGCGTCGCAGTTCTGGCCTTCTCGCTCGGCTGGCTGGCTCGCCGAGACATCAATCGTCCGGGGGTGTCTTCGGCTCCCGAATTCGCGGGTCCACGCCAGAACGGCGGAGACCGTGCGGAGCTTGCCGCCCCGCCGGCATCTACAGAGCCTCTTCCAGTTCGGAGTGCGCCAGCCCCTGGGCCTGACACAGGCGCAGTCCGTTTGATCCGGGACCTTCCTTACGCCGATGGCGGAGGTCGGTCTGCACAGCAGATCTTCTTGGATTGGTGGGGAAACGACCTGACGGCTTCGGGCTACGGTCCGGAGGGGCCCTCCTGGCTCAGGGATGAGCCCTCAGACTTTTGGCACGGTCCCCTAGGTGAAGTCGCTCCCTGCCTGGAGTATTACCGCGGACTCTTCGAGGGGGCCTTCGATGCGGACGACCAGTCGCCCGACCCTCTGGCGCTGATCCGCCTTGCAGCGGTGATTCCTGGTCAGGCGTCGGGAATCCGAGTTCCAGAGAAGGCCCTCAAAGGGCTGCTCGCGGTTTCGCCCTTCGAGGAGCACTTTCGCGGCCGGACCTTGGACAAGAAATCTCCAGAATGGAAGCTGGCCATACAGACCCTTCTGGGAGAGCTAGAATCTTTGCACGGTTTGGTGGAGGACGTCCGGGATGCGATGCGCCGGGCGGTACGCGAAGACCTCGCCGGGCTCTCGCCCTACCAGCTGCCCCGTAAGGGCTACCTCAACTTCGGGCCGTGCAACGTCTTCGTCCATCCCGATGCTGCTGCGCGACCCTGCCGCGAGCCCCAAATACTCTGGCGCACCGACCTGATGCCTCTCAAGGGCAAAGATGCGAACATGTGCCGGGTTTTCGTCGGGGTCTATACCGTGTTCTGGGAGGATTTCCCGGAGGTCGCGAGCAAGATTCAGGCGGTCCTCGACTACAAGGCGGGGTTTATCGACCGCGTTTCTGCCGTAATCTTGGCCATTCCAGCGAGCTGACCACCGGGGACATACACCGCTCGTGCTCGGCCCGAGTCGCAGCACGTACGAGGGCCTAGGGCGTTCGGTTCGGTTTCGAGGAACGGTCTGGCGGCCCTCCCTCGAATCGAGGCGAATGCAGCGACGGTGGCGCCGCAGGAGCAACGCCGGAGCCCGACTCTCTGATGGAGTCTGCGGATCGCAGGAGCAGGATTGGGTCAGAGTCATGGGGCGATCTCGGATCGCGTCGGCTCGCTCGCGGCGTACCAGGCGTCGACCAGTTGGCGGGCGCTGTGGTCCCAGCGGAAGCCCTGGGCGTGGCGCGCTGCGGCGGCGAGTTCGGCGGGGCCCTTCTGGAGGGCGGCGCGGATCGCGTGCACGGCCTGGCTCGGCGAGCGCGGATCGAAGGAGCAGGCCTGCGGGCCGCCCACCTCCGGCAGGGCGCCGGCGCGGGCCAGGGCCACGGGCACGCCGGCGAGCTGGGCCTCGAGCACCGGCAGGCCGAAGCCCTCCAGGCGGCTCGGCAGCACCAGGGCCGCGGCGCTGGCGTACAGCGCCGGCAGCTCGGCCTCCGGCAGCGGCGCGCGCAGTTCGAGGCGCGGGCCGAGGCGGAGCTCGCGGGCCAGGGCCGCGAGCCGTCCCGCTTCGCCGGCGACGTCGCGCCCGCACAGGAGCAGCGGCGGCAGGTTTGCATCCAAGGCCAGCGCGCGCAGCAGCAGGCCCCAATTCTTGCGTTTTTCGAGGTGCCCGAGCCCGAGCAGATAGCGCCCGGGCTGGCGCGGCGCGGGCGCGAAGTGGTCGCTGCCATGGCGCGCGACGATCAGCTTGGCGCCCAGCTTCGGAAAGCGCGCGGCCAGGTCGCCGGCGACCGTGCGGCTGGGCACCAGGATGCGCTCGGCGCGCGCCGCGGCCCGCGCCAGCAGTCCGCGGCCGAGGCGCGCCCGCAGGCCGCCGACCAGCCCGGGGTCGAGCTGGCGCGGGTCGTGCAGCATCCAGCACAGGGGCAGCCCCGGGGGCAGGCCGCGCGGCAGGGGCAGGTGCCCCTGGTGCACGAGCGCGGGGCCGGGGCGTTGGCGCAGCAGCTCGAGCAGCCGGGGCCCCTCGCGCCAGTAGCGCGCCAACGGCCCGCGTCCGAGCTCGGCGGCGACGAATTCGATCGGCGCCCCGCCCGCGCGCGCGGCCTGCAGCCACTCCGGTTCGCTGGCGGGGCCGAGCAGGATCAGGCGTCCGCCGCGCTGCTCGAGCAGCCGCGCCGCCCGCGGCAGGGCGTTCTCCGCATGGCGCGCCACGCCCGAGCGCACCTGCCCGAGCACGCTGCCGATCACGATCACCTCGAGCCCCGTCATGGGAGCCGCTCCCAGAGCGCCTCGACCGCAGCCGCGGCGCGCTCCCAGGTGAAACCCGCCACGCTGGCGACGAGCTCCCGGCGCTCCGCGGAGCCCAGGGACAGGGCCCGTCCGAGCGCTTCCGACAGGGCCGCCGGATCGGCGAGGTCGACGGCCAGGGCGGCCTGGAAGCTCAGCTCCGGGCCCGAACCGGCCTGCACCAAGGCGGGCGTGCCCAGGGCCAGGGCCTCGAGGATCGGGAAGCCGAAGCCCTCGGAGCGCGCGGCGCTGAGCACGGCGGCCGCCCCAGCGATCAGGGCCGCGAGCAGCTCGTCTCCGATCGGGCGGTCGAGGCGCGAGTCCGCGGAGATCAGGTGGAGGCCGCTCCGTTCCGCCTCGCGGGCGGCGGCGCCGAGGCTGGGCGAGGGCGGGCCGCTGACCACCAGGGCGAGCCCGCGCGCCGCCGGCGCAGCAGCCAGGAAGCGCACCAGCTCGGGCAGGCGTTTCTTGGGCCGCGTGGACCCCGGGAAGAGCAGGTAGGGCGACCCGATCCCGAGCCGCCGGCGCACCTCGTCCCGGGCCGCTTCGGGCTCGAGGCGCGGCAGGCTTTCGGCGCCGCCCCAGGGCACCAGCTCGGGCGCGCGTGCCGCCCGGGGCAGCTCGGCGCGCCAGTCGGCCAGCGTCGCGGGGCTCGGCACCAGCACCGCGGCCGCGCGCCGCGCTCCGAGGCGCACCCAGGCGCGGTGGGCCAGGTCCGAACCCTCGGGCTCGAAGCGGCGCCAGGGCAGCTCCTGCACGGTCTGGAGCAGCGGTACAGCGGCGGCCAGCGGCAGGGCCGAGACGCTGCAATGCAGGCCCTCGAGGCCGAGCTGGCGGGCGCGCTGTGGCAGCAGCCACTGGCGCCAGCGCAGGGAGCCCACCCCGGGCGGAGGCTCGAGCGGCAGCCATTCGTGGGCCTGCCGCGCCCGCAGGGCCGCGAACAGGCCGCGCGTCGCGCGCTGGACGCCGGGCGATCCGAAGCCCGCGAGCGGCGAGAGGTCGAAGCCCAAGCGCATGGCGGGGGAGAGCCTAGCCGCCGCGCTCCGCAGGGCGAGAGCTGCTGCGCGCGTCGGGCACCGGGCGAGCGGGCCGGGGCCGCAGAGTCCCGGGAGCTGTCCCGGGGCCCTGGGGCGGCCAGGGCGGCCTCGACCCGGCCGGCTCGCGGGCCGAAACTGGGCCCATGCAAAACCTGCCCCGCGTGCTGTTCCTGTGCATCGGCAACGCCTGCCGCAGCCCGATGGGGGAGGGCTGGCTCCGGCATCTGGCGCCCCAGCGCTTTCGCGCCCTGAGCGGGGGCGTGCACCCGATCGGGGTGCAGCCCGAGACCGTGCAGGTCATGGCCGAGCGCGGGGTGGACATCTCGGACCTCAGCAGCAAATACGTGCACCGGCTGCTGCAGGATCCGCCGGAGGTCCTGATCGCGCTGTCCCGCACCGCCCTGGCCGAAGCGCCCCCCGTGCCGCGCACGACGCGCCTGCTGGTCTGGCCCGTGCGCGATCCCTACACCGTGGAGGGCGATCGCGAGACGGTGCTGGCGGCCTACCGCGCGGCGCGGGACGAAATCGAGCAGCGCCTGCGCGATTGGCTCGCGGCGGGGTGAGCGCCGGCGCCCGAACTCTGCGGGCCGGGGCTGCGGGCCGGGGCTGCGGGCCGCGGTCGCCAGTCGCCCCTGACCGGTGCGGCCGCGCGGGCTGCACAGCGCCCGGGATCGGCTCGGAGTCAGGGCTGCAGAGCCAGGCCGCGGGCGACCAGCTGCAGCTCCCCGCCGACCTGCTCCAGCCGGCCGTGGGCCAGGATCGAGCGCCCCGCCAGGTCCTTGGGCACCGTGAACTCGCCGCCGGAAGCGGTCTCGAACACGAGGGTCAGGTTGGTCGGCGAGCCTTCGAGCTCGAGCCAGCAGCCCGAGGCCTGGCAGACCTTGGCGACCTTTCCGCTCAGCACGAGCTCCTGGCCCGCCGCGGGGTTGGCCAGGATCTCCGCCACCGGGCGCGGGGTCGCCCCCGCGGGCAGTTCGTCGCCGAACCGGCCCGCGGCCGCGGCGGCCTCGGCCTCGGCTCGGCCCGGGTCCGCGGGCGAGCGCGGGTTGCAGGCGCAAACGGACAGGAGGGCAGCCAGCAGCAGCGGGAGTCGGCGCATGGTGGGACGGGGAAGGGGCGATTCGAGGCCCTCGAAAGGTAGGCTCTGGCGATGGATCAACGACTGCGGCAGAGGGTCGCATGGATCACCGGGGCGTCCGGCGGCATCGGCCGCGAGCTGGCGCGCCAGTTCCACGCCGCCGGGGCGCGCCTGATGCTCACGGCCCACTCCCGGCTGGGGGAGCTGGAGGCCTTCGTGCGCTCGGAAGGGCTGCCCGAGGAGACCCTCTGCCTGGCGGCCGACGTGCGCGACGCGGCCGCCCTGGAGAGCGCGTCCCAAGCCGCACTGGAGCGTTTCGGGCGCCTCGACCTGTGCGTGGCCAACGCCGGCCACTGGCCCAGCGACGAGCGCCCGCTCTACGCCCTGCCGGCGGCGCGTTTCGCGGACACCGTCGCGATCAACCTGCTGGGCCCGGCGTACACCCTGCGCGCCTTCGGGCAGGCCCTGGCCGCCTGCGGGCCCCACCCCGATGGCGGCGGCGCGGCGGCCGTGCTGATCGGGTCGACCGCCGGCCGGTTCGGCGAGCGCGGGCACAGCGACTACGCGGCCGCCAAGAGCGGCCTGGTCGGCCTGATGCTGAGCCTCAAGAACGAGCTCGTGCGCCTCGACCCGCGCGCGCGGATCAACCTGATCGAACCCGGCTGGACGCGCACCGAGATGGCCCGCGCCGCCCTCGACGATCCCCAGCGGGTGCGCTCGGCCCTGCGCACCATGGCCCTGCGCCAGTTGGGCGCCGCCCGGGACGTGGCCGCCGCGGCCCTGTTCCTGTGTTCACCCGCCGCCGCGGCCCACATCACCGGCCAGACCCTGACCATCGCCGGCGGCATGGAGGGGCGCAGCCTGTGGCGCGACAACGAAATCGACCCTGGCGCGGCCCGGCGCTGAAGCAGCGCATCGGTGGGGGAGCGCCTGCGCTCTGCGGGCGCGGCGGGGGCCGCCTGACCAGGGCAGTCCCCGGGGGACCGCCGGGGGGCGCCGGGCGTGGGCCTGCGATCAGCGCGCCCCGAAGCAGACCGCCAGGAAGTCCGCGCAGCTCTTGGCCGCGGTGCCGCTCGACCCCAGGCGATCGACCCGGCGCTGGTAGCCCTGCTCGAAGCGGGCCGCCTCCGGCGCGCCGTCGGCCGGCGCCTGCGCTTCGATGATCTCGGCCCGGCCGGAGAAGTCGAAGTCCGCCGGCAGGGCGGTGTAGTCGCCGGCATGGTGGCCGCGCAGGTCCCCGCGGAAGGCGCTGGCGCAGCCGGAGCCCGGGATGCCGAGGGCGATGAGCAGCAGGGTCCCCGGGAGCGAAGTGAGCTGGCGCTTGGTTTTCATGTGATTCCCCGTTCGGTCCGCAGCAGGGGGACCCGCTCTGCGGTGCCCAGCTCCTCGACCGTTCGGGAGCGCTCCTTGAGTCGGCTCCATCTGCGCCCGTTAGGCTCTGGGAATGACTTTCCAGATCGCCCGTTCGGGAGGCGCCCCGACCCGTTGCGCGGGGGCGCCAGGCCGCGGCAGCGACCCGGGCGGCCTCGCTGGCCCGACGCAAGCGGGCGCCGGCGGTCCCGCGTCCCGCGCCGGCCGTGCCCCGGGGGGCTCGGGCATGGAGCGGCCGCGCGGCCCCGGGCGCTGTGCCGGGCCCGCGACCCTCACGGGGCCAGCCCCGAGCGCCCTGGACCAGACCGGCTTGTGGCTGCTGGCGGGCCTGGTGGCCTCGGGTCTGCTGGGCTGCCGCGCCGCCGACCCCGGGGAGCGCTCCGCACCCGCCGACCAACCCGGTTCGCTTGCGCCGCCCCAGGCCAGCTCGGCCAGCGCGGGCCCGGCTGCGGACCTCGTGGCGGACCTCGTGGCGGACCTGCGCCTGCGCCTGCGGGACCCGCTGTGGTTCTCGGCACCCCCGCGGGGCATCGGTTACCGACCCTCGGGCCGCGCGCTGTTCTTCGAGCGGCCGCTCGCGGGCCAGGGGGGCTTCGAGCCGCGCTGCCTGGAGGGGCTCGGCGACGGCCCCGGGGGCTCCCCTTCCGAGCGCGCCGAGCTGCCCGCGGAGGCCCTGGACCGGGCGCGGGCCCGGGGCCCCGAGGCGCGCCGCGGCGGGCTCGAGCTGATCGAACACGGGGGCGACCTGTTCCTGCGCTCGCTGACCGCGGCGGGCGACGTGCGGCAGCTGACGCGCACCAGCCGCGGCGAGGGGGCCCTGCGCTTCTTGGCGGATGGACGGCGGGTGGCCTTCGAGGCGGAGGAACGGGTCTACGCCCTCGACCTCGATTCCGGCGCCATCGAGGAGTTGTTCAGCCTGAGCTTCGCGCGCGATCCGGAGCTCGAACCCGAGCCGGAGCTCGACGATCTGGCCAGCGCCGAACAGCGCTTGATCGGCACGCTGGCGGAGCGGCGGGCGCGCGAGAAAGCCGCGACCGAGCGCCAGCGGGCGCGCGAGCGCGCCGACCCCTTCCGCGCTCCCCGGCCGCACTACCTGCCCGCCGAACTCGAGCTCCACGGCAGCGAACTGTCCGCCTCGGGCCGCTACCTGGCCGTCGCGGCGGGAGCCCGTGGCACGCCCCCGCGCCAGGACCTGATGCCGGCCTATGTGACCGACTCCTCCTACGTGGAAACCCGTCCGGTGCGCCCCCACGTGGGCTTCGCCGCGCGCCCCGGCCAGCGCCTGTTCCTGCTCGATCGCGAGCAGTCCAGCGTGGTCGAGGTGGACCTCTCGGCGCTGCCGGGTCGCCGCGACCGGCCCCTGGCCGAGCTGGAGGCCGCCCGCGACGCCCGCCGAGCCGAGCGCCAGCGCGCGGCAGAGCCCCCGGCGGCTGCCGCGGAGGCCGCCGCTCCGCCCGCGGCCGGCGTCGAGCAGCACTCCGCCACCCCGCCCGCTGCCCCCGCTGCGCCGGCGGGAGGCGCCGCGCCAACGCCGCAATCCACGGCCGCGGAAGGCGACCCGCGGGACCTGACCATCGAGCGCCTCTTGTTCGCGCCGGTCGGGGAGCGCCTGCTCGTCGACCTGCGCTCCACGGACAACAAGGACCGCTGGCTGGTGCTGGTCGCGGCCGGCGAGCCGCCCGCGGTGCTCGAGCACCGCCGCGACCCGGCTTGGATCGGCTGGGATTTCGCCGAGTCCGGCTGGCTGCCGGACGGCCGCGGCCTGTGGTGGCTCTCCGAGCGCTCGGGCCATGCCCAGTTGTGGCTGCGCCTGCTCGACGAACAAGAGCCGCGCGCGCTGACCCCGGCCGGCAGCGAGGTGCGCGAGCCCCGGCTCTCGCCGGACGGCCGCTGGATCTACCTGCTCAGCAACGCCGGCCATCCGGGGATCCAGCGGCTGGCCCGCGTCGGACTGCCGAGCGGACCCTTCGAGCTGCTCAGCGCTCCTCAGGGGCGCGCCGAGGAATTCGACCTCTCGCCCGACGGCACGCGGCTGTGTTTCCTGCGTTCTTCGGCCCTGGAGCCCCCCGAGATCTTCGAGATGCCGGCCTCGCCGGGCGCCCCCGAGACGCGCCTGACCCGCTCGACCAGCGCCGAGTTCGAGGCCCTGGACCTGATCGCGCCCGAGTTCGTGGTCGTGCCGGGGCCCGGCGGCCCGATCCATGGGCGTCTGTACCTGCCGCCCGCGGACGCGCCCCGGCCTTTCCCGGCCGGCGCTCGCCCCGCCGTGCTCTTCGTGCACGGAGCCGGATACCTGCAAAACGCTCACCAGGGCTGGTCCGGCTATTTCCGCGAGTTCTTCTTCCATGACCTGCTGGCGCGCCAGGGCCTCGCCGTGCTCGACCTCGACTACCGCGCCAGCGCCGGTTACGGCCGCGACTGGCGCACCGCGATCCACCGCCGCATGGGCCAGCCGGAGCTCGAGGACCTGGCCGCCGGCGTCGACTTCCTGGTGCGCGAGCACGGCGTGGACCCCGCGCGGGTGGGCGTCTACGGAGGCTCCTACGGGGGCTTCCTGACCCTGATGGCCCTGTTCACCCGGCCCGGGCTCTTCGCCTGCGGCGCGGCCCTGCGCCCGGTGACCGACTGGCGCCACTACAACGACGGCTACACGCGCAACATCCTGGAGACGCCCGAACTCGATCCGGAGGGCTTCGCGCGCGCCTCCCCGATCGAACACGCCGCCGGCCTCGAACGGCCGCTGCTGATCTGCCACGGCCTCTTGGACGACAACGTCCTGGCCAAAGACTCGATCCGCCTGTCGCAGCGCCTGATCGAGCTGGGCAAGCTCGACTGGGAGCTGGCGCTCTACCCCCTCGAAGCCCACGGCTTCCGCGAGCCCAGCGCCTGGATCGACGAATACACGCGCATCTGGCGTCTGTTCCAGCGCAGCCTGCTGGCGCCGGCGCCCGGCCCGTGAGCGGCGGTCGCGGGCGGGAATCCCGGGCGGGCGGGCTAAACTAGCCCCACGAACGAGCGATCCCCATGCGACACCCGACACCCCCGAAGGCATCCCAAGGCACCCCGTCCGCGACCCGCTCCCGGGTCCTCTGCAGCCTGCTCGTGGCCTGCAGCGGGCTGCTGGTCGGCTGCGCCATGCACTCGACCGCGACCCAGTGGAACGGGCGGGTCGGCCCCGATGGCGAGCCGGTCTTTTATGCCTCCTCGACCAAGGTCGGCATGAACCTCTTGGTGGCCGTGCCCTTCCTCGGCGATCTCGACCTGGATGGTCAGGTGGACTCGATGACCGAGGACCTGGCCGAGCGCGGCGGCGACCGCGTGCGCATCGTGCAGGGCTCGACCGAGACCTACTGGTACGGCTTTCCTCCGGTCACCTGGGTCTTGACCCCGGTGGTCACGACCCTGACCGCCGAATACCGGCCCAGCGACGAGGAGATCCGGAGCGTGCTGCGCCAGCGGCTCGAGCGCCAGCACCGCAAGCGGCCGCTCGCGCCCGAGGAGCTCGAGCGGCGTGTCGAGGAGCGCTTCCGCGAGGTCAAGGGGCCCAAGGCGCCCGAATCCGCGCCGCCGGCGGCGCCGCCCGCCGCGGCCGACCCGGAGCCGGCAGCTTCCGGGACCACGGGGGCTGCGGCCCTGCCCGCGGCGGGCGCTGCGGGCACCCCGGCCTCGACCGCGCCCGCGGCCGAGCGGTCCGCGGGCTGAGCCCAGGGGGGGGCTCTCCGGGCCGGGCGCTCCCCGGTCCGGGCTGCGCCTCGGCCCCGCGGGCTGCCCTTGGGCCGCGGGCGGGAAGGCTCGGGGACCTCCGGGCTGCCGATCAGGACAGGCGCAGCGCCTCCACGGGGCGCATGCGCGAAGCGCGCCAGGCGGGCCAGGCCCCGCCGAGGAGTCCCAGCACCAGGGCGAAAAAAATTGCCGTGCCGAGCACGTCCGGAGTCACCTGGAAGGCGAAGGCCACCTCGGTGAAGGTCTGGAAATTGGTCGTGCCGGTCTTGATGCCGTCGAGGGGCAGCACCAGGGCCACGCCGAACAGGCCGCCCAGCAGGCCCAGCAGCGCGGCCTCGAGCATGAAGGCGAAAAACACCGGCCAGGGCCGGAATCCGATCGCCAGCAGGATGCCGATCTCGTGGCTGCGCGCGGAGATCGCCGACAGCATCGTGTTGGTTCCGGTGAACACCGCCGCGGTGCCCATCACCACCGCCAGAAAGCTGCCCAGGGCCAGCAGCACCCCGGACAGCACCTCGGTCTGCCCGGTCAGGTACTGGCGCTCGGTCAGCGCCTTCACCGGGGCGATCTTGTCGTCTTCGAGGCGCGCGGCCAGGGCGGCCATATCGGTGCCCGGCACGAGGCGAGCCACGACCCGATTGAGGAACGGGCGCTCCAGGGCGTCGGCGATGCGCTCGGAGTCGCCCCAGACCTCGGAGGCGAAGGGGCCGCTCGAGGTGAACACACCGACCACCCGGAAGGGGGTCGTGTTGAGCGTCAGCACCTGGCCCAGGCCCGCACCCTGGATGCGTGTGGTCAGCGAGCGCCCGACCACCACCTCGTCGCTGCCGGCCACGGGCAGGCGTCCCTCGAGCAGCTCGAAAACGTCGCGATGCACCTCGAAGCTCATCGGCTGGACCCCGCGGATCGGCACGTTGGTCTCGCCGCCGTCGAGCTTGCGCAGCCGCAGCGCCAGGTAGTACTCCGAGGAGGCCAGGGGCCTTCCGGAATCGCTGCAGGCGATCTCCGGCAAGCCCTTGATCAGGTAGTCGGCCTGACCGCGACGGAACAGGCTGTCGCCTTCGTTGGTGGCCCCGGGCCGCAGGAACACGGCCACGTCGGTGCGACCGCCGCTCTCGAACAGCTTGGCGAAGCCGCGCTGCAGCGAGAGCACCCCGGCCAGCACCGCCACCGTCGCGCCGATGCCTACGAGGGTCAGCAGCGTCGAGGAGCGGCGCACGAACAGGCTGCGCAGGTTGTAGTCGAGGGGGATGCGCGCCATGGACTGCGGGGCGTGGGGCCTATGGCCGGGATCGGGGGGTCAGAGGAGGGGATGGACGCGCCGCGCCGCTCCCGGGCTGTGTGGCCGGCGGAGGCCGGCCCAAAGGCATGGGACAGGTTGGTATTGCGGCTCGGGCGCAGCCCGAGTCGATTTTTCTCTCAACCTCACCGCTCGGCATTGAGGGCCTCGATGGCCTCCAGGCGCGCGGCCCGGATCGCGGGCGCCAGGCCGGCGATCAGGCCCACGCTCAAGGCGATGCCGAGGGCCAGGGCGAAGGTCTGGGGGCCGACCACCAAGGCCGGGAAATTGAACTGGCTCAGCACCTGGTTGAAGCCCGGCGCCAGGGCCATGAACAACAGCAGCCCGAGGGCTCCGCCCAGCCCGCACAGGACCAGGGACTCGCCCAGCAGCAGGCCGAAGGCCGAGCGGTCCGAGAATCCCAGGGCCTTGAGGATCCCGAGCGTTCGGGTGCGCTCGCGCGCCGCCATCAGCATCGTGTTGAGGGCCGCCAGCAGGATCGCAAACAGCACCCCGCCGCCGATCGCCGAGAGCAGGGTCGGGATCGAGCCCAGCATGGTCACGAACTGCTTCTGGAATTCGCTTTCCGTGGTGGTCTGCACGCGCTGCGGCCCATTCTCGAACAGGGCGTCGACCGCGGCCATGATGCGCGTCGGGTCGGAGCCGCGCTCGGTCTTCAGGATGTAGACGCCGACGCCCTCGGGACCCGTGGCGGCCCCGGACTCCAGGCTGTCCGCCAGGTAGTCGTAGTGGAAGAACATCGTGCGGCTGTCGAAGTTGGCGGTGCGCGACTCGTAAATGCCGGCCACCTCGAAGTTCCACACGTTTTGCCCGGAGCGCGAAAAGATACCGCCGACCAGGGGCACCGTGTCCCCGACCTTCCAGCCGAAGTCGCGGGCCAGGTCGCGGCCGATCAGGCAGGCCGTCTTCTGGCCCCAGAAGGCGGTTTTGTCCCCATCGAGCAGCACCAGCTCCGGATAGGCGTCGAAGAGCAGCAGTTCGTCGACGGCGAACTGAGCGAAGAAGTTGGAGGGATCGCGGTAGTAGCCCCCGAACCACTGCAGCTTGCACACCTGGCGCACGCCGGGCACGGCCTTGATCTTGGGCTGGTAGGAGCGCGGCAGGTTGACGAACAGGGACACGGCCGACTGGACCACCAGGCGCTGGTCGCTGGCCGCCTCGACGCCGGCGCCCAAGGCCACGACCACACCGCGCAGGAAACACACCAGGAAGACGGCGATGGCCAGGGAACCCAGGGTCAGCAGGCTGCGCACCGGGCGCGCCAGCAGGTGGCGCGGCAAGAGGGACCAGGGCATGGGGCGGGGGGGTCAGCGGTTTTGGCGGATGCCGCCCAATTGGCCCTTGTCGAGGGTGATCACGGTGCGTGCGGCGTCGGCCGCACGCGGGTCGTGGGTCACCATCAGGATCGTCTTGCCGGCGCGTTCGTTGAGCTCGCGGAGCAGCGTCAGCACCTGGCCAGCGGATTCGCGGTCCAGGTTCCCGGTCGGTTCGTCGGCCAGGATCAGCAGGGGATCCGAGACCAGCGCGCGGGCGATCGCCACGCGCTGTTCTTGACCGCCGGACAGCTGCCGCGGGCGGTGGCTGCGGCGGTCCTCGAGCCCGACCAAGGCCAGGGCGTGCAGCGCGCGGCGGCGGCGTTCGGCCGCGGACAGGCGCGTCAGCAGCAGCGGCAATTCGACGTTCTTCTGGGCGGTCAGGACCGGCAGCAGATTGAAGCCCTGGAACACGAAACCGACGTTGTCCGCGCGCCAGCGGGCGAGCTCGGCTGCCGACAGGCGACCCAGGTCCTCGCCCGCCACGCGCACGGAGCCGCCGTCGGCGCGGTCCAGACCGCCGATCAGGTTGAGCAGCGTGCTCTTGCCCGAGCCCGAGGGGCCCATCAGGGCGTAGAAGCCGCCGCGCTCGATCTCCAGTTCGAGTTTGTCGAGCACCGTGAGCGCCTCACCGCCGCGGCGGTAGGTGCGCGTCACCTGATGCAATTCGATCAAGGCCGGGCCCCGGGCGCCTGAGGAAGGCGGCCTCGGAGCCTGGTCGGGATCTGTGCGGGGTTTCGATTCCATCGGCCTCTCAGCTGGCGCGGATCGCGACCCGGGATCCGTCCGCGAGCGACGCGGGGACGTCCAGCAGCACCCGATCGCCCGCCTCGAGCCCGGACTTGATCTCCAGCCGCCCGGCTTGTTCCGGACCCAACTCGAGGACCACGAAGCGCGCTCGACCGTCTTCATAGCGCATCGCGCCGCGGCGGCCATCGCGCTCGACCAGGGCCGCCTTGGGCAGCATCAGCAGCGGGCCCGTATTGGCCCGCGCCGCTTCCAGCTCGCGGCCCGGCGGCAGGAAGACCACACGCACGCCCATCTCCGGGCGCAGGCGTTCGTCCGGGGCCAGGAACTTGACGCGCACCTCCACGGTGGCCTTCTCGCGGTTGGCGGTGGGCCAGATGCGGTCGACCCGGCCGTCGTAGGGCTCGTCCGGGAAGGCGTCCAGGAACAACCGCGCGGGCCGGCCCACGGCCACGGCGGAGAGGCTGGTCTCGGGCACCTCCGCCTGCACCTCCAGGCTGTCGCGATCGACCATGGTGGCCACGGATCCGCGCGCGTTCGAGCCGCCGACCACGTTGGGAGAGACCACCTCGCCCACCTCCGCATCCTTGAGCACCACGATGCCGTCGAAGGGCGCGCGCACGTAGGTGTTGTCCAACCGGGCCTGCGCCGCTGCCAGGGCCGCCTGGGCGTTCGGCACCCCGGCCTCGGCCAGGGCCACGGCGGCCCGGGAGACCTCCACGCGCGCGCTGGCGGCGACGCGATTGGCGGCTGCGGACTCGCGCCGGGCTTCGGCCGCGATGCGGTCGGCGCCGGCGCTGTCCAGCTCGGCCTGGGCGCGGTCCTGATCGCGCGCCGGCAGGATCAGGTCCTTGACCAGCGGGGCGATGCGTTCGAGCTCGAGGCGCGCCAGGGTCTCGCGTGCCCTGGCGGCGGTGATCGCCGCGATGGCGGCAGCCTCATCGCGCTCCAGGCTGGGCAGCTCCGCCTCCGTGGCCAACAGCTGGGCCTTGGCCTGCTGCACCGTGGCGCTGGCGGTCTGCAGCTGCGCCTGCGCGGCCGCGACCAAGGCCTCGAGCTCGTCGTGGAACAGGCGTGCCACGACCTGCCCGCGCTCGACGCTCGATCCCTCGGTCACGTTGAGCTCGACGATGCGGCCCGGCGTGTCTGCGGACAGCGCGGCGCGCCGCGCCGCGACCACGTAGCCGTTCGAAGAGGTGCCCTCCTCGGCCATCAGCGCCGCGGCGCTGATGCGCTGGACCTCCGCCACCGCGAGCTTGGGGGCGCTCCACTGCGCGAACAGCCCGGCGATCCGCGGGTTCAGCAGCCCCAGCAGGAGCAGCGCGCCCAGCGCTGCCCACAGCAGCCAGGCACCGCGCCGGGAAGCGCGCGCGCGGCGGTCCTTGGGAATCTCCAGGGATGCGATCGATCCGACGTCCGGGTTGGCCATGACGGCCCGAAAATAGCCTAAGGGAGCAGCGGTCCCAAGCTCCGGCCGACCTGGAAATCTGGGCCACCCAGGTCCCGCATCCAGGTGAATCCGGGCGCCTGCCCAGCGCGAAATGAACAAACAAATATTTTGCCCCCTGACGGCGGATCGGCAGCGTGCCGTCCGCGGATGGTGCTCAGATGCCGCGCGGATGGTCCCTGGCTCCTGCGCGGGCCAGCCGCAGACCTTCGGGGCCAACCGGGAGACCCCCTTGGGCCGCTCCGATCCCGGCGAGCCCGCTGGCGAGGCTCCGGATGCGCGGGCCGCACCCGCGGCCCCCTGGAACTCCGGCAGCCGCACGCGAGCGTCGCTCTAGGTCTCCCGGAGGGCGCGCTCGAGGGACCTCCATTGCGCCTCGGCGGCCCCGTCCCAGGTCGGGCCGCAGTAGGCCGGCAGGGCTGCCCGCGTCAGGGCCAGGGCTTCCGCCAGGGCCTGCGCCAGGGCGCGGTCGTCGTGGGGATCGGCGAGGCGACAGCCGGGATCGGTGAGGTATTCGGGCAGCGCTGTGCGGTCGGAGGCGGCCACCGGGGCCCCGAGGTAGCGGGCTTCGAGCGGGGGCAAGCCGAAGCCCTCCGCCTCGGACGGGAAAAAAAACGCGCTGCAGCGCGCGTAAAGAAAACGTAGGGCTCCGTCGGGCAGGGCTCCGAGCCAGCGGACGCGCTGCGAATGGCGCGAAGCCGAAAGCGCGGCCAGGATCGGCCCCGAGCCGAAGCCCGCCGGTCCGACCAGCAGCCAGTGCAGGTCGCGCTCCCGCTCGGCGAGACGTTCGAAGGCCCGCAGGCCCGCGAGCAGGTTCTTGCGCGGATCGATGCGGCCCACGGTCAGGACGAAGCGCCCCGGGGGCAGCGCCATGGGCAGCTCGGCGCTCGAGAGCAGTCCATCGCCGCCCAGGGGCACCACGTCGATGCGCTCCGCGGGCAGCCCCAGGTGCTGCGCCGCGGCGCGCGCCACGTGCCGGCTGGGCACCTGCAAGCGCGCCAGCTGCGGCAGCCAGCGCTCGACCGCGCGCGCCATGCGGGCGGCCCCGGCCTGGCCCAGGAAGCGACCCGCTCCCTCGAGGAACAGCAGGTCGTAGAGCACCGCGACCGAGGGCGCGTTCCCAACCCACAGGGGCTGCGTGGCCAGGCCCAGGAACAGGTCCAAGCCGCCGAGCCAGGCCGCGGCCCCGCCCGTGGTGCGGGTCAGCGGCCAGGCCCAGCGCGCTGGCAGGCGCCAGCCGCACCAGCGCTCCACGCCAGCGGGGCCTTCCCGCTCCGGCAGGGGCACGCTCGGCGCCCGCAGGGTCGCGGCGAACAGCCCCAGTTCGAGCGGCTGACCCCGGGTCGCCAGATGGCGCCGCAGGGCGCCGAGCGCCAGCCGCTGCGCGCGGCCGATGCCCTCGCGGTTGTGCAGCGCCGCCCGGTAGTCGTAGCCGAGGCGCAGGGGAACGCCGCGCGCTCTCAAAGCGCCTCCGCCAGGTGCGTGGACAGGGCGAAGCCCGCGCCGAAGAGCAGCGGTCCGAGCAGCCAGCGCCAGGGCCGCACCGCGAAGGGCGAGCGGCCCTGGCGGCCGAGCCAAACCCCCGCGCCCAGGGCCACGAAGGCCTCCGTGGCGCAGGTGGCCGCCGCGGCTCCCGCGAGCCCGAAGGCGGGCACCCAGAAGGCGTTCAGCAGCGCGTTCAGACCCAGGGCGGCCAGGGAGATCCACAGCACGGCCCGGCCTGCGCCCGCCGCCACCAGGGCGTTCAGGAGCACGGCTCCGGCGTGGATCGCGGCGATCGCGCCGAACAGCCAAACCAGGGCCGGGCCGGCGCTGGCGAAGGGGGCGCCGAAGCACAGCGCCAGGAGCTCGCCGGACCAGGGCGCGCACAGGCCCGTGACCCCGGCCGCGGCCAGGAACATGGGTTGGGCCAGATTGGCCGCCGCTTCGGCGAGCTGGCCCGCCCGCGCCCGCTCGCTGAGCCAGGGCAGCGCCGAGCTGGCCGCGTACAGCGCCAAGATGATCGCGGCCGAAAGCAGGCGCATGGCCGCGTTGTAGTGGCCCAGGGGACCCGCGCCGAGGTAGGCGCGCACGAACAGGTTGTCGAGGTAGAAGTAGCCCTGCTGGCAGACCATCCCGATCCCGAGGGGCCAGGCCTCGCGGAAGATGCCCTGGGCGCTTTGCAGCGCGATCGTCGGCCGCGGCAGATGGGGTCGCGCCACCAGATGCAAGGCCAGATTGGCCGCGCCGCTGACGGCCGCGCTGGCCAGCAGGTAGGCCGCCGCCTGGCCGACGCCGAGCAGGGCCAGCAGCAGGATCGCCGCCAGACGCAGCAGCGCCGCCGCGCTGCGCACAGCGACCGGCCAGCGCCAGTCGATGCGATTCTTGAACACGGTCGCGGACAGTTCGAAGGCGTGCGTCGCCGGGTAGAGCGCGGCGGCCACGATCAGGGCGCCATGGGGCTCGGATTGCCAGCTCACCAGACCCCAGGTGGCCAGCAGCCCGACCAGCGCCAGCCCGAGCCGCACGCGGCGGGCCGAGCGCAGCACCGGCAACATCGCCCAGCGGTCGTGGGCGGTGCGCCGCACGGCCACGCTGCCGGTGCCGAAGTCGGTCCAGGCGTCGAGGAGCCCGAAGACCGCCAGGTAGAAGGTGAAGCGCCCGAACTCCTCGGGGCTGAGGCAGCGCGCCAGGACCAGGACCGACGCGAAGGTCGACAGGGAGCCCAGGAGACGCCCGAGCACCTGCCAGGCGGTGCCCGCGTAGACCCGTCCCGGCACCCGCGCGGAGGCGGCCTCTGCCTGTGGATTGCCCCGGGGATCGGCCTGCACCCGGACACCATACGCCGGCGGCGCCCCGGGCCCGCGGGCGGGCCCGGGGCGCCCGGCGAACCGCTCCGCTCGGGTAGCGTTGAGGACCGGCTGTCACCTTCTCCAACCCGGATCCGCCATGCCGTTCTCGCTCGCCCCGCAGGCCTCGCAACCCAACCCCGCCCGTCGCCCCCTGGCCGCCCCGCCGCCCCGGCCCCGCAGCCGGTGGGCCCCCCTGCTCGCCGCCGCCGTGGCGACCGGACCCCTGCTGGCCCAGGCGCCGGCCCCCGCCCAGGCGCCCCAGGCGAGCCCGGGCGCTGTCCAAGCTCAACCGGCTTCCAGCCCCGGCGGCCTCAACCCCGTGCGCGCCCTGGACGGCAAGGGCAAGCCCCTGCCCGGCGCCGAGGTCTGGTATGTCTGCGAAGCCGAGGTGCCGCGCGCGGCCCTGGGACGTTTGGGCTTGCTGGACAGCGACTCGCTGACCCAGATGGCTTTCCTGGGGCGACGCCTCGCCGCCGATGCCGAGGGCCTGGCGCCGGTGCCGGCCTGGCCCGAGGGGGTCTGCGTCGTGCTCGTACGCCAGGGCCTGCTGTGCGACATGCGCAACCTGCGCCATCCCGACGCCGCCGGCACCGAGGTGCGCGTGCGCGACCGCGGCACCCTGCGCTTGGCCCTGACCGATGCCCAGGGGCGGGCCCTGCCCGGATCGGCGGTGTGCGTCAGCGAGATCCTCGGCAGCGAGCGCCGCCGCGTGCGCGCCGCGCCCGTGGACGGGCCCGGCGGGCTGGGGCAGCTGGACCTGCTGGACGAGCTCAGTTTCCGGCTGGAGGAGGGCAGCACCCTCGAGCTCGAACCCCTCGGCCATTTCGCCAAGCCGCAGCGTTTGCCGCTCGACCTCGACAACCTGCCCAGCGACATCGTCAAGCTCGAGAGCGCGCCCTTCGGCAGCCTCGAGGTGCGCCTGGCCCGCGCCGACGGCCGCGTGCCCTGCGGGCGGATCGAGGTGCTGGTGCGCACCGTGGGCGAGGGCGCCAGCGCCCCGATCGTCTACCTGACCGACGACGGGCGCTTGAGCATTCCGCGCGTGGGCGTCGGCACCCAGCTCGAGCTGGTGGCCCGCAGGCCCGGTGGCTCGGACCGGGCGCCGGTCGCGGTGCAGGGCCCCAAGTCCGCCGGCGAGAGCGTCGCCGCGGAGCTCGAATTCGAAGAGTCCGAGCTGATCCTGCTCGGCCGGCTGGCCGACCCGAGCGGCCGGCCCCTCTACCGCCGCACCTTCCACGGCGTGGCCAAGGCCCGCAGCGTGTTCTTCCGGCGCGAGTTCGAGTTCTTCTTCCAGACCGAGCCGGACGGCAGCTTCCAGATGCTGCTGCCCCTGGACGAGAAGGTCCCTTACTCCGAGGCTTCGATCGAGCTCGAACAGCTCGACCCGGAAAACCGGCCGATCGCCCGCTACCGCTGGGCCGCCGGCCAGGAGCTGCGCGCCGAGTGCCTGGACCTTGGCACCGTGCAGGTGACCCCCCTGTGAGCCCCCGGATCCAAGCCCTGTTCGGCTGCGGCGCGCTCCTCGTCCCGCTGGCCGCGGCCCGCGCCCAGGGCCAGCCCGAGCCGCCCCAGCCGCCCGCGCCCCTCTCCGGCTTCGAGGCCCTGGCCGGCGCCGATTTCAGGGATCCCCTGGAACCCGCGCAGCGCCCCGCCGGCCGCCTGCCCTGGTGGCGGGTTTTGGCCGGGGCGCCCGAGATCGCCGCGGCCCAAGGCGAGCTGCGCCTGCCGATCGGCAGCGCCGTCGATCAGCCCTTCGCGGCCCTGCCGGGGGCCCTGACGGGCCTGTCGATTTCGGGCGAGCTGGCGGGCGGCGCGCGCCTGCGGCTGTTCGATTCGCGCGGAACCGAGCGACCGGTGGCCGAGGGCCGCGGGGCGGCATTCGAGGCCTTCGAGTGGTCCCTGCCCCCGGGCGGGGACGAATTGCAGCCCCGTCTGCGGCTGTGCATCGACGCGCCCGCTGCGCCCGGCGCGGTGCGGGGTCTTTCCGTGCGGGTCCCGCTGCCGTCCCTGGATGAAGCGGCGCTGCGCGCCCTGCTGGTCGAGCGGTTGAAGGCCCTGTTCGCCCCGTGGCTTTCCGCGGCCCTCGACCGGAGCGGCCCGCGGCCGACGGCCTTCGTGGTCTGTGCACCGGCCGCCGACACCGGTCAAGCTTCGGGCAGCCCGGCTCGCCGGGTTTCCCTGCATCCCTTTTACTCGCAGCTGCTGCGCGCCTTCGGCCAGGCTCCCAACGCGGAGTGGGAGGCGGCCCTTGCGGCCTACCTGGAGGATTATCTGGGCCTCGCCATCCACCCGGACAGCGGCCTGCCGCGGCTCTACGATCCGGTTGAGGATCGCCCCCTGGACGAGGTCCCGGTCGAGATCGCCGCGCACCTCGAGTTCCTGCTGGATTGGGCCGAATTCGGCCCCCAGGCGGGCCGCGAGCGGGCGCGCACCGCGGCGCGGCGCATGGCCCTCGCCGCCCTCGAACACGGGCGCCTTCCCGACGGCAGCGTGGCGGCCAAGTTCGTGCCCGGCAGCGGCGCCACCGACACCAATACGGTCGAATTGCGCCGCCTCGACGTCCCCGCGCGCTGGGTGCGCGCCTTCGGCAGCCGCGGCCTGCTCGTCGGCGGCGCGCCGCCCGAGCTCGAGGCCCTGGCGCTGGAGGCGGCGATCGAAGCGGTCGAGCGCCTCGAGCTCTACCACCACTGGGCCGGCACCTGGGATCGCATCGATCCCGGTTTCGACGACGAGTACGGGCACTATGGCGCACGGGCGGTCGAGATGTGGGCGGCCGAGCCGGGTCCGGCCTGTTTCCGCGAGCTGGCCCTGTCGGGCTGGGAGCGCTTCGGACCCCTGTGGGACCAGGCCCTGGCCTTCGGTGGCAACATCGCCGCCGATCAGGTGCGCTGCTGGCAGATCGCGGCCAAACTGGCCCTGCTCGAGCCCGCCCTGGCCGCTGCCGTCGACGCCCGGCTCGAGGCTGCGGTCCACGTGCATTTCACCGGGCAGCAGAACGCCGCGGGCGATTGGATCGACACCACCGTGGTGGGCTTCGACCCCCAGAATCTGCCGGTGGGGGACACCCTGGGAGTGCCCCAGAACCTGCTTTCGGGCCTGGCTCTGACCGCCGAGCGCTTCAGCGGTCCCGCCCGGTCCCGCTCCCTGGCCCGCTTCCAGGCCGTGCTCGCTCGGACCGAAGCCCGCTTCGGCCGCCGCTTTGGTTTCGTCGACGGCCAAGCCGCCCCGCCGAGCGCGCCCGTCACAGGCACCCTGCGCGTCGCGCCCGGCCTGATCGCGCTGCTGCGCGCGCTCCCGGCCGCGGACTGACCGCCTCGCCTTCGGACCCCGCGACCCGCCATCCCGCTCGATCGACATGCCCGCGGGCTGAAGCCGATCCCAATGGCTCCGCCCAAGCCCTGGGGCTGCGCAGCCCTGCGCCCGCCGAGCGAGCGTCGCGCCGCCCGCGAAGCAGCGCTGCCCACAGCCTCCAGCAACCTCAGAATCCCTGGGAGGCGCAGGGCTCCTCCGCGGCTCACCCCGTCGAATCCCGGGATCCGTGCAGGCTTTCCAGCAGGCGCGCATCCGCTGCCAGCAGCCGCCTCAGGCGGCCCTTTGGCCGCCCGGCCGCCGCAGGCGGCCGGGGATCGCCTCCGATCGTGTTGGCGCGGCTCGCGCGCAGTGCGAGCCGCGCCAACAAAGGCTCAGAATCCGCTCGCGTTCAAGCGCCCGCCGGTGGTGCAGCGGCCGCTCAGGGAGGACGTCGGCACCGCGCTGCCCAGGATCGCACTGCGGATCGTGGCCGCGCTGGCGCCCGGGTGCGAAGCGGCGTAGAGCGCCGCGGCTCCGGTCACATGGGGGGCCGCCATCGAGGTGCCGCTCATCAGGCCGTACTTGTTGCCGTTGCTGCTCGGCAGGGTCGACTGGATCGAGGAGCCAGGCGCACCGATGTCCACGCTGGTCGCCCCGAAATTCGAGAAGCTCGAGCGCGCTCCGCTGCTGGTGATCGAGGCCACCGCGATGATGTTCGAGTGGTTGTAGCTGGCGGGGTAGTTGGGGAACTGGTCGTTGTTGCTGCCGTTGTTGCCCGCGGCGGCGACGAACAGGATCCCGGCCGAATTCGAGCGCGTGATCGCGTCGAAGAGGCTCTGCGAGTAGCCTCCGCCGCCCCACGAGTTGTTGGTCGCCACCAGGTTGAGGCCGTGGCGCGTCTTGAGGTCCGTGGCGTAGTCGATCGCGCGCACGGCGTTGGCCGTGGTGCCGCCGGTGTTGCCCAGGAACTTGCAGCTGATGATGCGCACGTTCCAGCACACGCCAGCCACGCCTTTGGCGTTTCCACCGACCGCGCCGATGGTGCCCGCCACGTGGGTGCCGTGGTCGTCCTGGGTGCCGTCGTAGGTGGTGTTGTTGTTGCCGGCGAAATCCCAACCGAAGCGGTCGTCCTTGTAGCCGTTGCCGTCGTTGTCGAGGCCGTCGACCGGGTCGAAGGGATTGTTCCAGATGTTGGCGGCCAGGTCCTGGTGGGTGTTCTGCACGCCTTCGTCGATCACCGCCACGTAGACCGTTCCCGAGCCCACGTTGCCCGCGGCCCAAGCTTCCGCGGCCTGGCTGCCGAAGGCGTTGGCGGGCGACGACTGGTCGCCGTACATGCCCCACAGGGAGCCATTCGTGAACAGGGTGTCGTTCGAAGCGGCCCCGTGGGTGTAGATCCAGTTGGGCTCGGCGAAGCGCACGCCCGGCTGGCCCTCCAGGGCGGCCATCGCGGTCTCGACCGAGATCCCCGCCGGCAAGCGCAGCAGCTCGAGCTCGCCGGCGTCGACGCGGCGCATGGCCGCGGTCGTGACGACGCTGTCGAGTTCGGCGCCCAGGGCGGCGCGGGCGGAGAGCCGCGCTCCGAGATCGGCGCCGGGGGCGAAGCCCACCAGCAGCTCGCCGGGGACGTAGCGCGGCGCGGGGGCCGGCTTGCCGGCGCCGAGCGGCGCTTGGGCGCCGACGGCGGCGCTGCTGAGGGACAGGACCAGGGCCAGGTGGAGGCACGGACGGAAGGTCATCGGGCGGACTCCTTGCCGCGGGGGGCGGCGTCTGGGCTCGGGGAGCCAGGGGGGCTGGATGGGCCGGCCTGCGGGCGAGAGCCCGTGGGGCCGACCCGTTCGGGAGCCTAGCCAGTCCGCGGATTTCGTGGGCCGCAGACCTGTTGCCCCGTGCCAGTCGCGGCGCCGGCCGCGGTGCAGGGTGCCAGGGGCCGCGTAAGCCTTGGGTAAGACTTGGTCGGCGCGGGCCCGGCCCGCACGCCCACGGAATGCATCCGACGCCGTAGGCTTGTCCAGCGGCCCTGTCCCCTCCACCTTCGCGATGCAAACCCTCTGCCTACTGATCGGCCTCCTCGGGTTCGCCCCACAGGAGGCGCCCGCTCCCGTGCCCCTTCAACAACCCGCTCCGGCCCCGGCGGCGGAAGACGCCAGCCCCGCGCGCCTGCCGCTCGAGGCCTTGACCGGTTTCTCCCAGACCCCGGCCGGCGGCGTCGACGATCTCTTCGGTCAAGCGCTGCTGCTCGAGTTCTTCGCCCACTGGTGAGGCCCCTGCGCTTCTGCGGTGCCGCATGCCAACGAGCTCCAGGAGCAGTTCGGCGCGCGCGGCCTGCAGGTCATCGGCGTGACCGGTGAACCCGCCCAACCGACCCAGACCTGGATCCAGGACAAGGGCGCCCGCTATGCCTACGCCTACGATCCCCAGCGCCGGCTGCACCAGGCCCTCGGCGTGCGCGGCATCCCCCACGCGGTGCTGCTCGATCCCCAAGGCAAGCTGGTCTGGCGCGGGCATCCGGCTGCGCTGACCGACGCGATCGTGGAGGGCGCCCTCGCTGGGACCCTGCCCGCGCCGCTGTGGGCTTGGCCCGACTCCCTGGCCGAGGTTCGCGCTGCGCTGCAGTCGGAACGCCTGGTGGACGCGCGGCGATCCGCCGAGGCCCTTTCCGACCGCGGCCTGGTCGAGCGTCTCCTGCCGTTGATCGAGCTGCGCATCGAAGCGCGCTTGGCCGCGCTGAAGGCGCTCTACGAAGACCTCGACTTGGAGCCCCTCGAGCGTTTGCTCGCGGCCCTGGAGGCCGGCCTGGCCGGCGATCCGCGCAGCGCGGCCCTGGCCGAACAGCGCCGGCTGCTGGCCGAGGATCCGGCCCTGCCCGGGGCGCGCGCGGCCCTGGCCGAGCTGGCCGCGGCGGAGCAGCGCCTGTCCGAGCACGACAGCGGGGCCCAGGCCCTCGATCTCGCCGCGGTGCAGGCCGTGATCGACCGTCTGGCCCCGATCTCCAAGCAGTACGGGAAGCAAGCGCCCGGCCGGCGCGCCCGGGAGCTCGGCTCGCGGCTCAAGAAGCTGCGCAAGCAGCTTTCGCAAGGGGACTGAGCCCGCGGCTTGGCCTGGGTTGGGCCCGGTGGAACCCGGGCCCAACCCGGGGGCTCGAGCGCGGCACCGCGCTGGGTGGCCGCGCCCTGCAGCTGGTCGCGCGCGCAGGCCGGCTGCGGTCGCAGCGCTCAGCGCGGCGCGAGCGCGTAGATGGCCGAAAGATCGTGGGAGAAAGCGTTGGCCGCGAGCACGTCGAGCCGGCCGTCGCCATCCAGGTCTGCCAGGGCGACCCCGAAGCAGCCGAGGCCGGCTCCCAGGTCGGGCCAGCGCCCGAAGCCCAACGCATCGCCGCGCCAGGGGTAGAGCTCGATCGCGTGCTGGTTTTGGGCGGCTAGGGCCAGATCGGCGTCGCCGTCCCCGTCGAGGTCGCCGCTGGCGATCTGGATCGGTTTCTGGCCGACGCGCGGCCCCGCCGACCAGCGCGGCTCGTCTGCGGGCGCAGCGACGAACAGCTGGGCCTCCTTGGCATCCGCGCTGAGCGCGGCCAGCAGCACGAGGCGCGGCCCGGCGCGGGTTTCGAGCCAGGCCAGGTCGATCGGCGCGTGGGGCAGGGGGCTGCTGCGCTCGAGTGCAAAGCGGCCGGTCGCATCGGGGCCGCGCACGCGCAGCAGCGCGGGGCGATCGCCTCCCGCGGCGACCCACAGCCCGGCGCCGGGCCCGGCCCCGGCGGGCACCAGGGCGAGCGGGGGCGCGGGCAGGGCGGTCCAGATCAACTCCGGGGCCTCCGGCCGCCACAGACCCAGCCGCGAAGCGCCCGGGTCGGCCAAGGCCAGCCCCCGTTCGGCTCCCGCGCCGAAGGCGCACAGGGCGCTGGCGCGGCCCGCCGGCAGGCTGGTCGGCGCGGCGGTCAGGCCGCCAGCTCCGTCGCCGAGCAGCACCGTGAGCAGCGAGCCCGAGGTCGGTTCGAGCAGCACGGCCACATCGCGCTGGCCATCGCCGTTCCAGTCGAGCGCCGCGGCCCGGCGGGGCGAGGGGCCGATCGCCAGGGACAGCGGTTCGACCAGGCGGCCGTAGCGGTTCAGGAAGCGCGTGGCGCGGCCGTTCGACGAATCGAGGCTGAGCGCCTCGGGGCGGTCGTCGCCATCCAGGTCGACGCACAGGCAAGCCAAGGGATTGGTGCCCACGGGCAGTCGCAAGGCCTGATAGAAGACCGGCTGAGTCGCTTGTGCCTTGCCGCTGCCGGGCAGCAGGCTGACCGCCCGGGCGTCCCGGTTGGCGATCGCCAGGTCGCGGCGCCCATCGCCATCGAAGTCGCCGCAGCACAGGGCGAATGGCGATTGGCCCGCGTATTCGGTGGCCCGCAGGGAGAAGTCGCCGCCCTGGGGTTCCAGGCGGCCCAGGACCCCGTAGCTCGTGTCGTAGCGGTTGATCGAGAGCAGCTCCTCGAGCCCATCGCCGTCGAGGTCTGCCCCCGCCAGGGCCATGGGCACCTTGCCCGCGGCCAGCAGTCGCCTCGGCGTCGCCGCGGGTGCGGCCGGGTCGAGCAGCCACAGCCCCTGCTCGCCGGCGGCGATCGCCAGGACGGGCTGGCCCCGCACGAGCTCCACCTGGCAGAGGTCGCGCGGGATCTCGGGCAGCTCGAGGCGCCGGTCGGGCTCGAGGATCCCGGAATCCGCCTGCGGCGCGGAGAAATGCAGCACCAGCCGCGGCGTCTGCGCCGCGACCCACAGCCCGCCATCCGCGGCGACTTCGAGCGCCGTGGCGCGTTCGATCGGCAGCGACCAGCGCCCGGCGGGCGCGGCGTCCACGAAGCGCTCCAGCGTGCCGCGCCGGCCGAGACACCAGACCGCGCCCCCCGGCGCGAGCGCCAGATCGACGCTCGCTTCGGCCAGCGGCAGCTCGCGCGCGCCGCCGGCGTCGCCGAGGGGCAGATACTGCAGGCATCGCCGTTCGAGGGACCCCAGCACGGCTTGGGCAGGCCCGGCGTCGCTGGCCGGCAGGAACAGGAGCCCGAGGCCCCAGCCTCCCACGCTGTGCCGCTCGGCGGGCCGCTCGAAGTCCCCGCCGCGAAAGCACCACAGTTCCCCGGGCTCTTCGAGCAACACCCACAGCTCGGCCGGGCCCGCCCCCGCGGCCCGGGCCGCAAGCCCGCGCGGTTTTCCCGGCAGGTGCAGCTGGCGCCGGGCGGAAAACCGCGGTCCGGACGCGGGGTCCGTGCGTCCGGCCGCTCCGGCGGCCGCTCCGGCGGCCGTTTCGGGGGCGACGGGCGCCGGGGGGGGCGGGGCCCCGGACGCCTCGGGAGTCGGCCCGGCCGCGGGGGAGGGCGGCGCCGTGGGTCCGCAGGCGGCCAGGGCCAGCAGGCCGATCCAGGCCGCTATGCACGCCATGGCCGCCCGCGGGAAGGATCCGGAATCGCTGGGGGGCGTGGGGGGGCGCATGGGGGCATCGTCGGGGCGCTCTAGGGCTACGTCGGCCGGGGGCTCTCGCCCATACTGCCAGGGAGGAGAAACCCCGCGGGGCCGGCCGCTAGCTTGCGCGCCGAAACCCCAGTTCCGACCGCCCGATGGCCTCTCGCCCGAACCTGACCCTGCTGCTGTTGCCCGCCCTGGGACTGGCCGGGCTGTTGACCTTCCTGCTTTGGCCGGAGCGGCCCCAGGCCGAGCCCGAGCAGGATCGGGAGTCCGCGGCCCGGCTGCCCTCCCAGCCCACCGTGTTCGAACCGGCCGTGCGGGGCGCCGCGATCGAGCTCGCGGGCGGGGAAGCCCGCGCTGTGGATGCGCCCGCCCAGCCCAGCACGGTGCTCTGGCCCCTGGAGGTCGAACTCGAGCTGCTGCGCCCCGCCGACCTGCCCGAGGTGCCCTCCGGTCCGCCCTTGGGGTCGGGCCGCAGCGCGCGGCTCAGCGGCCGCATCGGCGACGAGCGCGGCCAGGGCGCCAACGCCAACGTGCGCTTCGTGGCCGGGCCCAACACCGGGCGGGTGCTTGCGACGGATTCGGAGGGGCGCTACGGAGCCAGCGACCTCTACCCGGGCATGAATGTGGTCGAGGTCGAAGGCCCGGGCCTGTACGGCGCCCGGCGCGAGGTCCGCACCAGCGCGACCCAGGAGAGCGAGTTGAATCTGGGCTTCGGCCGGCCGGGTTCGGTCGCCGGGCGCGTGTTCGACCCGGCCGGCAATCCGCTCGCCGGCGTGCGCGTCAGCGTCGACGGGCACGTGGCCGAAACCGACGTCGACGGCATCTTCTACGTGGCGCGCTGCGCGCCGGGCCGGGTGCTGGTCGAAATCCAGCACCCGGGCTTCGCGCCCCTGCGTCAGGTGCTCGGCGTGACCCAGAACTTCGCGCTCCCGCACCAGCGGGTCAGCTATCGGCTCGAGCGCTCTGCTGCCCTGCGGGTCGAGCTCGAGAACCTGGTCGGACCGGCCGGCGAAACGCGCGTCTTCGTGCTGCCTTCCAGCGTCGAATTCGACCGGCGCTTCGACTGGTCCCGGTCCGGCAGCGCCAGCACGACCGGAACGCGCCTCGAACTCACGGATCTGCCGCCCGGCCCGGCCAAGGTGGTCTGCTTCCGGGCCGGTGCCGCGGCTAATCCGCGTTTCCAGCAGATCAACCTGGTCGCCGGCGAGACGGTCGACCTGCGCGTGCGCTTCGAGGGCACCCCGGTGGTGCGGGGGCGCGTGGTCGAGGACGGCAAGCTGGTGCGCGGCGCGCGCGTGCGCCTCTTGGCCGCGGACCCGCCCGGCGTGTTCCTGCGCCACACAGCGATCGACGCCCTGAGCATGGAGTCGGAGGTCTATCCGCTCTTGCCCTCGATGCAGGAGGAATTCCTGACCGATGACCAGGGCCAGTTCCTGGCGACCTCCTGGAGCGACCTGTCCCCCTGGCGCTTGGTCGAGGCGCTCTCCCCCGATGGCCAAAAGCGCGCCTTGGCCGCGGTCGGCCCAGGCATGGAGGAGCTCGAGCTCGTGCTCGAACCGCTGGCCGCGGGCCCGGCGGAGCTGGTGATCGAAATGCCCGGACGCCGTCAGGCCCTGCCGGTCGAGATCGAGCTCAACGGCCAGCCCGGGGAGCGTTTCGAGCTGCCCGCGGACCGCCCCCTCGAGCTGCGCGGCCTGTCGGCGGGGACCTGGAGGCTCGAGGTGCGCTGGTACACCGAGCGCCTGCTCCGTGAGCTCGAGGTCGACCTGGACGGCCGCGTGACCCGCACCCTCTCCCTGCCCAGCGAAGCGATCCTGGGCCAGGACCAAGAGACCTGGAGCAAGGCCGGCCGCGACTGGCCCCTGTGATCCCTGGGGTGCGCGCGGGGCGTAGGATGGCAGGCCCCCTCCCCCTGCCCCCATGTCGCTCCCCTTGGCTGCGCCCCGCCCGACCCTGATCCTCGACGGACAGAGCCTGACCCTCGAAAGCCTGGCCCCGCTGCTGGCCGGGGTACGGCCGCGCCTGGTGCTCACCCAGCGCGCCCGGGAGGCCATGGGCGCGGCCCGGGCCCAGGTCGAGGCCACGGTCGAGTCCGGCGCCGTCGTCTATGGCCTGACCACCGGCTTCGGGCGGCTCAAGAGCGTGGCCATCGCGCGCGGCGACCTGGCTGCGCTGCAGCAAAACCTGGTCCTCTCCCACTGCTGTGGGGTCGGCGAGCCGATGGCGGATGCGGAGGTTCTGGCGATGCTGATCCTGCGCCTCAACGGACTCGCGCGCGGTCACTCGGGAGTGCGCGTGGAGCTGGTGGAGCGCTGGATCGAGCTGTACGAGGCCGGTTTCCTGCCGCTGGTGCCGCGCCAGGGCAGCGTGGGCGCGAGCGGTGACCTGGCGCCCCTGGCCCACTTGGCGGCGGCCTTCCTGGGTCATGGGCAGGCCAAGTTGGGGGGGCGCCCCATGGCGGCGGCCGAAGCCCTGCGGCGCCTGGGCCACCGTCCGCTGGCGCTCGAGGCCAAGGAGGGGCTGGCGCTGATCAACGGCACGGAAGCGATCAAGGCGGTGGGGGGCTTGGCCTTGCTGCGAGCCAAGAACCTGGTGCAGGCCGCTGACGCGATCGGAGCCTTGAGCCTCGAGGCCCTGCTCGGCAGCCTGACGCCCTTCGACCCGCGCCTGGCGGAGCTCAAGGGGCACGCGGGCCACCGCCGCACCGCGGCCAACTTCCGAGCCCTGCTGGCCGAGAGCGCCGTGCTCGCGAGCCACGCCGACTGCGACCGCGTCCAGGATCCCTACTGCCTGCGCTGCATCCCCCAGATCCATGGGGCGGTCAAAGCGGCTTACGAACACGTGGCCGCGGTCGTGTCCGGCGAGCTCAATGCGGTCACCGACAACCCGGTTCTGTTCCCGGACACGGACGAGGTGCTCTCAGCGGGCCTGTTCCATGGCCAGCCCCTCTCGATCCCGCTCGACTACCTGGGCCTGTCCCTGTGCACCCTGGCCAACGTATCCGAGCGCCGCATCGAACAGCTGGTCAACCCCGACCTGTCGCGGCTGCCGGCCTTCCTGACACCGCGGCCCGGACTCAACTCCGGCCTGATGATCGCCCAGGTCGCCGCGGCGGCCCTGGCTTCGGAGAACAAGGTCCACGCCCACCCGGCTTCGGTCGACACGGTGCCCACCAGCGCCAACCAGGAGGACCACGTTTCGATGGGCATGACCGCGGCGCGCAAGCTGGTCACCATCGTGGAGAACGTGGAGCGCGTGCTGGGCATCGAATACCTGTGCGCCGGCCAGGCGCGCGAATTCCATCGGGAGCTCGTCTCCGGCGTCGGCCCGCGGGCGCTCGAAGCCCTGCTGCGCACGCGGGTGGCTCCGCTCGGCGAAGACCGCTTCCTACACCCGGACCTGATCGCGGCAGGCGATCTGGTCGCCAGCGGCGCCGTGGTGCGGAGTGCCGAGGCCGCCATCGGGCGGCCCCTGGAAGCATGAAGCCCCCCTGCGGAACGCCTCGCAGCCCAGCCTGCCAGCGCCTCGGCTTGTTCGGCCTGGCCTTGGCCCTGGGGCTGCTCGTCGGCTGCCGTTCCAAGCCCCCGGCGCCCGCAGAGGATCCGGACGACTGGGCGCCCACCTGGCGCCGCGAGTCCCCGAGCGGCTGGGTCGAGCGCGGCTACCTGCACATCGGCGAGCGCGACCTCGTAGCCAACAACCTGCCCTTCGACGACAGCCAATTGGCGATCGGCCTCGAGATCATCGGGGCCCCGCCGGGCACGCCGGTGGAATTCGCCCTGGGCCTGTTCGGCTCAGCCAACGCCGGCGGACCCGGCTCCTGGATCGACGCGGTCTTCGGAAAGCCCGAGGCCGAAACCGACGCCAGCGGTGCCTTCGAGGACGGGGAACAGAGCTCCGCCTTCGAGATCAGCCTCGGGCTGCACAAGGAACTATCCCTGCTCGGGGGCTGGCTGCGGCCCCACGCCGGGCTTGGCCTGGCGGGCATCCAACAGCGCCGTTTCGAGATCGTCGCCGGCGACACCGACACCTTCAGCGATGCCGACCTCGGCTATTACGGCCAGGCCGGCCTGCGCCTCTTGTTCGCGCGCGGCGCCAGCATCGGCCTGGTGCTGCGCTGGCTGGAGGGCACCGACCTGGACCTGGGCGGCGTCTCCACCAGCGCCGATTACTTCCAGTGGGCCTTCACGCTGAGCTTCTTCGCCTGACCGCAGCCCGTACCGCCCCGGAACGAGCCCGCCGATGACCGCCCCGCATCCCGCATTCCTCCTGGAGCAGTACACCGTGCTGGCCAATTCGCCGGCGGTGCTCACCAAGCCCGAGCTAGCCGGGATCGATCCGCTCACGCGCCGGGTTGGCCTGTTCATGGTTTTCGACAGCGGCGGCCGCTCGTGGGCCTTCCGGGACGACTCCGCTCCGCGCCTGCGCCCCGATTTCCGCATCACCAGCGATCCGGACGGGCGGGACCTGCTGCTGCGCGTGGCACCCGAGGCCCCGGGCTCGAAGCGCCAGCTCGTGACAGCCGCGGACGGCGCGCCGATCGGCGCGTTCACGCCGCGGCCCGGCCCGCTGATGGCGCGCTGCTGGCGCATCGACGAAGCGCGCGGCGGCCGCCGCGCCGAGCTCCGCGACCGCGACTGGCGCTCCGCATTGGCCCGCGGGCTCGGCCTCAAGTCGCGCCGCGAAGCCTGGCTCCTGACCCCCGACCAGGGGCGGCCGGCCTTCCTGTTCCGCGAGCCCGAGCCCTTCCCGTACCGCCTGCGCGTGGTCGCTCCCCCCGAATTCGCCCTGGACCGCCGCCTGCTCCTGGCCGCAGCCCTGTGCCTGCCGGCCCTCGAAGGCCTGACCGACTACCTCGCTCCTGCGCGCTAAAGCTCCGGCGCCCGCGCAAGCCCCCGGCGCTGGCCCCCGGCGCTGGCCCAGGATCCCCCCAGCCCGCAAACCCTGCCAACCGCGCTCACCGCGCCGGGCATCCGCGCCCTCGCTTTGTTCCCGCGCGGCTCTCGGCCCGAGCTGACTCGACTTCGCATGTCTCTCACCGAGCGGCCGTGTCGAGTCTGGCGCGCGCACGAGCCCGCCTGCGGCTCCCGGCAGCTCTCGGACCATCCGCAGTCATGCTTCGGCGATAGGTCCCGCCGATCGCCAAGCGGATACGCCGAGCCTCGTCATGCCACGCCTGTCGCAACCCGCAGAACAGCTTCCCGACCGAATTGATCGGCGGAACCGTAGTCCGACCTGAGGTAGCGGGAGGCCTGGCCTGCCGACCAGCCCGAGCAGCACGCGAGGTCCAGTCGCACTTCTAAAAGGCACTTTCCCAGGCAGCCTGGAGCTCGGCCAGGTGGGCGGAAAGTCCATGCTCCGCTGCAGCAACAGCCGGCTGTTTTTGCGCGCCTGGCTGATCAGGTCGAACGACGCTTGCGGCGGTCGGTCGCGAGATCAAGCGCGACGGGCAGAGCCTGTCGAAGAGCCTCTACGATCGCATCGGGCGCGAGGTGCGCAGCTTTGAGCTCGCCAGCATGAATGACACGGGCTATGCGGATGCGGACGATGTGGCCGGGGACATCGTGCTGTCGGAGTCGATCTCGGGCTTCGACGGGGATGACCTGGTGCTCTCGGCCCGGGTCGACCGCCGGCACAGCGACTTCGGGACCGGGCAAACGACCGGGGCCCTGGACACCAACGCCGACGGCAACACCCTGATCCTGACGGCGACCGACCTGAAGGGCCGGGTGCAGATCGAGGCCGCCTGGCACGATCGATTCGGGCGCGCCACGGGACGCGCCAGCTACGGCACGAACGGGGACGCCACCTTCAACCGCACGACGCTCAGCTCGGTGCCCGCCTCCGCGGACAACAACCCCGCCTCCACCACGGTCTTCGGGGACGACGGGCGGGTCAAGACGGTCACGGACGCCCTTGGGCACGTGACCTACCGGGAGTACGACGCCCTGGGCCGGGTCACCAAGGAGGTCCAGAACTACTCCGCCTCGGTCAACTCCGGCAACCCCTCGGGCGCCGATGACAACCAGACCGTGCGCTACGAGTACGTGGATGGCCTGAGGACCAAGATCATCGCCGATGTCCCCAGCCCCGGGACGGACCAGGAGACGGTCTATACCTATGGGACGGTCAAGGGCCGCTCGGCGGGGGACAGCAAGATCGCCACGGGGCATTTGTTGCAGAAGGTGGCCTACCCGGACTCGACGGGCGTGCGGCAGCCCCCGGGTTGGGTCCCGGGGTTCGTGGAGTCTTCGGGGAGATGGGGCGCGGGCTGGGGCGCGGTCAGGGGGTATGGGCGGGGCGCTCGGTGGATTTGCGGGTCAGGCGGAAGGCGGCGGGGACGAGGCCCAGGGCGATCAGGGTGGCGCCGGCGACACCCATGCCGATGGCTACGGCTAGGGGGGGCCAGAATTGGCCGCCGGCGATGATCAGGGGTAGGAAGCCGGCCATGGTGGTGAGGGTGGTCGCCAGGACGTGGCCGGTCGCCCGGCGCACGATCCGCGCCATGGCTTGCGGATCGCCCGAGCGCGCCAAGGGATCGTTGGAGAGATCGGTGAGCACCACGATCGAATCGTTGATCGCGACCCCGACCAGGCCCATCGATCCAATGATGGCCATGAATCCGAAGGGGTAGCCGAAGGCGTAGATGGCCAAGAGCCCAAGGCCTATCGAGAGGCCGGCCACGGCGAAGATCAGCGCGCTCGAGCGGTAGGAGCCGAAGGACAACACCAAGGTGGCCAGCATCAGCACCACCAAGATCCCGACCGAGCCCGCCAGGTCGGAGACGGCGTCGTCGCGTTCGGCGGATTCGCCGCCAACCTCGATGCGATAGCCTTCGGGCAGTTCCAAGGGCTCGCGGGCCAGGTCCGCCTGGAGCGCGAGGAGCGTCTGGCTGGGCAGCAGTCCGGCCGAGAGGAAGCCCTGCACGTCGGTGACCCGCTCGCCTTCGCGGTGGGGAATCGAAGCGAAGGCTGGGCGCCGCGAAAAGCTTGCCAGGGCGTCTAGGGGCAGGCGCTTCGTGTCTGCCGCCAAGGAAAGTCCGGCCAGGTGGCCGAGATCGCGACGTCCCTCGGCCTGCAGGCGCACGAAGAGCGGCAGCTCGACCGTCGCTTCGAGCAGCGAACCGCCGCGCTGGCCCTCGGTCCAGCCGGACAGCTCTCGGGCCAGGTCGGCGGGGCGCCGTCCGGCCGACAACCAGCCGCGCTCATCGCCGGCGAGCTCGAGCACGGCGCGGCCGCCATCGAGGGTCTGGCGCGTGTGCACCACACCGGGCAGGCGCGCGATGCGCTCGCGGAGCCGTTCGCCCAAGCGCTCGAGCTGGTCGAGATCGGGTCCGAACAAGCGCATTTCGACCGGTGCTTCGAAGGGGGGGCCTTGTTCCAGCAGGCGAACCACCGTCTGGGCCTCGGGCAGTTCGACGTCGAGCAGCGCCTGCAGACGGTTGGCCAGTCGCGGCGTTTGGCTGGCATCAGCGACCTGCACCAAAGCCTGCGCGTAGAACGGCGCCCCGGAGGTGCCCTCCGGGATGTTGTAGTAGAACTTGGGCGCGCTCTTGCCCACGAAGACATGCACCCGTTCGATGCCCTCGATCGAGCGCGCCAGGCGCTCGAGTTCGAGCGCGGCAGCGCTGGTGCGCTCCAGGCTTGCCCCCTGGGGCAGCCAGAGTTGGGCCTGGAACTGGTTGCGGTCGCTGGGCGGGAAGAATTGTTCGGGCAGTTGCTTGGCGGCGGCGAAGCCCAGCAGCGAGGGCAGGCACAGGCCTAGGGCCGTGAGGAGCGGGCGGCGGTACAGGCGCACCAGCAGGCCTTCGTAGCGCTCTGCCAGCGAGGCCGAACGCAGGCCGTGGTTCCACCAGCCTTGGCCCTGGTCGGCGGCCGCTGGCAGGCGCGCCGCCCAGGCCGGCAGGATCGTCAGGGCCAGGGCCAGGGAGCTCGAGAGGGCCAGGATGACGGTGATGCCGATCGCCGAGACGAATTCCCCGGCCGGACCGGGCATCAGCACGATCGGCATGAAGGCCAGGACCGTGGTCAGGGTCGAGCTCGCGAGGGGCAGGAACAGGTGCGCTGCCGCGTCCCGGGCGGCCTGCTCTGGAGCGTGCCCCTGATGGCGCAGGTGGCGCACCTCGTCGACCATCACGATCGCGTTGTCGATCAGCAAACCGAGCGCGATGATCAGGCCCGTGACCGACATCTGGTGGATCTCGATCTCGAAGGCCAGCATGCCCGCCAGGGTCAGGGCCGAGGCCAGGGGCAGGATCGCGGCCACCAGCAGCGCTTGGCGCCAGCCCATGCAGAACAAAAGCACCAGGAGCACCGCCAGGGCTCCCAGGCCCAGGTTGACCGCCAGGTTGGTCAGGCGTGCGCGGGTGAAGACGCTCTGGTCGAAGAGCACCTCGAGCAAGAGGGGCGCGGCCAGCTCGGTGCGCAGGCGCTCGAGCTCGGCGCGGGCGCGCTGCGCCCAGCGATCGACGCGCTGATCCGGCTCGATCAGGGCCGAGACCACGATTGCGCGGCGGCCATCGACCAAGGCCAGGTCCGGCGTGGGCTCGCCCCAGGCGCGCCGCAGGGTGCCCAAGTCGCCCGCCTGCAATTCGGAGCCATAGGCCCCCTCCGCCACCGGCAGCGAACGGATGCGCTCGAGGTCCTCGAATTCGCCGGCGACCTCCAGGGATAGCTCCTGGCTCGGATCGAACAGCCTTCCAGCGGGCAGTTTGGCGTCGGCGCGCTCGAGGCGCCGCGCGACCTCCTCCGCAGCGAGGCCCAGCTCCGCCAAGCGCTCCGCCGGCACCTCCAGTTCGAGGCGCTCCTCGACGGCGCCGCCGATTTCGACCTGCTTGGTGCCCGGCAGGCGTTCGAGGCGGTCGCTGAGCTGCTGGGCGACGCGCGTCATCAATCCCAGGGGAGCCTGCCCGTCGGCGCCATCCCAGACCAAGCCGACGATCAGGGCCTTGGCCGAGACGTCCTGCTCGATCAGCTCCGGGCCGATGCTGCCGCGGGGCAGCTCCGCGGCCACCTGCTGCAGCCGCGTGCGCACCTTGGACCAGACCTGCTCTGCCGCGCGATCGTCGGCGATGCGCGTGTCGAGCTCGAGCTGCACCCCGCTGTAGCCCGTGCGCGAGGTCGAGATCGAGAGCCCGATCTGTTCGATGCGCTCGAGTTCATCCTCGAGGTTTGCGGTGATCAGGGCCTCGACGCGCTCGGCGTCGGCGCCGGGCAGCAGCGTCTCGACCAGCGCGTAGCGGTTGACCAGCTTGGGATCCTCGGTGCGCGGCAGCCGCTCGATCGCCACCGCCCCGGCCACCAGGGACAGCAGCACCAGCAGCCACGCTGCCTGGGGCGTGCGATAGAAGCCGCCCGCCACGCTGCGGGCCAGGTCGCGTGCGCTCATCGCGAGGGCTCCTTGGCCGGGCTCCCGGCGGCCTCGACCCACATGCCGGCCACAGCGCGCTGCACCCCGCTGGCCAAGACGCGCTCCCCCTCGGCCAAGAGCCCCCGGACGAGCACGCGCGCTCCGGCGTCGTGCAGCAGTTCGAGCGCGCGGCGCTCGAGCTCGATCCTGCCGCCGCGCTCGACCAACGCATAGGCGGCCCACAGGCCTTCTTCGCCCCGTACCAAGGCTTCCGCGGGCAGCCACAGGCCGCTGGCTTCGACCGTGCGCGTCCAAGGCAGGCACACCAGCGCTCCCGCGGAGGCGCGCTCGCTGTCGGCGCCGGAGAGCGCGAACAGGGCGGTGCGCGTGCGCGTCGCCGGGTCGACCTCCGGCAGGGTCCCGATCCAGGTCGCAGGCACCGGCCGGCCTTCGATCTCTAGGTTCACCTCGGGCGCAGCCGCGGCTCTGGCCGTGAGCTCCGCGAGCAGCGCCTCGGGCAGGCCGATCCAGGCTTCCAGGGCGCCGCTCTCCACCAGCCGCAGGGCGCTCTGTCCTGGCGCTGAAACCGCGCCGGTCTCGAGGCCCAGCTCGGCCACGCGCCCGGCGAAAGGGGCGCGCAGCTCGGAAAGCTCAAGCTCGAGTTCCAGCCGCGCGAGCTCGGCCTCGGCGGCGGACAGCTCAGCCCGCGCCGCATCGAGCTGCTCGCTGCGCGTCCCGTTCTGCAGCTCGGCCAGGGCCGCCCGCGCCCCGTCCAAGGCGGCGGCGGCGGCCTCGGCCGCACGCCGCGCGAGATCCGCCTCTTCGTCCGACCCGTGCTTGCCCTCCGCCAGGACCCGCAGACGCTGGGCGGTCAGGCGGGCCGCTTCCGAGCGAGCCTCGAGCTCGCGCACGCGCGCCGCGGCCAGGTCGATCTGCTCCTGGCGCGGGCCCCGCTCGAGCTCCGCCAGCCGGGCCGCGGCGGCGCGCATCCGGGCCTCGGCCGCCCGGGTCTCCGCTTCCAGAGGCCGCGTCTCGAGGCGCGCCAGCAGCTCGCCTGCGGCCACGCTCTGCCCCTCCTGGACGCACACCTGCGCCACCCGGTCCGAGCGCCGGAAGGCCAGGTCCGAACTGCGTCGGAAGCGCAGCTCGCCGTGGTAGCGGCGCAGGACCTCGAGACTCTGGGCCGCTTCCGGCAGGGTCCAGGAGACCGGCAGGGGCCGGAGTTCCGGGCCCGCCCCGGAGGCGCGCTGGCAGCCGGTCAGGGCCAGGCAGGCCAGCGCGATGGCCCGCGGGCCCAGCGCAGCGGTCGAAAGGAAAGTTTGACGAGGCGTCATAATCGGAGGTTAGAGCAGCGCGGTTGGCGGGCGGATGGGGGGGTGCTGGAAGGGGCGGCTCGGTGCCGGGGGCCGCGCTCCCGTGGGCGGCGTCAGGTGCGCCGGGCGCGTTCGGCCTCGGCTGGGTCGGCGAACAGTTCCCGGTCGATGCGGGACGCGATCGCATCCCAATCGCATTCGTGGGTCAGCGGGCGCCACCCATAGCCGTCGAGCAGGGCGCGGTAGGCCCGTTCCAGGACCGCCAGGGGGTCCGCTACTCCTAGCGCCGCCAGGTCGAGATCCATGGCGGCCAGGCTGTAGTGCCCGAAGCTCGTGGCCCACAGGTTGAAGGCCAGCTCCCCCGGGCTGCGGCCCGGCTCCCAGGGCAGCTCGCCGCGCGCGATCCCGTCGCGGATGATGCCGATCAGCACTCCGTGGCAGCGCTCCTCGACCTGGGCCAGGCGTCGGTTGCTGTCCGGGCTGGCCTTGGCCCGCAGGGGCTCGGACAGCGCGATCTGCGTCACGCGCAGGTCCTCGGGGTAGAGCTGTGCGAAGCGGCGGTAAGCGCGGCCGATGGCGAGCATGCGCTCGCGGGAGGGGCCGCGCCACAGGGCGGCGCGCTCGAACAGGGCCAGCTTGCGCTCGGTCAGGCCCGCGACCAGGCACAGCAAGAGGTCTTCCTTGCTGCCGAAATGCTGATAGAGCGTGCCCTTGGAGAACTCCGTGGCTTCGGCGAGCGCGTCCATGGTCAGGCCCAGGTAACCGCGCTCGAGCAGCAGCTGCCGCGCCAGTTCGAGGTAGCGGCGCTCGCGCTCGGCGCGCTCCTGCTCTTTGCGCGCGCGGGCTTCGGGGCTCCAGTGGGGGGGGCTCATGGGCTGGGCTCGCGCTGGGCGCGCCGCGGGCGCCTTCGCCGGCTGGCGGGCGACGGATGCACACTGCAGCATAAAAATGACGCAGCGTCAATATGGCCTGGGGGCCGACGCCCGGCGGCCGGGATCCCGCCGGCGCCCCCGCCCGGGCGCCCCGTCCGGCCCCAGGCCGTACCCTGTGCAACCCGCCGCGGGCCCGAGGGCCCGCCCCGTCGACCTCCGCAAGCCATGGCCCACCCGACCGCCGCCGCCCCCCTGACCCCGCTCGAGATCCGCCCCGGTCCCCAGCGCGCGCCGCGCGGGCGCGCCCGCCGCTGCCGCTCGTGGAAGGCGGAGGCGGCCCTGCGCATGCTGCTCAACAACCTGGATGCGGAGGTGGCCGAGGATCCGGCCAATCTGGTGGTCTACGGGGGCTCCGGCAAGGCGGCGCGCGACTGGGACAGTTTCGCGGCGATCGTGCGCACGCTCGAGCGCCTGGCTGAGGACGAGACCCTGCTGATTCAGTCCGGCCGTCCGGTGGGGGTGTTCCGCACCCACGCCCAGGCGCCGCGGGTGCTGCTCGCCAACTCCAACCTGGTCGGTCGCTGGGCCAATTGGGAGCACTTCAGGAAGCTCGAGGCCGAGGGCAAGATGATGTTCGGCCAGATGACGGCCGGCTCCTGGATCTACATCGGGACCCAGGGCATCGTGCAGGGCACCTACGAGACCTTCGCGGCCTCGGCCCAGCGTCACTTCGGCGGCACGCTCAAGGGCCGCTTGGTGGTCACCGCGGGCCTGGGCGGCATGGGCGGGGCCCAGCCGCTGGCGGCGGTGATGAACGAGGGCACCTGCCTGGCGGCCGAGGTCGATCGGGCGCGCATCCAAAAGCGGCTCGACACGCGCTACCTGGATGTGTGCATCGACGACCTCGACCGCGCCATCGACCAGGCCTTGGAGTGGAAGCGCCAAGGGGTGGCGCGTTCGATCGGTGTGACCTGCAACGCGATCGACCTGCTCGAGCGCTTGGTGGCCCGCCGGGTGACCCCCGACGTGCTCACCGACCAGACCTCGGCCCACGATCCGCTGATGGGCTATGTGCCCGCCGGCGTGAGCTTGGCGCAGGCCGCCGAGCTGCGCCAGCGCGATCCGGCGGAGTACCAGCGGCGTTCGCTGGCCTCGATGGTGCGGCACGTCGAGCTGATGAACGAGCTGCAGCGGCGCGGCGCGGACACCTTCGACTACGGCAACAACCTGCGCGGTTACGCCAAAGAGGCCGGCTGCGACCACGCCTTCGAATTCGAAGGTTTCGTGCCCAAGTACGTGCGGCCCCTGTTCTGCGAGGGCAAGGGCCCGTTCCGCTGGGTGGCCCTCTCGGGGGACCCGGCGGATATCGCCGTCACCGATCGAATCGTGCGCGAGCTGTTCCCGGCCGATCGCGCCCTGCTGCGCTGGCTAGACATGGCCGCCGAGCGGATCGCTTTCCAGGGCCTGCCGGCGCGCATCTGTTGGCTCGGCTACGGCGACCGCGCCAAGGCCGGCCTGGCCTTCAATCGGGCGGTGCGCGAGGGCCGACTCTCGGCCCCGATCGTGATCGGCCGCGACCACCTCGACTGCGGCTCCGTGGCCTCCCCGAACCGCGAGACCGAGGCCATGCGCGACGGCACCGATGCGGTCGCCGACTGGCCGATCCTGAACGCCATGCTGAACGTGGCCTCGGGGGCCGCCTGGGTCAGCTTCCACCACGGCGGCGGCGTGGGCATGGGCTACAGCCTGCACTCCGGTCAGGTCACCGTGGCCGACGGCAGCGACGAAGCCGAACAGGCCTTGGCGCGCGTACTCACCAACGATCCCGGCACCGGTGTCATGCGCCACGTCGACGCCGGCTACCCCGAGGCGATCGACTGCGCCCGCAAAAAGGGCCTCGACCTGCCGATGCTCTGATATTGGCCCCGGGCCTCCGTATCAAGTCATTGGGCGGGATCTGTGTCGCAGCTCCCGGCACCCTCCCTGATTTTGACTCCCCCCTCTCAAATGACCGTCTCGGGCGCGTGGATGTTGTCTCGCAGCAACCAACTGCCGGCATCCAGGGACGCGAGTCGCTTGAATTTGATTCGTCTTTTTGACTGGCCCTGACTCCCGATGGACGAGTGACCAAGCTGGGCCAGTCCATAAAGCTGGCAATCAAGCCCTTGACACGGGCCTGAAGCCGCGCTTGAATGAACACAGCCCTGAATGAATCTAGATGATCCAGGCATGATTCTTGGTCTTCACACTTTGGCGAGCAGCGCTTCGGGAAATGACCCGAACACGCTGTATAGCGGCTAGAATCAGCTCCGAAGACACCACCAACGCACTTTGTCGTGTTTCCCAGAGCAGCACGAGAGGTCCTCGCATGAATCAAGATTCACACCTCCTTGTTTCAACCCGCAGACGGTGGCAGAAGTTTTGCTTCATCCTCACCATCGGCTTCGCTGCCTGCATGGCAATCCAGGCCGGGGCGTCTGCGGCGTCCGGACCCAGGGATCCAGTTGCGGTAGTCCAGGGACAGGAGTCGCTGACCGAGCAGAGTGGGTCTGTCGATGAGTGCTCACCGATGCGCTCGATTCGAATTTTGGGCCGTATTCGCTTCCCGGATGGGGGAGCGCGGGTAGGCGTTTTAGTCGATTCGAGCCTTGGGGGAGCAGTTGATGTGGGTCCGCAGGGGGAATTTGTCCTTGAGGTTGATCTTGAAGCCTCCGTTCGATTGCTCGAAGTGCGGGCCAGATACCTGGAACCTGGTGCAAAGAACTGGATAGGCACCCAGACAGTTGAGCTCCACGCAGGAGTAGATGAGGTGTCTCTTGATGGGGAGATACTGATGGCGCAGGCTGGGACTTGTGTACCAGAGTGGGCGGCCACTTTCGGGATGAGCCCCGGGGTCAACGGTGATGTGCGAGCAATTTTCTCGCTGGACGATGGCAGCGGGTCCGGCCCCGCGATTTTCGCCTCCGGGAGCTTCACCACAGCTGGAGGCGCTAGTTTATCTCGACTCGCCAAGTGGGATGGAAGTGGCTGGACGTCCTTCGGCAACGGTCTCTTGGCTGGTCCCGATGCAATGGCCATCTTCGATGATGGAAGTGGCGCTGGTCCTGTCCTCTATGCCGGTGGCACCGGGATCATCCAGACGGGCTTAGGGACAGGAAGCATGGCTCGCTGGAATGGTAATTCCTGGATGTCTTTTGCTGGACCCAACGGGCCAGTCCAGTCCATGGTTGTATTCGACGACCCGGCGGGAGCTGGCAATGCCCTATATGTGGGAGGATCCTTTAGCACGGCCGGAGCCTCAGCCACTCTCAATGTTGCAAGGTGGGATGGGCAGCGTTGGTCAGGTCTGGGGGAGGGCGTTAACGGACCCGTCCGAGTCCTCCTGGGGAATGATGGCTCCCTCGGTCTTGGATCTGCTCTGTATGTGGGTGGAGACTTCAGCACGGCTGGAGGCTCGCAGGCCAATGGCATCGCGCGCTGGAATGGATTCGTCTGGTCCCCCCTGGTACTAGAGTCCGGTGGTGCTTCTACCAATTTCTCGGTGCTAGATTTGGTGGTGCATCGTGAGAGCATCACTGCAAGTCCCACCCTCTTTGCGGCCGGCACTTTCTTTCAGCTTGGCGGATTTCCGGGCACTGCGGGTATAGCCCGCTGGGATGGAGGAACCACATGGTCATCCGTTGGTGGTGGCCTTGCAGGACCAGCTGATTCATTGGCTTCTTTCGATGACGGATCGGGATCAATACCGGCGCTTTTCGTCGCGGGTTCCTTTGCCAGTGCAGGGGCAGCCGCGGCCAACAACATCGCAAGATGGAATGGCACTGCATGGGCACCTCTCGGATCAGGAGTCGGCGGCGCTGTCCGGGCGCTGGTCGTCCACCAGGGGCCAGTCACTCAGTCGCCATCTTTGTTCGTGGGCGGGAATTTTCTCTTGGCTGGAGGCCTCCTTGCCAACCGCATAGCTTGGTGGGGCGTTCAAGGCTGGTCGACGATCGGAATGGGCCTGACGAACACAGTCAATGCCCTTGCCGTGTTCGACGACGGCGGAGGTTCTGGGCCCGATCTCTACATAGGAGGCGCCTTTACTTGGGCCGGTGGGCAGCCGGCCAGCAGGGCCATCGCTTGGGATGGTCAGACATGGTCTTCTCTCGGTTCCGGCCTGAATGGTCCAGCCTTCGCAATGCACGTTTCCGGGGCATCTAGTGTTGCAGGCAGCGGGCTGATCGTTGGTGGGGACTTCACTACTGCCGGCGGACAGCCAGCGAACCGGGTGGCCCGTTGGGATGGCCAGGGCTGGTCGGCTCTGGGATCAGGAACCGCGGGCAGGGTGCTTGCCTTGGCCACGTATGATGACGGAGCTGCCGGTGGGCCAGCGCTCTACGCTGGAGGAGAGTTCCTATTCGCTGGGGGTGTGCCTGCGAATCGGCTTGCCCGTTGGGATGGTCAATCGTGGTCGTCAGTCGGAAGTGGGCTCGATGGGCCTGTGCGTGCACTGGTTGTGCACAACGACGGGACCTCTTTCGGAACATGTCTTTTTGTTGGTGGTGATTTCAATACGGCTGGTGGAATCCCCGCAAATTTCATCGCGCGATGGAACGGTCTATCCTGGTCGGCCCTGGGTGTAGGCGTAAATGGTTCCGTCCGTGCACTTGCGGTACACGATGACGGCGCCGGGAACGATCTTTACGTCGGTGGCAGCTTCACCTCCGCGGGCGGACAGCTCATCAACCGGATCGCCCGATGGGATGGCGATAGCTGGTCGCTGCTCGCTGCCCAATCGATCCAGCCGGGTGTCGGTCCCAATGGGACGGTGAATGCGATAACCTCATACGAGGATGGGGGAGGGGCAGGGCCTGCTCTCTACATTGCCGGTAGCTTCGGTTCGATCAACATCGGACCGAGTACCATCAGCGTGCCTCGGGTTGCACGCTGGCGTCCGGGGACATGGGATTCAGCAGGAGCCGGCGTGCCGACTCAAGTGAACGCCATGGTATCCTTCGATTCTGGAAGCGGTGCGGTCCTATGTGTCGGCGGCAGCTTTACTACCTCCTCAACGGGTGACAGTTTCCTTTCGGCTTGGGGTGGTTGCCCGCCTTTTGGATTCGGAACGGATCTGGGCTGTGGAGGAAACATTGCCACTCTCGACAGCTTTTCGGCCGGTTTAGTACTTGGCCGGACCAGCCAGATTCGCCTCCGTGCCAGCGCGCCCGTCTCAGGGCTCGGGCAGCTTTACGCCGGTTCTCTCTCCATCAATACTTCAGGCTGTGGCCTTCCGCTTCCAGGGATCGGAGAGCTTCTGATTAGTCTCCTGCCAAGCCCATTGCTACTAGGCACCGCGCCTACCTCGACCGGGCAGGTGCAGTTTCCTGTCGCGGTGCCCAATAATCCCCAGTTGGTTGGGCAAGTTGTTTCCCTTCAGGGGGCGTTCCTGGTCACCTCTCTTCCGAGTACCCCGGTTGAACTCAGCAATGCGCTGACGGCTCCCGTAGCTCCCTAGGGGCAGACGAGGCCTCAGGCGACTAGGTCCCCCGCGTTACGATCGCCCCCGCCCGGACTCAAGGCTCCTAAGTTCACTGCGGCACCGAAAGTTCCCCGCTATTCAGTCCCGCCTCTGAGATTCCTCAGTCGCGAAACCGAGAGCCAGACTGTCCCAGCAGGGGGCCACCCCCAGCTCGCGGCCCGAGGAGCGGCTGGGCTGCGCCCTGCATCTGGCGAGAATGCGGGCGCCGGGGCTGCGTAGCCCACAGGTCCTCGATTCCAACGCCATGCTGTACCTCGCGATCGCGCTCATCTTCGGACTGCCCCTGCTGATGGTTCTGTTCGGCATCGGGCTCTACAACCGCCTGGTGGCCCTCAGGAACCGCCACCAGAACGCGTTCTCGCAGATCGATGTGCAGCTCAAGCGCCGCTATGAGCTGATCCCCAACCTGGTCGAGGTGGCGCGGGGTTACCTGCGCCACGAGCGCGAGACCTTGGAAGCGGTGATCCAGGCGCGCAACAGCGCGTTCCAGGCCCACAAGGCCCTGGGGGAGGGCGGGGCTGGCGCGGGCGCGATGCAGCGTCTGGCGGCTGCGGAGGGAGCGCTCGGGGGCAGCCTGGGGCGCCTGCTGGCGGTCGCCGAGGGCTATCCGGATCTCAAGGGCAACCAGAACATGCAGGCGTTGATGGAGGAACTGTCCTCGACCGAGAACCGGATCGCCGCGGCACGCCAGGCCTACAACGACGCCGTGATGGTCTTCAACACCCAGCGCGAGAGCTTCCCCTCTTCGACCATCGCCGGCATGTTCCGCTTCGAAGCGGCAGCGCTGTTCGAGCTCGAAGAGCAGGCCATGCGCCAGGCGCCCAAGGTTTCCTTCGGCTGATGGATCGCGCAGAGTTCCTTCGACCCCTGCACCGGGGTGTCGGGGCCGCACCGCCCCGTCCCTGGATCGCGGTCCAGCGGCCGCGGTGGCCGGCCGCGGCAACGTGCGAATGATCTGACCCGAGCGCATGGACTTTTTCGAGCATCAAGACCGAGCGCGCAGCAACAGCGTCCGGCTCTTGTTCCTGTTCGGGTTGGCGTTGGCTGCGATCTTCGCGGCCCTGTACGTCCTGGCCAGCTTGGTCCACATCTGGGGCGAGGGGGAGTTTCCGACCGGCGCGCGCCCCCCGGGCTGGTTCGATCCCTGGCGCATGGCGCTGACGGCCGCCTTCACGGGCCTGCTGGTGGGCGGCGGGTCGGCGCTGCGCATCTCGCAGCTGCGCGCTGGGGGCCGCAGCGTGGCCGAGTCCCTCGATGGGCGCCTGCTGCTGCGGGGGCAGGGGGGACTGGCGGAGCAGCGCTTGCTGAATGTGGTCGAGGAGCTGGCGATCGCCGCCGGCTGTCCGGTGCCGCAGGTCTACGTGCTCGAGGGCGAAGCGGGCATCAATGCCTTCGCCGCCGGGTTGACGGCGGGCGATGCGGTCATCGGGGTGACCCGGGGCGCGCTCGAAAGCCTCGACCGCGACCAGCTGCGCGGCGTGATCGGCCATGAATTCAGCCACATCCTGAACGGCGACATGCGCCTCAACGTGCGCTTGATCGGGCTCCTGTACGGGATCCTGTGCCTGTCCCTGTTCGGGCGCAGCCTGCTGCAGACGCGCCGCGGGGGCTTCGTCGTGCGCTCGCGGCGCCAGGGCGACAACCCGCTGGCTATCCTGGCCCTGGGGCTGTTGCTGATCGGATCGATCGGGGTGTTCTTCGGCCGCTTGATCCAAGCCGCGGTTTCGCGCCAGAGGGAGCTGTTGGCGGACGCCTCGGCGGCCCAGTTCACCCGCGATCCCGAGGCCTTGGCCGGGGCCCTGGAGGCGATCGCCCGGCAGGGTTCGGTCCTCGCCCATCCGCGCAGCGGCGAGGTCGCCCACATGCTGCTGGGGGCTGGCCGGGCGGCCGGCTGGCTCACGGGCTGGTTCGCGACCCATCCGCCGATCGAGGAGCGCATTTCGCGCCTGCGCAGCCGGCCCTTCGCGCCGCGCGCCCGGGAGGCCCTGGCCGCCGTCGGGGCGGCCCTCTCCGCTGCGGCACCGGCGCCCGGCGGGGGCGCGACCGTGCCCGGCTCGCGGCCCGCAGCCGCACAGCCCGTGGGGCGTTCCGAGCGGCCGCAGCTGGCCGCCTTGGTCGGTGCCGCCGCACCCGCTGCGGGGGGCCGGCCGGCGCGACCCAGTCCGGCGGGGGCGCAGATCTCCGCGGCGGCCGGGGCCCTCGATCCCGAGGCGCTCGCGCTCTCGCGCGAGCTGCTCGCGGCCCTGCCCGAGGGCCTCAGGCGGGCCAGCGCGGAGCCGTTCGGGGCCCGCGCCCTGGCCCTCGGGCTGGTGCTCGGAGGGGGCGCGGGCGCGGGCCCGAGCGGGCCCCTGGCCGGGGTCGACGCCGCCCTCGAGCGCGAGCTCACCCGGCTCGGCCCGGACATCCGTCGCCTGCCCGCCGAGCTGGCCCTGCCCCTGTTCGAGCTGTGCCTGCCGGCGCTCAAGTCCTGCTCCAAGGCCCAGTACCTGGAGCTCAAGCGGCTTTTGTTCGCGTCCACGGACCTGGACGGCGAGCGCTCGCCCTTCGAGCTGGCCCTGCGGGCCCTGCTGGTGGCGCGCCTCGATCCCCATTTCGGGCGCGCCGCCCTGGAGCTGCCCGGGCGCCGCACCCTGGCCGAACTCGCCGCTCCCGCCACGCGCATTCTGAGCCTGTTCGCGGCGTTGGGCGGGAGCGAGGGCCGCGGGCACGCGGGGGTCCTGGCCCAGGCCCTCGAGGGCCTGGGGCTGCCGCCGGCGGCACCGGCCCCGCGGCGTGAACTGCTGGCCGGTTTCGAGAGCGACCTGACCCAGCTCCAGGCGTTGGCGCCGCTCGAAAAGCAGCGCTTGCTCGCCGCCCTGTGGACCGAGGTTCAGCGGGACGGGCGCGTCGAGATCGCCGAAGGCGAGTGCCTGCGGGCAGCCTCGGAACGCCTGGGGGTGCCGCTCTCCCCGCGCTTGACCCGCCTGGGGGTTGCCCCCGCAGGAAACCCCCTCGAGGGAGCGGACGGTTGAGCGCCCCGCCGTCCCAGCGCTGCCCCGTGCGGCGAGCACCCGCGCGGCACCCGGCGGATCGCGGGTCCGGGCCCCGGCGGGCCGCGGCGACCCGGCCCGGCGGCGCTGCTAGGATGCCTGGAGGTCTGTCATGAGCGCGCCGTCCCGCCCCCTCTCCGGCCCCCAGGCCGCCCGCCGCGGCCAGCTGCCCGCGGGCGCCTCCGAACCGGATCTCGACCCGGCCCTCAAGGCCAGGCTGCCCGCACGGGACCCTGCCGCCCTGTCCGCCTTCTTCGAGGCTTACTTCCCGCGCATCTACGGCTACGTGCGCGGCCTGGTTCGCGATGAGCACCTGGCCGAGGACCTGACCCAGGACATCTTCCTGTTGCTGCACCGCGGGCTGCCGAGCTACGACCCGTCCCGCGAACTGCGCCCCTGGGTCTTCGCGGTGGTGGTCAACCGGGTGCGCGACCACTGGCGCAGCCGCCGCGGCCGCCGCGACCTGGAACGGACTTCCCTGGACGAGGAGGAGGCTCCTGACCTGCCCTCCCCCGACCCGGGGCCCCTCGAACCCCTCCTGGCCGCCGAAAGCGGTACCCGGGTTCGGGAGGCGGTCGATCGCCTGCCGGAGGGCCTGCGGGAGGTGCTTTTTCTGCGCGCCTTCGAGGGCCTCGAATTCGCGGCCATAGCCGCCCTGATCGATCGCAACGAGGTCGCCGTCCGCAAGCGCTACAGCCGCGGATTGGCCGAGCTGCGCAAGCTCCTCGAATCCGACGCCTGATGGACCGCCTGCCCCTTCGCTCGGACCGCGGCAGCCTCGGTCACGGCCCCCAACCAACCCCGTACCGGCCCGATCATCGGCCTGCGCCCCTCGGGCGCGGCCCGCGTTGCCCGCGATGAACCCGAGCCCCGTTCCCCCGTCCCCGGACCCCCGCAGGCCCGCCGACGGAGCGCCGCGCCCGCCGTCCCCCGGGAACCTGGAGCAGCTTTTGGCCGAACGCCTGGCTCCGGAACCGCCTCGCCCGGAGTTCAGGGGCCAGCTCGCCGCCCGGTTTCTGTCCGGCTTCGGGGCGGAGGGGGCGCCCGGGGCGAACCCGGGCGAGCCGCTCACGGCGCAGGCTTTGGGGGGCCTCGAGGCCCAGCTGGGCCAACGGCTCCGCGAAGGGCTTCCCGCGGCCCGACCGGCCTTTGCCCGGGAGCTCGAGCAGCGCTTCCTGTCCCCCGCGCCCCTGGAGCGGACCCCCGACGCGCATCGCGCCCTTCCGCGGCGCCAGGGGCCGGGTCCGCGCCTGTGGCGCTGGGCCCCCGTGGCCGCCGCCCTGGCCGTCGCCGCGGGGCTGCTGCTGTGGAGCTCCGCGCGAGGCACCTCATCGGGTCTGCGCTTCGAGCCGATCCGCGCCCAGGGAGCGCGCTACGCCGGCGCCCCCCTGGAGGCGCCGTTCGTGGCGCGCGCTGGCCAACGCTTGGAGGTCGGCGCAGACCCCCTGCGGCTCAAGCTCGGAGACGCCCTGCGGCTGTTCTTGGCCGCGGGCAGCCAGGTCGAGATCGAGCCGCCCTGCGCGCTGCGCTCCGGCTGCCTGGAGACCTGCCTGGCGCTCGAGGCCGAACGCGAAGCGGTGGTCGTCACCGACGAGCGCGACCACCGGGTCCAAGTGACCCTGGAGACGGCCCAGGCCCGCGTGGTCCTGTTCGGTGCGGAAGCCTCGGTCAAGCCCTGCGCGGATGGCACCTGCATCGTGATCCAATCGGGTCGGGCACGCGTCGAACCGCGCCACGGTCCGGCGCTGGAGCTCACGGCGGGCCAGCGCCTGTTCGTGGGCGGGGACGGCCGCATCGATCTAGACCGCGAGTACCTGACCCGCCAGGAGGACCCCGCGGTGGTCGAGCGGGTCGGCAACCTGAGGCGTTCCCTGGCCGAGGTGGCCGAAGGGGTTTTCTGACGGTCGGTTCGGGTCCCGGCAGGCCGCACCGGGCTCTCCGCAGCGGCCTGTCCGCAGGCTCTGCCCCTGACTGCTGAGCCCGCACAGGCCGCGGGCGCCGCCGCGCGGGGAGCGCCGCCAGGCGGGTCGCTGCCCCGAGCGCCGGGCCGCGCAGCGCGAGCGTCGAGACCTGGGCCGGCAGGATCCGGCGCGGGCCGCGGTGCCGGCGGCCGTCGGGACGGGAGCTGCCGCGGCGAGGGCCCGCGG
>ERZ1066136.255-NODE-255-length-50497-cov-14.632390_pt1 | contig 50497 bp, 39 predicted proteins | sample MGYA00382783_ERZ1066136 | MGnify/ENA primary metagenome ERZ1066136 (study PRJEB33369, sample SAMEA5778366) | biofilm metagenome | biome: Industrial cooling water; feature: Water cooling tower basin; material: Biofilm | place: United Arab Emirates | collected... | reverse complement strand
CCCTGCGACAGCCATGGCGCATGACGCGCACGCAGCCAGAGCACGAGCACCGCGCTCATCGCCACCGCCGTGCCGAGCGCGGCGCGCGCGAGCCAGCGCGTCTCGCGGCCGACCATGCGTCCCGCGAGCGCGACGGCGAGGAGCCACGCACCCGCGAGGACGATGCGCCCCGTGCTCGCCGCCACCACGGCGACGAGCACCGCACCGCCCCCGATCCAGCTGCGCCACCGGATCGTGCCGTCGGGCGCGGTGCACGCCAGCAGCAGCGCCGCGGGTGCGGAGACGATCGCGCTCAGGTGGAGCGGGAGCGCGAGCGCCGCGACGGTGACCACCGCGCCGCGCGCACCGTCGTCGTCATGCACGTGCGCACGCCATGCGAGCGCCAGTTGCGCCGCCGAGCACGCGAGCGCGACGCCGTACACTTCGACCTCGGTGGCGTTGAGCCACACGCTGCCCATCGTCCCCGCGGCGACGCCCGCAGCCGCGCCGACGATCGTCGCGGCGCGCGCGTCGCCATCACGCCGGACGAGCGCCGCGGCGACGAGCGCCGCCGCGACAGCGCCCGCCGCCGCGCTCGCGAGCACCGAGAGTGCGACGCCTGCCTGCACCGCCGATGCGCCGGGCACGAGCACGAACAGCGCACGCGCGATGGCGACGTAGAGCGGCGTGCCCGGCGGATGCGGAATGCCCCATGTCCCGATCGCCGTCGCGAGCTCGCCGGCGTCCCAGAAGGTGACGTCGCGTGCGGCGGTGCACGTGTAGACGATCACGAGCACGACCGCGGCGACGACCCCCGCGCGCCGCCCCGGTCCGTCGCTCATGCGGGCGCGAGGATCGGCCACGCCGCGTCGAGCGCCTGTCGCGTGGCCGCGACGTCGTGCGTGCGCACGATCGACGCGCCGCGCATCACCGCCGCGAGGTGCGCACCGACGCTGCCGTGCACGCGGGCGGCGGGCTCGGTGACACCGGTCAGCTCGCCGACGACGCGCTTGCGCGACACCCCGACGAGGAGCGGCACGCCGAGCGTCGCGAGCCGGTGGAGTTCGCGCAGGAGCGCGATCGCGTGCGGCGTCCGCTTGCCGAACCCCATCCCCGGATCGAGGACGATCGCCGCGCGCGACACACCGGCCGCCAGCGCCGCATCGAGGCGTGCACGGAGTTCGTCATGCACCGCCCCGACGACATCGTCGCCGAAGTCGGCGTGCACGTGATCGGCGAGCGTGCCCGGCTCGCCCCGCGAGTGCATGAGCACGAGCCCTGCGCCGTGCCGTGCGCACGTCGCGAGCAGCGCCGGGTCGGCACGTCCGCCGGTGACGTCGTTCACGACGTGCGCACCTGCCATGAGCGCAGCGTCGGCGACGGCGGCCTTCATCGTGTCCACGGAGAGCGTCGCCTGCGGCCACCGCGCGACGATCGCCTCGACGACGGGCACGATGCGTTGCAGCTCCACCCCGACCGGCACCGGCATGCGTCCCGGTGCGGTACTCTCGCCACCGATGTCGAGCAGGTCGGCGCCCTCGGCGAGCAATCGCGCGGCGTGCACCACCGCGCCCGCCACCGACGCGTGCTCGCCACCGTCACTGAAGCTGTCCGGCGTCACGTTGAGCACGCCCATCACGAGCGGGCGCGCGAGTGACACGACGCGTCCGCGCACCTGCCACGTACCCGCTCGCGTCGGCGTCTCACTCATGCACACCAAGCTAGCGTACGTCGGTGCACGGAATGGTCGCGGATCGCGAGAATCGAAACTGCACGGACACGGAGACACGGAGACGACCGGAGCACGGAGGGTGCGCCGGAGGGGTGTGCGTGCAACGCGAGCTCTGTGGGTCTTTGGATGGGCCCCGCTCGCAAGGAGGGTCCATGCGCACGGGGCCAATCCGAAGCATCAACGTCCGACGTGCACCCACGCCCGCCCGACGCACCCTCCGTGCTCCGGTCGTCTCCGTGTCTCCGTGTCGAGCATGTTCAGCGATGCGGAAACAACACGAACGCCCGAGCGACACACCGACGTCCCCCCGAACGCCGAACCGCCGCCCCGGCACGAAGAGCCAAGGCGGCGGTTCCGATGCATCGGAGAAGAACGCACTCAGGCCGGCGACGGCTCCGGGCCGCCGAGGAGCGGCGGCGCCGAGCGCTTGGGCTCCACGATGATCGGCGCGGGCGCGGGTGCCGTCGGCGCGACGTTGGTCGGGGGCGTCACGCGCGGCGGGAGCGACTTGCCGTCGACGAGATAGTTGATCTCGTCGCGCGACAGCGTCTCGCGCTCGAGCAGCCCCTTCGCGATCGAGTGCAACAGCTCGATGTTCGTCTCGAGCGTGTCCTTGGCGCGTGCGTACGCCTCGTTGATCACGCGCGACACTTCGCCGTCCACGAGCTGCGCCGTCTTCTCCGAGACTTCGCGACGCTGCATCAGCTCACGGCCGAGGAAGAGCTCCTGCTCGTTGTCGCCGACGAGCATCGGCCCGATGGCATCGGAGAGGCCCCACTGCGACACGTAGCGACGCGCGATGCCGGTGGCCTGCTGGATGTCGCTCGAGGCACCGGTGGTCACGCGCTCGCGACCGAAGATGATCTCCTCGGCGACGCGCCCGCCGTACGCCATGACGAGTCGCGCCTCGATCTGCTCGCGCGTCACCGAGACGCGATCGTCCTCGGGGAGCGTGAACGCGACGCCGAGCGCACGGCCGCGCGGCACGATCGTCACCTTGTGCAGCGGATCGTTGCCCTTGACCTTGAGCGCGCAAACGGCGTGGCCGGCCTCGTGATAGGCGGTGAGCCGGCGCTCCTCCTCCTTCATCACGAGCGACTTGCGCTCGGCGCCGAGCTGCACCTTGTCCTTGGCTTCCTCGAGATCCGCCATGTAGATCTTGTCGTGGCCACGACGCGCGGCGAGGAGCGCGCCCTCGTTCACGAGATTCGCGAGGTCGGCGCCCGCCATGCCCGGCGTGCCGCGCGCGAGTGCGGTGACCTCGACATCGTCGGCGATCGGCTTGTTGCGCAGGTGCACGCGCAGGATCCCCTCGCGACCGCGCAGGTCGGGCGCGTCGACGACGATCTGGCGATCGAAGCGGCCCGGGCGCAGCAGCGCGGGATCGAGCACGTCGGGGCGGTTCGTGGCGGCGATGAGGATCACGCCGTCGTTCGACTCGAAGCCGTCCATCTCGACGAGGAGCTGGTTGAGCGTCTGCTCGCGCTCGTCGTGCCCGCCACCGAGCCCCGCACCGCGGTGCCGACCGACGGCGTCGATCTCGTCGATGAAGATGATGCAGGGCGCGTTGGCCTTGCCCTGCTCGAAGAGATCACGCACGCGCGACGCACCGACGCCGACGAACATCTCGACGAAGTCGGAGCCCGACATGCTGAAGAACGGCCGTCCCGCCTCGCCCGCGACCGCACGGGCGAGGAGCGTCTTACCCGTGCCCGGCGGGCCGACGAGCAGCGCGCCCTTGGGGAGACGTCCGCCCAGCTTGGTGAACTTCTGCGGATCCTTGAGGAACTCGATGATCTCCTGCAGCTCGACCTTGGCCTCGTCGGCGCCGGCCACGTCGGCGAACGTCACCTTGGGCGTGTCGCCGGTGAGCAGCTTCGCCTTGCTCTTGCCGAACGAGAACGCCTTCGCGCCGCCGGCCTGCATCTGCCGGAAGAGGAAGAGCCAGAAGCCGAAGAGCAGCACGTACGGCAGGATGTTCACGAGCACCGAGCCGAAGCTCGGGCGCGCGTCCTTGGCGATGATCTGCACGCCCGCGTTCCGCAGCCGATCGAGTTCGCCGTCGGTGATCGGACTCGGCAGGTTGGTGACGAAGCGGCGGTACTCGCGCCCCTGATCGCCCTGGATCGCGGTCTTCGTCTCGCCCTGGATGCGCTTGCCGTCGGTGATCACCGCCTTGGCGACGTTCCCCTTGGCGACTTCACGCGCGTAGTCCGTGTACGAGATCTCGGGCGCCTGATCCATGCCGCGTCCCGTGAGCGTGACGAACGTCACCGGGATGAGGATGATGAGCACCCAGAAGGCGAGGGTCTTGGAGAACTTCCCCCAGTTGAACCCGCCCTTGTTGGGGGACGAGCCCCCGTTCGGCAATACCGGCATCAAGCGAGACTCGCGATATAGGGCACGTGACGGAACCGCTCCGCGTGGTCCAGTCCGTAGCCGACCAGGAACTCGTGTGGCGCATCGAAGCCGACGAAGCGCACCGCATGGGTGAGCTCCGTGGCGATGTGCTTGTGCAGCAGGGCGCAGATCTCGATGGACGCGGGGTTGCGCGCTTCGAGCAGCTCCATGAGCCGCTGCAGCGTGCGCCCCGTGTCGACGATGTCCTCGACGAGCAGGATGTGCTTGCCCTCGAGCCGCGTCTCCGGATCGTAGAGCAGCCGCACGATCCCGCTCGACACGGTCGCGTCGCCGTAGCTCGACGCGACGAGGAAGTCCACAGCCAGCGGGCGATGGATCTGTCGCACCAGGTCGCTGACGAAGATGAAGCTCCCCTTCAGCAAGCCGAGCACGAGGAGCTCGCCGTCCGGATAGGCGGTGGTGATCGAGTCGCCGAGCTCCGCCACCCTGGCGGCGATCGTCGCCTCGTCGTACACCACCCGTTTGACCGACCGCCCCTCGAGTCGCGGATCAGCCATCGTCACGTCGTTCACAGCGCCACTCGTCTCCGGGATCGTCGGGGCCGACCGTCGGCGCATCGCTGCACGCGACCCCCGGCACCCACACGATCCGCTCGCCGATTGCGATCACCGGCCACGCACGGCGCTGCGCGGCCGGGATACCCTGTTCCTGAAAGAAGCGAACCACCCGTCTCGTGCCCCGCGCCCCGACGATCCGGTCGCCCGGTCGCCAGCCACGCACGGTGAGCGGGACGCTCGGGAGTCTGGCGGACCAGCATCCCGACCGACCCGTTCCATAGTGGAAGGAAAACTGCCCCCATGCCAGTCGCGGCGGCACTAGCGGTGTCGCCACGCACGGCACGGACGGGGCGGTCCCCGCGGCCCGCTGCGCGACGCGCACGACGACGAAGCCGTCACGCACACGCCGCACGCGGACGCCGCCCGGCAGCGGCACTTCGCTGGCCGGCCGGCCCTGCGTGGTAAACGGAACGAGCCGCGCCGTTCCGCGCCGATCGAGCACGACCCCGGCGGTCGCGAGGGCTTCCGCCCACAGGTGCGGCACGAAGTCGGCCGGCAGGTCGGCGAACCACGCGTCCGGGACGAACCATTCCGCGCCACGACGCTCGACGGCGCCCCGAGCCGCGGCAATCGCGGCCAGATCGCCACGCCAGGCACCCGCCCGCTCGCCAAGTGCCACCAGCCAGTCGGTGTAGCCCGGGTCGGCGCGCTCGAGCGCGGGGAGCAGGGCGAGCCGCACGCGCGCCCGGAGGAAGGCCGGATCGCGGTTGGCGGGATCGTGCACCACCGGCAGGCGGGCCGCCGCCGCCCAGGCGTGCACGTGCGCACGCGACACGGCGAGGAACGGGCGCAGGACGGCGCCGGGCGCCGCGAGACCGGCGAGCCCGCGCACGCCGGCGTGGCGCAGGATCCGCATGCAGACCGTCTCGGCCTGATCGTCGCGCGTGTGCGCGGTGGCGATCCGGGCGTCGTGCCGCGTCGCGACGGCGTCGAGGAAGCGCCATCGCGCGGCCCGCCATGCCGCCTCCGTCGCCGGCAGCGGTGTGTCGGCACGTGCCGTCTCGACCGCGATGCCGCGGGCCGTGCACCACGCGACGACGCGCGCGCACGCCGCGGTGGCGTGCGGACCGGTGCCATGGTCGAAGGTGGCCGCCGCGATCAGCTGCGCCGGCGCCCAGCGATGGATCGCGGCGAGGAGCGCGAACGAGTCGGGACCGCCGGACACCGCCACGACCGTCCGCGCATTCACGTTGGTGAGGACGGCATCACGCAGCGCAGCGTCGCTGTCGATACCCGTTCGCGGCGTTCCATCGTCGCCCGCTCCCATCGTGAGCGGGTCGGCACTATTGTTCGCGCGCACTCCCGACACGAGGCTCCTGCGTGGAAACGAACGGCACTTTCGGTTTGCTCTGGGCGGCGCTCGGTCTGGGCGCCTACTACACCGCGCTGACGTGGATCAACATCCTCCTCGGCTCGTTCCTGTCGCCACTGTTCGTGATCCCGCTCACGTGGCTGCAGGACAAGGTGGTCGCCAAGCCGACCACGCGCTGACGACCGCGGCGCCGCGCGCCGACGTCGCCGGGTCCACGGTGCCCCGCTCGCGAGAGCGGGGCCTCGTGTCGTATCGGCGCGCGGCGCCGACGCCTCGGTGATGGCGCGCGACGCAGGAACGGCCGGTGCGCCGTCCCCGCGACGGTCAGCCCGCAGTCGAAATCGAGCGTGTCGCCACCGGCGTGCGCGCCTCGAAGAACTCCGATGCCGGCAGCACCACCCGCTGCCCGAGCGACACCTCCTGCCCTGCCAGCTCGTCGAAGCCGCCGGTGTGGTACGCCTCTTCGGAATGCTCGGCGGCGTCGATGCCCGCGAGTTCGTCGGCGAGCGAGACGCGCGCACCGAGCACCGCCTGCACACCGAAGTAGATGGCCGGCGTCGCGATGCAGACGAAGACGATCGTCGCCGCGACCGCCGCGGCCTGGATGCCGAGGAGGCGCACGCCGCCGCCGTGGAGCAGGCCGTCGGCACCGAGCGCGTTGACGGACTTCGTCGCGAAGACGCCCGTCACCAGCGCCCCCGCGATCCCCGCCACGCCGTGGCAGGCGAAGACGTCGAGGGCGTCGTCCACGCGCGTGCGCGGCCGCCACTGGATCGCCACATAGCTCGCGACCGATCCGATGGCACCGATCGCGATCGCACCGAGCGGAGTGACGAAGCCTGCGGCCGGCGTGATCGCGACGAGCCCCGCGACGGCACCCGTCGCCGCACCGACGGCGGTCGCGTGCTTCGTGCGCACCATCTCGAGCACGAGCCAGGTGATCACCGCGGCTGCCGCGGCCGTGTGCGTCGTCACCGCGGCGTTCGCCGCGACGCCGTCGGCGGCGAGCGCGCTGCCCGCGTTGAAGCCGAACCATCCGAACCACAGCAGCCCCGTGCCGAGGAGCGTGAGCGGCACGTTGTGCGGCAGGATCGCGGTGCGGCCGAACTCGTGGCGCGGCCCGATCAGCTTCGCGAGGAGCAGCGCCGACACACCGGCGCTGATGTGCACCACCGTCCCGCCGGCGAAGTCGAGCGCGCCGAGCGTGCGCAGCCAGCCGCCGTCGGCCCAGACCCAGTGCGCGAGCGGCACGTACACGAACAGCCCCCACGTCACGGCGAAGGCGGCGAAGGCCACGAAGCGCATGCGCTCGATCACCGCCCCGCTGATGAGCGCGATGGTGATGCCCGCGAACATCATCTGGAACGCGGCGAACAGCAGGTGCGGCACGTTGGCGCTGTACGTCGGATTCGGTGCGGCGCCGACACCGCTCATGCCGATCCACTGCAGCCCGCCGAGCCACGCGCTCCCCGGCGAGAAGGCGAGCGAATAGCCGACCGCGACCCAGAGCACGCTCATGATCGCGAGCGCGAGCACGCTCATGAGCATCGTGTTGAGCACCGCTCGCCCGCGCGCGAGGCCGCCGTAGAAGCACGCGAGGCCGGGCACCATCAGCAGCACGAGCGCGGTCGACACGAGCAGCCACGCCGTGTCGCCCGACTGCGCCACCGGCGCGGCGACCTCCTGCACGAGGAAGAGGACGTTCGACGTCATGCCTGCTCCTCGCGACGGTCGCGCATCGTGTTGAACTCGGCCGTCGCCATCATCGTCTTGTACTCGGCCGTCACCGGTGTGAGCGCCTCGTTGTTCCCCTCGCCGGTGCGGATGCGGATCACCTGCTCGAGCGGCTGCACGAAGATCTTGCCGTCGCCGACCTCGCCGGTGCGCGCCCCCTCGATGATCGCGTCGATGGTCGGCTGCACGAACGGCTCCGACACCGCCGTCTCGAGCTTCACCTTGTCGTGGAACTCGAGGACGACCGTTTCGGCGCGGTACTGCTGCACGATCTCCTTCTCGCCGCCGTGGCCGGCGACGCGCGAGAAGGTCACGCCCGTGACACCGGCCCGGAACAGCGCGGCCTTCACCGCCGGAAGTCGTTCCGGTCGGAAGATGGCGGTGATGAGCTTCACGGCACGGCGCTCCGAGTGCGTTGAGGGTTCATGGATCGACGAGAGACGGCTGGACGCGGGCGAACGGCACGGTGCACGCGACCGCGGCCCGGTGGTGACGGGCGGACGCACGCGTCCACCGGCTCCGCTGCCGGGGCCGGCTAGAATGCCGCCATGTCTGCGCTCCGTACTCTAGTGGATGCGACACGCCGCTCGCTCCGTTCCCGCGTCCGGTGCCGGTGGTCGGCGACCCGCGCGGCATCGCGTCCCATCGCCGTGTCGCTGCCGATGCTCGCCGCCGCGCACGGCGCCCTCGGCGCGCAGGACATCGCCCCGCCGATCGGGGCGTGGCGGTCGCTGACGACGCGCTGGTTCGAGGTGCACTACCCCCTCGAGGCCGAGGCCTGGACGCGCGACCTCGCGAGCCGCCTCGACGCCATCCGCGACAGTGTCGCGCGTCGCGTGGGGTTCGCACCGGCCGGACGCACGACGATCGTCGTCTCCGACCCGGACAACCTGCCCAACGGCTCGGCGTGGCCGGCGCTCCGCCACCCGGCGATCCTGCTCTATCCGACGCCCCCGCGTCCCGTCGAATCGATCGCCAACACGCGCGGCTGGGGTGACAAGCTCACGGCCCACGAGTTCGCGCACATCGCGCACCTCACGCGCCCCGCGCGGCGCCCGCAGTGGTGGTGGACGCTCGCGCCGGATCGCGCCGGCCCGATCACGCTCGGCACGCCGCGGTGGGCGTTCGAGGGGTACGCCACGCACATCGAAGGACTCGCGACCGGGAGCGGGCGTCCCTACGGCGCGTGGCGTGCGGCACTGCTACGTACGCTCGCGCGCGAAGGGCGGCTGCCGAGCTACGCCGGCATGAGCGCGAGCGGCGGATACAAAGGCGGCAGCTACGCGTACCTCGTCGGCAGCGCCTTCTGGGACTGGCTCGCGGCGCACCGCGGCGACACGGCGATGTCGCTCGTGTTCCGGCGGCAGACGGCACGCACCGCCCGTTCGTTCGACGAGTCGTTCCGTGGCGTCTTCGGCGCGTCGCCGCAGGAGCTCTACGGCCGGTTCGCGGCCGAGGTCACGGCGAGCGCGATGACGGCCGAGCGGATGCTCGACAGCGCCGGGGCACCGGTCGGGCGCCGCCTCGCGCGACGTCGCTACGACCCGGGGCCGATCGCGGTCTCCCCCGACGGGCGCATGCTCGCCCACGTCGCCCCGGGCACCGGTGGTGTGGCGTCGCGCATCGTCGTCGTCACGAGCGATACTGCGCGTCGTGGCGACGATCCTCGGAGCGCGATGCGCGACACGACGAGTGCCGAGACGCGTGCCCGACGCGACAGTGTGCAGTACGAGCGTCTTCGCCGTCGCGATCCGCTCGACGTCCCCGCGATCCGCACCGAGCCGCCCGCGCCGCGCGTGCTCTTCACGCTGCCGGCGCAGGGCGGACGCGTGTGGCGACGTCCGCGCTTCGTCTCCGATTCGGTCGTCCTGCTCGAGGCGTTGCTCGAGCGCCGCGACGGCACGCGCAGGCCCGAACTCTTCACGTGGTCGCTCGGTGACGGCGCGGTGCGACAGGTCACGCATGGCGCCGGCGTCGGCGATGCGGACGCGTCGCCCGACGGCACGCGCGCGATCGGCGTACGCTGCATCGGCGGCCTGTGCGACGTGGTGCTGGTCACGCTCGGCGACGGGCACGTGACGACGCTGCTGCGCGGCACGCCGACGACGCAGTGGGCGCAACCGCGCTGGCATCCGACGCGCGACGCGTGGGTCGTCGCACGCACGCTCGCCGACGGGACGTGGGGGCTGGTGCTCGCGCGACGCACGGCGCTCGACGGGCGCGACTCGATCGTGGTCGGGCCGGTCACACCGGCGACGCTTGCCGGCGATGGCACGGACCGGCACTCGCCGGCATGGTTTCCCGACGGTCGCACGCTCGCGTACGTGACCGAGGCCGGCGGCGTCCCCGACATCGCGACGATCGCCGTGGACGTCGACGCACGAAGCGAGGCCGCACCACGCGGCAGCGAGACGCGACGCACACGCGTCGTCACGAGCGCGTGGCACCCGGCCGTCGCGCGCGACGGCGCGTTGTTCTGGACCGTCGAACATGCCACCGGCCACGACCTGATGCGTGCCGACACGGTGCCACGCGCACAGGCGCTCGTGCGGCTCGAGGCGGCGCTCTGGCCGGTCGTGCCGCGCACGCGCCCTGCGGTCTCGCCGACGCTCTCCAACTTCCCATCGGCGACCGTGGCCGCGTCGCGCCCGTACGGTGCGGGACCGCGTCGTGTGCGCGTCCTGCCGCAGCTCGCGCAGGGGGTGGACGGGCACGCCGCCGGGCTCGCGCTCGCGGGGACGGATCCGATCGGGCGACTGACGTGGCTCGTCGGCGGCCAGGCGAGTGCGCAGGGCGCATGGCGCGGCGGCAACGCGGCGCTGTCGTGGCGAGGGTCACGCCCGACGATCCGTGCGGAAGTCGCGTGGCTCGATCTGCCGGCCGGTGCGCAGCACGATGCGGGGCGACTCGGTGCGACACGAAGCGGCTGGCAGGGCGCGTCGGTCGGTGTGGTGCTCCCCGTGTCGGGCGGTGCGCGTGCGCATCGACTCGCCGCGACGATCGCCGCGGGACGCCTGCGCGATGGCGAGGCGTGGAGCACGCGTGCGATGGTCGCGACGAGCTGGAACACGGGCGTGCTGCTCGCCCCGCGCACGCAACTGGCCGTCGCCGTCGCTGCGGCCGGCGGGCGTACGGCCGACAGCGCGTGGGCGCGCGGTCTCGCGCGCGTCGCGCTCACGCATCGCGGCATCGGCGTCGCGTGGCGCACGCATCAGGTCACACGCGACGCACCGGTCGCGGAGCGGCTCGTCGCCGGCGGGCAAGCGTCACCGCTGCTCGACGAACTGGTGCTCGGCCAGCGTGTCGTCGCGCCGCTGCTGCCGGTCGGCGCGCTCGTCGGCACGACGCTGCATTCGCTCCGCGTGACGACGCCGATGCCGCTGCTCCCCGGCACGCTCGTGGGCGAAGCGCTCGGGACCGCGTTCTCGCGTGCGGGCATCGTGCGCACGGTCGGCTGGGAGACGGCGGTCGAGACACCACGCCTCGACCTCGTCGCGATCCCCGCCGTGCGACTGGCCGGCGGCATCGGCGTCGTGCTCGATGGGCCGCTCCGTCACCGGGTGACGGCGCATCTCGCGGTGCGGCTGCGACCGTGAGGCCGCGTGCGTGCGTACGCGAACGGGCGCGCTCCCCGTGCTGGAGAGCGCGCCCGTCGATGGGGTCGCGAACGACCTACTTGACCTCGGAAGCGAACATGGAGACGGACATCCGCACGGTGGTGATGAAATCCTTGATGCGCTCACCGGTGACGCCACCCGCAAGGTCCAGATCCAGTTCCAGCACCGGATCGCCGTCGTCATCGATGTAGGCGCGCGAGTAGCGCTTGTCCCGGTTCCACGAATTCACCGACGCGAGCGTCGCTTTCGTCCCCGTACGACCGGAGTAGGCCTGCACCGACTCGCCCTCCGAAAGGATGAAAAACGCGACCCTGTAGCCTTCCATCTTCGTGGTGAAGGTCTTGTCGTCACGTGTCTCGACCGACCCGAAGCCCTCGTCGCGGACCATCGACATGAGCTCGTCGCGCGTGATGCGCGAGTAGCTCTTCTGGGCCTCGAGGGAAGGGGCGGCGGCAGCGAGCACGGCGACGAGGACGCCGAGGCGAAGGAATCGGGCGAGGGACATCGTGTGATCTGCCTCGTGCGGGAAATGGGTGAGCCGGACGCCCCGCCGGCGGGGCGCGGCGCAAGGTCGTGCACGGGCGCCGTGACACGCAATGGCCATTCCGGGGCGCTGCACCACGGGGACCCGCGCCGGCGCCTCGCGCACCCTACAGGCGTGACGACCCACAGGCGGCGACGACGCCCGCCGCGTCACCGCGTCGCGGCCGCCTCCATGCGTCGCCCGAACTCGGGCACGATCAGGAGCGCCGTGCGCACGAAGTCGCGCAGCCGCGCGCCGGTGACGCCGCCCTCGAGGTCGAGCTCCGCCTCGCACGTCGCCGCCCCCGCCTCGTCGAGCCAGGCGCGCGACAGGATCGTGCGGCGATTCCACATGTTCACCGCCGCCGCAGGCACCGCAGCGCCACGCACGGTGAAGGCGACGCGGACGATCTGCCCGTCGTTCATGAGCTGGACGACGAGTCGCCGGCCGTCGTGCCGCGCGATCGCGACGCTGTCGCCCGACGTCCCGTCGACGGCGGCCCCCTGCTCTTCCAGCACCGCGACGAGCGCCGGCACGGTGAGGGCATGCAGCACCGCACTCGGCGCCAACGCCGCCCCGATCCGCCCCGCCTCGGCCACCGGCACGAGCCGCTCCTGCGCACCGAGCGGCACGGCCGCGCACACGAGCCACGCACAGACGACGCGCACACACGTACGAGTAGCAGAAACCAACCACCCCATCATGACGACGCTCCGCGTGAAGCCACGCTCTCGAAGCAGCACCGCGTCGTCGCGCATGCTCGGGACGCGGGCACGACACGCATCACGCGCCCGCCACATCCCCACGCGAGCCTACCGCATCACCCGCACCCGTCGCAAGCCAAACGCATGACGTCATGTCGCGACCCGCGCGGACCGCGAAGAACCATGAAAAAGAAGTCTCCGTCCTCCGGCCGTCTCCGTTCCTCCGATTTTCCCGTCTGTTCACGATCTCGAACAGACATGAAGATCGGAGGAATGGAGACGGCCGGAGGACGGAGAACCGAGGACTTCGCCGACGCTCGTCGCGTCGTGGCCGCTCCCGAGCGACGCGTTCGATAGCGTTCGCGAACTCAGTGGTGGAACTGCTCCGCCTCGGTGCTCCCCGCGAGTGCGGCGGTGCTCGCCTGGCCCTGCGTCACCGTCGTGAGCACGAGGTCGAAGTAGCCGGTGCCGGCCTCGCGCTGGTGGCGCGCGGCGGTGTAGCCCTCGTGCTCGCGCGCGAACTCGGCTTCCTGCAGCGCGACGTACGCCGTCATGCCGTCGGCCTTGTAGCCCTTGGCGAGATCGAAGGTGTGGTAGTTGATCAGGTGCCAGCCGGCGAGCGTGATGAACTGGAACTTGTAGCCCATCGCGCCGAGTTCGCGCTGGAACGTGGCGATCGTCGCTGCATCGAGGTTGCGCTTCCAGTTGAAGCTCGGGCTGCAGTTGTAGGCCAGCAGCTTGCCGGGGAAGTCGCGGTGGATCGCCTCGGCGAAACGCTTCGCTTCGGCGAGGTCGGGGGTGCTCGTCTCGCACCAGATGAGGTCCGCGTACGGCGCGTACGCGAGCCCGCGCGCGATCGCCGCGTCGAGGCTCGGCTTCACCACGAAGTAGCCCTCGGCGGTGCGTTCGCCGGTGCAGAACTCGCGATCACGCTCGTCGATGTCGCTCGTGAGGAGCGTCGCGCCGAGCGAGTCGGTACGGGCGATGATGACCGTCGGCACGCGCTGCACGTCGGCGGAGAGACGCGCGGCGGCGAGCGTGCGCACGAACGCTTGCGTCGGGATGAGCACCTTGCCGCCCATGTGGCCGCACTTCTTCTCGGCCGCGAGCTGGTCCTCGAAGTGCACGCCGCTGGCACCCGCCTCGATCATCGTGCGTGTCAGCTCGAAGGCGTGGATCGGGCCGCCGAAGCCGGCTTCCGCGTCGGCGACGATCGGCACGAACCAGTCGCGCCCGCCCTTGCCCTCGCTCCACTCGATCTGGTCGAATCGACCGAGCGCGTTGTTGAGACGCTTGACCACCGCCGGCACCGAGTTGACCGGATAGATGCTCTGGTCCGGATAGGTCTGTGACGCGGTGTTCGCGTCGGCCGCGACCTGCCAGCCGCTCAGGTAGATCGCCTCGAGTCCGGCCTTCACCATCTGCACGGCCTGCGCACCGGTCAACGCGCCGAAGGTGCGCACCGGCGCCTCCTCCCGCAGTCGCGCCCAGAGCTTCGTGCTGCCGCGCTTCGCCAGCGTGTGCTCCACGGACACCGACCCGCGCAGCTTGACGACGTCGGCGGCCGAATAGTCGCGCTGGATCCCCGTCCAGCGCGCGTCGGTCGCCCATTCCTGCTCCAACTGCGTCACCTGCTCGTCGAACGGCTGCGACATCGGACTCTCCCGCCGCCTACCGCGGCGTGGCCATGGGTTCATGGATCTGCCACTCGTGTGCGCCGCATACGGCGGCGTACGTGGTCCGTGCACCTTCCGTGCGAGGCGATCGGGCCGTCCCGGCAGCCCGGCCGCGCCGCTCACTCCAGTTCGCGATAGCCCGGCAGCGTGAGGAACTCCGTGAAGCGCTCGCCGAGCACCAATCGGTCGAGCAGACGGATCGCGCGGATCATCCGTTCCGCGTTGCCCTCCGGAAGCGGCGCCGCTGCGTCGGCGGCGGCGGCGACGATCGCGTCGGCGTCGAGTCCGCGCTGTGCCGCGAGCGCGCGCACCACGCCGTCGCGCATCGTCGCGTACGTCGCGGTCGTGAACGGTGCACCATCGTCGAGCACCGTCCCGTGGCGCAGCCACTGCCAGAGCTGCGCGCGCGAGATCTCGGCCGTCGCCGCGTCCTCCATGAGGTTGTGGATCGCGACCGCACCCGACCCGCCGAGCCATGCCTCGATGTACTGCAGCCCGACGTCGATGTTGAGGCGCACGCCCTCGCGCGTGACGGCGGTGCCCGGCACGGCGCAGTCGATCAGCGCCGTCTCCGGCCGCAGCGCGCCCGGCTGCGCGACGACGTGCTTCTGGTTCGGTGCGTCACCGAGCACCGCGTCGAACGCGGCGCGCGCCACGGGGACGAGATCGGGGTGCGCGACCCAGGTGCCGTCGAAGCCCTGCCCCGCCTCGCGCTCCTTGTCCTCGGTCACCTTGGCCATCGCGCGCGCGTTGACCTCGGCGTCGCGACGGCTCGGGATGAAGGCCGCCATGCCGCCGATCGCGTGTGCGCCGCGTCGATGGCACGTATCGACCAGCCGCTCCGCGTACGCGCGCATGAACGGCACCGTCATCGACACCTGCACGCGATCGGGGAGGATGAAGGCCGGATCGGTGCCGAGCTTCTTGATGACCGAGAAGATGTAATCCCAGCGACCCGCGTTGAGCCCCGCCGCGTGCTCGCGCAGCTCGAAGAGGATCTCCTCCATCTCGAACGCCGCGAGGATCGTCTCGATCAGCACCGTCGCGCGGACCGTGCCGCGCGGGAGGCCGAGCGTCTCCTGCGCCATGACGAAGACGTCGTTCCAGAGCCGCGCCTCTTCCGCCGCCTCGAGCTTGGGCAGGTAGAAGTACGGCCCGATGCCGCTGCGTACGGCCTCGTGCGCGTTGTGGAAGAGGTAGAGCCCCGCGTCCACGAGCGAGCCGCTCATCGGCTCGCCGTCACAGGTCAGGTGCGCCTCGTCGAGGTGCCAGCCACGCGGCCGCACGACCAGCGTCGCGATCGACTCGCCCAGTGCGTAGCGCTTGCCGTCGGGATTGGTGAACTCGATGGTGCGACGGATCGCGTCCATGCAGTTCACCTGCCCGTCCACGACGTTGCGCCACGTCGGCGAGTTGGCGTCCTCGAAGTCGGCCATGAAGACCTTCGCGCCCGAGTTGAGCGCGTTGATCATCATCTTCCGCTCGACCGGGCCGGTGATCTCGACGCGTCGGTCGTCGAGACCGGGGCCGGCGGGCGCCACGCGCCACGACGTGTCCTCGCGGATGTGCGCGGTGTCGGCGCGGAGCGCAGGGCGGTCGCCGGCGTCGAGGCGGGCCTGTCGTGCGGCCCGTGCGCCGAGCAGCGCCGCGCGACGCGGCGCGAAGGTGCGATGCAGCTGCTCGAGGAAGCCGAGTGCCTCGGGCGTCAGGACGCGCGCGCTCGCGTCGTCCTGCGGCCCGAGCACGTGGACACCGCCTACCACGGTCGTCGCCATGCCTGTCCCGGATGCGGAATGTCGGAGTGCCGCGCGCCTGCTGCGCGTGGCAGACACCGGGCAAGCTATGGACGGCCGGAAGAGCGCGGTCGGTACGACGGCACGACGTCGACCCCGCCGCACTGCAGCTCGCCGGTGAGTCGCACCGACGCTCAGGGCGCGATCGCGCCCGTCGCCGCCGCTCTCCCGCCGGTACCGCTCAGCAACGCGCCGCCCCGCGGCTCGCGCCAGATGCGGACGCTCGCGACCGTCGTCCCGCCGCCGCGCACCGCGACATCGGGGATCGTGGCCTCCACGTCGCCGACGCGGATCCGCACCGGCTGGGTGCCGGCCGCGACTCGGACCGTCACGAGCTGCACCTGCCCCGGCAGCAGCGCCCATCCGCGCGTGTCGGCGCGTTCGAGATACATCTCGGTGCCGTTGGCGAGCGCGCCGAAGATCCCGACGATGAGCGCCGCGCCCCAGTCGTCGTCGTCCTTCTTCTTGTTCTTTCGCCTGGGCTTCTTCTCGTCGACGGCCGCCTTCGCCGCCGCTTCGACGGCTTCGCTCGCGAGGTACTTGGCCGCGGCGCGTGCCAGCGTGCGTCCCATGATCGCGCCACGGTCGCGGCGATAGTCACCGGCGATCGCCGCGCTCAGGTCGGCACCGAGCAGCGGCGTCGCGCCACCCGCGAGCCCGTCGACCACCGGCATCGAGGGTGACACCGGGCGCGGACGGCGCAGCACCGGCCAGCTCATGTCGAGGACGTACGACACGCGTCCGCCGCGCATGAACAGCGGGTTGCCGCCGAAGCGCCACGACGGGACGTCGTCCCACCAGAGCCCCTCGCCCTTGAGCGCGGCGAAGTTCACCAGCATGCGATCGGTGACGCCGCGTGGCGTCCCGCCCGTCTGCCACGCGGCCGAGTTGTCGTCGCCGAAGATCGGCAGCGTGAGCCCCACCGCGACCTTGTGCGCGACGAAGCCGCGCTCGACGGCGACGACGACGTCACCGCTGTCGGCGGGAATCGCACGCGGCATGGTGTCGAGCGGAGCGCCGAGCGCGATCGCATTGCGTTCCGCGACGCGTGCGTCCTCGACTTCGCCGGCGGCGCGGAAGGCAGCGGCGGCGGTCGCGTGCAGGAGCGCGCGTACCGGCTTCTCGTCCGCCTCGGGCGGCGCGATCCGTGCGAGCAGCGTGACGAGCCGGCGCGCCTCGACCGCGGCGGCGTCGCGATCACCCGCGGCGCTCCACGTCAGCAGTGCGTTGTAGTGCAGCAGCAGGCGCTCGCTCCACCCGGCGGTGTACGGGAGCGCGAAATCGTTCGTCAGGAGCGACGTCGCCGTCCGCGTGACGCTCTTGGTGAAGCGATCCTCGCTCACCTGGAAGGCGCGATCGAAGAGCTGCCCGGCGACCGCGTACTGGCCCGCATAGCGCGCGGCCGTCGCCTCGTACAGCAGGCGCAGGAGCTCGTCGTCGGGGCTCAGGTGCGAGCGGCGGTCACGCACCGCCGCGAGCGCCGCCGTGGCGCGCCCGTCGGCGAGCATGGTGCGGACCCGCGCGTCGTCCATCAGCAGCCCGTCGGGGGCCGTGACGTAGCTCCGCGCCGTGGCGCCCATGGTGGCGCAGGCGGCGAGCGGCAGCGTGCCGAGCAGGAGGCGGACGTGGCGCCACACGGTGGGGAGTCTCCGGCGGGACCTGGACGGGGAGCGCGGCGACGTGGTGCGGGGGGCGGGCATCGCGCCCTGCACCACGTCGCCGCGATGGATCAGCGCATCGCGATCGCGTGGGTTCGGAAGGCCGCCAGCGTCGACCCGGCCGCGACGGCGCCGGTGGACGTCGGCACGACCGTCACTTCGGCCGGCGGCGCGGGTTCGGCTGGCGGCGCCGGCGTCACGACCGGCGCGGGGACGGGCGTCGGCGCCGGGGCGGGCGCCGGTGCAGGCGAAGGCGTCGGTGCCGGGGTCGGTGCCGCCGCCGGCGGCGCCCCGGTCACGCTGTTGCGCTCGAGAATCAGCAGCCGCTGCCGCGCCTGTGCGATCGCCTCGGCCAGCTGCGCGTTCGCGGTGCCGCGTGCCTGGATCAGGCGGATCTCCTCGTTGTTCAGGAAGCGCTGGTAGCGGATCTGCGCTTCCATCGGACGCAGCTGCAGGTCGAGCAGCGTCGCGATGCGATATTCGAGATGCGGATCCTCGGCCTTGAGCACCGACGCGCGATCGAAGCGGTCGAGTGCACGCGCACGGTCCCCGGCCGCCAGGAACTGGTCGCCTTCACGAATCAGCGCTTCGGCGGCGGCGAGCATGCGCTCCTCGCCCACCGTGTCGAGCGGCGACGACACGACGCGGATCCCCTGCGTCTCGCGGAAGCTGAGCGCGGCGACGCGACGGTCGCGGAACTGCACCATCACCAGTTCGCCGTTGGCGTCACGAGGCGCCATGCCGGCGGTGCGCGGCACGAGCACGCCCGCGTCCCCGCTCGCGCGCCACGTCCACGCCTGCGGCGACGTGCGCGTCGCGGCCATCACTTCGGCCGGCGACATGCCGAGCGCCACTTCGCCCTTGACGACGTAGGTGCAGACCTCGTCGCGGCAGCTGCCGACCGCCTGCTGGTAGACGGAATCGCGGGCACGGACGATCGCCTGCTGCTCGCGTGTCGCGGTGCCGTTCGCGCGTTCGACCGTGCGCTCGGGACTCGGCACGCGATCGCCGTTGGTCATGATGGGCCGCTCGTGGATGCGGCGGGGCCCGTTGCACGCCGCGAGGGCGACGAGTGCGAGGGCGAACGAAGGATGGATGGCGTGGCGCATGGTGTGCTCCTCACTCCCAGCCGATGCGACGGCGGTCGATGTACTTCTTGATCTTGTGCTGCCCGATCCAGACCTTCTGGTTGCTCTCGAGATCGACGAGGAAGGCGTCCACCTGGTAGAACACCACCTTCTCGCGTCCTTCGGCGTCCTCGATCGCCTGCACGTCCCCCTGCAGCATGTACGCGGCCCCGAGTTCGCGACCGAGCCGGGCGCGCGTGTCGGCGACGGCGTTCTCCTGCTGGTCCTGCCGCTCGTCGCGCACCTCGCTGCGTTCGTCACGGCTGGCGACGACGCGCACGCGCCCCGAGTTGACGAAGGCCTTCTCGAGATCCTTGATGAACGTGCCCATCGGCACGTGCTCGAGCGTGCGGTTGCGGAAGCTCCCGACGATCACCGCCGGCGACTGCCCGCCGCGCGCGGCCGTGTAGCCACCGAGCCACCCCGCCGTGAGACTCTGCTCGATGAGCGCGTTGGCGACGAGACGTGAGTCGACGTCGTTCCATCGACCCGACAGGTCGGTGACCGAGGCCGGATCGACGCGGCTGACGCGCTTGTTGTTGCACGCCGCGAGCGCGACCGCGGCGAGCGCGAGCACGACGGCATGACGGAGGACGGGACGGGTGCGGGGCATCGGGGCTCCGGGTCGTGGTTCGAGGCCGGTCGCGCCGGACAGCGCGGGAGCGGCTGACCGATCAGTGAGGCACGGGCCGCGCCGTGTGGCGCGGCGAGTGAACGGCGTTGCAGGACAACGACTTGACGAAAGCGCCCGACCGCGGGTGTCCTCTCGCGGGGACGGCGCGGTGTCGCCCGCCAAGGGCATGACGATCGACGCGTGCGACGGGATTCGCCGCACGCACCGGCAAGGACGATCAGGCCGGGCGGTGCGCGATCGCCGTCACCTCGACGAGAATGCCGCGGAGCCGCGCGCCGACGACGGTGCGCGTCGGATACGGCGGCGTGAAGTGCTCGCGCCAGACCGCATCGATCAGCGGCCAGTGCTGCTCGTCGGCGAGATGAACCGTCGCGCTCACCACGTCCTGCAGCGTCGCCCCGGCGGCGGCGAGCGCGGTGGCGAGGTTGGCGAGTGTCTGCCGCGTCTGCGCCCGCACGTCGTCGCCCCCGACGATCGCCCCGGTGCGCAGGTCCTTGGGCACCTGGCCGGCGACGAAGAGGAGGTCGCCGGCGCGGACGACGGGCGAGTAGGCGCCGGCCGGTGCGGGGGTGTCGTCACCCAAGGAGATCGGGGACCAGGAGCGCTCGGGCATGGGCGGGAACCGGGTGGGAGGATGGGCGTATAGCAGACGTGGCGCGCCGACGCGCTCCGTGCGACACTGGAGCGTGCCGCGACGCGGCACATTCGACGCCCGATGTGCAACCCGCAACCAAGGAGGTGATCCGATGTCCAGCGCCAGTCCCCGTACCGGCTCGACCTGGGCCAGCGGTCACCGCACCGCCGCCTGACACCCAGGCCGTCGGTCCGATGATCGTGTCGGGCCGGGACAGGGGTACGGAGGCCGTCGCTGCAGCACGCAGCGGCGGCCTCTCACCTTGCCGGTCGGTCGTGTCCGAGCGTCGTTCGTCACGTGCCCACGAGGAGCGCCGCACGGCCCGTGCGATGCGGACGCGACGCCGATGCTCAGTGCGCGAGGCCGGGTGCCGATTCGGCGTCGAGCACGAAGCGCGGGATCGCCGCGCTGAAGCGCGACTTGTCGCTCCGCCGCAGGAAGTACTCGCCTTCCATGTAGCCGCTCGGCGACTTGAGCACGCAGAAGCTCTGGTACTCGTGCACGTGCCCGGGTGAGATCACGGGCTGTTCGCCGACCACGCCCTCGCCCTCGACCTCGGTGTCCTCGCCGATCGAGTCGTGGATCAGCCAGCGGCGCGAGAGCAGCTGTACCGCGAGCGACCCGATGTTCTCGATGCGGACGCGGTAGGCGAAGACGTACTGCGGCGGCGACGGTTGCGACTGTCCCGGCAGGAAGGCCGGACGCACGGTCACACGAATGCCGTTCGTCTCGCGATAGAAGAAGGTGCGGCGCATGGCGCGGCAAAGATAGCGCCCTGCGGGGCACGAAGGCCACGCGGGGCGCACCGGATGTCGCGCGTGCGACGAGCTCGTGACGGCGGACGCGTCGGGCGATCGCCATCGAGCCGTGGCGTCAGCGTTCCGTCAGCTCGATGGCGTTCGTCGTCAGCGGATCGTCAGCACTTCGTCACGTCACGGGAAGATGCCGAGGTCCTGATAGCTGACCGCGACCTTGTCGATGGCACTGATGAAGGCCGCCGTGCGGATGTCCACCTGCCGGTCGTGGCGCAGCCAGACCTCGCGCACCTGGTGCCACGCGGTGATCATCGTGTCCTCGAGTCCCGAGGTGACGAGATCGGTCTCGTCGGCGCCGTGCGAGAGCTGCGCCAGCCGCTCGGCGCCGATCGACTTGCCGGTGAGCGACTCGACCTCGCGCAGCACGTTGCGGAGCGCCGTCTCCTCGAAGCGCTTCTCCATGCGGCCGAAGCGTACGTGGCTCAGGTTCTTGAGCCATTCGAAGTACGAGACCGTCACGCCGCCGGCGTTGAGGAACATGTCGGCGAGCACCATCACGCCGCGCGACTGCAGGATTCGGTCGGCGTCGAACGTCACTGGCCCGTTGGCCCCTTCGGCGATCAGCTTCGCCTTGATGCGCCCCGCGTTCTCGCCGGTGATCTGCCCTTCGAGCGCCGCCGGCACGAGGATGTCGCAGTCCAGTTCGAGCGCATCGGCGCCGTTCGGCAGGTACGTGCCGCGCGGATAGTCGCGCAGCGGCCGCTTCTCGCGGCGGTGCGCCATGAGCGCCTTGAGGTCGATGCCCGCGGGATCGTGCACGCCGCCATCGTATTCCGCGATCCCGACCAGCACCGCACCGCCTTCGACGAGGAACTTGGCCGCGTGATAGCCCACGTTGCCGAGTCCCTGCACGACGACGCGCTTGCCGTCGAGCCCCGTGGTGAGGCCGATGCGCCGCATGTCGTCCGCGTCGGCCACCGCTTCGCGCACGCCGAAGAAGACGCCGCGGCCCGTCGCCTCGGTGCGTCCGCGGATCCCGCCCTGCGCGATCGGCTTGGCGGTGACGCAGGCCATCGCGTTGAGCTCCGCCTGTGCGAGCTGCGCGTAGGTGTCGGCGATCCACGCCATCTCGCGGCTCGACGTGCCGTAGTCCGGCGCGGGAACGTCGATGCCGGGGCCGAGGAAGTTCTTCTTGAACAGCTCGAAGGCGTAGCGGCGCGTGATCCGCTCGAGCTCCGCATCGCTGTAATTGTTGCGATCGATGCGGATCCCGCCCTTGGCACCACCGAACGGCACGTCGACCACGGCGCACTTGTAGGTCATGAGCGCCGCGAGCGCCATGACCTCGTCCTCGTTGACGTTGGGTGCGTAGCGGATGCCCCCCTTGGTCGGCGTCTTGTGGTGGCTGTGCTCGGCACGCCAGCCGGTGATCGTCTCGATCGAGCCGTCGTCGCGGCGCAGTGGGAAGCTGATGCGGTAGACCGCGTTGCACTCGCGGATCTGGCTCAGCAGGGGTGCCGGGTGTTTCGTGTACGCCGCGGCCGCGTCGAAGGCGCGATGGACCTGCGCGAGGAAGCTCTCGGCAGACATCGGGTGTGGGGGGTCGGGGGAAACGGGGCGGCCGGCGGGGCGGGCCGCGGGATGGGGCGGAAAGATGGCTGCCGACGAGTGTCGGCACAGCCACCGCGCGGACCGCGTGGCGCGAGCCACGGGCCGACGAGGCCTCGTCGCGGCCGAGGCGAGGAGGCGCGCATCGACGTCGACGTCCGCGTCGTCAGAACAGCTCGGCGATCAGGCAGCGCGCGGAGCCGCCGCCCACCGTCTCGAAGGCGTCGAGCGGGGTGTGGAGCACGCGTGCCCGAGATTCGAGGATCGCGCGCTGGGCCGGCGTGAAGCCCTCCCACGCCGCGGTGGACATCACGAACACCGCGTCGCCCCGGTCGGTCGCGAGCGAGAGCACGTTCCCGCAGAACGATGCGGCCTGCGCGCGCGTGAGGTCGAGCAGCTGCAGATCGCCCCCATGCAGAGACGTGACGAGCGCCTCGCGTTCGCCCGGCTCCTCGATCGCCTCGAGCGTGACGCCGGCCAGCCCGTGGCCGATGAACATCATCACGTTCGTGTGATAGTAGGGAACGCCGTGCGCATCGGTCGCCGTGAACGTGACCACGCGGTACCCGAGTTCGAGCCCGAATCGCTCGACGAGCGCGCGATCGGTGCGCGGCGAGAGCGCCGCGTAGACGACGCGATTCCGATCGTCGAGACAGAGCGAGCCCGTGCTCTCGAGGAAGCGCGCTTCGCGTTCGTGGCCGCTCAGGTCCACCACGCGCGGATACTTCGTGCGCAGCAGCGCCACGAGGTCGGCGCGCCGCTCGAGTCGCCGGTTGGGCGCGAGCAGCGGATAGAGCACGAGCGTCGCCGGCACGTGCCGCCACGATCCGTTCTGCGGCAGCTCGACGGGCGGGTGCGTCGAGAACCAGTTGTTGCAGAATGGCGCGTCAGGGGTGCGCTCGTCGCAGCGGACGACCGTCAAGTGCACGCCCTCGCTCACCAGCAGGTCGCGCAACGCGCGGTGCTGCCGGACGGCACGCTCGGCCACCGCGGTGGCCTCGGATTCGGCCGGGGACCGCTGGAAGGCGTTCGAGCCGCCCGTCTCCTCGTTGTAGCGGAAGCGGACGGGTTCGATCATCAGCACGTGCGAGGCGGCGAAGCTCACGAGATCGGGGGCTCGGGGTGGGCGGAACGTGCCGACCCGGACCGTGGTGCCGCAAGCCGCAGCGGTCGCCGGGCGGCCGTCCGCCGACGTCGTCTCGCTGAGGCCGGCATGCGCTCCGTAGCTTGTGGGCATGCCCGTGCACCACGCCGCAACTCCCGGCCTACCGCCCATCGCCTCACCCGGCGGCGAGGGGCCCGCGACCGACCACACGACCGCGGACGCATCGACCAGCGCGCGGCTCGTGGGCGTGCACACGGGGGCGGTGCGCACGCTGCAGTCGCCCCGCGTCCCCGGCGCCGCGCCGACGCGGTGGCGTTCCGCGATCCTCAAGGCGCCGCGGTCCGACGCGGTGGCAGCGGGCGCACTCGGCCTCGACGGCGATGCGCAACACGACCGCCGTCACCACGGCGGGCCGACCAAGGCGGTGCTCTGCTACGCCGCGGCGCACTACGACGCGTGGGCGCCGCTCGCCGCCGAGCATCTGGCCGCTCAAGGCGACATCGTGGCCGCGATGCTCGGCGCGCACGACTTCGGGCCGGGGGCGTTCGGCGAGAACCTGCTGCTCGACGGCGTCGACGAACACGACGTGTGCATCGGCGATCTCTGGCAGGTGGGCACGTGCGTGCTGCGCATCACCGAGCCGCGCGGCCCGTGCGGTACGCTGGCGCGGCGGTGGGCGTGGCCCGCGCTCGTGACGCACGTGCGACGCACGGCGCGCGCGGGTTGGTACTGCGCGGTCGAGACGCCGGGGATCGTGCAGCGCGGCGACGAGGCGGTGCTGCGCACGCGGGTCGCGCCGGCGTGGACGATCGCACGCGTCTTCCACCTCGTCGAATCGCGCGTGTCGTCCGCCGAGGCGCTACGAGCGCTCGCCGAGTCACCTGCCGCGCACGAGGGGCTGCGCGATCGGTGCCTGCGTCGGCTCGCGACGCCGGGGCGCACGCGCTGATGTGCACGCGACGCGGGCACGCGCCACCGCGCATGTCGCGTGTTGGCTCTATCGCGAGATCATGCGCCGACACGACGAACGGGGCGCGACCTTGGTCGCGCCCCGTTCGCGTGCAGCACACACTCCTGTGCGCTCAGCTCGCGCCGCAGAAGCTCCGCATGCCGGTGACGATCGACTCGAACTGCCGCTTGTCCGCGGTCGGGGAGTCGTCGCCGTGGTAGCGACCGTGTTCGGCGCGGCCGTCGGGATAGACGCGCACGGTCTCGATCAGCATGCGCACCTGCCCCGTCGGATAGGTGAGATCGAAGCGGTACGGCCCCGACGCGAGGAGATTCTCGCCCGCCCCGAGATAGACCGCGGCACGGCTCGCTTCGACCTCGGGCGGCTGCACGGCGACGAGCGTCACCGTCCAGCCGGCCGACTGCAGCAGGTCGCGCGCACGCGCGACCACCTGGTCGCCCGGCTTCGTGCACGCGACGTCGATGTAGCGAGGCGTGGGCTTGCCGGCGGCGCGGCCCATGGTGGCGGCGCACCCCGTGGCGATCGTCGCGGCCGCGAGCACGAGGGCACCGCGCACGACACGCGGAAGATGAAGGGACATCGGCGACACCCCGCTCAGAAGTGGACGTGGAACTGCATGATCACCTCGTCGCGCGAGCCGTTGCGGCGCATCCCGACCTGCGTCGGGAAGAGCTGGTTCGTCGCGGGACTGGCGGCCGTCGGGATCACGGGCGCGAGCCCGTCGCGCGTGGCGACGGCCGACTCGTAGATCGGGCGACGACGCCAGAGCCACTGGATCTTGGCGTTGTGCCCCGCGATGTACCAGCCGAGACCGACCTCCGGCATGACGTAGCGCTCGCCGAGGCGCTCGAAGTCGACGATCGAGAGCGCCGCCGCGGGCTGCCAGCGGGCGAGGCCGCGCGTCCACTTCTTCGGCAGCAGGTAGCCGGCCTGCGTGTACCAGACCGTCCCCGTGCCGTGCATCGGATAGCCCGCGCCGGCGCCGTTGAACTCCGGCTGGCGGAAGACGAACTGCCCGTTCGCGTCACGCGTCGCCGGATTGGCGGTGCCGATCGGCATGATGCCGATGTTGCGCACGTAGTTCGGGCCGTAGTCGAGCCAGTAGTAGGCCGAGTGCACCGTGAGCGCGTCCTTGTCGTGCCCGAGCGGCAGGTCGAGGAAGGCGTCGAGCGCGAAGTGCTTCATCGGCGTGGTGACCCAGTCGCCGTTGTTGGTGGGCGTCGAGGCGCGGCTCGCGCCCGAGGGGGCCGGGTTGGTGACGTCGGTCGGGAGCACCGCGCGGCGCACGCCGCCGACGGTCACCGAGTCGCGGCGCGCCACGTAGCGCATCGCCTGCGGGTGATACTGGAAGCCCGCGCCGATGTTGAAGACCCGCTTCGTGCCGAGGTAGCTGCCGACGGTGAACGGCAGCACCTGGCTCTCGGGCTCGAAGAAATCGTAGTTCACATACAGCTGCGGCATCAGCGTGTTGGCATTCGGATTCCAGTTCGCGATGTCGAAGCGCGGCGGCGTGGCGACGAGGGCGTTGGTCGCGGCGTTGTCGCCGACGTTGACCGTCACCGGCGGCTGCTGGATGACGGTGTCCGGCAGCCCGGCGCGCGGGATGCGGATCGGCGGCAGCGTGATCGTCTGCGCCGGCGTGTTCGTCTGCTGGCCGCCCGCGATCTGGAACGGCTTGGTGAGCACCGCGCGATAGTTCAGGCGCCCGAACAGCGTCCCCTTGGCGTAGAGCCCCATGGTGCGCGCGAACTGGTCGCTCGCGTCGATCGTCGTCCAGTTGTAGATCGGCGCGTCGACCATCATGAAGTTGAGCGTCGCCGCGTTGGTCATGCGCGACAGCCCGCTCCACGTCAGGATGCCACCGCCGAGGTAGAGGCCGTTGTTCACCTTGAACTCGCCCCACGTGTCGTGCACGAAGACCTGCGGCCGCTTGCCGTCGATGCCGACCGTGCCGGTGCCGATGTCCCCGCCCTGCAGGCCGCCCGAGTTGAACGTCTGGTTGTTGACACCGATGATCCAGAAGACGAGCACGCGGGGCGTGATCTGCCCGTGCATCAGGATGCGCGTGCGGCGGACACCGACGTCGAAGGTGTTCTCCTTGTTCGGGACGTTGTTGACCGCGGTGCCCGGGTTCTGCTGCATCATGCGCGTCCAGACCTGCGACCAGAGCGTGATGCGGAGGAACGACGAGCTGTCCTTGTTCAGATAGATCTTGGGACCACCGCCGTAGCCGTCGAGCCCCTGGGCCGGCAGGCGGCCGGCCACGACGGCGAGGGTGCCGGCGAGGACGGCGCGGGTGAGCAGCTTCCGCATCGGGTGCGACTCCGCGTGAGTGGAAGGCGACGCGCCGGGTGGCGACGCGCGCGGGGAGCGGCCCGGGACGATGCGCGCCCCGGGCGGCGGAGCCCCCGATCGGGAGCTCCGGACGGACCTGCGTCGTGCGATGTGGACGAACCGCGACCGCTCAGTCGGTGAGCCGCGCGCCTCGGGTGTCCTCGAGCAGCAGCAGCCCGATGATCGCGGACATCCCCGCGACGGCGATCGGGAAGTAGAGCCCCGCGAACCGGTTGCCCGTCTCCTTGACGGCCCAGACCGCGATCAGCGGCAGCCAGCCGCCGAACCAGCCGTTGCCGACGTGGTACGGCAGCGACATCGCCGTGTAGCGGATGCGCGCCGGATAGCTCTCGACGAGATAGGCCGCGATCGGGCCGTAGGTCATGGCGACGAAGAGCATCATCGCGAAGACGCACGCCACCAGCACCGGCACGTTCACCGGATCCGCAGCCGCCGCCATGGTCTTGAACAACGGGTAGTACGCGAGCGCCGCGAGCAGATTGCCCGCCACCAGCAGCTGCTTGCGCCCGATGCGATCCGACAGCGCGCCGAAGACGAGGATGAACGGCGTGCCGAGCGCCAACGCGATCGCGATCACCAGGTAGCTCGTCTGCAGCGGCAGGTTCAGCACCTTCTGCAGGAAGAAGAGCGCGTAGAACTGCCCCGTGTAGAAGACCACCGCCTGCCCCGCCGTCGTGCCGAAGAGCGAGACGAGGAAGCGACGCCACCCCGCCCACGTGCCGAAGGCCTCGCGCACCGGCATCTGGCTCGTCTTGCCGGCGGCCTTCATCTCCTGGAAGACGGGCGACTCCGACATCTTGCGCCGGATGACGTACGACAGCACGACGAGCAGCGCGCTGAGGAGGAAGGGCACGCGCCAGCCCCACTCGGTGAACGCCGCTTCGCCGAGCACGGTGCGGATGCTCAGGTTGACCACCAGCGCGAGCACGAGCCCGAGCGACGCCGTGGTCTGGATGAACGACGTGAAGAAGCCGCGACGATTCGCCGGCGAATGCTCGGCCACGTAGATCGCGGCGCCGCCGTATTCCCCACCGATCGCGAGCCCCTGCGCGAGGCGCAGCAGCACGAGCAGGACCGGTGCGGCGATGCCCACCGTCTCGTAGGTCGGCAGCAGCCCGATCGCCGCGGTCGCGCCGCCCATGATGAGCAGCGTGACGAGGAAGGCGTACTTGCGGCCGACCATGTCGCCGATGCGCCCGAAGACGACCGCGCCCAGCGGGCGGACGGCGAAACCCGCGCCGTGCGTCGCGAGCGTGCTGAGGAAGGCGGCGGTCTCGTTGCCCTTCGGATAGAAGTGCGTGGCCAGGATCGTGGCCAGCGTGCCGAAGATGAAGAAGTCGTACCACTCGATGACGGTACCGGCACTCGAGGCCGCGATCACCGTGCGGATCTTGCGCCGCTCCTCGACGCTCGTGCTGCCGGCCCGTGTGGCGATCACGGGCGACGGCGCGGCGGTGGCCGCGGCCGGGCTGGGTTCCATCGTCCCTCCGGTGTGACGTGCACTACCTGCACGGCACGGCGGGCACGTCGGCGCACCCGTCGGACCAGGCGACGCCTCGCGTCGCAGCGGACCTGCCCTGCACCTCCCCTGCGTCGCGCCGAGCCCTCCCGGCATCGCCGCGTCGCCGTACCGCCTCGTGCGCGGCACGCCCGACGAACTCGTGCACCCGCCTCCGCCGATCGGTCCGCGTCGGCTCACGTCACCCGTGTTCCATGCCGGAACGTCACGAGCGCGCCAAAGGCTATGCGCGCCGGATGGCAAGTCAACGGTTAGCCACGACGGAACGACGCGCGTCCGTCACGAACGACATGGAACGATCATGGCGACGAGCCATGTCCGCGCCTCGCGTCGCGCCGATCAATGCACGAGCGTCCGATTTCGTGCGCACCGCACGCGAAACGGGCGGCCCCGCCTGCAGGGCCGCCCGTTCATGCACCGGTCGATCATCGTGTCGCACGATCGGCGTCGTGCGACACGCTCTCATCGCATCAGGGCTCGCGTCCCTCGCGGATCGCTTCCTCGATCTCGTCCTCCTCGAACAGCGCGCTGGCGCCGGTGAGGTTCGGATCACGCTCGACGCGAATCACCTGCTTCTGCGTCTCGGTGCCGTAGGTGAACGTGGCGAGGTAATCGCCCGGTCGCACGAGCGGTGCACCGCCACCACCGCGTCCGCCGCGGAAGAGGCCACCACCGACGTCACGCAGCGCGCCGAAGATCTGCCCCATCACGCCCTGCGCACCACCGCCGGCGGCGCCTTCACCCTGCGCCGCCCCACCCGCCGGACGCGGCGCACTCTCACCCGGCCGCTCGACGAAGCGCGGGATCCCCGGCTGCCTGCCGCCACCACCGCCGCCCACGAACTGCCCCACGAGCTCCTCGGTGCGGCCGCCCATGATCATCTGCCGCGCGTTGCGCAGCGCGACGGTGTCCATCCCCGGCTCCTTCGCGAGCGAATCGAACACCGCCGTCATGCGCTGCGCGGTGCGGATGCTGTCGCGCTTCTCGGCGGGCGAGAGCGGCTTGGGCGCCGGACGCTTGCCGCGCAGGTCCCACGTGACGCGATGCAACCCCGTGGTGCCGGGACCGTTGAGCGAGCGCACCGTGTCGCCGCTCGCATCGGTGATCGTGATCGTGACGCGCTTGCCCGGCTGCGTTTCGGTGATGCGGTAGACGAGCTCTGCCCCCGCCGCGGGCGACCCGACCGCGAACTTCTTGTGCCCACCCTCGCCGCTCGCGCCGCCGGGCGACGCCACGGGCGGCTGCCCCACGGCCATGACCGGGCGCGGCGTGAAGAAGTGCACCTTCTTCGCGATCGCCTCGGGCGTCATCTGCTGCAGCCCCGCGATGTCGACCACGTAGATGCTCCGCCCGTGCGTGCCGGCGATCAGCTCGCGGTCACGCGGGTGGATCGCGAGGTCGTGCACCGGCACCGTCGGCAGCCCGCTCATGAACTTCGACCAGATCCCGCCCCTGTTCAGCGACATCCAGACGCCGACGTCCGTGCCGACGAAGAGCAGGTTCGGGTTCACGGGATCCTCGCGGATCACGTGCACGAAGTGCGGGCCGCCCGTCGGCAGGTTCGACGCGATCGAGCGGAAGCTCTTCCCGCCGTCGGTCGTCACGTAGACGTACGGCGTGAAGTCACCGCGGCGGTGGTTGTCGAACGTGACGTAGAACGTGTGCTCGTCGAAGTGCCCCGCCTCGACGCGCGAGACGTACGTCTCGGCCGGCACCCCCGGGAAGCGACCGGTGAGCTTCTCCCACGTCGCGCCGTCGGTGCGCGTCATCCAGACGTTGCCGTCGTCGGTGCCGGCGAGGAGCATGCCCGGCTTGAGCGGCGACTCGATCAGCGCGGTGATGGTGCCGTAGGTCTCGGCGCCCGTGATGTCGGGGGTGATGCCACCCGTCGCCTTGGTGCTGATCCGGATCTTCTCGGCGTCGGCGTTCGAGAGGTCGGGCGAGATCACGAAGAGGTCATCACCGCGCTTCGTGCTCTTGAGCACGCGGCTCGCGCCGGTGTAGAAGACGCTCGAATTGTGCGGAGACAGGAAGAACGGCGTGTTCCAGTTCCAGCGCAGATCGCTCTCGACGCTGTCGGCCTTCTGGCGCCGGCGGAACTCGTCGATGCGCGCCTTCTGCGCCTTCGGCATCGGCGCCATCGTGTCCGGCCGCTCGACGAGGACCGAGTCCTCCCACTGCAGGTAGCGCTGCCGCCAGTTCGGCTTGACGAGCGCCGTGCGCTCGCCCGTCAGCATGTTCAGCCGCCCGATGTTGCCACCCTGCGACTCGCTGTACACGACGTTCGGGTCGGTCGGGTCCTGCGCCGTCCAGAAGCCGTCGCCGCCCGAGATGTACTTCCACGCCTCGTTGCCGAACGTGCCGCGCACGCGCCGGCTCGGGCCGCACCACGAGCCGTTGTCCTGCAGCCCGCCGCAGACGTTGTACGGCATCGCCATGTCGTACGAGATGGCGTAGAACTGGCCGATGTTGATGATGTTCAGGTTGTCGTACGAGCCGCCGCGATCCCACGACACCGCCACGCCCCCGTCGTTGCCGACGATGAGGTGCTCGGGATCGTTCGGGTCGATCCACATCGCGTGATGATCGACGTGGATGCCTTCCGTCGCGTTGCGCGCCGTCTTGCCGCCGTCATCCGAGAACTTGACCGGCGTCGACGACCAGTAGACGCGATCCGGGTTGCGCGGGTCGACGCGGACCTGCGAGTAGTAGAAGGGGCGCACGTTCTCGCCGTTGCGCTTCTCCCACGTCTTCCCGCCGTCCGCCGAGCGATACAGCCCGCTCGGCCGCACCTGCGCCTTGGCGCCCTTGGCTGGCTTGGCGTTCGGCATCGTGTCGGCTTCGACCATGAGGTACATGACCTCGGGGTTCGAGCGGGCGATCGCGATCTCCACGCGGCCGAGCGTGCTCTCGGGGAGCCCGCCGCCCTTGACCTGCGTCCACGTGGCGCCGGCGTCGGTGCTCTTCCACAGGGCCGAGCCCGGGCCGCCAGACTGCAGGAAGTACGGCCCGCGCTGCCGCTCGTAGCTCGACGCCCAGATCACGTCCGGGTTGCGCGGGTCGAGCTGCACGTCGATGAAGCCGGCCTTCTCGCTGATGAACTTGACGATCGTCCACGTCGCGCCGCCGTCGGTGGACTTGTAGAGGCCGCGCGCCTTGCTCGGCTTCCACGCCGAGCCCAGCACCGCCATGTAGACGACGTTCGGGTTCGTCGGGTGGACCTGGATGCGCCCGATGTGCTCCGTTTCGGGGAGACCGAGGTACTGCCACGACTTGCCACCGTCGGTGCTCTTGAAGACGCCGCACCCCGGCGAGATCGAGTTGCGCGAGTTCTGCTCGCCCGTGCCGGCGTAGACGACGTTCGTGTCCGAGGGCGCGATCGCGAGGTCGCCCATCGCGACGCAGCGCTCGTTCTCGAAGATCGGCCGGAACGTCGTGCCGGCGTTGCTGGTCTTCCAGATGCCGCCGCCGGCGGTGGCGACGTAGAAGGTCTTCGAGGGCGAGGGGATCGCCTCGATATCCGTGATGCGGCCGCCCATGTTCGCGGGGCCGATCGCCCGCCAGCGCATGGCGGCGAGGGAGACGGAATCGAGTGCAGTCGCCGTCGGGGCCTGCGCACCGAGGGCCGGCCCCACGAGGGCCCCCAGCACGGCGAGCGGACGCACGTATCGCATGGCGCTCCAGAGGAGTGGGTAGTCTGCGGGCCCGGTGCATGATGGCCGGACCAGCCAACGATACGCGCAGGCGACGTCGAGGGTTGGGTGCGCGCGCGCGCCGATCGGCGCTCCGCCGCGCGCGGAACGGTCGACGCGCCGCCCGCACCGGAGTGCGAGCGGCCCGTCGTGCCCTGCACCGTCGGCGATCGCTCAGCGATCCACGAGCACGAAGGCGCGGAGCGGCGCCCCGCCGATGTTGTTGTCGGCCGCGACGATCGTGCGCGCCCCGCCGCCCGGCAGGACGAGCGATGGCACGTTGATCGCCACCGCACCGGGACGCGCCGCCGGTGCAGTCCCCGCCGGCACGACGCGCACCTGCACCGTCGCCGGTGCCACTGTCAGATAGGCCGAGCCCCGCAGCGGGACGTTGGCCAGCGTCGGCGTCGCCGTGGTGAGGTCGGCGCCGGGCGCCGTCACGAAGACGTCCACGTTCCCCGCCGTCGGCGCGAGATGCACGACGCGCACGCGCACCTGCGTCGCCGTGGGCACCGTGTTCGTGTCGCGCGTGATGAACGGCGTGATCGCCGAGCCGCCGGTGCCGCCGGTCGCGTAGACGGTGTAGTCCGCGCCCTCGACGACGGAGACCGTCGTGGACAGCACGACGGTGTTCGTGTCGATCGTGCGACGCAGCTCGAGGCGACGCTCACCGGTGAGGATCGGCGAGTAGATGCCCGTGTTCGGCGCCGGCAACGACGCGGGCGTCGATCCGGTGTAGGTCAGGTTCACGCCGAACGGCAGGCCCTCGAGCCGTGCGTTGACGCGGCCGCGCAGCGTGTCGGTGATCAGGTTCACGAAACGGACGCGCCCCGTGGGTCCGCTCGGCACGAGAGGATCGGGCGCTGCGTCCGTCCCGCAGCCGGCGAGGACACCGGCGGCGAGCAGCGTGACGAGGAACGGGCGACGCGCCATGCGCGGGGCTCCGGTGTTGGATCGGATGAGGGTCGTCATGGCCGCCTCAGAACGTGCAGGCGGCCGGAGCGGCAGGCGACGCGACCGGTTCGGTCGGATCAGCGGGGACGTTGCTCACGAAGCGGCCGTCGGGACCGACGCGCCCGTTCGCGTTGCGATCGCCGATCGCGTACGGCAACCAGCAGCGCTGGCCACCGACCGGGATCGCCGGCGACGAGATGGGCCCGACGATCTGCGTGCGGCGACGCGTGTCTTCCCAGCGCGCACCCGTACCGAACAGCTCCGCGCGACGCTGGCGATAGATCTCCGCCAGCAGATCGGCAGCCGTGACCGGGCCGGTGTATGCGCCGAGGCAGGCCTGCGGGCCGACCCGGCTGCAATCGGTGCGCACCGAGTCGATCGACGCACGCGCGCCGGTCAGATCATTGAGCTGCACCTGCGCTTCGGCCTTGATGAGGAGCGCCTCGTCCGGGTAGTAGATCGGAAGCGACGACTGCGGCCCCGTCTGCGGAAAGACCGCCCACCCGAAGAGCGGCGTGCCGATACGACCGTTCTGCCGTACGAGCGTGTCGAGGAAGAACGTCGCACGCCGATCACCTGTCTCGAGCGTGGCGCGGAAGCTCTGCCGCGGCCAGACGTACTCGGTCGAGCCGATCACGTTGACCCACGGGTTGACCGCCGGTGCGACGAAGCTCAACTGCGAGAGCACCGTCCGGCTGACGAGATTCGACGCCGCGAGCGCCGCCGGCCAGTCATTCGCGAGCCGCGCGTAGCGTGCACGGTAGAGATTCACCGTGTTCGGCAGCGACAGCTGCGGCCCGGCCACCGTCGTGTTGAAGAACGTGCTCGGCGCGACCGTGAGCGCGGCCGATGCCGAGTCGAGCAGGCGACGCACCGTGCGGAGCGCGCTGTCGCGCGGCACGTAGGTGGTCGTGTCGGTGCCCGCCGTCGCGACGGGCACGCGCTGGTACGCCTGCAGCGCCTGGCCGATCGCGTCGCCCTTGAGCGCGAAGGCGAGCGCGCGCAGGCCGCTGCGCGTCCCCGCGTCGAACGACGTCGCGAGGCGCTCGGTGCCGATCAGGAGATCGTCGGCCGTGCGGACGGTGCGATAGATCGAGTTGAACGTCGCGTCGGCGATACCCGTCCCCGGCGGCACCTGCCCCTGCTCGGCGTCGCTGATCGAGATCAGCGCCGAGGAGCCGGCCGCGAGTTCGTCGGTCACCAGCCCGGCGGCGTACGCGAAGTTGAACGTGCTGGTGGTGTAGCGCCCCTGGAGGCCGACGCCCAACGCGATGATGCCGTCGGGACTCGTCGTGACCGCCACCTCGGTGGGGCTGTTGGGATTCTGCAGATCGAGGCTGCACGCCCCGAGCGATGCGGCGGCGAGGGCCGCCGCGCAGGACTTCACGATGCGCATGGTCGGTCGCCTCCGGTCAGTAGGTGAAGCGGGCACTGAGGGTCCACGTGCGCGGAATGGGGAAGCCACCGAAGTCGAAGCCGCGGTCGGCGGCCGTCGTCGTCGGGCGTCCGGTGGTGAGCGTGCCGGCGTTCGTGCCGAACAGGTTCAGCTCCGGGTCGTAGCCGCTGTAGTCGGTCCAGACGAACAGGTTGCGCCCCGCCAGCGTGACGTCGATGCCGTCGCGGAAGACGCGCTTCACGGGCGCCCAGTCGATCGTGTACGACGCCGAAAGTTCGCGGAGCTTCACGAAGCTCCCGTCCTCGACCCAGTACTCGAAGATGCCCTGCGTGCGGGCGTTGAAGCCCGGCGGGAGCTTGCGCGGGTCGCCGTACGGCAGGAGTTCACGCTGGAACTCGGCCGAGTTGCTGGCGATGCCGGCGTTCTGCGCGCGCGTGCTCAGGTTCATCACGTCGTTGCCGAACACACCGTCGAAGAGCACGCGCACACGCAGCTTGCGGGCGATCGTGAACTCGTTGAGGATGCCGCCGATCCAGTCCGGATTCGGATCGCCGATGACCTTCTGCAGCGAGTCGTTGCACTCACCGCCCGAGAGCGCGCGCACGGCCGCGATGCTCGACGGCAGGTCCGCCGGACGCTGGTTCGACCGGCGGAACCGGCCGAGCGAGTCGAGCAGCAGCGCCCCGGTCTCGCAGTTGCGCGCCGCGTACGAGCCGTAGAAGACGCCGAGCGGGCGGCCGACCATGATGCGGTTCGGGTAGCCCGTCGCGCTCTGGAACTCGGGGATCGAGAGCGACTCGACGTTGTTGCGGTTGCGCGACCAGTTGACCGTCGACTCCCAGCGGAAGTTGCGGCTGTCCACGTTGACCGTACGGAGCAGCAGTTCCACGCCAGTGTTCGAGATGCGCCCGATCGGCGCGAACTGGTTCGTGAAGCCGGTGCTCGTCGCCAGCGGGCGGAAGAAGAGCACGTCGCTCGCGAGGCGGTCGTAGTACGTCGCCTCGAGGCCGATGCGGCCGTTGGCGAAGCCCCAGTCCGTGCCGAGCTCCCACTCGCGCGTGCGCTCGTTGCGGAGCGTCGGGTTGCCGCGCACGACGTCGTTCACGAAGCCCGGGCGGCCGGCGAAGGGCGTCTGCGTGTACTGGTTGAACTGCGCGTAGGCGAACGCCGCACCGGGCTGCAGGCCGGCCTCGCCCCAGGCACCGCGGAGGCGAAGGTTGTTGAACCAGCCGCCGCTGTTCTCGCGCACCACCCACGACCCGCTGAACTTCGGGAACCACTGGAAGCGCTCGGCCGGCGCGAAGGTGCTCGCGCCGTCGTAGCGGATCGCCGCATTGAGGAAGAGCTTGTTCGCCCACGCGAATTCCTGCGTGGCGAAGAAGCCGAGCGTGCGGAGCTGGAACTCGGTCGCACCCGCAGCGAAGACCGAGCCCGCACCCACCAGCTCACCGACCGGCGCGAGCCCGTTCGAGCGGGCCGTGGTCGTCTTGAAGAGCTGGTCGGTGTAGTTGAAGCCGCCGATCGTCGTGAACTCCATCCGCCCGACTCGGGGCCAGGTGTAGCGCCCGGTGAAGTTCTGGTCGATCGTGCGCGTGCCGAGCACGGAGCTGAGCGCCTGGCCGGTGATCTCGACGCCGCCGAGGACGGCGTTGCGCGGGATGAACTGCTCCTGCGTCAGCGTCGAGTTGTCGACGCCGAGCACGTAGTCGAAGAACCAGTTCTCGCGCGGCGTCCAGGTCAGGCGCGCCGAGCCGAGGAAGCGGTCGATGTTCTGCGGGTTGCGGATCCGGTCGATCGCGAGCAGCGGGTTCGTGCCGAGCGACGGCGGCAGCGGGTATACGCCGTTGACGGGACGGAAGTCGACGTTGGTCGGGGCGAAGAAGAGCGACCCCATGACGCCGTACGAGTTCTGCTCGCCGAAGCCCTGCAGCTGGTTGCGTGTGTTGACGTAGTTCGCGTTGACGTTCGCCGTGAGCGTCGACGCGAGCTGCTGCTGCAGATTGACGCGGAGCGAGCGGCGCGACGACGACGTCGAGCGGATGATGCCGTCCTCGTCGAGCGTCGAGCCGCTGACGTAGTAGCGCGTCTGGTCGGTGCCGCCGTCGACGGTCAGGATGTTCTCGAAGCTCGGCGCGCGACGGAAGATGTCGTCCTGGTAGTCGTAGCGCGCGATCGGCACGCCGTTGACGTCGAACGGATACAGGTTGAACGGCTGCTTCTCGCGCAGCTCGTTCGTGCCGGCGCGCGTGGTGAACGTCACGCGCGGCTTGCCGATGGTGCCGCGCTTCGTGAAGATCTGCACGACGCCGTTCGAGGCGCGCGAGCCGTAGAGCGCGGCCGCGGCGGCGCCGCGGATGATCTCGACGCGCTCGATGTCGGCCGGGTTCAGGTCCGCGAGCCGGTTCTGCGGGTTGGCGCGGGCACCGAGATCCACGAGCTGCGCCGAGCCGTTGTCGATGATCACGCCGTCGACGACGTAGAGCGGATCCGAGCCCGAGATCAGCGAGCCGGTGCCGCGAAGGCGCACCGAGATGCCGCCGCCGCCCGGGCCGCCCGAGTTCTGCGTGATCTGCGCGCCGGCGACCTTGCCCTGCAGCGCCTGGTCGATCGTGACCGGCGCCGCCTTGGCCAGCACCGCGGTGTCCACCGAGGCGATGCTCGTGCCGACGCGGCGCTTCTCGGTCGGCGCGGCGGTGCCGGTGACGACGACCTCGCTCAGGTTGATCGCGCTCTGCGTGATCGCGAAGTCTGCCGTGGCGATGCCGCCGGCGGTGACGGTGACGGCCTTGGTGACGGGGAGATAGCCGATGCGGCGCACGGTGATGCTGCGCGCCCCGGTCGGCACCGCGGTGATCGTGTACTCACCGCTGGCGTTCGTGAGGGCGCCGGCCCGCGTCCCCGCGACGACGACCTGCGCATCGGGGAGCGCGCGTCCGGAGCTCGCGTCGGTGACGCGGCCGCGGACGGTGCCGGTGGTGTTCTGCGCCGCCAGGGCCATCGGCAGCGCGACGAGCGCCAGCGCGAGGGCGCCCACGGCGCGTCGGACGGAACAGAGGTGCATGCCACTTCCTCCAGGTCCAGCAAAAGACGCCCTGCGGCGCCGTCGGTGCGCCGGGCAGGGTGGGTGCGAGTGGCGTGACGTTACCGTGGCGTGCCGAACAGAGCAATCCGGACGTCGCTCGGCGCGCAGCGGGGGCGCCGGCGTCCGGCATGTGTCAGCGCGCGATCGATCGTGCGGAGTGCGCGGTGCGTCACGCGCGAACACGGCACGGATCGCGCGGTCGCACGGAGTGCGAACGCAACGACGCGCCGGATCCCGGACGGGACCCGACGCGTGGCGTGTCGAGTAGCAGGGGCGGGACTCGAACCCGCGACCCCGGCATTATGAGTGCCGTGCTCTAACCGGCTGAGCTACCCTGCCGACGAGCCGTCGAATGTAGTAGCCTCGTGGCGTCGCTGCCAGCGGCGCTTCCGTTCCGTCTCCAGCTTTCCGACGCATGGCCCTCCCCGTCGCCTCACGCCGCCTCGCGCTCCTCGCGGCCCTCGCCACCGCCGTCGCCGCCTGCTCGCTCGGCGACTCGACCACCGGTATCGAAGAGCCCCAGATCGCGAACCCGCGCACCGCGACCTACGCGGCGGCTTTCGTCCCGCCGATCGTCATCAACCAGATGGCGGTGCGCGACAGCGGTCTCTTCTTCGAGGACTTCACCGTCGGTACGGGCGATTCCATCGTGGCGGCCGACACGACGGCCCTGTCGTTGACCCGGGTCCAGGTGCACTACCGGCTCTGGCTGACCAACGGCACGCTCGTCGAGGAGCGGCAGCCGCCCGAACCGCCGGTCGAGTTCACGAGCCTGCGTCGCGGCGCGATCATCAATGGATGGCGCGCCGGCCTGCAGGGGATGCGCGTCGGCGGTCGCCGGCGTCTCGTCATGTCGCCGCTCTGGGGCTTCGGTTTCGCGCAGGACGGGCGCGTGCCGCCGAACTCGATCCTCATCTTCGAAATCACGCTCCGCGGCATCACCCGGTTCTGAGATCCGGCGCGTGTCGAAACACGACGGCCCGCCACTCGGTGAGAGTGGCGGGCCGTCGTGCCATCGGACCACGAGCATTGCCTGCACGCGCGTCCCGAGACCGTCCGTCGAGCCGATGCGTGAGCGAACCTCGACAGGGCCGGAACGAAGCGGCCCCGGTGCGTCTCGCGACGCACCGGGGCCAATGGCGGGGGCGGGATTTGAACCCGCGACCTTCGGGTTATGAGCCCGACGAGCTACCAGGCTGCTCCACCCCGCGTCAGGACGAGAAGAGTAACCGGTCGAGGCCTCGCGTCAAGGGCATCGTGACTCCGCGCCAGCGAGCGACGCGCGCACGACCCCGCACGACGACGTCGCACGACGTCGCTCACCGCCCGATCGCGGTGCTGTCCGCGAGCGTGCTGTCCGGCGCGTCGAAGCGATAGAGCAGCTCCTTGTCGCCACGGACCATGCCGAACTCCTCGCGCGCGATCCGTTCCTGCAACGCCACGTCCGTCTGCAACCGCTTCTTCCGCAGCGCGAGCGAGTCCACCACGCGCTGCAGCGAGTCGATCGCGCCGTGCGCCCGGTCGATGCGGCGCCGCACGATCAGCAGGTCGCTCGTGCCGTACTCGCCGCCCTCGACGGCGAAGTAGAGCACGAGCGCGGCGAACACGAGCTTCACCGCCGTGCCGAGGGGCGCGCGACGCGTCCCCTCGGCCTTCGTCGCCGTGCGTGCCACCTCAGAGCCCGTAGATGCCGCCGCCCGGATACTCGGCCATCTCGCCCAGCTCCTCCTCGATGCGCAGCAGCTGGTTGTACTTCGCGATGCGGTCCGTGCGGCTCGCGCTGCCGGTCTTGATCTGACCCGCCCCGGTCGCGACGGCGAGATCGGCGATGAACGTGTCCTCGGTCTCGCCCGAGCGGTGCGACACCACGTTGGCGTAGCCCGCGCTGCGGGCGAGCTCCATTGCCTGCAGCGTCTCGGTGAGTGTCCCGATCTGGTTCACCTTCACCAGCATCGCGTTCGCGACGTCGGACTCGATCCCCCGCGCGAGGATCTCCGGGTTCGTGCAGAACAGGTCGTCGCCGACGAGCTGCAGCCGCGAGCCGAGCGCGCCCGTGAGCTCGCGCCAGCCGTCCCAGTCGTTCTCCGCGAGCCCGTCCTCGATGCTCACGATCGGATACTCCTCGAGCCACTTCGCGTAGAGCTCGATCATCCCCGCCGCATCACGGCTCGCCGCGCCGCTCTTGTGGAAGTGGTACGCGCCGTTCCTGAACAGCTCCGAGCTCGCGCAGTCGAGGGCGATCGCGATCTGCTGGCCGGGCGCGTAGCCCGCCGCCTCGATCGCCTCGATCACGACGCGCAGCGCATCCTCGTCGGTCTTGAGGTCGGGCGCGAAGCCACCCTCGTCACCCACACCCGTCGAGAGGCCGCGCTTGACGAGCACCTTCTTGAGCGCGTGGAAGACTTCGGCCCCCATGCGCAGCCCTTCGGAGAACGACTCCGCGCCGATCGGGACGATCATGTACTCCTGGAAGTCGACCGTGTTGGTCGCGTGCGCGCCACCGTTGAGGATGTTCATGAGCGGCACGGGCATGACGCGCGTGAGCGGGCCGCCGAGGTAGCGATAGAGCGGAAGCCCGAGATCGTCGGCCGCGGCGCGCGCCGTCGCGAGCGACACGGCGAGGATCGCGTTCGCACCGAGACGCGCCTTGTTCGGCGTGCCGTCGAGCGCGAGCATCGCACCGTCCACGCCCATCTGGTCGGACGCCGGCATGCCGGCGAGCGCCGGCGCGATCTCCTCCTCGATCATGCGCACCGCGGTCCGCACCCCCTTGCCGAGATAGCGCGCCGTCTCGCCGTCGCGCAGCTCGACCGCTTCACGCTCGCCGGTGGAGGCGCCACTCGGCACCGCCGCACGCCCGACGGTCCCGCTCTCGAGCGTGACGTCGCACTCGACGGTGGGGTTGCCGCGGCTGTCGAGGATCTCGCGGGCGCTGATGTCGATGATCGTGGGCATGACGGGTCGTGGGAAGGTCGAGGGAGATCGGGGACTGTCGATGACGTCGGGAACGAATCGCGACGCTCAGCGGACCGGCAGCGTCGCGGCATCGGGGTCGGCCTCGGGCACGTCGGCCTCGTCGCCCGACACGCCGGCGAGGCGACGGTCGCTGACGACGCCGTGCAGCGACTCGAACGCGTCGGCCATCGCGTGCCACGTACGCGCCGAGAGCCGTTCGCGATCGGCGTACGTGAGGCCGGCGGTGGGGATCGGCTCGAGGAAGTGCAGCTCCACCGCGCCGGGACGCACACGCCACGATCCACGCGGCATCACCGCGCGCGTGCCGTGCACGATCACCGGCACGATCGGCACCTGGCTCGCGATCGCGAGCACGAAGGGCCCCTTCTTGAACGCACGCAGCGCGTACTCGTCGCCGCGCGTCCCTTCGGGACAGACGACGACGCTCGCGCCCGCGCGGATGCGCTCCGCGGCGCGCTCGTAGGTCGCGAAGGCCGCCTTGCGGTTCTGTCGCTCGATGAAGACGGTGCCCACCGCCTCGGCGCCCTTGCCGAAGATCGGGATCTTCCGCAGCTCGGCCTTGGCCACGAAGCTCCAGCGTGGCAGCACGCTCGCGACGGTGAAGACGTCGTACCAGCTCACGTGATTGGCGACGTACACGCGCGGCACCGTCGCGCTGATGCGCTCGTCGCCGTGCACGCGCGTCTCCACGCCTGCGGCGCGCACGAGCAGCCGTGCCCAGAAGCGCGCCATGCGCTGGTAGATGCTGTTCGGACCCTCGGGAACACCGAGCAGCGACGCGAGGATGACCACCGCGGCGCACGGGGGCGTCGCGATGAGCAGCACCAGCCCCGCCAGGAGGGTCCTCATGGCGGCGAAAGGTGGTCGTGACCGGCGGGGGGGTCAACGCGGGTGCCGTCGCGGAGAAAGCGCACGCCCGGCTTCTCGCCCCGGGCCGGCGCCCGCACGCGACCGATCGTCACGAGCGCCCCCTGCCGCCCCGACGCCGACAGCCGATCGAGTCCCGGCGGCCCGGTGACGACGAGCTCGTACTCCTCGCCGCTCGCGACGGCCGCGAGTGCGTCGACGCCGTCGCAGCACGGGATGGCCGCGAGATCGACGTCGCAGACGACACCGCTCGCGACGGCGAGATGCGCGAGGTCGCCGCTCAATCCGTCGGAGAGGTCGATCGCGGCGGTCGCACCGTTGGCCGTGCACCACGTGCCGAGGCCGAGGCGCGCGGCCGGGCGCAGGAAGCGCGCGCGATGCACCGGGCGCGGCGTCCGTCCGGCGAGCCATGCCGACAGCGCCGCGCCCGGTCCGCCGAGCGCGCCCGAGACGTAGACGTGATCGCCGGCCACGGCGCCATCGCGGCGCAATGGGCGCGCGGCGCGCCCGAGCACGGTGACGGTGAGCATGAGCACCGGGCCGCGCGTCGTGTCGCCGCCCACCACCTTGGTGCGCGCCGCCTCGCAGGCCTCGGCCACGCCCTGCATGACGCCGTCGAGCTCCGGATCCCACGACGCCGGCGCCGCGACGGCGACGAGGAGACCGATGGGTGACGCACCCATCGCCGCGAGATCGCTCAACGCCGCCATCGTCGCGCGCCATCCGATGTCCGACGGCGACATCCACGCGCGCTCGAAGTGCACGTGTTCGACGCTCGCATCGGTGCTCACGACGAGCGCGCCGTCGAACGGCGGGAGCACGGCCGCGTCGTCACCGATGCCGCTCGCGTGGCGACCGAGCAGTGCGAGCCAGCGTCCGATGGCGGCGAACTCGCGCCCCGGGCCGAGTGCGACGTGCGGCGTCATCGGAGCGGCACGGGCGCGAGCCGCGCGAGCACGTGTCGATCGGCATCGCGCTGCACGTCGCGGGATGCGTCGTGCCGTGCGTCGTGGTGCGCGTACGACATCGCGTCGCCGCCGTCGTACCAGACCGTCGCGAGCGCTGCGACGAGATCGTCCATCGCGACACCGCGCCATCCACCGTGGTGCGTCGTCGCGCGTTCCGCGGCAGCGCCATGTGCCCACGCGGCGACGCATCCCGCGTCGAGTGGATCGAGCCCCTGCGCGAGCAGCGTGCCGCCGATGCCGGCGAGCAGGTCGCCACTGCCGCCCATCGCGAGCGCGGGGTTGCCGTACGGCACCACGCGCACCGTGCCGTCGGGCGCCGCGACGATCGTCGGCACTCCCTTGAACAGCACGGTGGCGCCGGTGATCGCCGCGAGCCGCGCGGGATCGGCGAATCGGTCGATCGCGGTGTGCGCATCCGCGACGCCCATGAGCCGCGCGAACTCCCCGACATGCGGCGTGAGCAGCGCGGGCCGTCCGCCCAGCACGCGCGCGAGTTCGTCGGCTCGTCCGGCGTACGCGGTGAGTGCTCCGCCGTCGAGGAGCACGGGCGCGGCGGTCGCGTCGAGTGCACGCTCGACCAGGGCACGCACGCGCGTCGCCTGCGGCGCGTCGGGCGACGCGCCACCATCGATGCCCGGGCCGATGACGGTCGCCTGCGGCCAGCGCCCTTCCATCGCGGGCCAGCTGTCGTCGGGCAGCCATGGCTCGACGGTCGCGAACGGTACGGCGACCTGCAGCGCGAGCATGCTCGCGTCGGCCACCGCACAGCGCACCATGCCGGCTCCCGTCGCGTGTGCACCACGCGCCGCGAGGATCGCCGCACCGGCCATCCCTGCCCCGCCACCGACGATGCGCACGCGGCCGCGCGTCGCCTTGTACGCGTCCACCGGGAGCGATGCCGGTCGTGCACGCGCCCACGCCGACGTCACGAGGGTCGGCAGCGCTGCGTCGGGTGCTTCGAGGCCGATGTCGAGCACCACGAGTTCGCCCGTCAGGTCGCGTCGCAGCAGTTGCCCGCGCTTGGCGCTGCCGAACGAGAGTGTGCACGTCGCCGCCGGCGCACCGGACGATGCGCCGGTCGTGGCGTCGAGCCCACTCGGCAGGTCGAGTGCGATCACGATCGCGCCATCGCGTGAACGGTCGCGCAGCCACGCGAGCGCATCGTCGAGTGGCGCACGCACGGCACCACGCGCGCCGGTACCGAGCAGCGCATCGACGACGACCGGTTCATCGCCGCGCACCTCGCCGAACGGCACGTCCCGTTCCGCGTCGTGCCGTGCGCGGCGTGCGTCGTCGGTGCGTGCATCGATCGGCGCACGCACGCGCACGTCGAAGCCGGCACGACGCAGTGCACCGGCCACGAGCCACCCGTCACCGCCGTTGTTGCCCGGCCCGCACACCACCGCGACGCGGCGCGCCCGCATCGCCTCGCGCAGCCGTCGCGATACCGATGCCGGGCGCGCTGCAGTGCGCGTCTCGGCATCGAGCAGCCATGCGGCCGCGCGCGACGCCGCACGCGTCATGAGCGCATACGAGGCATCGGCGCCGCCACCCATCGCGGCGATCGTGCGTGCGTCGAGCGCCGCCGATTCGGTGGCGGTGCAGACGGGAATCCGTGCGGTGTCGGACGACATGCCGGACGGCGCTGCGCGCGGGAGCGCGGTTCAGCCCTGCGGGACGCGGCGCCAGGGATAGTCGCGCTCGAACGCCGCCTCGAAGTCGTAGACCGAGTCGAAGTCGTCGCGCGCGTCGTGCGGCTGCTTGATGAGGAGGCCGAGATCCACGAGCGCGAAGACGATGTCGCCGAAGTCGCGCGTGCGTCGCAGCCCCCAGTGCTCGAGCACCTGCCGCGCGAGGACACCATAGCGCTCCAGCGCCAGATCGCGGCATGCTTCGGCGAGCTCGCGCCCGCTGATGTGGCGCCGCTCGCCGAGCGACGACTGGCAGTGCTCGAGGGCAGCGAGCACGAACAGGTAGGCGTGCTCCTGGAACCGCGGCTCGATGAGCCGCAGCTGATCCATGATGCCGTCCCTGAACGCCAGCTCCGCCACGTCTCCTCCGATGGGATCCCGCCCCGCGCGATCACCCGGTTTCGCGCGCCCCTGATGATGGATCGGGCCGGCGTCCGTCACAACCACTTGCGGGGCGCGACACGGCTCGTCCGGCCGGAACGCGAACGGCCCCCCGGAGGCACCGGGAGGCCGCGCACGTGGCATCGGGTCGCGCGATCAGGCCGATGCGGCGACGGGCATCGGGTAGAGCGGGAACGACGCCGTGAGCTCCTTCACCTCGCCCTTCACCGTCGCGAGCACGTCGGCGTCGTCGGGTGCGCGCAGGACGCGATCGATGAGCCGCGCGATGCGCACCATCTCGGCCTCCTTCATGCCGCGCGTCGTCACGGCAGGCGTGCCGATGCGGATGCCCGACGTCACGAACGGCGACTGCGTCTCGCGCGGCACCGTGTTCTTGTTGACGGTGATCCCGGCGTTGTCGAGCGCCTTCTCGGCCGCCTTGCCGGTGATCGACTTGCTGCGCAGATCGACCAGCATGAGGTGGTTGTCGGTGCCGCCCGACACGACGTGGCAGCCGAGCGTCACCAGTTCGGCGGCCATCGCGCGGGCGTTGGCGACGACCTGCTCGCAGTAGCCGCGGAACTCGGGGCGGAGCGCCTCACCGAACGCGACCGCCTTGGCCGCGATCACGTGCTCGAGCGGACCGCCCTGCGTGCCCGGGAACATCGCCTTGTCGACGGCCCTGGCGAACGGCTCCTTGCAGAGGATGAGCCCACCACGCGGCCCGCGCAGCGTCTTGTGCGTCGTCGTGGTGACGACGTCGGCGACGGGCACGGGATTGGGATACACGCCGGCCGCGGCGAGGCCGGCGAAGTGCGCCATGTCCACCATGAAGAGCGCGCCGACCTCGTCGGCCGCGGCGCGGAACTGCGCGTAGTCGAGCACGCGCGAGTAGGCGCTGTAGCCGGCGATGATCAGCTTCGGGCGACGCTCGCGCGCGAGGCGCCACATCGCGTCGTAGTCCACGAGGCCGTCGTCGGTGACGCCGTAGTGCACCGCATCGTACGTCATCCCCGAGAAGTTGACCGGCGAGCCGTGCGTCAGGTGCCCGCCCTGGCTCAGGTCGAGACCGAGGATCGTGTCGCCCGGCTCGAGGAAGGCGAGGAAGACCGCGGCGTTCGCCGTGGCACCCGAGTGCGGTTGCACGTTGGCGTGATCGGCACCGAAGAGCTGCTTCGCGCGATCGATCGCGAGCTGCTCGACCTTGTCGACGACCTCGCAGCCGCCGTAGTAGCGCTTGCCCGGCAGCCCTTCGGCGTACTTGTTCGTGAGCGGCGACCCCATCGCCTCCATCACGGCCGGCGACACGAAGTTCTCGCTGGCGATCAGCTCGATGCCCTCGCCCTGCCGCGTGACCTCGGCCTCGACGAGTGCGGCGATCTCGGGATCGGCGGCGCGCAGCGCGTCACCGGGCGGGCAGCAGTCCCATCGGCTCCAGTCCAGCATGGTCGTCATTCCTCGTGGTGGTCGTGACGCTCGATCTTCTCGACGCGCCGCTCGTGACGCCCGCCCTCGAACCCGGTCGCCAGCCAGGTCTCGAGGATCCGCGCCGCATCGTCCTCGGCGAGGAAACGCGCCGGCAGGACGAGGATGTTCGCGTCGTTGTGCTGGCGCGAGAGCGCGGCGATCTCGGGCGTCCAGGCGACGCCGGCCCGCACGTGCGGCCAGCGGTTGGCCGCGTAGCTCATGCCCAGCCCCGTGCCGCAGAGCAGGACGCCCCGCTTCGCCGCGCCCGTGCTCACCCGCTCGGCCACCCGATGGGCGTAGTCCGGGTAGTCGGTGCTCGCCTCGGACGTGGTGCCGAGGTCGTCCGGCTCGTAGCCGAGCGCCCGCAGGGCCCCGACCATCTTCTCCTTCATCTCGAAGCCGGCGTGGTCGCTGGCGATGGGGATGTGCTCGGGCATGCGCACAAGGTAAGCGTCGCGGCTCGCAGGGAGGACGGGCGAGTCGCTCCGCACGCCGGTCCGGGCCCGGGTCGGCCGTCGACGCGGCGAGACCGGCCGGCGATCCGTGGCCGTGTCAGGAACCATGGCGTCGGCGCCACACCGAGGAGAATGCGCGCCACGCATCCATGCATTCGTCGCAGCCCGCGACCGCCAACACACGCATCGGACGAGGGTACCGCGACGTCAGACGCAATGGTCGAGCTCGGCACAATGCTTGAGGACGCTACCGGTGCCCGCAGCTCCGCGGACCACCTCGTCCCCCTCCACGCGAGTCCACCGATGTCACGATCGTTCGTCGCCGCCTCCCTCCTCTTCCTCGCGACCGCCGTTCCGGCCGTCGCGCAGGTCGCCGCGTTCGACAACAATGTTCCCACGGGGCCGCGTGGCGCGGATTACCTCAGCACGCGGCCACTGGAAGCCCAGCCGACCAACGAGATCGGCACGCATGTCCGCTTTGCGCCCGGCACACCGCGCGCACTGCACACCGTCCGCTTCGGCTTCGAGTCGTGGGCGCAGCGGAGTCAACACACCGGCATCGGCGACGAGAACGGTTGGTTGCAGGCGATGACGGTGAACGTGTATGCCGTCGGCCCGACACCGACGACGATCGGCACCTCGCCCGGCCCCATTCTCGCCACCTTCACCCGCTCCGTCCTCGTGCCCTGGCGTCCGGCACCGAGCGACGCGTGCGGCATCAACACGCAGGACGGTCAGCGGCAGTACACGGATGCGGTCAGCGGTGCTTGCCGCAGCGGCAAGGATTTCGTCGCGACGTTCGACATGAGCGCTCTCGGCGTGGTGCTCCCGGACGAGGTGATCGTCACGCTCGCCACCAACACGCAGAACAACGGCTATCAGCCGATCGGCTCGCCGGGGCCGTGGAACTCGCTCAACCTCGCCTTCTGGATCCACGGGCAGACCGGCGAACCGGCCGATGCCTCGGTCGGGAGCTTCGGCGACCTGGGCTACCTCTCGTCCGGTTTCGTGGACGGTACGGCGCGCCCGCTCGTGAGCCGCCAGCTGAACTTCCCGGGCTTCGGTCGCTTCGAGCCGGTGCTGTCGGTGAGCACGGTGGTGCCCGAGCCGTCGACCTACGCGCTCATGGCGAGCGGGCTGGTGATGCTCTCGGGCGTGATGCGTCGTCGGCGCCGCGATCGGACGGCGTGAACGCGTGCTGCGCGACGGTCGGCACGCTGTCCGACCGTCGCGCGTGCGGCGCCGTCAGTCCGACCCGTACTTGTTCGGGAACGGCGGCCAGGTGCGGACCATGCCCCGCACCGCGGCGATGCGGCGTTCGGCCAGCGTGTCGGCCGCCTCGTGCGGGCGGACGCCGTCGGCCTTCGCGATGTCGAAGATGTTGAGGATCGTCTGGTAGATCTCGTCGGCCTTGCGGAGCGAGCGCTGGCGGTCCCACCCGGCGAGTTCGCTGTAGACATTGATCACCCCGCCGGCATTCGCGACGTAGTCGGGCGCGTAGGTGATGCCGCGCTGCACGAGCATGTCGCCGTGGCGATCCTCGAGGAGCTGGTTGTTGGCGGCGCCGACGACCATCTCGCAGCGCAGTGTCGGGATCGTGTCGTCGTTGAGGATGCCGCCGAGCGCGCACGGTGCGAAGACGTCCACCTGCTGCGTCATGATCACGTCGGCCGGCACGACGTCGGCGCCGGTCGCGTCGACGACACGCTGCACGCGCGCCGCGTCGATGTCGCCGACGACGAGCCGGGCGCCGACGGCGCGGAGCTCCTTCGAGAGATGGAAGCCGACGTTGCCGCACCCCTGGATCGCGACCGTGCGGCCGGCGAGGTCGTCGGAGCCCCAGCGCGACTTGGCCGCGGCCTGCATCGCGCGGAAGACGCCACGCGCCGTGACCGGGCTCGGATCGCCCGAACCTTCGGCGAGTCCGGCGACGTAGTCGGTCTCCATGTGCACGAAGTCCATGTCGAGCACGCTCGTCCCGACGTCCTCGGCCGTCACGTAGCGGCCGCCGAGCGAATCGACGAAGCGGCCGTGCGCCCGGAAGACCATCTCGCGGTTGGTCGTGCGATTGTCGCCGATGATGACGCTCTTGCCGCCACCAAGGTTGAGCCCCGCGACCGCGTTCTTGTACGTCATGCCGCGCGCGAGGCGCAGCGCATCCACGATCGCCTCCTCGTCCGACGCGTAGTTCCAGAAGCGCGTGCCGCCGAGCGCGGGGCCGAGCGTGGTGTCGTGGATCGCGATGATGCCGCGGTAGCCGGTGCTCTTGTCGTGGCAGAGGACGAGCTGTTCGTGGCCCATCCCGGCGATGGTATCGAAGAGGCGCATTGCGTGGGTCGACGGTGAGATCGCGCGCACGCCCTCGGCGGCCGGCTCGCGTGCGCCAAAGCTAACCGCGGCGACGCTCGCCGACCGTCCGGGAAAGCCCGTTCCCTCAACCGGGACACGCGAGCGCTCCCGAATCGCGACGCGACGTCGTCCGAGCATTCCGACGAGATCCTTGCACGGCCGAACGACGGGAACGCAGAGGTCGCAGAACGAACGGCGGGAGCGCAGAGGTGCAGTCGACGAGCGTCGCTGCTCGCACCTCTGCGCCCCCGCCGTTCGTTCTGCGACCTCTGCGTTCCCGTCGTTGGCGATGGCGATTCTGAACGGACCGGCGCCATAAACACCGACATTCGTTCCGTGACCGCCGCGCTCCGGTCGTTACGACGATGCCGATGCTGATCGGCGTGTCGGAATCAGCGCCCGGCGTAGAGATCGCGTGCGATGACGATGCGCTGGACTTCGCTGGTGCCTTCGTAGATCTCGGTGACCTTGGCATCGCGGAAATGGCGCTCGACGGGATAGTCGGTGACGTAGCCGTAGCCGCCGAAGATCTGCACCGCCTGGTTGGTGACCCACATCGCGGTCTCGCTCGCGAGCAGCTTGCACATGCTCCCGTGGCCGGTGATGTTCGCGCCGGCGTCCTTGGCGCGGGCGGTGGCGTGCAGGAGGGCGCGGGCGCTGGCGATGCGCGAGGCCATGTCGGCCAGCTTGAACTGCACCGCCTGGAAGTCGCGGATCGGCTGGCCGAACTGGCGTCGTTCGGCCGCGTACGCGCGCGACGCTTCCGCGGCGGCAGTCGCGATGCCGAGCGATTGCGCGGCGATGCCGAGCCGGCCGTGATCGAGCGACTGCATCGCGTAGACGAAGCCCATCCCCTCCTCGCCGAGCAGTCGATCGGCGGGGACGCGCATCTCGTCGAACTGGAGCATCACCGTGGGACTCGCGCGGAGCCCCATCTTGTCCTCCTTCTTGCCGATGCCGAAGCCGGGAAGATCGGGCGTGATGATGAAGGTGCTGATCCCCTTGGCACCCTTGCGCGCGTCGGGCGTGTCGGTGCGTGCCATGGCGAGGATCACGCCGGCGTGCGTCCCCTGCGTCACCCAGCTCTTGGTGCCGGTGAGCACCCAATGATCGCCGTCACGCACGGCCTGCGTGCGGAGCGCGCTCGCATCGGAGCCACTCTCGGGCTCCGAGAGCGCGAACGCGCCGAGCAGTTCGCCGCGTGCCATCGCCGGCAGGTAGCGACGCTTCTGCTCGTCGGTGCCCCAGCGCAGGATCATCTGCGTCGGCAGCGAGTTGTGCACGCTCATCATCACGCCGACGCTCGCGTCCGCCGTGCTGATCTCCTCGAGTGCCACGAGGTAGCTCAGCGTGTCGAGCCCGAGCCCGTCGTACTCCTCGGGGAGGAGCATGCCGAGGAAGCCGAGCTCGCCGAGCTTCGCCGGCAGCGACGGTTCGAAGAACGCCTCGCGATCCCACCGTTCGCTGTGCGGCGTGATCTCGCTGGCAGCGAAGTCGCGCGCGACCTGCTGGATGCCGCGCTGTTCCTCGGTGAGCGGAAAGATGGCCGGATCGGCACGCATGATCAGTTGGTCGCGTAGGAGTAGACGCCGCGCCCGCTCTTGCGGCCGTACCAGCCCGCATCGACGTACTTCCGGAGCAGCGGACACGGGCGGTACTTGGGATCGCCGAGCCCCTCGTGCAGCACCTGCAGGATCGCGACGCAGGTGTCGAGGCCGATGAAGTCGGCGAGCGTGAGGGGGCCCATCGGATGGTTCATGCCGAGCTTCATCACCGTGTCGATGCTCTCGGCCGTACCGACGCCTT
>ERZ1066136.254-NODE-254-length-50510-cov-26.581845_pt1 | contig 50510 bp, 46 predicted proteins | sample MGYA00382783_ERZ1066136 | MGnify/ENA primary metagenome ERZ1066136 (study PRJEB33369, sample SAMEA5778366) | biofilm metagenome | biome: Industrial cooling water; feature: Water cooling tower basin; material: Biofilm | place: United Arab Emirates | collected... | reverse complement strand
CCCGCGCCCGTCCCCGCGCCCGCGCCTGCGCCCGTCGCCGCCGCGCCCGCCGCCGCGCGCCCCGCCGGCGGCCGCGAGGAGATCGTGCCGATGACGCCGCTGCGCCGCCGCGTCGCCGAGCGCCTCGTGCAGGCCCAGCAGTCCGCCGCGATCCTGACGACCTTCAACGAGGTCGACATGTCGGCGATCTACCGCCTGCGCAACACCTACAAGCAGAGCTTCGTCGACAAGCACGGGGCCAAGCTCGGCTTCATGTCGTTCTTCGTCAAGGCGTGCGTCTCGGCGCTCAAGGCCTTCCCGGCGGTCAACGCCGAGATCCGCCGCGACGACATCGTCTACAAGCACTACTACGACATCGGCGTCGCCGTCGGCGGCGGCAAGGGCCTCGTCGTCCCGGTCGTCCGCGGCGCCGACCAGCTCGGCTTCGCCGAGATCGAGAAGGAGATCGCCCGCCTCGCCGTCCGCGCGCGCGAGAACAAGCTGACGCTCGAGGAGCTGTCCGGCGGCACCTTCACGATCTCCAACGGCGGGATCTACGGCTCGATGCTCTCGACCCCGATCTTGAACCCGCCGCAGACCGGCATCCTCGGCCTGCACAACGTCGTCGACCGCCCGGTCGCCGTCAACGGTCAGGTCGAGGTCCGCCCGGTCATGTACCTCGCGCTGTCCTACGACCACCGCCTGGTCGACGGCCGCGAGGCGGTGCAGTTCCTCGTCCACATCAAGGAGCGCATCGAGGCGCCCGAGCGCCTGCTGCTCGACGTCTGACGGACCCTCGGCCATCGCCGAGGTCGCTGCCCGCCTCACGCGTGCGCTCGCACGCGGCCGCTCAGCCCCTTCCCCGGGCGCCGGCGGCCCGTGTTAGGCTCGCGTGGTCATGCGGCGTCAGGCCCCTGTCAAGCGCTCCAGCACCGGTCAGCGGACGATCGCCGGCTCGAAGGCCGCCGACGTCGCCAACCTCGACGACCGCCCGCTGGCGATCCTCGTCAGCCGCGACGGCAAGCACCTGATCGTGCCGCTGCCGTACGAGGTGTGGATCGTCAACCTCGCGACCCTCGAGGTCGAGCGCTCGATCGAGTCGAACAACTCCGAGCCGTCGGTGTTCGAGGCGCCGAAGGACGGCCGGCTGTGGATCGGCGGGCACCACCTGTTCGCCGGCAACCTCTTCTCGACGACGACGACCAAGGTTGGCAGCAAGCTCGGCGACTTCGTCGACCGCGTCGTGCAGGTCCGCCCCAACGTGCTGTGCGGCGTCGGCTCGCAGGGCGAGGTCCTGTGGGACATCGAGAAGGAGACGCCGCTGCACCGCCGCAAGGTCTCCGAGCGCACGGTCACCGGCCTGGTGCTCGTCGAGAACCGCGCCGTGTTCGCCGACGGCTCGAAGGCCGCGTGGGTGATCGACCCGGACTACCCGTCCGGCTATGCCCAGCTCAAGCTGCGCGCGACCAGCCCGGTCGAGGTCGAGGCCGAGGCGATCGTCGCGCTCGGCACGACGACGACCGGCCGCGCGATCCTCTGCGCCGCCGACGGCGCGGTCGCGTGGACCGGCCGCCATCTCCGCGTCGAGAACGAGCGCCTCCCCCGCCTCGCCGCCCGCCAGGCGACCCCGCTGGCCGCCGCCGGCGACGAGCGCTGGATCTACGTGCTGCGCCCGCGCGGGCTGCTGCAGCGGTTCCTCGTCGAGCAGCCGAAGCCGCCGCCTGGCGAAGAGGACAGCTTCACGCCGCCGCCCGAGGCCGAGGAGTGCCGCCTGCAGTGGCCGGCGAGCTGCATGCTGCTCCTCGGGACAGGTCACGGCCCGCAGCGGCTGGTCCTCGGCGGCCCGCAGGCCGAGGGCATGCTCGGCCGCCTGTGGCGCGTCGACCCGGACAGCCTCGCCTGGCAGCCGGCCAAGCTCGGCAAGCGCGCGCTCGTCGAGCCGCGCCCCGCCGAGCCCGAGGGCACCAGGCGCCCCGACTTCACGCCGACCCGCAGCAAGCTGACCGGCCCGCCGCTGTCGGCCCTCAAGGTCGACGCGGTCCTCGGCGCCGACCCGCAGCAGGTGTTCGTCACGCACGGCCACGGCGCGCTGCTCGAGCGCCCGGTGGTCCGCCGCCCGCCCGGCGACGTGCTGCCCGGCGACGCGCTGCTGCTGCCGGCGATGGTCCGCTTCCGCGAGGGCACGGCCCGCCCGGCCCTGGTCTTGTGGCCAGGTACGCCGGACGCGTCGCGCGAGCCGCCGCAGCCGCGCTGGCTGGCCTGGGCCGACAACCCGCGCGGGTGGATCTCGCTCGAGACGCCCGAGATCCGCAAGCAGGGCTGGTCGCGCGCCGACGTGTTCCCGCTGCAGGTCGCGCTCGCGGCGGCGCCGACGGTCGCGGGCAACCGCGAGCCGCTGCCCGAGAAGTGGATCGACCCGGAGCTTTTCGCCGCGCTCGCGCGCGAGTGCAAGAAGCTGCTCAAGGTGATCTGGGACTAGTGCCCGGAGGATCCGGGCGCGCCCCGCCTGCGAGGCACGCCGCGACCAGCGACCCGCCGCGGGTCCCGCTTACGAGGCGATCACCGCCTCGATCTCGGCCCGCGACAGCGTGTGGTCCTGCTGCTTGGCGAACGCGAACACCTTGTCGACCAACTCGTCGGACGGCTCGTAGCCGTGCTCGCGCAGCCAGTAGATCACGTTCGAGCGCCCGGAGTAGTGCCCGATCTCGATCTCCTGCTTGCGGCCGAACACGCGGGCCGGGACCGACGAGTACACGCGGTCGGCGAGCTCGTTGTCGCCGGTCTTGGTCGCCTTGATGATCGCCGCCGCATGGACGCCGGTCGCGGTGCGGAACGCGTCGCGCCCGGACAGCGGGTAGCTCGGGTGGATCGGCACCCCGGTGTACTCGCTGACCTTCTGGACATAGTCGACCAGGCACGACAGGTCGTGCTGCTTCGGGTCGAGCTGGCCGAGCATGTACAGGTTGAGCAGCAGCAGGTCGAGCGAGCAGTTGCCGACGCGCTCGCCGATCCCGAGGCCGCAGCCGTGGACGCGGTGGACGCCCCACTCGAGCGCGTGGAGCCCGAGCGTCAGCGCCAGGCCGCGGTCGTTGTGGCCGTGCCAGTCGAGCTCGATCGCGTCCTCGAGGTCCATCGAGCGCAGCAGCCCGCGCGTGAAGCCCAGCAGGTTGCGCAGCCCGTCGGGCGTCGCGTGGCCGCACGTGTCGCACAGGACGAGGCGGGTCGCCCCGGCCTCGAGCGCGGTGCGGAACAGGACGTCGAGCGTCTTCGGGTGCGAGCGGGTCGTGTCTTCGGTGACGAAGCCGACCGGCAGGCCGTTGTCGACGCCGAGCTTGACCGCCTCGAGGGTGTGCTTCTTGAGGCGGTCGTTGTCCCAGCCCTCCGCGTAGGCGCGGATCGGGCTCGAGCCGATGAACGTCATCACCTCGATCGGCACGCCGACCTTCTGGGAGATGTCGATGATCGGGTGGATGTCGGAGGCGACGGTGCGGGCCGCGCAGTTGGCGGTGATCCGCAGCTTCTCCTCGACGATGAAGCGCAGGAGGCGCTCGACGTCCTCCTGCGCGCGACGACCCGCGCCCGGGAGCCCGAGGTTGACCGCGTGGACGCCGAGGCGGTCCATCAGGCGGACGAGCTCCATCTTCTGCTCGATCGACGGGTCCTTGACCGACGGCGACTGGATGCCGTCGCGGATGCTCTCGTCGACGAAGCGGGGCGCGCGGCGCAGCAGCGGGCCGGTCCGCTCCTTCTCGTTCCAGTCGTAGATCAGTGCCGCCGTGTTCGCGTGGGTCGTCGCCATGCTCGCTCAGTCCTCCGTTCCGGTCGCCACCTCGAGCCCGTCCAGGCGGAAGAAGCGGCGCAGCTCATCGACGAGACCGACCATCAGCAGTTCCGGGATGTCCTCGTCGGACTCGATCTCGTCGAGCAAGACGTCGCGCATGAGCACGATGCTGTCCAGCCGGGCGTCGGCGTCGTCGGTGTGCGGACGCCCCAGGAACGCCACCAGCGCGCGCGGATCCGCCCCCGCCTGCACCTGCTCGGCGGTCGGCCGCGCCTGCACCGTGATCGGCGCGGTCGCGACCAGCGAGAGGATCCGGTCCGGCACGTCCTCAAGCACCGCCTCGAACTGCCCGCGCAGGTCCTCCGCGAACTCCTCGGTCACCGGCTCGAGCTCCTGGGCGCCCTCGGCGTCGAGCTCGAGCACCTTGAGCATCTCCGCGCGCGAGCCCGCGACGTCGCCGATGGCCTCGAGCGCCTGCGCGTACCAGTAGTGGACGTCCGGGTCCTCCGGGTCGACCTCGGTCGCGCGGCGGAGCACGTCGGCCGCCTCGCGCGCCTTGCCCGAGTTCATCAGCACGAACCCGTACGTGCTCAGGTACGCCGAGTCGTTCTTGCGCTCGCCGCTGATCCCGTCGAGCAGCTCGAGCGCCTCGTCGGTGTCGTCGTCGGCGAGACGGATCTGCGCGAGCAGCAGGCGGGCCTGGTCGGTGTCGCCGGTCGACGCGTTCGCCAGGCGCAAGACGGCGCGCGCGGCGGCCTCCGCCTCGTCGAGGTCCTGGTCGTGCAGCAGCAGGCACTCCGCGCAGTCGAGGTAGATCCGCGCGTCCTCCGGCGCGGCGTCCGCCGCCTGCATCAGGTAGCCTGCGGCCTGGTCGAGACGGCCCTGGGCCCACGCGACCATGCCGGCGAGGTGGAGCACGCGAACGTGGTTTTCACCACCCAGGCGCGCCGCCTCCTCGAGGGCCTGCTCCGCGGTGTTCAGGTCGTCGTCATCGACGGCCGCGAGCCCGCGGTCGACGATCGCATCGAGTGACTGCTTCTTCATGGGCGCGAACTGTAACACGCCCCCCCGGACGCGCTGCTCCGCGCACGCGCTCAGGCCGCTCGAGGTAGATCGGGGGCACGATGTCCACGACCCTCGAAGACGTGAGCCTCCTCATGGAAGTCCTGCGCGAGCGATGGGTCGTCGCGCTCGCCACGACCACGCCGGACCGCTCGCCCTACGCGACACCTCTCTTCTACGCCGTCGCGTCGCTGCCGCCGATCGCGGCCCCGATCCTCGTGTTCGCCAGCCGCGCCGAGACCTGCCACGGCCAGGCGATCGGCGACGGACCGGCGACCGTCGCCGGCGCCGTCTACCTCGAGACCGAGGATCTCGGCGTGCTCCGCGGCGTGCAGCTCCGCGGCGACGTCGCGGTGTGCAGCCGCCTGCGCGCCGAAGATCACACCGCCCTGCGGATCGCCTACCTCGCGCGCCACCCGTCGGCCGCGCCGCGCCTCGGGCCGCGCGACCAGCTCTACGCGCTCGCGGTCACCTGGGCCAAGCTGACCGACAACCGCCTCGGCTTCGGCGTCCGCCGCACCTGGACGTTCGCCTCGCCGTGGCCGCCGGGCCGCGACGAAAACCGGGGCCGCGAGTGAACAAACCGCGGTACCCTTGCGTCGAGGGCATTCGGCCCATGATCAGTCGACGACTCTGGCTCACGGCAACGGCGGCGCTCGCGGCCACGCTCGTCGCGCGACCGGCTGCGGCCGCGCAGACGCTCACGGTCGCCGTCCCGAGCAACGCGGTCGGCGCGATCGTCGTCGCCGTCGGCGGCGCCGCGGTCGATGTCACGCTCGACCGCGACCTCGGCGCCGCGGAGATCGCGATCGACGGCAAGCGCACCAGCGTCGCCGACGGCCTGCGGCTCGCGCAGCCGAACTTCCTCGACGACCCGCGCAACGCGCCGAAGCTCGGCGCGAGCGTGCGCAAGGCCCTCGCCGCGGCCCGCCCCGAGCTCGCCGCCCGGTTCGACAGCAACCACAAGGCGTGGACCCACCCGTTCGTCCGCAAGGTCCTCGCGTGGAACGCCAGGCTCGCCAAGAGCCCCGTCCGCGACAAGCGTGTCGCCGACACGCTCGGCCGCGCCGCCCTGCTCGAGTGGGCCGGCGCCGTCGTCGACCCGGCCGGCGAGCGCCCGCCCGCCGCCCTCGCGCGCGCGCCCAGGGACGCCGCCGCCGCGACGCTCGCGAGCTACGTCGCCTACGTCGACGCCCTCGTGCTCGCCCTCGGCTAGTCGCCGCACGTCGCCGCCGACCCGCACGAGCGTTCGACGTCGCGGCGTATCGCACGGACGTGCGCGGCCGCCTGCGCAGCGTGCTTTGTGCTGGCTCACGGGCGCGCGCAGGCCCCTTCGGTGACAAGCAAACCGCGCGCAGCGCATAATGAGCCCCGCGCGCGGCCTTGCGGGCCGCGCCTCGTGGTCATGGACACCTTCTCCAGCAACTCGACCTCTCAGCGCGAGCTCATCGACTCCGTCGTGATCCGCTTCGCCGGCGACTCCGGCGACGGCATGCAGCTCACGGGCTCCCAGTTCTCCGAATCGACCGCGCTGATGGGCAACGACCTGTCGACGCTGCCCGACTTCCCGGCGGAGATCCGGGCCCCCGCGGGCACGACGTTCGGCGTGTCCGGCTTCCAGGTCCACTTCGCCGCGCACGACGTCATGACCCCGGGCGACGCGCCCGACGTGCTCGTGGCGATGAACCCCGCCGCCCTGCGCGTCAACCTGCGCGACCTCAAGACGGGCGGCCTTCTGGTCGTCAACACCGGCGCGTTCACCCCCGGCAACCTCAAGAAGGCCGGCTACGACAAGAGCCCGCTCGACGACGGCAGCCTCGCCGCCTACCGCCTGCTCAAGATCGACATCTCCAAGCTGACGCTGCAGGCGGTCGAGCCGTTCGGCCTCGGCAACAAGGAGGCCCTGCGCGCCAAGAACATGTGGACGCTCGGCCTGATGATGTGGCTGTTCGGCCGCGAGCGCGAGAGCACCGTCGAGTGGCTGCGCCAGAAGTTCGCCAAGAACCCGAACATCGCCGACGCCAACATCGCCGCGCTCAACGCCGGCCACGTCTACGGCGAGACCGCCGAGATGCCGCAGGGCATCCACTGCTACCAGATCCCGAAGGCCAAGCTCGCCCCGGGCCACTACCGCAACGTCACCGGCAACGAGGCGACCGCGTGGGGCCTGATCGCCGGCGGCCAGCTCGCCGGCCTCGAGCTGGTGCTCGGCAGCTACCCGATCACCCCCGCCTCGACGATCCTGCACACGCTGTCGAACCTGCGCGCCTACGGCGTGACCACCTTCCAGGCCGAGGACGAGATCGCGGCCGTGTGCGCGGCGATCGGCGCCTCGTACGCCGGCGCGCTCGGGATCACCAGCACCTCCGGCCCCGGCCTCGCGCTCAAGACCGAGGCGCTCGGCCTCGCCGTCAGCACCGAGCTGCCGCTGGTCGTCGTCGACGTCCAGCGCGGCGGCCCGTCGACCGGCCTGCCGACCAAGACCGAGCAGAGCGACCTCCTGTTCGCCGTCTACGGCCGCAACGGCGACTGCCCGCTGGTCGTGCTCGCCGCGAGCACCCCGGGCGACTGCTTCACGATGGCCGTCGAGGCGGTCCGGCTCGCCACCAAGTACATGACCCCGGTGATCCTGCTGACCGACGGCTTTTTGGCCAACAGCGCCGAGCCGTGGAAGATCCCCGACATCGGCGCGATGCAGCCGTTCCCGGTCGCCTTCCGCAAGGACCCGGCCGGCTTCCACCCGTTCGTGCGCGACCCGCAGACGCTCGCGCGCGCGTGGGCGGTCCCCGGCACCCCGGGCCTCGAGCACCGGATCGGCGGCCTCGAGAAGAACTACGACTCGGGCAACATCTCGTACGACGCCGACAACCACCACAAGATGACCAAGGTCCGCGCGGCCAAGGTCGCCGGCGTCGCCGAGGACATCCCGCTGCAGGCGGTCGACCAGGGCGAGGACAGCGGCGACCTGCTGGTCGTCGGCTGGGGCTCGACCTACGGCGCGATCAGCCAGGCCGTGCTCGGCGCGCGCAAGGCCGGCCTCAAGGTCGCCCACGCCCACATCCGCTACATGAACCCGATGCCGAAGAACCTCGGCGACCTCCTGCGCCGCTTCAAGAAGGTCCTCGTGCCGGAGATGAACAACGGCATGCTGGTCAAGATCCTGCGCAGCGAGTACCTCGTCGACGCCCGCGGCATGAACAAGATCGCCGGCCAGCCGTTCAAGATCGCCGAGATCGAGGCCGAGATCCGCGCCCAGCTGGAGAACTGAGATGACGCCGCTCGACACGCCCAACCCGCCGCTCACGCGCAAGGACTTCACCTCCGACCAGGAGGTCCGCTGGTGCCCCGGCTGCGGCGACTACGCCATCCTCGCCGCCGTCCAGCGCATGCTGCCGGACCTCGGCGTCCGCCGCGAGAACACCGTGTTCGTGTCCGGGATCGGCTGCTCCAGCCGCTTCCCCTACTACATGAACACCTACGGGTTCCACACGATCCACGGGCGCGCGCCCGCGGTCGCGACCGGCGTCAAGCTGGCCAACCCGGGCCTCGACGTCTGGCTGATCACCGGCGACGGCGACGGCCTCAGCATCGGCGGCAACCACCTGATGCACCTGCTGCGGCGCAACCTCGACCTGCAGGTGATCCTCTTCAACAACCGGATCTACGGCCTGACCAAGGGCCAGTACTCGCCGACCTCGCTGGTCGGCAAGAAGTCGCCGTCGACGCCGATGGGCTCGGTCGACAACCCGGTGATCCCGGCCGCGTTCGCGCTCGGCTGCGGCGCCCGCTTCGTCGCCCGCGCCGTCGACACCGAGGCCAAGGGCCTGATCGCGACGCTCACCCGCGCGCACCAGTTCAAGGGCACCGGCTTCGTCGAGGTGTTCCAGAACTGCCCCGTGTTCAACGACGGCGCGTTCGACCACTTCACCGCCAAGGACGTCGCCGCCGACCAGCAGCTCGTGCTCGAGCACGGCAAGCCGATGCGCTTCGGCAAGGACAAGGGCCTGCGCCTCCGGCCCGGCAGCCTCGACATCGAGATCGTCACGCTCGGCGAGGGCGGCGTCACCGAGGCCGACCTGCTCGTCCACGACGAGACCAACCGCGCGCAGGCGTTCCTGCTCGCCAACCTCGAGCCGCCGGCCTTCCCGGTCGCGGTCGGCGTCCTCTACTGCAGCCCTGGCACCGGGACCACCTTCGAGGTCGGCATGCACGAGCAGAACCGGGTGGCGCGCGCGCGCGGCCTCGGCGACCTGAACACGCTCATGCGCAAGGGCCACACCTGGACGGTCGAGCCCGATCCGGCCGGCTGACCCGCAGCTCGCGCGAAGTCCGCGGGCCCGCGCCACGCGCGGGCCCGCGTCGCGTTTTTCGGCCAGAATCAACGCGGTGCGCCGCTCGTCCCAGCGCGCATCCCTGAGGTTCGATCCATGCAACGCTCCCTGACTTTCTCTCGCCTGGCTTCTCTCTTCGGCTTCAGCTTCCTGTCCGCGTTCGCGCTCGGCTGCGTCGTCACGATCGGCGGCGGCGACGCCGGCGACCTCGAGTGCGGCAGCCCGCTCGCGCACAACGACGTCAACTGCGTGTGCGACGACGGCTACGAGCGCTGCGAGCCGACCGGCACCGACTGCTGCGCCAAGGAGCCCAAGCCCGGCACCTGTGACGACCCGAACAGCGAGCTCGTCGGCGATCAGTGCTTCTGCAAGATCGGCTTCACCTGGTGTAACCCCGACGACCTCAACGACCTGAGCTGCTGCGACGACCCGAGCCAGACCACCAACGGCACCAGCGGCGTCACCGACAGCGGCACCGGCGGCACCACCGAGGAGCTCCCGACCACCAGCCAGGGCACCACCGACGGCCCCGCCGTCTGCCCCGCCGTCAAGACCCCCGACGGCGCCTGCACCGACGGCCAGGTCGCCTGCTCGCACCCCGACACCTGCACCCCCGAGGGCAGCGCCTTCTACGTCTGCCAGGGCGGCATGTGGGTCGACGAGACCGACACCCTCGACCAGCAGTGCCAGCTCGACCAGTTCGACTTCTCCTACGGCTGCGTCGACACCGCCGAGGGCGTGGCGATCGACTGCGGCGAGGGCTCCGGCGCGGCCTGCGACGGCAGCGTCGCCTCGTCGTGCCTCGACGACAACGTGCTCGCCAGCTGCAAGTGGGGCAAGCAGAGCGAGACCGACTGCCTCAAGCAGTGCACCGAGATCGGCGACGACATGGGCGTCCTCTACGACTTCGGCTCGTGCGGCGAGCAGGACGGCGTGTTCGCCTGCCTGTGCTGCGACTCCGGCGACGAGGGCTGCCCGATCGACGGCGGCAACACCACCGGCGACACGACCGGCTGAGCGCCCCGCGCCCCGCGCCTGCACCATGGGGCAGGTCCTCCGGGACCTGCCCCTTCGTGCTCGTGCCTAGTGCCGTGCCCAGGGCCTAACGACACCACCTCGCTTGGTCTCATCGCCGCTGGCTTCGTTGGCGAAACTCGTAGTACGGTCCAGTACAACTTCGTTTCGCCGCCTCGCCAGCGACGATGATCCCGGCGCGAGGCGGTATCACCAGGCCCTGGGCGCGGCACTAGCCGCGCCAGCGGTGCAGCCGCGGCTGGCCGGTGTGCTTGAGCACCCGCGCCAGCTTGAGCAGCTCCTCGCGCACCCACGCGTCCGCGGGCGCCGGCGCGAGCACGGCCTGCCCGGCCTCGTCCCACGCCAGCGCCGCCGCCACGGTCGCCCCGCCCGCGAGGTACACCGTCGCCCGGTAGCGCAGCGGCTCGCCCGGCTCGCGCTCGCACACGAACCGCGCGCCGTCCGTCGGGTGCAGATCCTGGCTCGAGACCACCGCGCGCCTCCTCTCGCTCGCTAGAACCGGAAGCCGAGCCCGGTCGGCGCCTGCCCGCCGGTCGGGCCGATCGTGCCGAGCTCGGGCGGCTTGCCGTCGTCGCGCCGCGACAGCAGAACGCCGGCCGTGACGCCGCCGGCGATCGCCAGCACGCCGACGCCGATCACCGCCCAGAACCACCCGCGCCGGACCACCGGCGTCCGGTCCTGCGGCGGCTGGTCGACCGGCGCCGGCGTCGGCGTCGGCGGCGCCGCCTTCGGGCCCTCGGCCGCGGCCGCCCGCTCGCGCTCCTTCGCCTCCTGCTCGGCGATCTGCTCGTCGAGCCTGGCGATCTGCGCCTCGGCGTCGTCGCGCTGCTCCTGGTCGAGCGACGCGTCGTCGGCGAGCGCCTTGATGTAGTTCTGGAACAGCCGCCGGGCCTTGCGCAGGTGCCCGACGTCGCCGGACAGCCCGTGCCACTGCGCGTAGGCCATCCCGAGGTTGTAGAGCAGGTACGGGTGGTTCGACAGCTCGTAGCTGCGCTCGAAGTGCACGATCGCCAGCTCGTACTTACCGAGCGCGTACGCCTGCGTGCCCGCCTTGTACTCGAGCTCCGGGTCGTTCGACAGCGGCACCGACGCCGTCGCCTCCTCGCCCTCGCTCGCGGCGGCCGCCGGGGCCGAGCTGTCCGAAGAGACAGCCGCAGGCCCGCGCGCGCCCGCGCGCGCCGGCGCGAGCGCGAGCGCCGACGCGAGCGCCAGATCGAGTGCGGCAGCGAGCGCGACCGCGAGCGGACGTGAACCGGGGCCCCAGGCCATGACCGGGCGGAGGGTGCCACCGGCGCTCCGCAAAAGCCACTCCTTGCGGCCACGGCGGACATGGGCGAAGGTGGGCGTTATCGTGCAGGTCCCTCTGCGTCCCCTCGAGAGCGCGATTTTCGCGGAACGGCCGGATCCGAGCGTCCGCATCGACCTTTCGGCGGGCAGCCCGGGGCCCGGCGGCGCCGAGCTCGCCCGCGCGATCCTGGGGGATCGGACCCCCGCCGACCTGCTCGGCTGGTCCGACCTCGACGCCACCGCGCGCCTCCAGGACACCGTCGCCCGCCGCTACGGCGTCGCCCCGGAGCAGGTCGTGCCGACGGTCGGCGCCAGCCAGGCGATCGCGCAGGCGCTGATCGCCCTGCTGCGCTCCGGCGACCACGTCGTCGTCGAGCGCCCGACCTACGAGCCGCTGCACCGCGTCCCCGAGCTGCTCGGCGCGACGGTCACCCGGATCGACCGCCGCCTCGAGGACGGCTGGCAATTGCTGCCCGAGCGCCTCGCCAAGGTGCTGACCTCGCGGACGCGCGCGGTCGTGCTGACCAACCTGCACAGCCCGTCGGGCGTCGCCTGCTCGCCGCGCACCCTCGCCGAGCTCGCCGGCCTCGCCGCCCGCGTCGGCGCCGTCCTGCTCGTCGACGAGGTCCACCTCGACTTCGCCTTCGACCCCGACCCGGCCGCGCCGTGCCGCCCCGCCTGCCTGGTCGCCGAGTCCGCGATCAGCTTCAGCTCCGTCAGCAAGGCGCTCGGCCTGCCGCAGCTGCGCGTCGGCTGGCTGGTCGCCCGCGACCCCGAGGCCGTCCGCGCCCTCCGGATCGCCGCCGACTACCTCCACGCCCGCCTGCCGGCCGCCGTCGCCCTGCTCGCCGCCGGCGCTCTGGAACATGCCGCTTCGGACATGTCCCATCCGACCGCCCGCCAGACCGCCGCCGGCCTGCGGATCGTCGAGCGCTGGGCCCAGGCCGAGCCGCGCGTCGAGTACGTCCCGCCGCACGCCGGCCTGCACGCGCTCGTCCGCCTCCCGCCGGCCGTGTCCGACGTCGCGCTCGCGCACCACCTGCGCGAGCGCTACGACACCCGCGTCGTCCCCGGCGCCCTGCTCGAGGCGCCCGGCTGCCTCCGCCTCGGCCTCCTGCTGCCCGGCCCGCAGCTCGAGCAGGGCCTCGCCAACGTGTCCGCCGCCCTCGACGACCTCGCGGCCTGACGCGGGCCCGCGCGCTCACACGTTGAAGCGGAAGTGCATGACGTCGCCGTCCTGCACGACGTACTCCTTGCCCTCGACGCGCAGCAGGCCCTTGGCCTTGACCGCGGCCTCGGAGCCGAGGGTGACGAGGTCGTTCCAGTGCATCACCTCGGCGCGGATGAACCCGCGCTCGAAGTCGGAGTGGATCTTGCCGGCCGCCTGCGGCGCGAGCGTCCCGCGCTTGATCGTCCACGCGCGGACCTCCTGCTTGCCGGCGGTGAAGTAGGTGATCAGGTCGAGCAGCGCGTAGGCGCTGCGGATCAGCCGGTTGAGGCCCGGCTCGCTCGCGCCGATCCCCTCGAGGAACTCGCGCCGCTCGTCCGGCGACAGCCCGACGATCTCCGCCTCGATCGCCGCCGAGATCACGACCACCTCGGCGCCCTCCTTCTTCGCCAGCTCGCGGACCTTGGCGACCAGCGGGTCGGCGTCGGCCGACGCGAGCTGGCCCTCGGCGACGTTGGCCGCGTACAGCATCGGCTTGGCGGTCAGCAGCGTCAGCGCGTGGACGACCTCGCGGTCGGCCTCGTCGAGCTCGATCGCCCGGACCGCCTGCCCGCGGTTCATCGCCGCCAGCAGCTTCTCGCAGGTCGCCGCCGCCTGCTTCTCCGCCTTGTCGCCGCCCTTCGAGTTCTTCTGCGCCTTCTGCAGCCGCGCCTCGACCGACTGGATGTCGCGCAGCAAGAGCTCGGTGTTGATCACCTCGGCGTCGTCGACCGGGTCGACCTTGCCGTGGACGTGGACGATCTCGCTGCTCTCGAAGCAGCGGACCACGTGGACGATCGCGTCGACGTTACGGATGTGACTGAGGAACGAGTTGCCCTTGCCCTCGCCCTTGCTCGCGCCCTTGACGAGCCCGGCGATGTCGACGAACTCGATCGCCGTCGGGATCTCCTTGTGCGGCTCGAACAATTTGATGAGGGCGTCCATCCGCGGGTCGGGCACGGGGACGACCCCGACGTTCGGGTCGATCGTGCAAAACGGGTAGTTGGCGGCCTGCGCGCCCGCGTTGGACAGCGCGTTGAAGAGGGTGGACTTGCCGACGTTGGGCAGCCCGACAATGCCGACGGCGAGGGACATGCGCGGGCCAGGTACCACGAACCACGCGGACCCGCGACCCGGGTTTGCGCACACCTGCGCCACTCGCGCAACCGAACACTCGGAGCCCTTGCTCGAAGCACCGCTGCAATCGCGCGACCGCCGGCGCGGGGCCCGTGGATCGTGGTGGGCGCGTCCCCGGGGCGGCTCCTCGGGTCCCTCGCGGACGGCGGGTGCCCCCCGTTTCACGTGCTCGGCGGCACGCGCGACCCGCCACCGTCGAACCGCGGGAGCCGTCGCGTCCACCCCGATGCTCATCTTCCCGTCGGGCCGCCTGCGCGCGCTGAAACGGGCTCCGCCCCGCCTGCGTCCCGCTCCGCCGCCCCGGGGACGCGCCCCGAAAGCCCTGGTGGGCCCCGCTCGTCGATCCGCGACGCCTCCCCCGACCTCCGCGCCCGATCCCTCGCCGCCGGTTCCTCGCACCAACCATTCAAACACGCGAGACCCCTCGTCCCACAACAAGCGGAGCTGCCCGTCACCCTCGCGCCCCCGTCGACCTCCGCGCCCGGTTCCTCGCTCCGACCCTTCGGACACGCGAGACCTCTCGTCCCGCGACAAGCGGGGCCACCACGCTCTCCGCTCCGGCGGGCAGGGGCCGGCGAACTGGGACGCAGGCGGGGTGGGGGCCATGGCTCGCGCGCAGGCGCCCGCATGCCCGTTGGTCGCGCGATACAAGATGTCTTTCGAGACATGGCTTCATCGACATGCGGGCGCCGAGCACGAGTCATGGCGGGGACCCGCCGACCGCGAGGGACCCGGCTTCGCCGGCCCCCGCCCGCCGGCCAGAGCCTCCGCGCCCCGCGTCTCCACCCGGCGCCCGAACGCCTCCACCCGACGCCAGCCGACTCAGAACCGGTACTCGACGATCAGCGGCAAGATCTCCATCCCGAGCAGGAAGTTCGCGTTCGTCTCCGGCTCGCGCGCCAGCGGCACGTCGCGCGAGATGATCGCCCCGAGGGCCAGGTTGATGTCGAGGCCGATGGCCAGGTCGCGCAGCAGGAAGATCCGGACCCCGCCGCCGCCGCGGACGCTCAGCGACCACGACCGCTCGCGCGACTGCTGGCGCGACGCCGTCAGGTACGGGTACCACCAGGCCCCGCCGTTGAGGCCGACGCGGGCGATCGGGACCAGCCACGGGTACTCGCGGAGGAACCACTTGTGCGCGTAGCCGACGGTCAGGTCGAAGCCGGCGACCGTCCCCGGGTTGCACGACCCGACCGAGTTGCCGAGGCCGCAGTCGGGCAGGCGGAAGTTCTGCCAGTCGCCGCGGTCGAGCAGCGACGCCGCCTGGATGTACGCCCAGTGCGACTTGTACAGCTGGCGCTCGTACTGCACGCCGATGCGGACGCGCGGCAGGTAGCCGGCGAAGCCGACCTGGACCGGCATCAGCAGCGTCACCGAGTTGCCGCCGATCAGGTGGTCGGGCAGCTCGAACTTCTTTCTCGGCTTGCTCCCGGGTCCGCTCGCGTTGCCGCGCGCGCCTTGCGTACTGACCTGGCCGCCGACGGAGACCGGCGCGGCGGACGCCATCTGCGGCAGCAGCGTGGCCGCGCACATCAGGGTCCACAGCAGGAGGAGCGTGCGATGGGGCATGGCGGGCGTTCCTGGGGCGGGTGGGGGGAGCGGGCCGGCGCGCGGGCGGTCGGACCGCCTGCGCGAGCTCGCGCTCAAGGGTAGCACCGGCGCCGGGCGCACCGGCAAATTCGCGGCGTTTTCCGGCCTCCCCCGCGCGCCCCGACCGCGACCGGGGGTCGCCGCGGAAATAATGCCCGCCGGCCGGTGTTAGGCTTGGGCGTGTCGATGCACCGCGACCTTCGAGAACTCGCCGCGCTCCTCGCCGCAGGTCTCGCCCTCGGGCTCGGTCACCTGGCCCTGCGGTCAGACCTCCCCTGGTTCCCGGCCCCCGCGGCCGAGCCGACGATGTGCGGCTCCGCCGAGGCCGAGCCGGCGCCGGCCGCCCCGCTGGCCTCGCCCGCGCCCGAGGTGCCGATGTCGAGCCCTGGCCCGGAGGACGTCCCGTGACCGCGCCGAACCTGCCTGAAGGGACATCCCAGAACTGGCGCCGGCTCGTCTGGACCGTCCGGCTGGTCCTCGCCGGCGTCCTGCTGGCGGCCGCCGTGCCCAAGCTCGCCGACCCGGCCGCGTTCGCCGAGAAGCTGCCGAACTACCGCGTCTTCCCCGAGCCACTGGTCAACATCCTCGCCGCCGTCGCGCCGATGTTGGAGCTCGTCGCCGCCGGCGCGCTCGTCACCGGCCGGCTGTACCGCGGCGGCGTGTGGCTGACCGCCGGCCTGATGGCGCTGTTCACCGCGCTGATCGCCTCCGCGCTGCTGCGGGGGATCGACCTCGACTGCGGCTGCTTCGGCGCGCTGCGCCCGGCCGAGCCGGCCTCGGCGATCGACCTCGTGCGCAACGTCGTGCTGCTCGGCCTCGCCGCGCTGCTCGTCGTCGACCTGTTCAAGCGTCGCGCGTGAGCCGGCGCGGTGCGCAAGCCCACGCGCCCGGGCGCACGCGTCTGTACGCCGCGCCCCCGCGTGTCGACGCCCCCGCCGCGTGGTAAGAGCGGCCTCGATGTCCGGCGTCCCCTACATCCTCACGATCGACCACCTGCTCACCGACGAGGAGCGCCTGATCTGGCAGGCCGCGCGGGACTTCGGCGAGCGGCGGATCGCCCCCGTCATCGAGCGCCACTACGAGGCCGCGACCTTCCCGCGCGAGCTGATCCCCGAGTTCGCGGCGATGGGCTTCCTCGGCGCCCCGCTGCACGGCTACGGCTGCGCCGGCATGAACCCGGTCGCCTACGGCCTGACGATGATCGAGCTCGAGAAGCAGGACAGCGGGATCCGCAGCTTCTGCTCGGTCCAGTCGGCGCTGGCGATGTGGCCGATCCACACCTACGGCAGCGAGGAGCAGCGCCAGCGCTGGCTGCCCGGCATGGCCCGCGGCGAGATCATCGGCGCCTTCGGCCTGACCGAGCCCAACAGCGGCTCCGACCCCGGCTCGATGCGCACCCACGCCCGCCAGCTCGCGGAGGGCGGCGACTACGTGCTCAGCGGCCAGAAGATGTGGATCACCAACAGCCCGATCGCCGACGTCCTGGTCGTCTGGGCCAAGACCCTCGACTTCGGCAGCGACACGCCCGTGATCCGCGGCTTCCTCGTCGAGCGCGGCATGCCGGGCCTGCAGACCCCCGAGACCCACGGCAAGCTGAGCCTGCGCGCCTCGATCACCGGCGAGATCGTGCTCGACGAGGTCCGCGTGCCCAGGGCCAACCTCCTCCCCGGCGTCCACGGCCTCAAGGGCCCGCTCGGCTGCCTCACCCAGGCCCGCTACGGCATCGGCTGGGGCGCCGTCGGCGCGGCGATGGGCGTCTACGAGCGCGCCCGCGACTACACCCTCGCGCGCACCCAGTTCGGCCGCCCTCTCGCCGGCTTCCAGCTCACCCAACAGAAGCTCGTCGAGCTCCACAACGAGATCGGCAAGGGCCTCCTGCTCGCCTACCACTTCGGCCGCCTCAAGCAGGACGGCAAGCTGACCCCCGAGCAGGTCTCCTTCCTCAAGCGCGACAACGTCCGCATGGCCCTCGAGGCCGCCCGCACCGCCCGCTCGCTGCTCGGCGGCAACGGCATCATGGGCGAGTTTCACATCATGCGCCACGTGTGCAACCTCGAGACGGTCTACACCTACGAGGGCACCCACGAGATCCACACCCTGGCGATCGGCCGCGCGCTGACCGGCCACAGCGCCTTCGCGTGAGGCCAGGTCCCGCGGGACATGCCCCTCAGGCCATGTCCCGCCGCTGGTACACGTTGACCCGCAGGTACTCGCCCTCGACGTGCCCCGGCCACACCGGATGATCGGGCCCCGGCCCGAGCGCGTGGACCCGGGCGAACGCCGGCCCGCCGGCGGCCAGCAGCGCCGCGTCGAGCTCGGCGCGGCCGAGGTGGTGCGAGCAGCTGCACGCGAGCAAGAACCCGCCCGGGCGCACGCGCGGGAGCAGCCACGCGAGGCTGCGGGCCATCGCGCCGACCGCCCTGTCGCGCCCCTGCGGCCCGGACGCGATCCGCGGCGGGTCGAACACGACGACCCCGAACGGCCCCGCGAGCGCCGGGTCGTCGAGCGGGCCGAACATGTCCCCGAGGACCCAGGCTGTCTTTTCGGCCAGGCCGTTGCGCGCCGCGTTGTCGCGCGCCGCCGCGAGCGCCCGCGCGCTCTGGTCGAGGCCGACCGCGAACACCCCGCGGGCCGCCGCGTGGACGGCGAAGCCGCCGGCGTGGCAGCCGACGTCGAGCATCGGCCCGCCGGCCCGCGCGGCGAGCTCGGCCGCGAGGCGCCGGTTGTCGCGCTGGTCGAGGTACGCGCCGGTCTTCTGCGCCGGCGGGGCCGGGACCGCGAACGCCAGCCCGAACTCCTTGAACGTCAGCACCGCGTCCTCGCCGTGCGTCACCGGTTCGAGCGCGAAGCCCTCGCGCGCCGCGGCGGCCTCGGGCGCGCTCACGAACACCCGCCCGCGCGTGCGCGCCGCGAAGAACCCGACGATCACGGCCCGCCGCGCCGCGATCGCCGGCGTCGCGATCTGGACCACGCGGTCGTCGCCGTAGCGGTCGACCGTCAGCCCCGGGATCCCGTCGCCCTCGCTGTTGACCTCGCGGTACGCGTCGGTCGCCGGGTCGTCCGCGAGCCCGAGGGCGGCGCGCGCGGCGAGGGCCGCGTGCAGCCGCCGCACGAGCCAGTCCTCCGGCGGCGGCGTCGCCCCGTGCTGGACGATCCGCACCGCGAGCTCGCCGTCCGGCGAGACCAGCCCCCACGCCAGCGTCTGGTCGCGGTGGTCGACCACCTGCACCAGCCCCGCGGGGTCGGCCGGACCCCACACCTTGGCGACCTGGCGCCGGCGGATCCACGGCCCCGCCTCGGGCCCGACTCGCCCGGCGTCCCGCCGGAGTTCGACGCGTGTGCTCATGCGCCGCGATGATGCGCGAAAAGGTCTGCTATGGTGCCGGTCGCGATGCTCCTCCACGCGGCGCTCCTGGTGACCTGCCTCGCGTCCGGCGGCGCCCCGGCCGCGCGCGGCAACACGGCGCTGGAGCCCGGACGACGGGTCTGGAGCGTCGCCGTCCAGGGCCGCCTCGGCCTCCTGATCGGCGGCGGCGACGTCCTGTTCGACCGCCGCCCCCCGGTCGGCTACGGCTTCGGCCTGCAGCTCAAGTACCACGCCCTGCGGGCCGGCCCGCTGCGCTTCGGCTTCGAGTTCCAGGGCGGCCACACGCGCTTCCCGCAGCGCGCCCGCCACGAGCTCCCGGCCGACGCGACCGACCCGATCGACCCGGCGATCGGCGAGCCGATCGTCCGCCAGGTCGTCCGCGTGTCCGCGCTGTCGCACACCGACCTGACCCTCGGGCCATCCCTTCAGATCCCCGCCCGCGTGCTCCTGATCGACCTCGGCGCCGGCGGCGGCCTGGCGATCTCCAACTACCGCCGCGTCCGCAACGCCAACCCCTACGACGACGAGCAGACCGTCGGCTACGACCCGATGGTCCGCGCCGGCGTCAGCTTCGGCGTCCCGATCCGCCGCAACCAGGGCCTCGCCCTCGGCCTCGACTGGCAGAAGATCTTCTCGCGCACCAGGGTCCTCACCGACCCGGCCGCGCCCGCCGGCAGCCCGCCCGACTCGGTCGTCTTCGACATGCTGCTCAACATCACCCTGGCCTATCAGGCCTGGTTCTAAGCACAGGAGCCTCCGGACATGTCCCATACGCTGATGCCGCACCCGCACCGCCGCCCCCCCGACGGCCCGGTCGTCTGCGTGGTCCTCGACGGGGTCGGCCTCGGCGCGGGCGACGTCGGCGACGCGGTCGCCCAGGCGCGCACCCCCGTGCTGGACCGCCTGCGGACGCTGCCCTCGTTCACCAGCCTGCTCGCCCACGGCACCGCCGTCGGCATGCCGAGCGACGCCGACATGGGCAACAGCGAGGTCGGCCACAACGCCCTCGGCGCCGGCCGGATCATCGACCAGGGGGCCAAGCTCGTCAACGTGGCGATCGCCAACGGGTCGATCTTCGGCCAGGCGTGGCAGGGCTGCGTCCACGCCGTCAAGGCCTCGGGCGAGCCGCTGCACTTCATCGGCCTCCTGTCCAACGGCAACGTCCACAGCCACATCGACCACCTGATCGCCATGCTCGAGCGCGCCGCGCTCGAGGGCGTGCAGAAGGTCCGCGTCCACCCGCTGCTCGACGGCCGCGACGTCCCGGCCCGCTCGGCGCTGCAGTTCGTCGACCAGCTCGAGACCGCGCTCGCCGGCCTGTCGACCGGCGGCCGCGACTACCGGGTCGCCAGCGGCGGCGGCCGCATGGTCGTCACGATGGACCGCTACGAGGCCGACTGGTCGATCGTCGAGCGCGGCTGGAACGCCCACGTCCGCGGCGAGGCGCGCCGGTTCGCCTCGCTGCGCGAGGCCGTGCTGACCCTGTATCAAGAGACCGGCCTCGACGACCAGAACCTGCCCGCCTTCGTGATCGAGGACGCGCACGGCCCGGTCGGACCGATCCGCGACGGCGCGGCGGTGATCCTGTTCAACTTCCGCGGCGACCGGGCGCTCGAGCTGACGCGCGCCTTCGAGGAGGAGCACTTCGACAAGTTCCCGCGCGGCCCCAGGCCGCGGGTCGTGTTCGCCGGCATGACCCAGTACGACGGCGACCTCAAGCTGCCGACCCGGTTCCTCGTCGCCCCGCCGGCGATCGCCGGCACGATGGGCGAGCTCGTCGCCGCCGCCGGCGTCACCCAGCTGGCGATCAGCGAGACGCACAAGTTCGGCCACGTCACCTACTTCTGGAACGGCAACCGCACCGAGCCGTTCGACCCCTCGCGCGAGCGCTACGTCGAGGTCCCGTCCGACGGCCCGCCGCTCGAGCACCGCCCGTGGATGCGCGCCGCCGAGATCACCGACCGCCTGATCCACGAGCTCGACGTCTTCAAGCCCGGCTTCGTCCGCGTCAACTTCGCCAACGGCGACATGATCGGCCACACCGGCGACCTCGGCGCGACGATCCTCGCCGTCGAGGCCGTCGACCTGTGCTTGGGTCGCGTGATCGAGGCCGTCCGCCGGCGCAAGGGCGTCACCGTGGTCACCGCCGACCACGGCAACGCCGACCAGATGTTCGACCGCCGCCCCGACGGCGCGCTGCAGGTCCGCACCAGCCACAGCCTCAACCGCGTCCCGCTGGCGATCGTCGATCCGCGCGCCCCCGGCGGCGGACCGCTGCTCGCGCCGCCGCCCGCCGCCGGCCTGTCGAACGTCGCCGCCACCTGCCTCGAGCTGCTCGGCTTCTCGCCGCCGCCGGACTACCGGGCGAGCCTGCTCGCCCCGCTCAAGTGACCGCCCGCGGCCTCGCGTGAGCCCGCGCGCCCCCGCGCGGGTCGACCCGCCGCGCCCGGGCACCCCTCTCGACGGGGCGGACCGGGCGGGAAGCTTGCCGCCCGCGGCCGGCTTGGGTACTGTCCGCGGCACCTTCGGAGCCAAGATGTCGACCCGTCGCAGCGTTCAGTCCAGCACCCTCCTCGCGCTCGCCCTCGCCGTGGCGGCCGGTCCCGTCGCCTGCGCCGGCGGCGGCGGCTCGCGCGGGGGCAAGAAGTCGGAGGCGCGCAAGTGGCTCGACAACCCGTCGAGCGGCAAGCGCGAGGGCAACAAGATCCTGATCCCGCAGATCGGCGTCGAGTTCGAGATCCCCGAGACGCTCTACGTGTTCAAGAGCTGCGACGAGTCCGGCCACTCCGCCGGCGAGGGCCCGGAGAAGAACTGGGTGCCCGTCGTGTCGTGCGCGTCGGCCGGCGCCGTGTCGAGCGGCGACGCCGACCTCGGCGCGAGCGCCTCGCCCGACGCCGAGCCAATCGCCATGACCTTCTACCTCGCCCCGAAGGATCGCCCCGTCGACGAGCGCGCGGTCGCCTACTTCAACAACACCTACCAGGAGGCCGGCCTCAAGGTCGAGGAGCTGGCCTACAACGACGACTACTTCCAGAAGACCGGCATCTTCGCCAAGCTGCAGGTGATGGACGAGTCGGGCACCAACGCCGTCCGCGAGATCCAGCAGTTCATGTTCCCCTACGGCGACGTGCTGTTCATCGTCCGCACGGAGTACCCGTTCGGCGACACCCGCGCGATCCAGCAGGACTGGAAGTCGATCATGCCGTACTTCCGCGTCTCGCTGAAGCGCTAGCGCCCGCCCGGACGCGCACCCAGGGCCGCCCTCCGACCGGAGGCGCGGCCCTCGTCGCTTTCTCGCGGGCCCCGTACCGCAGCCCCGTCAGGCCGCCCACTTCGGGCGCCACGCCGACTCGCGCATCGTCAGCACCTCGTAGCCGCCCTCGGTGACGAGGATCGTGTGCTCGACCTGCGCCGACCACTTGCGGTCCTTGGTCACCGCCGTCCAGCCGTCGGCGAGGATGTCGCAGTGCGGCGTGCCGAGGTTGATCATCGGCTCGATCGTGAACGTCATCCCCGGCTTCATCCGCATCCCGTTGCCGCGCTTGCCGACGTGCGACACCTGCGGCGCCATGTGGAACTCGCGGCCGATCCCGTGGCCGCAGAACGCCTCGACGACGCCGTAGCCGTGGCGTCCGTTGGCGAACTCGAAGATCGCCGCGCCGATGTCGCCGATCCGCTTGTTCGGCCCGACCTCGGCGATCCCGAGCCACAGCGCCTCGCGCGTGACGTCGACCAGCTTCTTCGCCTCGGGCGTCGTCTCGCCGCCGACGACGAACATCTCCGAGCAGTCGCCGAAGTACCCGTCGAGCGTCGTCGTGATGTCGAGGTTGACGATGTCGCCGGCCTTGAGCGTGCGGTCGCCGGGGATCCCGTGGCACACGACCTCGTTGACCGACGTGCAGATCGACCGCGGGAAGCCCTTGTAGTTGAGCGGCGACGGGTACGCCCCGTGGCGGACGATGTACTCGTGGCAGATCCGGTCGAGTTCGCCGGTCGTCACGCCTGGAACGACGAACGGCGCGATGTGGTCGAGGACGGACGCCGCCAGGCGACACGTCGCCCGCATCTTCTCGATCTCCGTCTTGCTCTTGATCTCAACTGCCACGTCCGTCGCTCTCCCGACCCGCGGTCGCCTGCCGTCAGTCCTGCGCGGGAGGATGGGGGCGCGGACCCGTCAGGTCAAGGGCGCGCCGGTGGACCTTCCCGGGAGGGCAGACGCACGTGAGGGTTCTGCCCGCTCCGGGTAGCGGGATCGCCGGGTCCGTGGCAAGGTTCGCCCCGCGCATGGCTGCCCCCAGCGACGGATCCGCGGTGTTCGAAGCGCTGTCCCGGCGCCAGTTGCTGATCGTCAGCGGCAAGGGCGGGGTCGGGCGGACGACCGTCGCGGCGCTGCTCGGCCTGGCGCTCGCCCGCCGCGGCCGCCGGGTCCTCGTCGCCACCGTCGGCCTCGACGACCGCCTCGCCTGGATGCTCGGCCAGGGCGCGCTCGCCGACACCCCGACCCTCGCCGGCCCGGGCCTGTTCATCCAGCGCGTCGTCCCGCAGACCAGCGTCCGCGAGTACGGCGCGCTGGTCCTCCGCAGCGAGCGGATCGCGTCCGCGGTGTTCGACAGCGCCCCGATCCGCCGCCTGATCCGCACCGTCCCGGGCCTCGACGACTTCGCGGTGCTCGGCAAGATCTGGCACGAGGCGGTCCGGGCGCGCAGCTTCGACGTCGTCGTGTTCGACGGCCCCGCGACCGGCCACCTCCGCTACACCCTCGGGATCACCCACGCGATCCTCAAGACCGTCAGCGTCGGCCCGCTCCCGCGCGAGGCCCAGGCGATGCAGGACAGCCTCGAGGACCCGAGCAAGACCCAGGCCGTCCTCGTCGGCCTCCCCGACCGCTGGCCGCTGACCGAGCTCGGCGAGATGGCCCAGGCCCTGCGCGACGAGCTGCGCGTGCACATCGGCGGCATGTTCGTCAACGGCATGTGGCCCGAGCTCCCCGAGCTCGCGCCGCCGCCCCCCGAGGCCGACCCCGGCCACCGCGTCGCGCCGATGCTCGCCGCCACCAACGTCGTCGCCCAGCAGTCCGCCCGCCAGCGCGGCCACGTCGACGCCTGGCTCGCCGCCGAGGCCGCCGCCGGCCGCCGCGTGCCCCCCGTCGTCACCCTCCCCTGGCGCTGGCGCGGCTTCGCCGGCCTCGCCGACGTGCTCGAGGTCCTGACCTCGCTCGAGGCGCGGAGGCCCGCGTGAACCATCTGTCCCGCGCGACAGGCTCACCGGCCGCCGCGCGGACGCGCGCGCCTCGCCCGGCCACCGCAGCAGCGAGCGCCGCTCTAGACCTGCCCCCCGGGACCTGTCCCCCGGGACCTGTCCCTCAGCTCGAGGCCGGCGGGTCGAGCTCGATCAGCAGCGCCCCGGACTCGACCGCCGCGCCCTCGCGCACGTGGACCGCGCGGACCACCCCGGCCGCGACCGCGCGCAGCTCGTTCTCCATCTTCATCGCCTCGACGATCGCCAGCGGCGCCCCGGCCTGCACCGCCTCGCCGACGGCGACGCACACCCGCACGACCCGGCCCGGCATCGGCGCCTTGACCTGCCCGCCCGCGGCCCCGCCCTTGCGCCCGGCGGCGAGCGCCGCCTCGCGCGCGGCCGCCTGGGCCGTCCGCACCTCGAGCGGCACCGCGACCCCGCCGAGCGCGGCCCAGGCCGCGAACCCGCGGTCGTCGAGGGTGACGACCCGCTGCGCGAGCTCGCCGCGGGCGCGCACGTGGGTCCGCCCGCCGGCGATCGGGGTCACCTCGTGCTCGACGCCGTCGACGACCACGACGGGGGGCTCCGTCAGCGTCACGCGGGCCTTGAGCTCGCGGTCTCCGACGCGGACGACAAACTCGTGGACTTCGGCGTTCACGGCGCCCGAGCCTACGCCAGGTCCCGCGGCCGCGTCCACGATCGTCTACACTGCCGACCCCACCGCCGGCCCCGCCGCCGCAGCGCGCGAAGCACCCACACGATGACCGATCCGAGCAAGTCAGGGAGCGACCCCCTGTCCGCAGCCCCGCCGCGGCGGGTGGTCCTGTGCGTCGGCCCCGGCGGCGTCGGCAAGACCACCTGCGCCGCGGCGCTGGCGCTCGGCGCGGCCCGCCAGGGCCAGCGCGTCCTGGTCGTCACGATCGACCCGTCGCGCCGCCTCGCCCAGGCGCTCGGCCACGACCGGGCCCGCGCCGGCACCGAGCTGCCCGTCCCGCTGCCCGACGGCGCCCGCGGCAGCCTGCACGCGCTGTTGCTCGCGACCGAGGTCGTGTTCGACCGGATCGTCCACGCCTACGCCGAGACCCCGGCCGCCGCCCGCCAGATCACCGGCAACCCGATCTACCGCGCGATCGCCGAGAACCTCGGCGGCGCGCTCGAGTACGCGGCGATGGCCCAGCTCCAGCTGCTCCACGCCGAGCGCCGCTACGACCTGATCGTCCTCGACACCCCGCCGACCGCCAACGCGATCGACTTCCTCAGCGCGCCGGAGCGGATCCACGAGGTCGCGACCAACCCGGCGACCAAGCTGATCAGCGGCGGCGGCAAGATCGGCGCGCGGCTCCTCGGCGTCGGCAACGGCCTCGTGCTCAAGGCGCTGTCGGCGATCGGCGGCGGCGAATTCCTCGCCGAGCTCGGCGCCTTCCTCCGCGACTTCTCCGGGGTGATCGCCGCCTTCCAGCAGCGCGCCGGCGACTTCTCCAGCCTGCTGACCTCGCCCGAGACCGGCGTCGTGCTCGCGACCTCCGCCGCCCCGCTGAGCGTCCGCGAGGGCCTCGACTTCTTGCAGGTCCTGCACGAGCGCGGCCTCCGCGTCGACGGCGTCGTGCTCAACCGGGTCCTCCCGCCGTTCCCGCCGCCCCCGCCGCCGCCCGCCCTGCGCGCCGCGCTCGCCGGCCAGGTCGCCGAACCCGTGCTCGACGACACCGTCCGCCGCCTCGAGGAGGCCTACGCCGGCCTGCGCGTGCAAGGCGAGCAGTCGGTCGCCGCCGGCGAGGCCCTGACCCGCGCCTACCCGACGATCCCGCTGTGGCTCTTGCCCCTGCGCGACCCCTCGCCGACCTCGATCGCCGACCTCGCCGACCTCGTCGCCCAGTTCGTCCGCTGGTCCCCGCGCTGAAGCTGTCCCGAGGGACAGTCCGCGGAGCGGCCCGGCCGGCCGGCGCCGTCAGGTCGAGCGCCGGCCCGTGTCTGTCCTACGCGCCCTGTCCCAGCGGCAAGCCGAGCAGCGTCCGCACCGCCGCGCTCGCGCAGGCGAGGCCGAACGCCCCGGTCACGAAGCTTGCGGTCCCGTAGATCACGTTGCGGTGCATGCACCCGTGCAGGTCGTTCTCGCCCTGCGGGCACACGCAGCGGAACCCCTGGCCCTCGTCGTACGCCAGGTCGATCGGGTCGCGCGCCGGCTCGGGCGAGAACACCGTCGGGATCCCCCACGGCTCCTTGTCGCGGTGGGGGAAGTCGTGGGCCTTGCGCAGCAGCTTGCGGGTCGCCGCGAGGAACGGGTCACCCTCGGCCGCGTTGAGGTCGGCGATCCGGATCTGCGTCGGGTCGAGCCGCCCGGACGCCCCGCCGGACACGACGAGCGGGATCTTGCGCGCCCGGCAGGTCGCGATCAGGTGCGTCTTCGCGGCGAGGTTGTCGATCGCGTCGACCACCAGGTCGGGCGCGCCCGCGAGCAGCGCCTCGCTCGACGCCGCGTTGTAGAACTCGGCCCGCGGCGCCACCTCGCAGCGCGGGTTGATCGCGCGCAGCCGCTCGGCCATCACCTGCGACTTCGGCTTGCCGGTCGTCCCGCGCAGCGCGTGCAGCTGGCGGTTCGCGTTCGTCACGCAGATCAGGTCGAAGTCGACGATCGTCAGCTTGCCGACGCCCGAGCGCGCCAGCGACTCGGCGGCCCAGCTCCCGACCCCGCCGAGGCCGATCACGACGACGTGGCTGGCGAACAACTTCTGCATGCCCGCGTCGCCGACCAGCCGGCCCATGCGGTCGAACCGGCGGTGCAGCTTGTACGTGCTGGTCTCGTCGTCGACCGCCGGCGCGGGCGCGGGAGCGGGCTCCGCCGCGGGGACGACGGCCGTCGGCCGCCGCGGGAACAGGCCGGCGCTCGGGATGAACTGCGTGGTCATGACGGGGGCGGAGTATAGACGGGCGATCGCTCGCCCGGCACGCCCCCGCACCGCCCGCAACTCACTACCCGCAGCGCTCCGCCTCGTTCAGGGTCTTCGCCGCCATCACGCACTTCGCCATCCGCGCGTAGACGAGCTTCCCGCGCAGCTGGAGCGTCTTCTCGGCCTGTTTGCGACAGTTGATCCGGTACTGGTCGAGCAGGTTGGCGACCGCGTCGTCGTGCGCGCCGCCGGCCTCCGCGACCAGGATGTCGGCCTTGTGCTGGCAGACCTCGTGCGGCGGCGGGGCGACCACGAACGCGAACCACAGCGCGGCGGCGCCGGCGGTCAGCACGAGCAGGATCACGGCGGCGACTCTCACGGCAGGCCCTCCTTCTCCCTGGATCGCCCGCGGCTCAGCCGCCGCCGTCGATCACGCGGAAGGCCGCGCGGCGCTTCTTCGCCTGGTCCTCGCTCGGGCTGGCCGGCGCGACCTCGGGCGGCGGCGCGGCCTCCGGCTCGGCGGCGGCCTCGCCGTCGACGCTGCGCAGCTCCGGCTTGACCTCCGCCGGCTCGACCCGCGCCGCCTGCTGCGCCGGGGCCGGCTGGGCCGCCGCGGCCTGCTGCTGCTGGCGCTTGACCGACTCCGGCACGTGACGGTCGAGCACGATCCCGCGGCCGGTGGCCCGGTCCATCACGATGTAGATCGACTCCCACGGGAACGAGCAGCGGGTGACGTGCCCCCCGAAGGAGAGGTCGGCGGCGATACCCTTCTCGCCGAACACGAGATCGAGCGGGTAGCTGGCGTCGAGGTCGATGATCAGGCGCTCGCGCCACTGCTGGCGGATGAAGTCCGGCACGACCACCGCGGGCTGCGTCGCGTCGACGTGCAGGCGGGGACAGCGGCCGGCCGCGTACAGCGACTCGATGACACTCTGGACCGGGTGGACCATGGCCCGCCTAAGCTAGCGGAAGTCGACGGGGCTGGCGAGGGCCGCGGGCAGGTCCGCGCGGCCCGCGTCGCAGACCTGACGCCGGTCCCCTTGCCCCCGTCTCGCCGGAGCGTGCTACAGTAAAGCCCGACCCGATGCACGCCCACGGCCCCGGTCTCTGCTCCTGCCACGCGCCGTCCTCCGCGCCGGACGGCTCGTCGCCGTCGACCGGGTTCTTCGTGCTGATCCTTTCGCTGACGCTCGTGCTCGTCGGCCTCGTCGTCCAGGGCGTCATTCCCCTGCGCTTCTGGTGAGCGCCCGCGCGCTCCCTGCCCGCGCCTACTGCCCCGCGCTCACTCCCCTTCGACGGGCGTCACCGTCACCGAGCGCAGCGCCTCGCCGGTGCGCTGCACCTGCAGCTCGATCGGCGCGTCGACCCCGAAGAACTGCGTCAGGTAGGCGACCTCCGACACCCGGTGGACCGGCTGCCCTCCGACCGCGAGCACGTAGTCGTCCGGCGCGAGCCCGGCCTTCGCGCCCGGGCCCGCCGGGTCGACGCGCGTCACCTTGACCGACATCACCTGCCCCGGGAACTCGTCGTCGTCGACCGCCGTGATGCCGAGGCGCACGCGGCGGAACCGACCGTGCGCCAGCACCTCCTCGAGGTAGCGGCGGACCAGCGTCGCCGGCACCGCGAAGCCGAGGCCCTCGCCCTCGCCGCGGACCGCCGTGGCGATCCCGAGCACCTCGCCGCGCAGGTCGACGAGCGGCCCGCCCGAGCTGCCGGTGTTGATCGACGCGTCGGTCTGCACGAACGCGTAGTAGCCGTCCTTCGGCAGCGTCGCCGGCCGCCCGACGTCGCCGTAGTCGCGCCCGAGCCCGGAGACCACGCCGACCGTCACCGTGTCGCCGAGCCCGAACGGGTGGCCGACCGCGACCACCCACTCGCCGGGGCGGATCGGCCGCTCGCGGAACACCACCGGCGCCTGCTCGGCGCGCGCCGGCTCCGGCATCAGCACCGCGAGATCGAGCAGCGGCTCGCGGTGGACCACCCGCGCCCGCACCCGCTCCTGGTCCGCGTACTGGATGTCGATCGCCGTCGCCACCTCGGGCACGACGTGCGCGTTGGTGACGACCAGCCCGTCGGCGCGGACGACCGTGCCGCTGCCGATGCCGCGCTTCGGCCGACCCCCCGCCACCGGCAGCGTGCAGATCACGCTGACGACCGACGGCGCGATCCGCTCGACGACGGCCGCGAAGTCGGGCAGCGCCGCCGACACGACCGGCGCCGCCGGCACGGCCGGCCTCGGCGCCGCCGCGGTCGGGCTGTCCTTCGGGTCAGGCGATCGCTCCGCCTCGTCGATCGGCCGGCAGCCGACGAGGCCGACCAGCAGCGCGACAGCGCGGAGCCGCACGGGGCGCCTCAAGCCTCGTCGGCCGCGCCGCCGCCCGCAGCCTCGTCGGCCGCATCGTCGCCGTCGTCGTCGGCGTCGTCCGTCTCGTCGTCGTCGTAGTCGTCGTCCTCGTCGTCGTCGTCGTCGAACGGCGCGGCGGCCACCGGACGCGTGGGAGAAGTCACTGGATCGCGGCGCTTGCGGTGCTCGTCGTCGTCGAAGCTCAGCGGCGCGACGTTGTCGGACGCGTCCGGGAGCGACTTCAGCCACTCATCGTAGCGGTCCTTGGTGACGAGCCCGCTACGGATGTTGCGGCGGACGGTGCGGAGATCGAAGAGCCGTTCGGGCTGACGCGGGGCGACCATGGCGGCGACCTTTTAGAACACCGGCCGCCGCCCGTCAAACCTCCCCGCGCACGCGACATCTCCGGCGCTCTCTGCACGGACCCCAGCCGCCTCCTCCAGCCGCCTCCCCCGGCCGCCGCGCGCGACCTCGACCCCCCGCGGACCCGCCGGGGAATAACCCCGCGATGGCCGCGGTTGGGCCGGCAGCGTATAGACTCGGGCCTCCCGCGCGCCGAACCTCTTGCGCCCGCGCCCCGCCGGGCGCAGCTTCCGTCCGCCCGGCCCCGAGAGCCGCCACGAGAGAGCCGCCATGAGTGTTGGAGCCTACGACATCCGCGTGATCAACGACCTCGTCGAGCGCGAGAGCGCCTTCGTCGACCGCCTCCTGACCGAGGTCCACCAGGTCGTCGTCGGCCAGGACGAGATGATCGAGCGCGTCTTCATGGGCCTCCTGTGCCACGGCCACGTCCTGCTCGAAGGCGCCCCCGGCCTCGCCAAGACGCTGACCGTCAGCACGCTCGCGCGCTGCCTCAAGATGGAGTTCAAGCGCGTCCAGTTCACCCCGGACCTGTTGCCCTCGGACGTCCTCGGCACCGTCATCTACAACCACCAGACCGGCAGCTTCACCAACCGCAAGGGCCCGGTGTTCACCAACCTGCTGCTCGCCGACGAGATCAACCGCGCCCCCGCCAAGGTCCAGTCGGCCCTGCTCGAGGCGATGGCCGAGCGCCAGGTGACGATCGGCGACACCACCTACCCGCTGCCGCGCCCGTTCCTGGTGCTCGCCACCCAGAACCCGATCGAGCAGGAGGGCACCTACACCCTCCCCGAGGCCCAGCTCGACCGCTTCATGTTCAAGATCAAGGTCGGCTACCCGACCGCCGAGCAGGAGCTGCAGATCATGCAGCGGATCGGCGCCGCCCCGACCGCCAGCAAGCCCGAGGTCCAGCCGGTGATCGGCCCCGAGGAGATCACCGCCGTCCAGCAGACGATGGACCGCATGATCGTCGAGCAGCCCGTCCAGAAGTACATCGTCGACGTCGTCGCCGCGACCCGCACCCCCGGCGCCGTCGGCCTCGAGAAGCTCGCCCCCTTCATCGACTTCGGCGCCTCCCCGCGCGCCACGATCGCCCTGTTCCAGGCCGCCCGCGCCCACGCCTTCATGCGCCACCGCGGCTACGTCAGCCCCGAGGACGTCAAGGCCGTCGCCCCCGACATCCTCCGCCACCGCATCATCCTCAGCTACGAGGCCGAGGCCGAGGGCAAGACCGTCGAGGAGGTCGTCCGCGCGATCCTCGAGCACGTGCAGGTCCCCTGAGACCTGTCCCGAGAGCCACCCATGGCCAGGCGCACCAGCGACACCGCCCCGCGCCCCGGGGCGACCATCCCCTCGAAGGAGGAGGCGAAGGAGCGCACGACCCAGCTCCTGCGCGAGATCCGTCGCATCGAGATCCAGACCTCGCGCCTGGTCAACCAGCACCTCGCCGGCTCCTACCAGTCGGTCTTCAAGGGCCAGGGCGTCGCCTTCTCCGAGGTCCGCGCCTACACCCCCGGCGACGACGTCCGCGCGATCGACTGGAACGTCACCGCCCGCACCGGCGAGCCGCACGTCAAGCTGTTCACCGAGGAGCGCGAGCTGACGGTCATGCTCGTCGTCGACATGTCCGGCAGCCTCGACCTCGGCTCGCGCGACTACGACAAGCGCCAGCTGGTCGCCCGCCTCGCCGCGACCTTCGCCTTCTCGGCGATCCGCAACAACGACCGCGTCGGCCTGATCGGCTTCACCGACCAGGTCGAGGTGTTCGTCCCGCCGCGGTCCGGCCGCAAGCACGTGCTCGCGGTCGTCCAGCAGGTCCTCACCCACCAGCCGCAGCGCCGCGCCACCCGCGTCGCCGCCGGCCTCGAGTACCTCGCCCGCCTCGGCCAGCGCCACACCGTCGCGATCCTGATCAGCGACTTCGTCGACGCCGTCCCCGACGACCCCAAGCGCGCCGACGAGGCCCGCGCGTTCGAGCACGCGCTCAAGATGGTCCGCCGCCGCCACGACCTGATCCCGATCCGCGTCGAGGACCCGCTCGAGCTCGAGCTCCCCGCCCTCGGCCTCGTCGCGCTCGAGGACCTCGAGCTGCTCGGCCTCGGCGGCGACACCTTCCTCGACATGTCGCCACGCCGCGTCAAGGCCTACAAGCGCAGCGTCGAGGCCGAGCGCGCCCGCGTCGACCAGCTCCTGCGCAAGCTCAGCCTCGACAGCATGTCGATCCGCTGCGGCGACAACTGGCAGCAGCCCCTCGTCAACTTCTTCGCCCGCCGGGCCCGGAGGATGCGCCGGTGAAGCCCGTCATCATCACCCTCTGGTCCGTCCTCGCGCAGGCCCCCGCGCCCGCGCAAGCCCCCGCGCTGGTCCCCGTCCCCGCGCCCGCCGAACCTGCCCTGGTGGACATGTCCGCCGCGCCAGCCGCCGCGGACAGCCCGATCGCGATCACCAGCCGCGTCACCCCCGACCCCTCGCAGATCGGCGACCTGATCCGACTCGAGGTCACCGCGGCCTACCCGGCCGGCTACGCCGTCAACGTCCCGCTCGGCCTCAAGCTCGACCCGCTGCACCTCGTCTCGGTCGACGAGTCCGAGCCCGAGTCGACCGGCCAGGGCCTCCGCAAGGTCTTCACCTTCACCCTGCAGCACTTCGCCACCGGCGAGGCGAGGACCCCGAGCTTCACCCTCACCTACGTCGACCCCGACGGCGCCGTTCACACCGCCCCGGTCCCGCCGCACGACTTCACCGTCACCGCGCTGCTCGCCAACGAGGCCGACCCGAAGCGCCAGGGCGAGGACCCGCCGGTCTCGCTCGAGTACCCGAACACCCGCGCCGAGCTGGCGATCTACTACGCCGGCGCGGCGCTGATCGCCGGCTTCGTCTCCGCCCTGCTGTGGCTCCGCTGGCGCCGCCGCCCGCGCCCGGTCGTCCTGCCGCCGCCCGAGCCGCCCGACGTCGTCGCCCTGCGCGCGCTCGACCGCCTGCAGGCGTCCGACTACGCCGGCAAGGGCGAGTTCCAGCTCCACTACCTCCAGCTGACCGAGATCATGAAGGCCTACCTCGAGGGCCGCTTCGGCATCGACGCGCTCGAGCGGACCACCGACGAGCTCCGCCGCACCCTGCTGGCCTCCGAGGCCGCGATCGCCCCGCTGAAGCCGACCGACGTCGTCCGCTTCCTCCAGCAGTGCGACCTCGTCAAGTTCGCCCGGTTCGCCCCGCCGCCGAGCGAGGCCGCCGCCGCCGTCGACCAGGCCCGCGGCATGGTCCGCGCGACCACCCCCGAGCAGCCCGAGCCCGAGGCGCCCAAAGACCAGGCTCCGAAGGACAGGTCCCCGGCGCCAGGTCCCAAGGACCAGGCGACCCGAGGCGGCAAGGAGGCGAGCCCGTGACCGCCGTCCTCCCGATCCTCGGCTTCGCCCTCGCCGCGCTCGCCGCCGCGCTCGCGGGCCTCGCCGTCGTCCTCGGCCCCGACCTGCGCTTCGTCGTGCTCGCCCAGCCGTGGTGGCTGCTCGCCGCCCTGCTGCCGCTCGCCGCCGTCGTCGGCCGCGCCCTCCTGTCGCCGCGCCCGGCGACCCTGCAGTTCTCGCGCGCCAGCTCGGCCCGCCGCCTCGGCCCCGGCCTCGCCGCCCGCCTCGCGCACCTGCCCGACGGCCTGCGCCTCGCCTGCGGCCTGCTGCTCGCGCTCGCGCTCGCCCGCCCCGAGTCGAGCCGGATCACCGACCGCGTCGAGCACAAGGGCATCGACATCGTCGTCGCCCTCGACCTCTCCGAGTCGATGGAGGCCGAGGACCTCTACCCCAACCGCCTCGAGGCCGCGAAGGAGGTGATCGACAGCTTCATCGCCCGCCGCCGCCACGACCGCGTCGGCATGGTCGCCTTCGGCGCGACCGCGACCACCGTCTCGCCGCTGACCGTCGACCACGGCGTGCTCCGCCAGCTCGTCCGCCGCCTCCAGCTGCGCAGCATCGACGGCTCGCGCACCGCGATCGGCGCCGGCCTCGGCCTCGCGCTCAACCGCCTCAAGGAGTCCGACGCCGACAGCCAGGTCGTCGTCCTGCTCACCGACGGCGTCCACAACGCCGAGGGCGTCGACCCCGACTCGGTCGCGCAGGAGGCCGCCGACCGCGGCGTCCACGTCTACACCGTGCTGATCGGCCGCCACGCCTCCGGCCAGTCGGTCGACCCCGGCCGCCTCGAGCGGATCGCCAGCACCACCGGCGGCTACGCCTACACCGCCGAGGACCAGCAGGCCCTCAACAACACCTTCCAGGACCTCCTCAACAAGCTCGAGCGCTCGACGATCCTCGGCGACCACATCCGCGCCCAGCTGTTCCACCTGGTCCTCTGGCCGGCCATCTTGCTGCTCCTGCTCGACATCCTGCTCCGCTCGACCCGCCTCCGGAGGTTCCCGTGATCCTCGCCACCCTCGCGCCCCCGGCCGACGAGGCGACCAAGGAGGTCCTCACCCTCTTCGAGGAGGTCGTGCTCGCCCGCGAGGACCTCCTGTGGCTGCTCGTCCTCGTCCCGCTCGCCGCCGCCGCCCACATCTGGGCCGCCCGCCAGCGCCGCCGCGCCCTCGCCAGCCTCGGCAACCCCGCCCTCGTCGAGCGCCTCGTCGCCAGCGTCAACCACGGCGCCCGCGTCGCCGCCGCGGTCCTGTCTGTCCTTTCGGTCCTGTTCCTCTGCGCAGCCCTCACCCGCGTCCAGTACGGCGGCGAGACCAGGATCGTCCCCGCCTCCGGCCTCGACATCGTGCTCGCCGTCGACTACTCGAAGTCGATGCTCGCGCGCGACGTCTACCCGTCGCGCAGCGAACGCCTCAGCGCCGAGCTGCAGCGCTTCCTCGACGAGGCCGACCGCCGCGGCGACCGCGTCGGCCTCGTCGTGTTCGCCGGCGCCGCGCGCGGCCTGCCGGTCAGCCGCGACGCCCGGATCCTCAAGCTCTACCTCGACAAGGCCGACCCCCGGACCGAAAACCCCGGCGGCACCGCGATCGGCAAGGCCCTCAAGCTCGCGCTGACCTTCCTGATCGACGCCCGCAGAGCCGCCGCGGCCGGCCCCGAGGGCGGCCCGACCAGATCGACGACCAAGCCCGACAAGCCGGAGGACATCCCGCCGTCCGAGGCCGACCAGGTGATCATCCTGCTGACCGACGGCGAGGACACCGTGTCGCGCCCGCTCGAGATCGCCCAGGAGGCCGCCCGCCTCGGCGTCCGGATCTACACCGTCGGCATCGGCTCGAAGTCCGGCGAGCCGATCCAGAAGTTCACCCCCGAGGGCGAGCCCGACGGCTTCGTCACCGACGACAAGGGCAACTACCTGATGACCCGCGTCGACGAGCCGACCCTCCAGGAGATCGCCAAGACCACCGGCGGCGACTACGTGCTCGTCGAGCCCGACAAGTTCGGCCTCGACCGCGTCGCCACGTGGATCCGCGACCTCTCCAAGGGCCAGCGCGAGGACACCGTCACCGCCCACCGCGAGGAGGGCTACGCCTTCCTCGTCGCCCCCGCGCTCGTCCTCCTCGCGGTCTCGCTCCTGCTCCCCGAACGCAAGCGGAAGGTGTAACGACGTATGCCGCTCGTCTCCTCCAGCAAGCTGCTCGCCGCCCTGCTCGCCGCCGGCTGGCTCGCCGAGGCGCTCGCCGGCAAACACGGCGACATCGAGGCCGGGATCGCCGCCTACACCAGCGGCGACCACGAGGCCGCGCTCGCCGCCTACGCCGCCGCCGAGGCCGACCTCGGCGAGCGCCCCGAGATCTTCTACAACCGCGGCCTCGCGCTGCTCGCCAGGGGCGACAAGGACGAGGCCCGCAAGGCGTTCGAGCGCGGCACCGAGTCGACGAACGCCCAGGTCCACGCCAGCTCCGAGTACGAGCTCGGCAACCTCGACCTCGACGCCGAAGCCTTCGAGCCGGCGATCGAGCACTACATCAAGTGCCTCAAGGCCCAGCCCGACCACGCCAACGCGAAGTGGAACCTCGAGCTCGCCCTCCTCAAGAAGAAGCAGAAGGAGGAGGAAGAAAAGAAGAAGAAAGAGCAAGAGGAGCAGGACAAGCAGAACCAGGACCAGGACAACAAGGACGAGCAGAACAAGGACGAGCAAAAGCAGGACGAGCAGAAGCAGGACGAAGAGAAGAAGGACGAGCCCAAGCCCGACGAGCAAAAGCCCGACGAGCAGAAGCAGGACGAGCAGAAGCCCGACGAGCAGAAGCAGGACGAGCAGAAGCCCGAGCCCAAGCCCGACGAGCAAAAGCCCGACGAGCCCAAGCAGGACGAGTCCAAGGGCCAGCAGCCCCAGCCCCAGCCCCAGCCCCAGCCGCTCGACAAGGCCGACCTCGACAAGGCGCTCGAGCAGCTCGACGCCGAGGACAAGTTCCAGCTCGGCCGCCCGGCCCGCCCGGTGCAGGTGGAGAAGGACTGGTGACCATGCAGCCGACGCGCCGTCGCATGCTCCGCCTCGCCGGCGCCGGCGTCGTCGCCGCGCTCCTGTCCGCGAGGACAGCCCGCGCCGCCGACCGCGTCAGCGTCGCCGTCGAGCTCGATCCACCGAAGGTCCAGGTCGGCGAGGGCGCCGAGTTGACCGTCCAGGTCGAGGTCGAGGGCGACGGCGGCGCCGACATCCCCGAGCCCGTGCTGCCCGACCTCGCCGCGCTCGGCATCGGCCTCGCCGGCCCGCCGTCGACCTTCCGCAGCACCAGCAGCTCGTTCAGCTTCGGCACCGGCCGCGGCTCGACGATCGTCTCGCGCACCACCCTGACCTACGTCTACATGCTCCTGCCCGGCAAGCCCGGCCGCTTCGAGCTGCCGGTCCACGTGATGTCCGGCAAGACCAAGATCTCCGCCCCGCGCGTGCCCGTCCTCGAGGTCACCGGCCAGGCCGCCCCGCAGGAGCCCGTCGCTCCCGGCGCCGACACCGGTCCGACCCAGCCGCAGGGCGACCTGTTCCTCTGGACACGCGTCGACAAGCCGAGCCTCTACGTCGGCGAGCAGCTGACCTACACGCTCGAGGTCTACGAGCGGCTGCCCTTCCCCAACATCCAGCTGCGCCAGCTCCCCGGCTTCCAGGACTTCTGGAGCGAGCAGCTGCCCGAGGCCACCATGCGCCAGGAGGTCGTCGGCGGGACCGCCTACCGCGTCCACCCCGGCCTGCGCCGCGCCCTGTTCCCGCAGCGCGCCGGCCAGCTGACGATCTCGCCCGCCGAGGTCGGCGTCGGCATGCGCCGCCGCGTCACCGGCCGCCCCGTCGTCATCGACGTGAAGCCCCTGCCCGCCGGCGCCCCGGCCGGCTTCTCGCCCAACAACGTCGGCCTCTACACGATCACCGCCGAGGTCGACCGCAAGTCGTTCAAGGTCGGCGAGCCGTTCACCCTGACGATCACCATCAAGGGCACCGGCAACGTCCGCGTGATCGACCCCGGCGCCTGGCCCGACCTCCCCGGCCTGCGCCGCTACGACCCGAAGATCGACACCCAGGTGATGACCGGCAGCCAGGTCGGCGGCTCGCGCACGTACGCCTTCCTCGTGATCCCCGAGCGCGGCGGCGCGCTGACGATCCCCGCCCACAGCTTCCACTTCTTCGACCCCGCCGCCGCCGCCTACCAGACCACCAGGACCAGCCCGATCGAGCTCGCCGTCGAGGGCGACCCCGGCGCGCCGACGGCGACCGACGCGCCCCAGGCCGCCGCCCCGCCGCCGCAGGCCGCCGAGGAGGAGGGCATCCTCGCGCCGATCGTCACCCCGCCGTCGCTCCCGCGCGCGACCCCGAGCCCGTCGTGGCTGACCGCCGAGCGGTGGGCCTGGGGCATGGCGGGTGTCCCCGTGGCCCTGTCCCTCGGGACAGTCGGCCGCGCGCTGTGGCGCCGCCTCGGCCCCGACGAGAGGAGCCGCGCCGCCGCGGCCCGCTCGGCCCGCCAGCGCGAGCTGCTCGCCCGCGCCGAGGCCGGCCTCGCCAGCGGCGACGGCTTCTACAACGCCCTCGCGGCGCTCCTGCAGGCCGCGGCGGTCGAGCGCGCCGGCCCCGAGGGCGAGGGCCTGCCGCGCGGCAACCTCCTGCAGCTCCTCCAGCGCAAGGGCGTCCCCGCGGCCGACTGCGATCGCCTGCGCGAGCTGCTCGACCGCTGCGACGCCGCCCGCTTCGGCGCCCGCGCCGAGACCCCCGCCGACCGCGAGGCCGCCCTCAAGGCCGCCCGCGATCTCCTGCGCGCGCCTTCGCTCGCGCCCGCGAGGACCTGACCGATGCCGCGCCCGATCGCCCTCGTCGCCCTGCTCGCGTGCCTCACGCTCGCGCCGGCGCGCGCGCGCGCGGACGTCGTCGACGAGACGTTCGCCCGCGGCAACCAGGCCGCCGCCGCCGGGGACTACCGCGGGGCCGTCCAACACTACGAGGAGGCCGAGCGCCTGCTGCCCGGCCGCAGCGCGGCCCTCTCCTTCAACCTCGGCACCGCCCACGCCCAGCTCGGCGAGCTCGGTCGGGCGACCTACCACCTGCGCCGGGCCCTCCAGCCGCAGGCCGAGGCCAGCGCCGACGTCGCCGAGGCCGCGCGCCGCAACCTCGGCGTCGTCCGCCAGCGGGCCGAGGTCGCCGCGGCCGCGGCCGGGCTGCAGATCGACCGCCCCGAGACCTGGCGCGACGCGGCGCTGTCGGCCCTGCGCGCCCCGCTGTTCGGCTGGCTGTCCCTCGGCGCAGGTTGGCTCGCGCTCGTCCTGTGGCTGTTCCGCGGCCGCCTGCGCGCCGCGGGCCAGGGCGTCGCCGCGGGCCTGGCGGCCGTGCTCGGCGCCGTGTTCGTGCTGGTCGGCGGCCTCCACGGCTACGCCCTGCGCAGCGAGCTCGCCGCGCCCCCGGCGATCGCCCTGCCTGCCAAGCTCGAGGTCCGCGAGGGCCCGGGCGTCCACCGCAAGGTCCTGTTCGCCGTCCAGGGCGGCAGCCGCCTGCGGGTCAGCGAGCGTGGGGCCGGGTGGGCCCGCGTGCGCCTCCCCGGCGGGCTCGAGGGCTGGGCCCCGCTCGCCGACCTCGGCGAATTGAACGCCTCGCCGCGGCACCTCCGCAACCCCTGACCCGACGCGCGCGTTCGCTTGCGCTAGTCAGGGGTGTGCGCCGGATCGACGTCCTCGCCGCCGGCCACCCCGGGCCCACCGTCCCGCCGCAGACCTACAGGCGGCCCCCGTGCGCCGCCCGCCGGTCGAATTTGGTCATAGCGTTTTTCCCCCGCCTCGATAATGTAATGAAGTCGTGCTCGCGGTTCTCGCCACCAAGATTCGCAGCAACGGTGAGGGGTCGGTCGCGACCGTCATCAACAAGCCCTACGAGGGCTTCTTGATCAGCGAACCGGTCGTCGGGCGCGGGATGGTGATCTTCCGCGACCCCAACGGCCGCCGGATGGTCACGACGGCCGTCCGCCGGATCTTGACGACCGAGGAGCGCCGCCTGATGTACGTCGAGACCGAAAACTCGGTGTACCGCCTGGCGATCCTCGACTCGCCGGCCCACCCGGTCACGATCGCCAGCAGCGGCGCCCGCTGACCCGGCCCGCGCCCGTCTGACGGCCCAGGGCCCCGCGGCCCGCGTGTACGCTGCGTCCATGACGCAAGGGACATGCTTCAAAAGACCTGTCTCGATCACCCGACAGGCCGCCTGCGCGCGCTGAAACGCCCTTCGGGACATGTCCCGCGGACCCGCAAGGCCCGCTCCGGCGCGACCGGCCTTCTGCCGAGAGGCACCTGCGCAAAAGGACACCCGACAACGGAGCCGACCGCCGGCGACCCGCTTCTCACGGCTGGTCCGTGCCAGCGGGCGGGGCTGAAGTCCGGCAATCAGCCCGTCCCCGAGCGAGCCGACCGCAGCCCCGACCCTCAGCCCTCAGCCCGCGAAGTCGAGCACCACCGACCCGACCGGCATCCCCGCCCCCGCCGCGACCAGCCGCCCGACGATCCACCCGCCGAGCCCCTCGCCGCGCAGCGCCGTCACCAGCGGCTCCGCCGAGCCCGCCTCGACCGCCAGCAGCAGCCCCCCGCTCGTCTGCGCGTCCGCGGCGAGCAGCGTCCGCAGCGGATCTTCCGTCCCGCGCACCTGCAGGGCCGGCCGCACGAACTCGAGGTTCGCCTTGCTCCCGCCCGGCACCCGCCCGGCGCCAGCGTGCGCCAGCGCCCCCGACAGCGCCGGCAGCTCGCCCATCCACAACTCCGCCGCCAGCCCCGACCCTCGCAGCACGTTGCGCAGGTGCCCGAGCAGCCCGAACCCCGTCACATCGGTGCAGGCCGTCACCGCGAACCGCCGCGCCACCGCCAGCGCCGGCCCGTTGAGCGTCGTCATGCTCGCCACCGCCGCCGCCACCTCCTCCGCCCGCGCGTGGCCCTGCTTGGCCGCCTGCGCCACGATCCCGGTCCCGAGCGCCTTCGTCAGCACCAGCGCCTGTCCCGCGCGCCCGGTCCGGTTGGACAGGATCTCCGGGACAGCCACCTCCCCCGTCACGCTCAGCCCGTACTTGAGCTCCCCGTCGCGGACCGTGTGCCCGCCGACGATCGCGACCCCGGCGCGCGCGCACGCCCGCGCCCCGCCGCGCAGGATCGCCTGCAGCACCGACAGCGGCAGCTTGTCGTCGGGGAACCCGACCACGTTGAGCGCGAACAGCGGCCGCCCGCCCATCGCGTACACGTCGGACAGCGCGTTGCAGGCCGCGATCTCCCCGAACGTCTCCGGGTCGTCGACCAGCGGCGCGATCACGTCGACCGTCAGCACCAGCGCCCGCGTCGGATCGTCGCCGACGCGCACGACCGCCGCGTCGTCGGCGAACTCCGTCCCGACGATCACCCGCGCGTCGCCCCGATCTCCGGGCGGGGGCATGCCCTCCAGGACCTGAACCAGGTCGCCGAGCCGCAGCTTCGCGGCTCAACCCCCGCCGCGGGCGAACTGCGTCAGCCGGATCGGGGTCTCGTTGGGGTCGGTCGTCATCGCGCGCGAGTGTACACTCTCTGGCGATGGCGAAGCCCGCGCGCGAGCTGGTCCTCGGGACCGCCGGCCACATCGACCACGGCAAGACCTCCCTCGTCCGCGCCCTGACCGGCGTCGACACCGACCGCCTGCCCGAGGAGAAGCGCCGCGGGATCACCATCGACCTCGGCTTCGCCACCTGGCAGATCGCCCCCGGCCTCGTCGCCAGCATCGTCGACGTCCCCGGCCACGAGGCCTTCGTCCGCACCATGGTCGCCGGCGCCGGCGGCCTCGACGCGGTCGTGCTCGTCGTCTCGGCCGAGGAGGGTGTCATGCCGCAGACCCGCGAGCACCTCCACGTCTGCCGCCTGCTCGGCGTCCGCCACGGCGTCGTCGCCCTCACCAAGCTCGACCGCCTCGGCGGCGACCTCGAGGCCGCCCAGCTCGCCGAGGCCGACGTCCGCGCCGCCCTCGCCGAGCTCGCCCCCGGCCTCGCCGCCGCCCCGATCGTCGCCTGCTCCGCGCACACCGGCGCCGGCCTGCCCGAGCTGACCGCCGCGATCAAGAAGCTCGCCGCCCAGCTCCCGCCCCGCCCGCTGCGCGACCGACCGATCCTCCCGCTCGACCGCGCCTTCGTGCTCAAGGGCCACGGCACGGTCGTCACCGGCACCTTGCTCACGGGACAGCTCGAGATCTCCGCCGACCCGCACCTCACCCTCGTCCCGGCGGGCGACCGCCCGGTCCGCGTCCTGCGGGCCCGCGCGCTCCACGTCCGCGGCGCCCCGGCCGAGCGCGCCGGCGCCGGCACCCGCACCGCCGTCAACCTCGGCGGCGTCGCGGTCGATGAGCTCGCCCGCGGCGACGTCCTGACCCGCGGCCACCGCGTCGCCGCCTCGACCGCGATCCACGCCCTGCTCGAGCACCTCCCGCACGCCCCCCGCGCCTGGCGCAGCGGCACCGCCGTGCAGGTCTGCGCCGGCACGGCCCACGTCACCGGCCGCCTCGACCCGCTCGGCCCGCCCGGCTCCACCGAACCTGCCCCCAAGACCCTGTCCGTTGCGCCAGGAACTTCCGCGCTGGTCCGGCTCCGCCTCGACGCCCCGCTGCCGACCTGGCACGGCCAGCGCCTGGTCCTCCGCGGCGACGGCGGCGACCCGGCCCACGGCCACACCTTCGGCGGCGGCCTCGTCGTCGACCCCGCCCCGCGCCCCGGCCGCGGCCAGCGGACCCGCTGGCTGCAGCTCGCCCGCGCCCTCGCCGGCCCCGACCCGCGCGCCCGCCTCCTCGCCCTGCTCGCCGACGCCGGCGCCCTCGGCATCGACCGCGCCGAGCTCGAGCTGCGCGCCGGCGCGCCCGAGCTCGAACCTATCCTTTCAGACATGTGCGAACGTGCCGAGGCCGTCCGCCTCGGCGACGCCCGCCTCGTCGCCGCCGCCGTCCTCCCCGCGCTCGCCGACCTCGCCGTCGCCGCCCTCCAGCGCTTCCACGCCGACCACCCCGACAAGCCCGGCCTCTCGCGCGCCGCCCTCGTCGGCAAGCTGCCCGCGCGCACCGCCCCCGACGTCGCCGCCGCCGCGCTCGACCACGCGCTCGCGCGCGGCCTTCTGCAGGCCCGCGGCGAGCACCTCGCCCGCGGCGGCGCCGAGCCGACCCCTGGCCTCTCGCCGATCGCCCTCAAGGTCCTCGACCTCTATCTCGCCGCCGGCGTCGCCCCGCCGACCCTCAAGGAGGTCCAGGCCGCCGCGACCCTGACCGAGCGTCAGGCCCTCGACACCCTCACCCTCCTGCAGAAGTCCGGCGCCCTCGTCCGCGTCTCCCCCGACCTCTCGCTCGCCCGCGAGCACCACGCCGCCCTCGTCGACAGGGCCCGCGCCCACCTCAAGGCCCACCCTCAGCTCGACGTCCAGACCTTCAAGACTCTCACCGGCCTCTCGCGCAAATTCGTCGTTCCCTTCCTCGAGCACCTCGACCGCCTCGGCCTCACCCGCCGCCAGGGCGAGGCCCGGATCGCCGGCCCGAAGCTCTGACCACGGATCGCCCGCGCCCCGGGTCCGGGGCAGCGAGAGGGCTCAATCGGCCGTCGGCGACGAGCCCGCCCCCGCGACGCCCCGCAGCGCCGCGACCAGCGCCGTATCGTCCTCCGGCAGCACCGACCGCAGATCGATCCACAGCTCTCCCGCGTGCACGCGCCCGACCACCCCCGCGCGCCGCAGCGCCCGCGCCGTCCGCGTCACCTCCGCCGTCGGCACCGCGATCGCCACGCTCGGCAGCACATCGCCCGGCAGCGACCCCCCGCCGACCGTCGCCTCGCTCGCGCGCACGCACCCCGCGTCCCACCCGAGCGCCCGCGCGAGCGCCAGCGCCCGCTCGCGCAGCTGTCCTTCGGACCAGCCGATCATCCGCCGCAGCGGCAGCGACCCCTCCGCCCCCGTCGCGTACGCGATCGCCGTCGCGTGGATCCCCGCGACCGTCGTCTTGTCCGGCCGCAGCGCCCGCGCCATCGGGTGCCGCCGGCAGCGCTGCACCAGCGCCGCCGACCCCGCGAGCAGCCCCGCCTGCGGCCCTCCGAGCAGCTTGTCGCCGCTGAACGTCACCAGATCTGCCCCTTGAGCCAGGTACTCCTGCACCGTCGGCTCGCCGCCCGGCAGCCCGCCGAGCGACCCCGAGCCGAGGTCCGCGATCACCGGCGCTCCGCGCTCGCGCCCGACCACGGCCAGCTCCGGGAGCCCCGGCTGGTGGACGAACCCCGCCTGCTGGAAGTTGCTGAGGTGCGCCCACAGGATCGCCGACGCCGGCGCGCGCTGCCCCGCGAGCTCCCCCTTCAGCGCCGCCGCGTACTCCGCGACGTGCGTCCGGTTCGTGCTCCCGATCTCCCACAGCGGCGCCCCGCCGGCGGTCGCCATCTCGGCGACGCGGAACCCGTCCCCGATCTCGACCATCTGCCCGCGCGACAGCACCACCCCGCCCGGCAGCCCGAGCGCCGTGCACGCGAGCAGCAGCGCCGCCCCCCCGTTGTTGACCACGTGCACGTCCTCGGCCCCGAGCAGCGCCGCCAGCAGCGGCCGCAGCCACACCAGCCGCGACCCGCGGCTGCCCGACTCGACCTCGAACTCGAGCTCGCAGGCGCCCGCCGCCGCGACCATCGCCGCGGCTGTCTCTCGGGACAGCACCGCGCGCCCGAGGTTCGTGTGCAGCAGCACCCCCGTCGCGTTGATCAGCGCGCGCGGCCGCGGCACCAGCAGCCCGTCCAGCCGGCGCGCCACCTGCTCCGCCACCGCCGCGGCCGTCGGCGCCGCTGCGGCCTCGCCTTTCTGCGCCCGCCCGCGCAGCTCGGCCAGCGCCTCTTGCACGAAGCGCCGCTTGATCGCGCGCAGCGCCGGCGACCCCGCGAGCGCCGGCTCGTCGAGGATCGCATCGACCCGCGGCATCTTTAATGAAGACGAAGGCGACGACGACATCGGTCCGCCCCGATCACTGCCACACGAGCAGCCCGACGACGAGCGCCGCGAACACCACCGTGGCGATCACCGGCCCCGCCAGCGGCTCCCGCCCGCCGCGCTCCGCCGGGCGCCCCCCGCGGGTGACCGTCGCCTCCCCGCTGCGGGCGAGCGCCGCGTCGACCTGCGCGCCGGGGTGGTGAATTCGCAGGGAGATCCCGCCGACGACGATCACCGCCCCGTGCCGCAGCGGCGTCGGCCGCGTCAGCGGCTGACCCGAAGCGTCGAAGATCCCGTTCTTGCTCCCGAGGTCGGCGACGACGATCGCCTCCGGCGTCACCTCGAGGCTCGCGTGGAAGCGCGACACGTCGCCGCTCGCCAGCGACACCGCCGCCTGCGGATCGCGTCCGATCGTCTGCCGGCCGAGCCCGAGCGCGTGGACCCGCCCGCGGCCCGGCCCGCTCTCCTCGCGCAGGAAGATCTCCGGCTCGCGCGTCACCGCCGCAACATACCCGATCTCCTATCCCCCGGGACCGGTCCCGAGGGCCACGAACTGCTCCCCGTCCCAGCACTCCGGCCCGCCCGGACCGGCCCGGACCGTCACCTTCGGCGCGCCGACCTGCGCCTGGCAGCCGGCGAGCGCCCGCTTGAGCGCCTTCAGCGTCGGCGTCTCGGGACATGTCCCTTCGGCCAGCATCCCCGCGCGCCCCAGCTCCGCGCGGACCGCCGCCGCCGCCGGTGGGCTGCGCGGCGCCTCGACGGCCGCCGCCGCGCGGAACCCGAGCGCCGGCAGAAGCTCCGGCCACGCCTCGGGCGCCAGCCACGGGTCGCGCACGCACGCGAGCCGCGGGTCCGACGTCGCCGGCACGATCACCGCCGCGCTGCGCGTCCCCCCGATCGCCGCCCACGCGCGCGGCGGCTCGGCCGGCCGCGCGCGCCCGATCGTCACCGCCGCCGCCGCCAGCACCGCCGCGCACGTCAGCGTCCCCGGCACCCACCGCCCGACCCACGCCCGCCTCCCCCGGGCGCGCAGCCCGAGCCCGACCGCCGCCGCCGCCGCCAGCCCGGCGACCGGCGCCTCGGGCACCCTCGCCGCCAGCGCCGCGACGTCGACGATCACCTGCCCCCCGAGCGCCGCGGGCGACAGCGCCGCCGGCCCGCACCACGGCATCAGCAGCAGCCCGAGCACCCCGAGCGGCAGCACCCACAGCGTGAACACCGGCACCGCGATCAGGTTCGACACCACCCCGATCATCGAACCTGTCCCGAAGTGCACCAGCGCGATCGGCAATGTCCCCCAGGACACCCGCCAGCTCTGCGCGAGCAGCCCCGGCGGCGCGTCCGGGTGGACCAGCACCGCCATCGCCGCGAGCGACAGGTGCAGCCCCGGGTCGAGCGCCCACGCCGGCCGCCAGGCCAGCAGCGCCGCGGCCGACAGCGCCAGCGCCGTCATCCCGTGCGCCGGCCGCCCGACCAGCACCGCCACCTGCCCGAGCGCGAACATCACCGCCGCGCGCAGCGCGGGCGGCTCCCACCCGGCCAGCCCGAGGTACGCCAGCACCGGCAGCCACGCCAGCACCGCCGCGAACCCGGGCGACCCGCCGAGCAGCAGCCCCAGCCGCACCAGCGGCGCCCGAACCAGCGCCGCCGCGACCGCGACGTTCATCCCGCTGACCGCCACCACGTGCCCGAGCCCCGCGCGCCGCAGCTCCGACCGCCGCTCGGGGGCCAGCGCCGCCGGCTGCCCGAGCACCGACGCGACGACGAACCCGAGCGCCGCGTCGGTCCGCGCCGCCGCGACCGCCGCGTGCCGCAGCTCGGCGACCGCCCGCCAGTAGCCGCCGCGCGGGGGGCTCGCCCGCGCCGCGAACGCGACCTCGAACGCCGCGACCGCCCCGTCGCGCGCCGGCTCGCGGGCGGTCGCGCCCGGCCACGGCGCGCCGCGGCGCGGCGAGAGATCTCCCGCGCGCACCCACACCGCCTCGCCGGCCGCGAGCGGACAGATCTCCGGCGGTACGCGCAACACCCACACCGGACTCGCGCTGACTGCGCGACCGAGGACCTCGCAGCGCGCGCCGGCGGGCGCGCTCGCCCCCACGACCTCGACGCGGACCAGCCCCGGGCCCGCGATCTCGGCCGTCGCCGGCGCAGGCGCGTTCCCGCGCGCGACGCCCGCGAGCGCCGCCGCGACCACCACCAGGACCGTTCCACCGCCCCTCCGCCGCCATTGCACCAGCGCGAGCGCGGCGATGAGCGCCGCGAGGATGGAATAAAGGATCGGGGACGTCTCCCCGGGGCGCGCGATTGCGAGCGCGATCCCGGCCGACCAGGCGAGGCACCAGAGGAGGGGCAGCACATCCCGAGGTCGCTCCGGGGCGGCGGTTTTTTGCAGCGTCGACGGCGCGGACTCGACCGGCGGCGGGGCGGCGGACGCACTGCGAAATTGCCAGCGCCGGCCGCGTGGCCCTACACTAGGCCCAATCGTGCTGCTGACGAAGATCTGGGCTGCAATCCTCGCATGCCTCGCGACGGCCTTCCTCGCGGGGATGTTCCTGCTGTCTTTTGGTACCGCTGGTGGCTTCACGGACGCAGACCGTGCGGCGCTCAAGGCGAAGACCGAGGCCGGGGTCGTCGCGCTCGAGGCCGCGATCCAGGCCTCGCCTGTGTCGCGTGCGCCGGCGATCCTGGCGGACCCTTACCTCAAGCTCGCGCTCAACCCGACCCCGCCTGCGCCGGGCAAGCCGTCCGCGCCGTCGCTGGCCGACGCGTTCGCGACCGCGGCCAACGTCGCCGTGCTGTCCGACCACACGCAGATGACGGTCGGCCTGTTCGACAAGTCGGGCGCGCTGCTGGTCTCGGCCGGCGGTAGCACCGAGGAGCTCAAGGAGGCCGCGACGCTGCCGGCCTTCATCGGCACCCCGGCCGGCGAGGAGGCGCAGTTCTCGGCGACGCTGCGCGGCACGCTGCAGGTGCTGCGGATCTCCAAGGCCGACGAGGCCGGCCGCCGCCTGGTCGCGGTCCACCCGCTCGACCTCGGCGCCAACTCGATCTTCCGCCGGATCCTCGGCACCCAGAACCCGGCCGCGCTGGTCCGCAACGGCCAGCCGCTCGAGAACGCCTTGATCAACCCGGGCAACAGCGGCGACGCGCTCCAGAAGTTCGCCGGAGAGCACGGCAAGGACGCCCCGGGCGTCGGCGCCAGCGAGGCCTTCAAGGTCGGCGACGGCAGCAACTCCCGGATCGGCGCGATCGGCCGCGTGCCCGGCCCCGCCGGCACCGGCGACGACGGCGCGATGCTCGTCGTGCTGTCGGCCAACACCGCCGCGGCCGGCCAGAAGGACCTGTTTACCGCGCTCGGCGAGGCCAAGGCCGGCGGCATGAGCGGCGAGCACTGGGCGATCCTGATCTTCGTCCTCGCCCTCAGCCTCGCGCTCGCGTTCTACCTGCCCAACCTCGAGGCCGTCGTGCCGGTCCGCCGGCTGACCAACGAGTTCAACGCGATGCGCGTCGGTCAGCAGCAGCAGCTGTTCTTCGACACCTACGGCACCGGCCCGATCGCCGACCTCGCCAAGTCCGCCCACGCCTACCACGAGGCGCTGCGCGCCAGCCTGGCCAGCGGCGTCGGCGAGGAGACCGACGAGGCCGGCAACCGCGCGTCGCGCCGCCTGCCCGCCGTCAGCTCGACCCGCTCGCACCGCAAGGTCCCCGCCCCCGGCCGCACCGGCGTCGCCGAGCAGGTCACCGCCAACCCGGCCCCCGCCGAGGACGAGGCGCCGACGATGGCCCACCCGTCCGTCGCCCAGCCCCCGGCCGCGCCCGCCCAGGCCGGCCAGCAGGGCGGCCGCGGCGCCGGCTTCTTCACGATGCCCGCGACCAAGCCGCTGCGCTCGCGCGAGACCGTCATCGGCAACCTGATGACGATGGACAACGACCCGAACGCCCCCGAGCCGGCCAAGGACGACGCCGTCCGCGAGGCCTACTACCAGGAGGTCTTCGAGGAGTTCGTCAAGTTCAAGCTCGAGAACAACGAGCCGATCGACAACTTCACCTACGAGAAGTTCGCGACCAAGCTGCGGGCCAACACCGCCGAGCTGATGAAGCGCCCGGACGTCAAGGACGTGCAGTTCTCGGTCTACATCAAGGACGGCAAGGTCGCGCTCAAGGCGCGCGTTGTCCGCGGCTAGCGAATCACTAGACTGATGGCCGCGATGGCCATCCTCAAAGTCGCCCAGATCGGGCACCCCGTCCTCCGCCAGAAAGCCCGGGACGTCAGCCGCGAGGAGCTGCTGACCCCGGGCTTTCAAGCGTTCATCGACTCGATGCTCGAGACGATGCGCGACGCCCAGGGCGCCGGGCTCGCGGCCAACCAGGTCCACAACCCGGTCCGCGTGTGCGTGATCGAGGTCAAGGACAACCCGCGCTACCCGTACAAGCCCAACATCCCGCTGACGATCCTCGTCAACCCGGTGCTGACCCCGCTCGGCTCGACCCGCTTCGAGAACTACGAGGGCTGCCTGTCGGTGCCCGACCTGCGCGGGATCGTGTACCGCTACGTCGAGCTCCGCGTACAGGCGTGGGACCGCTTCGGCGAGCCGATCGACAAGGTGGTCCGCGGGCTGACGGCCGGGACGTTCCAGCACGAGTGCGATCACCTCGACGGGACGCTGTTCGTCGACCGCGTCGAGGATCCGCGGACGCTGTGCACGTGGAAGGAGTTCGCCCGCCAGCACGAGGCGCGCTTCCGCGAGCACGTCCGCGAGCTGGTCGAGCACTACGGGTCCTGAGCATCTGGCCTCGCGGGCATGTCGGACAGGACATGCCCGCAGGGCAACGTGCCGAGGCCAGCGCGCAGCGGGTCGGGCATGCGGGCCCTCGCGCGTCGTCGGCCCGCTGAAGTCGACTTCGTCGCCCCGACCGGACCCTGGGCCAACGACGCGCACGCACCCGCATGCCCGGCCCGCTGCGCGCTGGCTTCGGCAAGCTGCCGGCCGCGCCCCCACGGCCGCCCGAGCCGCCGCCATCACCCGACCGGCGCGAGCGCGGGCGGCCCGCGCGGGCTCGCACGCGCACGCGCGGGCGCGCGCGGGCCCGTGATGTTACACTGGCGCCGCCCGTGACGCCCCGGAGCAGAAAACTCGTCGCCGTCCTCGGCTCGCTGGCCCTGCACGCCTCGCCGCTGGTGCGCGGCGGCTGCGGGCTCGACGTCAAGCTCGAGATGCCGGAGATCGAGTTCGAGGTCACGGAGCTCGAGCCGGTCGTGATCGACCAGCAGCTCGAGGGCGAGATCAAGCCGCCCGAGCCGCCGCCCGCCGAGCCCGAGGTCGTCCCCCCGCCGATGGGCCCCGACAAGCCGCCCGAGGGCGAGGGCCCCAAGCCCGGCGAGGAGGAGAAGCCCCCGCCGCCCAAGCCCAAGTTCGGCGAGAAGACCTCCAAGGTCGCCGACCTCGGCCCCGCCAGCAGCAACTTCTTCATGCTGCTCGCCGCCAAGAAAGTCTCCGGCTTGCCGTTCGCCGAGGCGATCGTCGAGGTCATGTCGCCGCTGCCCGACTTCGACTTCATCGTCACCGGCGGCGGCTTCCACGCCCTCAAGGACTTCAACTACGTCGTGATCGCCAGCCCCAACCTGCGCGACCTGACCCAGACCTTCCTCGCCGTCGAGTACCGCCTGCCGCAGACCGAGATGGTCGCCGGGCTCAACCGCGCCGCCGAGGCCGAGGGCCAGCGGATCACCTGGGAGACCCGCGACGGCCGCCTGATGGGCAACCCGAAGCCCGTCGCCGACCCCGAGAAGGACTGGGACCCGCGCTGGTTCGTCTTCCTCGACGACGACGTCGCCGTCTACGTCCGCGAGGAGTTCCTGCCCGCGATCCTCGAGGGCCCCGACGACAAGAAGGGCAACACCGCCGGCAACTTCGTCGCCAACCTGACCAAGCTCAAGAGCTTCGCCGCCCGCGAGCCGCGCGCCGGCCTGCAGCTCGTCCTCAAGGACATCCGCGCCAGCATCAAGCTCAAGAAGGAGCCCCCGTTCCCGATCCCCAACAACCTCGAGCTGATGGCCGAGGCCTCGCAGTCGCCCGAGCTGGTGATCAAGAGCGAGTACCTCGACGCCGTCGAGGCGACGCAGATGGAGCGCCAGTGGACCGAGGACCTGCCGAAGTTCATCGACGACAGGGTCCCCTTCTACGCCCGCTTCATGGTCCGCAGCTTCTACGACCAGACCAGCGTCACCCGCGACGACAAGGCCCTCCAGCTGCGCGCCGACTTCACCAAGGACCAGGCGAAGTTCATCCTCGAGCAGATCGCCGAGGGCTCCCGCCGCATGCTCCGCAAGACCCCCGAGGAGATCGAGGCCGACCGCAAGCGCCGCGAGGAGATGTGGGCCGCCCGCAAGAACGGCAAGCTGACCCCGAGCGAGGCCCTGCAACAGCAGCAGGGCGCCCCGCCGCCGGGCGGCGCCAAGGCCGAGGCCAAGGCCAGCGACGGCGGCCCCGCCCCGACCCCGCCGGCCGACCCCGCGCCCCCGTCGCCCGCGCCCCCGTCGCCC
>ERZ1066136.251-NODE-251-length-51092-cov-13.360660_pt1 | contig 51092 bp, 46 predicted proteins | sample MGYA00382783_ERZ1066136 | MGnify/ENA primary metagenome ERZ1066136 (study PRJEB33369, sample SAMEA5778366) | biofilm metagenome | biome: Industrial cooling water; feature: Water cooling tower basin; material: Biofilm | place: United Arab Emirates | collected... | reverse complement strand
GTCGCCGGCATCACGGGCATCGGGTGGGACCACACCGAGTTCCTCGGGACCTCGCTCGCGCAGATCGCGGGCGAGAAGGCGGGGATCTGCAAGGCGGAACGGCCGGTGGTGATCGGCGAACCGGATCCGGCGATCGCGGCGGTGCTGCGCGCGCACGCGGTCGCGCGTGGCGCCGCGCCGGTGACGCTCGTGCGCGAAGTGTGGCGACTGCACGACGTGTCCACCGACCTCGATGGCACACGCTTCACCGCTGCGCCGCGCGACGGCGAGCCGCGCCGCTGGCACACGCCGCTCGTGGGCGTGCATCAGGCCCGCAACGCCGTGACCGCGCTCGCGATGCTCGATGCGGCCGGCGACCCGTGGCGGCTCGCGCCCGACCGGGCTTCCGAGGCGTTGGCGAGGGTGCATCTGGCGGGGCGCTTCCATCGCACGGGGCCGTGGCTCTTCGACGTGGCGCACAACGCCGACGGCATGGCGACGGTCGTCGCGACCCTGCGCGGTGGCGACGTGCCGGCGCCACTCGGCGCGGTGGTCTGCGTCCTCCGCGACAAGGACTGGCGAAGGATGCTGGCGACGCTCCTGCCACACCTGTCGGCCTGCTGGCTCACCGAAGCACCGACCGCCCCGCCGGGACGCCGATGGGCGCTGGAGGACGCGGCGGCATATGCGCACGCGATCGCGCCGGGGATGACGGTGCATGCGGAGCCGTCGCTCGATGCGGCGCTCGTCGCGTCACGTGCGGCGTGCGCGACGGTGCTCGTCACCGGCTCGTTCCACACGGTCGGCGACGCGATGGCCACGCTTGGGATCGACCCGCTGTCGGCGTAGCTTTGCGGGATGGCACAGATCCGTCCGCTGAACGGTTTTCGCGACTTTCCTCCTGAGCAGTTCGCCGAGCGGGCGCACATCTTCGGCACCTGGCGTCGCGTGGCGGCGCGGTACGGTTTCGTCGAATACGACGGGCCGCCCCTCGAGCCGCTCGAGCTCTACACGCGCAAGAGCGGTGAGGAAATCGTCGGGCAGCTGTACAACTTCGTGGACAAGGGTGGGCGCGACGTCGCCCTGCGGCCGGAGATGACGCCGACCGTGGCGCGCATGGTGGCCGAGAAGGCGCGCACGCTGCGCATTCCGGTTCGCTGGTTCAGCATTCCGCAGCTCTTCCGCTACGAGCGGGCGCAGCGTGGCCGGCTGCGCGAGCACTTCCAGTTGAACGCCGATCTCTTCGGCGAAGCGGGTACGGCGGCCGACGCCGAGATCGTGGCGCTGGTGATCGACATCCTGCGCGAGTTCGGGCTCACGAGCGACGACGTGCGCGTGCGGCTCTCGGATCGGCGGTTGCTGAACGCGATCCTCGCGGCGCTCGGTCATCCGGCAGCGCGCGTGCCGGCGATCTACGCGGTGCTCGACAAGCTGGAACGCACGCCGGCCGAGGCGACGCGCGAGAAGCTGGGCGAGGCGGGGTGCACGCCGGCGCAGACCGACGCGTTGCTCGCACTCGTCGCCGACACCGCCGCGCGTGGTGCCGACGCGTTGCGGCCGCTGCTCGCCGATGGCGAGGGGGCGGAGCGGCTGGCCGCGCTCGAGGAGACGCTCGCGCAGGTGCAGGCGCTGATCGGCACGGACGTGTCGCCGTGGGTCCGCGTCGACCTGACGATCGTGCGTGGCCTCGCCTACTACACGGGGCTCGTCTTCGAGGTCTTCGACACGAAGGGCGAGCTGCGCGCAGTGGCCGGCGGGGGGCGCTACGACGATCTGCTGCGCGCGCTCGGCGGCGTGGAGATGCCCGCCATCGGCTTCGGGTGGGGCGACGTGGTGCTCGGCGAACTGCTGCGTGATCGCGGGTTGCTGCCGCGCGACGTCGCGCAGCTCGACTGGTGGGTGATCGCCGAGGGCGACGTGTCGCCGACGACGCTGCGCGAGGTCGTCGGCGTGCTGCGACGACAGGGCGATCGGGTCGAGTACGCGCTCCGGACACAGAAGCCCCAGAAGCAGTTCGAGGCGGCGCGCAAGGCGAACGCACGGCTGGTGCTGACGCTCCGCCCCGACGGCAGCGCGCACTGGTCGCAGCTCATCGGTGGCGCGCAGACCGGCACCATCGACGGTGCGGCGCTGCACGACGAACTCACCGGTCGCGGCCCGCTCGACAGCGCGCTCCGGACGCTGCTCTCCGACTTCCGACTCCCGACGACCGCATGAGCGACGAGAAGAAGCTGACCACCCGCGCCGATGACTTCAGTGCGTGGTACACCGACGTCGTGCTGCGCGCCGAACTGGCGGACTACTCGCCGGTACGCGGCTGCATGGTCATCCGCCCCGACGGCTACGGGATCTGGGAGCGGATGCAGCGGGCGCTCGACGGCATGTTCAAGGCGACGGGCGTGCGCAACGCGTACTTCCCGCTCTTCATCCCCGAGAGCTTCCTGCGCAAGGAGGCACAGCACGTCGAGGGCTTCGCACCCGAGACGGCGGTGGTGACGCACGGGGGCGGCGAGAAGCTCGAGGAGCCGCTGGTGGTCCGGCCGACGAGCGAGACGATCATCTACCACATGTTCGCGAAGTGGCTGCAGAGCTATCGCGACCTGCCGTTCCTCTACAACCAGTGGGCGAACGTCGTCCGCTGGGAGATGCGCACGCGTCTCTTCCTGCGCACCACGGAATTCCTCTGGCAGGAGGGGCACACCGCACATGCCACGCACGACGAGGCGGAGGAGGAGACGCGGCAGATGCTGGGTGTCTACCGCCGCTTCATGGAAGAGTGGATGGCGATGCCGGTGGTGACGGGGCAGAAGTCCGAGAGCGAGAAGTTCGCGGGAGCGCTCCGCACCTATTCGTGCGAAGCGATGATGCAGGACAACCGTGCGCTGCAGGCGGGGACGTCGCACAACCTCGGCCAGAACTTCGCCAAGGCCTTCGACCTGACGTTCCAGAGCGAAGCCGGCACGATCGAGCACGCGTGGAACACGAGCTGGGGCGTCTCGACGCGCATGATCGGCGGGCTGATCATGACGCACGGCGACGACAATGGCCTGGTATGCCCACCCAGGCTGGCGCCGATCGAGGTGGTGATCGTCCCGATCTACCGCAAGGACGAAGAGCGCGCGCAAGTGCTCGAGGTGGCCGATCGCATCCGCACGAACATCGGCGGTCGCGAGCGCGGCCTGGACGACCGGGTGTCGGTGCACATCGATGCGCGTGACGGCGTGAAGCCGGGGGCGAAGTACTACCACTGGGAGCTCAAGGGCGTCCCGCTCCGGCTCGAGATCGGGCCGCGCGACATCGCCAACAACCAGTGCGTCCTCGTGCGACGCGACACGCGCGAGAAGGCGATCGTGTCGCTCGACGGGTTGCTCGACACGGTGCACGCGCTGCTCGACCGGATGCAGGGCGACCTGCTCGCGGCGGCGCGCGCACGACGCGAGGCGAACAGTCACCGCGGCGTGACGAGCTACGACCGGCTCAAGGAGATCATGGACGGGCCGGGCGGCTTCGTGTACGCGGGATGGAACGGCGATCCGGCGGTCGAGGCGCGCGTCAAGGAAGAGACCAAGGCGACGATCCGCTGCATCCCCGACGCCGAGTTCCGATCGGCCGACGCACCGACCCGATGCATCGTGACCGGCGAGCCGGCGAAGCACGAGGTGATATGGGCGAAGGCGTACTGACCGCCGGCTTCCGCCGCCGCGACGGCGCGCTCCACTGCGACGACGTCCCGCTGACGGCCATCGCCGAGGCGGTGGGCACGCCGACGTTCGTGTATTCCGCGAGCGCGATCCGCGAGGCGCACGACCGCCTGGCGACGGCGCTCGCCGGGTTGCCGGTGCGCATCCACTACGCCGTGAAGGCGAACTCGAACCTCGCGGTCCTGCGCGTGCTCCAGGAAGCCGGTGCGGGAGCGGACATCGTCTCCGCGGGCGAGTTGCACCGCGCGCGGCTCGCGGGCTTCCGCGGCGAGGACATCGTCTTCGCCGGTGTCGGCAAGACGCGCTGGGAGATGGAGCACGCGCTCGACGCGGGCGTCCTGTTCTTCAACGTCGAGAGCGAAGCCGAACTCGAATTGCTCGCACAGGTCGCGGCCGAGCGTGGTGAGGTGGCACGCGTCTCGTTGCGCATCAATCCGGGCGTGGACGATGCCGCGGCCGGGCACGCGTACATCACCACTGGCGAGGCCGGCAGCAAGTTCGGCATCGACGTCCATCGCGCGCTCGACGCGGCCCGGGTCGCGATGTCGCACGCGTCGCTGGTACTCGTCGGGCTCGACATGCACATCGGGTCGCAGATCGGTGAGCTGGCGGCGTTCGCCGCGGCGCAGCGCCGCCTCCGGCAACTGCTGGACGACGTGCGCACGGCCGGGTGCCGGACGATCCGCTGGATCGACGTGGGTGGCGGCTTTCCCGTGGCGTACACGGCCGACGAACCGCGTGCGGATCTGCAAGGGTTCGCCGGCCTGCTGCACAAGTGCTTCGGCGACGCGGGCGTGCAGCTCATCGTCGAACCAGGGCGCTACCTGGTGGCCGAGGCGGGCGTGCTGCTGTCCACGGTGCTCTATCGCAAGGCGAGCGGACGCAAGGCGTTCGTCGTCACCGACGCCGCGATGAACGACCTGCTGCGCCCGTCGCTCTACGAGGCGCACCACGCGATCGAACCGGTCGTGGACACGGACGTGCCGCTGGTGACGGCGGACATCGTCGGCCCGGTGTGCGAGACGGGCGACTTCCTCGCGACGGATCGTGAAGTCGCCGACGTGCCGCCGGGCACGCTGCTCGCGATCCGCGACGCCGGGGCCTACGGGGCGGTGATGAGCTCGAACTACAACACGCGTCCGCGCGCCGCCGAGGTGCTGGTGCAGGGGAGCCAGTGGGGCGTCGTGGCCGCGCGCGAGTCGTTCGACGACATCGTGCGGCGCGAGCGCGTCGCGCCCGAATGGAGGGAGGGCTGATGCGCATCGGGCTGCTGTCCGATTCCCATGATCGTGTGGATGCGATCGCCCAGTTCGCAGCGCGATTCGCCGATGCCGGCGTCGGGATGGTACTGCACTGCGGCGACTACTGCGCGCCGTTCTCGCTCGCGCCGATCCAGGCGCACCACCTCGCGCTGGTCGGTGTCTTCGGGCGCAACGACGGGGATCCCGAGGCGCTGCGTGCGGTGGCGATGAGCGGGATGGGTTCGGAGCTCTTCGAGGCGCCGCACAGCTTCGAGCTGCTCGGACGCCGGATCCTGCTGGTGCACGACCTGAGCGACGCCCTCGAGCGGTCGATCGAGGCGCACGACATCGTGGTGCACGGCTGCACACATCGCGAGGAGATGAAGACGCGCGGTGCGACGCTGCTCGTCAACCCGGGCGAGGCGTGCGGTTGGCTGCACGGCGCGCCGAGCGCCGCGATCCTCGACCTCGACTCGCGCCGCGTCGAGATCCTCAAGCTTGCCGGGCCCGAATGGAGCCGCCGATGACGAGCCGCATCCTCATCCTCGACTGCGGATCGCAGTTCACGCAGCTCATCGCGCGACGCGTGCGCGAAGCGCGCGTCTACTCGGAGATCCACCCGTACACGGTCTCGCTGGACTGGATCCGGGCCTTCGCCCCGACGGGCATCGTGCTCTCCGGCGGTCCGAGCTCGGTGCGCGACGCGGGCGCACCGACCTTCGACCGCGCGATCCTCGATATCGCGCCGGTGCTCGGCGTCTGCTACGGGATGCAGTGGATCGCGCTCGCCGAAGGCGGCGAGCTGTCGCGCGGTGGCCGGCGTGAGTACGGTCGCGCCGAGGTGAGGGTGACCGAACCGACGGGGCTCTTCGCGGGCTTCGAGACGGGCGAGAGCACGGTCGTCTGGATGTCGCACGGCGATCACGTGGAGACGGTGCCGCCCGGCTACGTGCTGACGGCGTCGAGCGATTCGAACCCGGTCGCCGCGTTCCGGCATGCGTCCAGGCCGATCCACGCCGTGCAGTTCCACGCCGAAGTCGCGCACACGGTGCAGGGGCGCGCGATCATCGAGAACTTCCTCTTCGGCATCTGCCGCTGCACGCCCGACTGGACGCCCGGTCACTTCATCGGGCAGGAGGTCGAGAGGATCCGGGCACTCGTCGGTGATGCGCAGGTGATCTGCGGACTGTCGGGTGGGGTGGACAGCTCGGTGGCGGCGGCGCTCGTGCACCGGGCGATCGGCGACCAGCTCACGTGCATCTTCGTCGACACCGGGCTGCTGCGGCTGCACGAACGCGACCAGGTCGAGCGCACCTTCCGCCAGCACCTGGGCATCAGGCTCGTGACGGTGCGTGCGGAGGACCGGTTCCTCGGTGTGCTCGCCGGTGTGGACGACCCGGAGAAGAAGCGCAAGGCGATCGGTCACACCTTCATCGACGTGTTCGAGGATGCGAGCGCCGAGGCCGGGCAGGACGCGCAGTTCCTCGTGCAGGGGACGCTCTATCCCGACGTGATCGAGAGCGTGAGCGCGACCGGCGGCCCGAGTGCGACGATCAAGACGCACCACAACGTGGGCGGGCTCAAGCCGGACATGACGTTCAGGCTCATCGAGCCGCTGCGCGAGCTGTTCAAGGACGAAGTGCGCAACGTCGGGCGCGAGCTCGGGCTGCCGGAGGAGATGGTCGGCCGGCATCCGTTCCCCGGGCCGGGACTCGCGATCCGCGTGCTCGGCGAGGTCACACCCGAGCGCGTCGAGATCCTGCGCAGGGCCGATGCGATCTACCTCGAGGAGATCCGCGCGGCGGGGCTCTACGACCAGATCTGGCAGGCCTTCGCGGTCTTCCTGCCGATCCGCAGCGTGGGCGTGATGGGCGACGGCCGCACGTACGAGCACGTGATCGCCCTGCGTGCCGTCACCAGCACCGACGGCATGACGGCCGACTGGTTCGCGTTCCCGCCGGCGGTGCTGGCGCGGATCAGCAACCGGATCATCAACGAGGTGGACGGCGTGAATCGCGTCGTGTACGACGTGAGCTCGAAGCCGCCGGCGACGATCGAGTGGGAGTGAGCCGGTGCGCGACCTGTCCGCCTGTCGCGCGGATTCGTAACCTTCCCTGACGCCGCGGGACGGGCGTGCGGGTCGCGCCATCGTGCCGCTCCACGCCCTCGCCGCCGCCCGTGCCGCCCGCTCGTCCGTGGCAGTTTCCGCGCTGGTTCCGGCGCTACTCGGATCCGATCGTCCGCGAGCTGCGCGTCCCCATCCTGAGCGGCCCCAATCGCGGCCGCTGGTGGAGTCTCGCGAGTGCAGGTGGCGGCCACGCCTCGGGGCGTCGAGCGCGCGCGCAGCTTCAGATGCTCGCGCGGCTCATCCGGCCGGGCGACGTGGTCTGGGATGTCGGCGCGCATCATGGCTTCGTGTCCATCCTCGCGGCGGCGTGCGTCGGCCGTGCGGGGTCGGTGCACGCCTTCGAGCCGTCGGCACGCAATCGGGCGATGCTCGAGCGGCACGTGCGATGGAACGCGCGGTCGTCGGTGACGGTGCACCCGTACGCGCTGTCGGACTACGACGGCGAGGCGTCGTTCGGCGGGCGCGGGACGTCGCGCATGTTCGCGCTCGGGGGCGGCGACGAGCACGTCGCGGTCCGTCGCGCCACGACGTTGGTGACGGAAGGACGATGCCCGCCCCCGTCATTCGTGAAGGTGGACGTGGAAGGGGCGGAGGCGTCGCTGCTCGCGGGGCTCCTGCCGGTCCTGCCTGCGTCCGCACGGCTCGTCATCGCGATGCACGGGGCCGAGCAGGATGCACGCTGCGTCGCGCTGCTTCTCGACGCCGGTCATCGGCTCGAGGCGACGGCGGACCTCCGGCGGAGCCGCGCCGGCACGTGGAACTCGGACCCCGACCTCGTGTCGGTCGGGCCGGAGGGGGGCGACGCCGCGACGATCGCGTCGCTGGTGCACGACGGCGAACGCTGAACGGTCGCCGCCGGCGGTCAGACCTTCTTCTCGGCGAGGAGCGCCATGAACTCGTCCGCGGTCTGCACCGCGAGGAGCCGCTCCGGGACGTCCGGTTCCTTGCCGAACTGCGCGATCTTGCCGAGGACCGGGAGGTACTGGTTCGAGACCTCGAGCGGCGGCGCGACGATCAGGAAGAAGAAGTGCACTGGCTTCTCGTCCATCGCCTTGAAATCGATGCCAGTGGCCTTCCGGCCGAACGCGACGCGCAGGCGGCTGACGACGAGCGAGCGGCAGTGCGGGATCGCGATGCCGCGCCCGATGCCCGTCGAGCCGAGGTTCTCGCGGCGCTTGAGCATCTTGAAGAGCATCCCCTCCGACTTCTCGTCGAGTCCGAGGAGCCCGATCAGCTCCTTGAGCACCTCGTCCTTGGTCGAGCCTTGCAGCTCGAGCGACACGGCGTCGGGGGAGAAGAACTCGCGCAGTTCCATCGCATTCCTCGGTGACGGTCGTTCCCCGGGGCGGCCGGGGGCGAACCGCGGAACGTAGGTCGCCGGTCGGAGAGTGGCAAGCCGAACCGTTGCATGCACTTCCGGGCTCGGGGTAGCTTGCGGGATGCCCGTCTTCCCGTACCCCACCGGACACGCCGTCCCGCTCTTCCTCGCACCGATGGCGGGCGTCTCGGAGTCGCCGTTCCGGCGCCTCTGCCGCGCGCACGGGGCGGACGTGGTGGTGACGGAGTTCCTGAGCGCCGAGGGGATCCGGCGGGAGAACGAGGCGACGATCGCGAAGCTGCGGTTCACGCCCGAGGAGCACCCGATCGGCGTGCAGATCTTCGGTGCCGACCCGGTCGCGATGGGCGAGGCGGCGGCGCTCGTCACCGATGTCTTCCAGCCGGATTACGTCGACATCAACTTCGGCTGCCCCGTCAAGAAGGTCGTCAAGCGGAACGGCGGCTCCGGCTGCCTGCGCGACCTCGATCTCGTGCAGCAGGTGATCCGCGCCGTCCAGGCGAGTACGCACCTGCCGGTGACGGTGAAGATCCGCAGCGGCTGGAGCGATGAGATGCGCGACCCGGTGACGATCGCGCTGCGCTGCCAGGACGCGGGGGCGAAGGCGCTCGCGCTCCATCCGCGCACGCGCACGCAGATGTACACGGGTCACGCCCGCTGGGAGGAGATCGCACGCGTCAAGGCGGCGCTCGACATCCCGGTGATCGGCAACGGTGACATCAAGACGCCGCACGACGTGATCCGCATGCACCGCGAGACCGGATGCGACGCGATGATGATCGCGCGCGGCTCGTTCGGGCAGCCGTGGATCTTCGACCAGGCGCGCGACCTGCTCGACGGACGCCCGATGCGCGCCGTCCCCGAGGTCGGCGAACGCTTCGCGATCGCACTGACGCACGCGCGCATGGCCGACGCCTACGAGCCCGACCGGCGCGGCGCGGCCATCGAGTTCCGCAAGCATCTGGGGTGGTACTGCAAGGGTCTTCCGGGCTCCGCGAAGCTGCGTGAGCGGCTGCATCAGGTGACGGCGCTGTCGGAAGTCGAGGACATCTTCGCCGACTACCTGCACGACTCGGCACGCTACGTCGCTGCCGGCGGCGTGCGCCCGGCGAGTGCCGACACGGACGCGGGCGAGGTGGCCGCGGCCTGACGTGCGCAGGGGGCGCGCTCGTGCCCCGCCGTGCCGCTCGATCGTCCGTACGGCACCGGCGACGTCGCCGGGAGGACGCACCCGTGCGTCCATGCGTCTCTCCGTCAGCCAGACCGGCCCGGCCCCTGCTCGTGCGCGACCGTCCGATCACTCGTTCCCGACTGCACGCCGCCCTCGCCGGCTGGTGGACACTCGCGTTGCTGGCTGCGTCGCTTCGGCCCGACGCGCTGCTGCGCGCGATGCCCGACTCCCTGCGGCTCGGCATCGAGAGCGTCGTCGGACTGGGGCTCGCCTGCGGCCTCGCGATCGTGCTGCGCCCCGGCATCGCGGATCCGATGCGGCGCGCGGTGGGCTACGCAGCGGCCGTCGTCGCGCCGCTCGTCGCGCTCTGGGCCTGCCACGTGAGCGGCGTGCGTTCGGTCGCGTTCGTGACGGCCGCGCTGTGCGTGCTCGGGACGATCGTCGCACTGGGTGTGCGTGCGACGTGGATCGGTGCGGCGGGGCTGATCGTCGTCGCCACCACGGGACTCGCCCTTCGCGGCGACGGTCCGGCACTCGGCGACATCACCTACGCCGTGGCACTGGTCACCGCGGTCACTGTACTCCCCTCGCTCTACATCCAGCGCTCCACCGAACGGCAGGCGGAGCGCATGCTGGCGGAGCTCCCGAGCTTCGGCGTGCCGCTCGCGCCGGTCACGGGTGAGCGCACGACACCGGTCGCGTTCGCGCGCGACCCGGAGACGCACGATGCGCGCGTGCAGGCCGAAGCGCTCGCGCAGTACCTGCGACAGGTGCGCGACACGCTCGGGGCGGCGGACGCGGTGTTCTGGCGTGCACCCATTCCCGGCGGCACGCTCGCGCCGTATGCGTGGGCGGCGGCCGAGTCACGGCGGTTGCGCGAGGATCTGCAGCTCGGTCGACACCTGGTGGACGTGCTCCGCGCCGAGCAGGTCGCACTCTTCGATCGCGACAGCGACGGCGTGGTGGCCGCGGTCGCGGTGCCCGGGGGCGCCGGTCCACTCGGCGTGCTGACGGTGCTCGAACCGCGTGCGGCGATGCGCAGCACGGTGCTCTCGAGTTGGTTGCCGCGCTTCTCCGAGAACCTCGGCATGCTCGCGCAGCTCCTCGAGACGCAGGCCGAGTATTCGCGACAGACGCGGCAATCCTCGGCGGTGCTGGATGCGTCGCAGACCTTCCAGAAGCATCGTGACGAGGCGTCGCTCGGGCAGGTGATCGCCGATGCGGCGCTGCGCGTGACCGGCGGCACGCGCGCGGCGCTCGTGCGGTGGCAGGAAGAGCAGGGGACGGGCATGGTGGTGAACGTGACGGCCGATCACTACCTGGCGCGCGGCACCACCATCGCGCCCGATTCGCTCGTCGCACAGCTCTGCCGGTCGGGGCATCCGCAGGTGTGGGAGGACGCGCGACGAGTCGAGGACACCGCGCCGGTCTACGGTGCGTCGCGTCCCGTGATGCGCGTCGAGAGCCTCGCGGTGATTCCGTTGCGTCAGGGAAGTCGCACGACGGGGGCGCTCGTCGTCGAGGGGGATCGCGTCGCGGGAGTGGTGGTGCGCGAGGTACGCAACCTGCGGCTGCTCGCGAGCATCGCGGGTGAAAGTCTGGAGACGGTGCGCCTGATCGAACAGACCAAGCGGCAGGCCGACACCGACGCGCTCACGGGGCTGATGAATCGTGGTGCCTTCGACGCGGCACTGCGGCGCGAGATCGCCGAAGCGGATCGCTACGGACGGACGGTCGGACTGATCGTGTGCGACGTGGACCACTTCAAGCGCGTCAACGACCTGTTCGGACACGACGCGGGCGACGAGGTGCTGCGGGCCGTCGCGACGTCGCTGGTCGCCGGCGTCCGCGACGTGGACCTGGTCGCGCGCTACGGCGGCGAGGAACTCGTGGTGCTGCTCGTACAGTCGGACCTCGCGCATACGTGGGAGGTCGCGGACCGGCTGCGCGCGGCGGTCGAGGCGCGCACCATCTCGGTCGGTGCGCGCGAACTGCGGGTGACGGCGTCGTTCGGCGTGGCCGCCTATCCCGAGACGGTGCACCTGGGCGAGCAGCTCTTCCCCGCGGCCGACCGGGCGCTGTACGAGGCCAAGCGCGAGGGGCGCAACTGCGTGCGGTTCGCGAGCCCGCTCCAGCCGCCTGTCGCGGAGGGCGACGAGCCCGAGGGGTGGGGCGACGGCTATGGCTTCCTGCAGGAGCCGGAGGGTGGCCCGCCGGCGTGACGCCGCGCGGGTTCGTGGGATGACGAACCGGCGCGGCGGATCGGGGTACGAGACGGCGGGCGACCGTCGGCAGTTGGTGCCCGGTCGGTCGGTCCGTATGTTCGTGTCGTTGGTACGTGCAGGGCTCCCGGGGGCGACATGGTTTCGACGGGAGTGAGGAAGTCGTGGTAGCGTGCCCAGGATCTCAGGCCCCTGGCTAATCCGCTTGGGAAAATCCAACTGCCAACACCAACTTGGCCCTCGCCGCGTAAGGCTTAAGCCTTACGCCGCAGGTGCTCACGGAGGAGCCCGCCCGGGGCGCTTCCGAGAGTATCGCAAATCCGGGATAGGGTGACGTCGCGCCGACCGGCGGCATCCGAAATCAAGATCGGCTCGTTCCGGAGTGGGCCGCCCGCTGGCCAGCGACGGAAGACCTCAATCGGCGGGATACGCACGTAGAAGCCGTGATGGACGCATTTTCGGACCCGGGTTCGATTCCCGGCGCCTCCACTCCCGACGGCCCGGGCCAGCATGCCCGGGCCGTCGTGCGTTCGGCATCGAGTCTCGCGTCCCTTCCGCATCCCATCGTCCACATGTCGCGCATGATCGTCCGACGCCTGGTCGCCGCCATCACGATCGTCGCGTCGGCGACAGTACCGGTCCACGCGCAGTCGCCCGACGTGGTGCGCACGAAGGCGCGGGCGTGGCGCGAGGCGAACGAGTGGGCGCTCGTGCGCGAACTCGCCGACTTCGCGGCGCTTCCCAACCTCGCACGTGACAGCGTCGGGATCGCACGGAACGCGGCGTGGCTCGTGCGCGCCTTCGAGCGCGAGGGCTTCGTCATGCGCACGCTCGACGGCCGCGGCGGGACGCCGGTGGTCACGGGCGAGCTGCGCGTCCCCGGCGCCACGCGCACGGTGCTGCTCTATGCGCACTACGACGGACAACCGGTGGACGCGTCGCAGTGGCGGAGCGATCCGTGGACGCCGCAACTGCGCGGGCCGCGTGGCGACACGGTGCCCATCGCCACGTCCGGCCGACCGGATCCGGAGGCGCGACTCTACGGCCGCAGCACGAGCGACGACAAGGGGCCGATCATCGCGGTGCTGGGCGCGTTGCGCGCACTGCGTGCCGCGGGCACGAGACCGTCGGTCAACGTGCGCCTCTTTCTCGAGGGCGAAGAGGAGGTGGGATCGCCGCATCTGCGTGCCGTGCTGCAGGCGCACCGCGCGGTGCTCGCCGGTGCGGACGCGTGGCTCTTCCTCGACGGGCCGGTGCACCAGTCGCGCAGACCGCAGATCGTCTTCGGGGCGCGAGGGACGCTCGGGCTCGAGCTCACCACATACGGACCCATCAAGCCGGTGCACAGCGGGCATTACGGCAACTGGGCGCCGAATCCGGCGCTGCAGCTGGCCGAGGTGCTGTCGTCGATGCGCAGTGCCGACGGGACGATCCGTATCGCCGACTTCCTCGACGACGTGCCACCGCCCAGTGCGAGCGAGCGCGCCGCGATCGCCGCGCTCCCGCCGATCGATGCGGCGCTGCGCGCGGAACTCGCGCTCGGTTGGACCGAAGCGGACGGTGCGACGCTCGCGGAGCGGTTGCTGCTGCCGTCGATCAACGTACGCGGCTTCCGGAGTGGCGGGATTCGGGGACAGGCGGCGAACGTGGTGCCGTCGCTCGCGGGGGCGTCGATCGACTTCCGTCTCGTGCCGAACCAGACCCCGGCGCGCGTGCAGGCGAAGGTCGAGGGACACCTGCGGGGGCTGGGGTGGACGGTCGTGCACGACGAGCCGGACAGCGCGATGCGCGCCCGCACGCCGAAGCTGATCCGCCTCGAGTGGCGCGAGGGTGGCTACCCGTCGGTGCGCACGCCCCTCGATGCACCGGCGGCGCGTGCGCTCGTGGCCGCGGCGACCAAGACGCTGGGCGAGTCACCGCTGCTCGTGCCGACGCTGGGCGGCTCGCTGCCGCTGGCACCGATCGTCGAGGTGCTGGGCGTCCCGGTGATCGTGCTGCCGACGGTCAACCACGACAACAACCAGCACGCCGCCGACGAGAACCTGCGGCTCCGCAACCTCTTCGACGCGGTGGACCTGTTCGTCGGCGTGCTGCACGGGCTCGATCGACACTGGCCCGCGACGCCCGCGCGTCTGCGCCCGCGCGCCGAGCGCTGAGGCGGCGATGGTGCCGTGCGCGACGCCTCGCCGGCTCGCGTGCCGCGCGATAGCGTGAGGGAGTCACGCACCGTCTTCGACCCGCTCCGTATGCCCGCCAGACGCACGACCGCCACTGCCGCCCCGTCCGATTTCAGCGGCTTCCCGCCGGACGCGCTCCGCTTCCTGCGCGAGCTGGCGGCAAACAACGAGCGCGAGTGGTTCGAGGCGAACCGGTCGCGCTACGAGGGCGCGTTGCGCGCTCCGATGCGCGCGCTCGTCGAGGAGATGGACGCGCGACTCGCGCGTATCGCCCCCGAGATGACGGGATCGGCGAAGCACTCGATGTTCCGCATCCATCGCGACGTGCGCTTCAGCGCGGACAAGTCGCCGTACAAGACCAACGCAGCGTGCTGGTTCTTCCATCGTGATGCACGCGGCGTCGGGCAGGAGGCGGTGCACGGTGGCGCGGGCTTCTACTTCCATCTGCAGCCGCGCAACTGCTTCGCGGGCGGCGGCGTCTGGATGCCGCCCATGGCGGGCCTCAAGAAGCTGCGTGCCGCGCTCGAAGTGGGGCACGAGGAGTTCGCGGGCATCGTCACGGCGCGGGCCTTCGTGCGTGAGTTCGGCGCGCTCGACGAGGAATCGATGCTGACGCGCGCGCCGCGCGGCATCGCGCCCGACCACCCCGCGGCGCCATGGCTCCGCTACAAGAGCTTCACCGCCGGCCGCTCGCTCTCGCACGACGAGGCGACGGCGACGACGCTTCCCGATACGCTCGAGTCGATCTTCACGGGGCTGCTGCCCTTCGTCCGCTGGCTGAACGACGCGCTCGGTTTCGCCCGCGCGATGCGGCGGTGAGGTGCGTCGCGTGCGTCCGGTCACCCGCGGTGTGCGCCTGAGTCTCTGCGTACTGCGTGTGCTCGTGCCACGCGCGCTCGTGTCGCTCGCGTGTGCGGCGGGTGCGCTCCACGCGCAGGGGCTCCGCGTCCGCCTGCTCGATGCGACCACGGGGACGGCGGTGGTCGGTGCGATCGTGATCGCCGAGGATGCGCGCGGACGCAACGTGGCCGAAGGGCTGACCGATGGGCGAGGCATGCGCACGCTGCGGCTCCCGGCGGGGGCGTCGTATCGGCTGCGTGTGCGGCGTGTCGGGATGGTCCCGTTCGTCGGCGAGCCGATCGCGGTCGAGGGGACGGCGCTGCGCGAGGTCGTGATCGAGGTCGCGAGCACGCGGCAGTCACTGGCGACGGTGCGCGTCACCGCCGACGCCGTATGCGGTCGCATGCCCGACGGCGAGACGCGGCTGGCCGAGCTGTTCGAGCAGCTGCGTACGGCGCTCGAGGCCACCGCGCTCGCGCGCGCCGACTCGGCGCAGGCGATGACGATCGTCTCGCGCGAGTACGAGCGTGACTACGGACGCGAGCTCTCGCTCGTCTCGGAGCGCGTCACGCGTGAGGGACGCGGGCTCGGCGACCGCTATGCGGCGGCCGATCCGACGCTGCTGCGGACACACGGCTTCGTGGTGCAGGAAGCCGATCGCGGGTTCCGCTTCTTCGCACCGGACGAGATGGTGCTCACGAGCGAGGCATTCGTCGCCACGCACTGCTTCAGCGCGCCGCCGCCGGACTCGCTCTCGACCGCCGATGCCGAGCTGCGCTTCCGCCCCGCGCCGGGACGTCGCCGCGCCGACATCGAAGGCACGGCGTTCATCGACACGCTCACGGGTGAACCGCATCGCATCACGTATCACTATGTCTTCCCGCGCCGACTGCTCCCCGCGGCACCACTGCCGAACGTGCTCGGCGGCGAGGTGGTGCTCGAGCGGCTACGGGACGGTCAGTGGTACGTGCCACGCTGGCACATCCGCATGCCGCTCTTCGGCGAGACGGACGGCGGGACGAAGGTGATCGTCTCCGGTTATCGCGAAGCGGGTGGTGAAGCGGCGCCGATCGACGCCGCACGTTCGCGCGTCGGCACCGTGTTGCCGACGCTGCGCGGCGTGACGCTGCTGACTCGCCTCAGCGACGAGATGGGCGTGCCGCTCGCGGACGCGCTCGTCGAGGTGGACTCGACGCGTGGGGCGGTGCGCTCCGACTCGGCCGGCGTGGCGCGCGTGGTCCTGCGCGACACCGGCACCGTGCGGCTTCGCGTGCATCGCGTCGGTGTGCAGCCACTCGATACCGTTGTGCACGCGGCCACACCGGGTGTCCTCACGCTCGTGCTCCGTGCGAAACGCGTCCAGCGGCTGGCGGGGGTGCTGGTGATCGGGCGGACGATCCTCGACCAGGTCGGCTTCGACCGGCGGCGCCTGCTCGGCAGCGGTGCCTTCCTCGACAGTGCGGGCATCGTCGCCCGCAACGCGCTCGACGGGCTTTCGCTGCTCCTCGGCATGCCGGGCGTCCAGTTGTTCCGCGTGCCCTCGGACGTCGAAGCGCCACGCGACGATCCCGAGTTCGCGGCGCAGTGGGTGCCGGGCCAGACGATTCCCGTGATGCGCACCAGCGCCAGCGTGCCGCAGGGCGCGCGCATCTGCCTGCCGCAGATCATCGTGGATGGACGGATCGGCACGCCGGCGGAGCTGCAGGCGCTGCTCGTGACCGACATCCTCGCGATGGAGGTCTACACCCGTCCGACGCAGGTGCCGCCGGAGTACCGGCGCATGAAGCTGTACGACATCTGCGGCGGCGTGCTGGTCTGGACGAGGCGGCAGCGATAGGCGAGCGGCGAGGCACGTGACGCGGCGTGACACGTGGGATGGGTTGCCGGACGACGAGCATCGTGAAAAGGTTGTGTCTGCGGCCACGGCAATCGTGCGTCGCGGACGTCCTCTGTGAGGTCGCGATGCGCCACTGCTGCACGATCGTGCTCGGCTCCTGCCTGCTCGCGACGCACGCAGCGGGTGCCCAGACGCTCCGAATCGACCTGCGGGATTCCGCGTCGACCGCGCGCGTGACGGGGGCGCTGGTCGCCGTCGTCGATGCGACCGGGCGGACGGTCGCGGAGCGGGTGAGCGACGCGCGCGGTGCGATGGTCGTGCGCTTGCCGAGCGCCGGGAGCTATCGGGTGCGCGTGCGGCGGATCGGGCGCGTGCCATTCGTGTCGGCGCCGCGCGAGGTCGGCATCGATGCGGAGGTCGCGATGTCGCTCACGCTCGCGTCTGCCCGGCAGGTGCTCCCGCGCGCGACCGTCACCGCCGACGCCGGTCGCGTGTGCGGACGCGAGCCCGGCGACCGCGATCGGGTCGGCGTGCTCTGGGAGCAGATCGCGACCGCGCTCCGCGTGGCGGTGCTGACACGCGAGGACACGGCGACGTCGCCGATGCTGCGCGTGCGCGAAGTGGAGCGCGTGCTGGGCGGACTGGGCACCGTGCTCGAGACTCGACTGCTGGCCGACACGAAGCGACGCGGGCGCGCCTTCACCGCGATCGATCCGGATTCCCTCGCGCGGCGTGGCTTCGTACGCAAGGAGGCGGATGGCGGGTTCCGCTTCTACGCACCGGACGACGGTGTGCTCACGAGTGCGGCCTTCCTGCGGACACACTGTTTCTCGGCTCCGCTGCCGGACAGCGCGTCGGCACTCGCGGAGTTGCAGTTCCGCCCTGCACGCGCGGGGCGGAGACCGGACGTCGAAGGCAGCATCTTCGTCGATACGGCGACGGGCGCACCGCGCTACATCGAGTACCGGTACGTCATGCCGAAGGGCTTCCTCCCGGCGCCGGCGCCGAATGCGGGTGGGCGTGTGCAACTCGAGCGTCTCGCCGACGACTCGTGGATCGTGAGTGGCTGGTTGATCCGCATGCCGCTCTGGGGCGAGACGGACCAGGGGACGCGCGTGATCGTCGCCGGATGGCAGGAGCATGCGGGCGAGGCGCGGCCGGTGGACGAGCGGCTGATCCGTCCAGCGGTGCTACCCGAGGCGCGCGGCGTCGCGATCGACCTCGTACTCAAGGATGAAGCGGGCAATCCCGCCGCCGACGTGCTGGCCGGTCTCGACGTGGGCGATTCGTACGTGCGAACCGACTCGCTGGGGCGGGCGCGATTCGTGGTCGTGGACACCGGGACCTTCGGCCTCCACCTGCGGCGTATCGGGCTCGCATCGGTCGACACGCTCCTGACCTTCACGCAACACGGTACGACGTCCGTCACTCTGGTCATGAAGCGCGTACAGACACTCGCGGCCGTGCAGGTCAGCGTGAACCCCGCGCTCGTCGCGGTGGGCTTCTCCCGCCGCAAGGCCCTCGGAATGGGCTGGTTCCTCGATAGCGCCGCGGTGCGGCGCCGCAGCGCGCTCAACGCACTCCAGCTGCTGCAGGGCTTTCCGAAGATCGAGATCTTCCGGGTGCCGCAGACGAACGACTCGGCCGGTCGCCCGCCTCGCATGCCTCCACGCATGCTCGATGAATGGACGCCGAACAACGAGATCCCGGTGATCAGGTCGAGCATGAGCCTGAGCGCCGAAGGCACGCTCGCCAACGGTGGCGGCTGGTGCATGCCGGCCATCATCATCGATGGTCGGCGAGGTCGCGTCAGCGAACTGAAATACCTCTCGGCCGACGACATCATCGGCCTCGAGTTCTATCCGCGCGCGTCGACCACGCCGAGCGAGTACCGGCTGCAGGAGTACGGCGACGAGTGCGGCGCGGTACTCGTCTGGACCGTCGGACTACGCTGATCCCGCTCGACGCATGCCGGGTTCCGGCACGACGATCGCCGGCGGGGGGCGGGCGCCCTGACGCAGCGCGTCAGTCGCCCATCGCCGCCTGCGCCGCCGCCAACCGCGCGATCGGCACGCGGAATGGCGAACAGCTCACGTAGTCGAGCCCCGTGCGGTGGCAGAAGGCGATGCTCTTGGGCTCGCCGCCATGCTCGCCGCAGATGCCCGCCTTGAGGCCGGGGCGCGTGCGGCGGCCCGAATCCATCGCGATGCGGATCAGCTTCCCCACGCCGTTCTGATCGAGCACCTGGAACGGGTCGTCGGGGAAGATGCCCATCTCGACGTACTGCGGCAGGAATCGTCCCGCGTCGTCGCGCGAGAGGCCGAGGACGGTCTGCGTGAGATCGTTGGTGCCGAACGAGAAGTACTGCGCGACGTGCGCGATCTCGGCGGCGGTCAAGGCGGCGCGCGGCAGCTCGATCATCGTGCCGATCTGGTAGGGGATCGGCTCGTCCATCGCGCCGAGGACCTGATGGGCGCACTCCTCGATGATCGCGCGCTGGTGCTCGAGTTCCTTCGCCGTCGCGACGAGCGGCACCATGATCTCGGGGCGCACGTCGATGCCGCGGCGACGCGCGCGCACCGCCGCCTCGAAGATCGCGCGCGACTGCATCTCGGTGATCTCGGGGTACGTCACGAGGAGTCGTGCCCCGCGATGGCCGAGCATCGGGTTGCTCTCGCGCAGCGCCTCGACGGTGCGATTGAGCTCCTCGCGCGAGAGGCCGAGCTGCCGCGCGAGCATCTTCGTCTCCTCGCCACCGTGCGGCAGGAACTCGTGCAGCGGCGGATCGAGCAGGCGGATGTTGACGGGAAAGCCGTCCATCGCCTCGAAGATCGCCTCGAAGTCCGAGCGCTGCATCGGGAGCAGCTTCTGCAGCGCGCGCCGACGGCCGCCCTCGTCGCGTGCGACGATCATCTCGCGCACGGCGTGGATCCGGTCTCCTTCGAAGAACATGTGCTCCGTGCGGCACAACCCGATTCCTTCGGCGCCGAACGCCCGCGCGAGGCGCGCATCCTTCGGCGTATCGGCGTTGGCGCGCACGCGCAGGCGACGGACCTCGTCGGCATAGCCAAGGATCCGATCGAAGGCCTGGAACGTCGGCGCCTTCTCGGGGCGCACCGTGCCGCCGAGCACGCGCAGCACCTCGCTCGGCACCGTCGGCAGGTCGCCCTCGTAGACGGTGCCCGTCGCGCCGTCGACGGTGAGCCAGTCGCCTTCCTTGACGGCGTGGTCGCCGATCGTGAAGCGGCGCGCTTCGGCGTCCACCGCGAGCCCCTTCACGCCGACGACCGCACACTTGCCCATGCCGCGGCAGACGACCGCCGCATGGCTCGTCATGCCGCCGCGCGCCGTGAGCACGGCACGTGCGGCGACCATGCCGTGGAAGTCCTCGGGCGTCGTCTCGTCACGCACCAGGACCACGTTCTCGCCACGCGCCGCGCGCTGCTCGGCGGTGTCGGCATCGAAGACGGCGATCCCGCTCACCGCACCCGGGCTCGCGGGGAGTCCCTTGCACAGCACGGGCTGGCGCACGGTGCCGTCGATCACGGGGTGGAGCAGCTGATCGAGCGAGTTCGCGCCGACGCGCTGGATGGCCTCCTGCGGCGAGATCAGCCCCTCGTCGACCATGTCGCACGCGATGCGCACGGCGGCGGCGGCGGTGCGCTTGCCGGAGCGCGTCTGCAGCAGGTAGAGCTTGCCGCGCTCCACGGTGAACTCGAGGTCCTGCATGTCGCGGAAGTGCCGCTCGAGCCGGTCCTGCGTCTGCAGCAGCTCGACGTACGCCTGCGGCAGGTCGTGCGCCATCTGCGCGATGTCGAGCGGCGTGCGGATGCCCGCGACCACGTCCTCGCCCTGCGCGTTCACGAGGAACTCGCCGTAGAACGTTCGTTCGCCGGTGCTCGGATCACGCGTGAAGGCGACGCCCGTGCCCGAGTCGTCACCGAGATTGCCGAAGACCATCGAGACGATGTTGACCGCCGTGCCGACGTCGTCCGGGATGCCGTTCACGCGGCGGTAGTCGTTGGCCTTCTTGAGCGTCCAGCTCTTCCAGACCGCTTCGATCGCGCCCCACAGCTGCACCATCGGATCGAGCGGAAACTCGATGCCGGTCGCGTGCTTCACCAGCAGCTTGTACTCGTCGACCAACAGGCGCAGCGCGTGTTCGGAGAGCTCCGAATCGACCTCGACGCCCTCGGTGAGACGCTTGGCCTCGAGCAGGTGCTCGAACTTCTGCACCGGCACGCCCATCACCACGTCGCCGTACATCTGCAGGAAGCGACGGTAGCTGTCGAAGGCGAAGCGCGCGCTCCCGCTCGCGGTGGCGAGTCCCTCGACGGTGCGATCGTTGAGACCGAGATTGAGGATCGTCTCCATCATCCCGGGCATCGACACCGGCGCGCCCGATCGGACCGAGACGAGCAGCGGATTCGCTGGGTCGCCGAACTTCTTGCCCGTCGCCTCCTCGAGGCGGCGCATGTTGCGCTCGACTTCGGGGCGCAGGTCGTCCGGATAGGCGTGGCTGCGCAGGTAGTGCGCGCACAGCTCACAGCCGATCGTGAAGCCGGGGGGCACCGGGACGCCGATGTTCGTCATCTCGGCGAGGTTGGCGCCCTTGCCGCCGAGGACGGCCTTCATCTCGCGTGTGCCGTCGGCCTGGCCGTTCCCGAAGAAGTAGACGTAGCGGCGGTCCGTCGCGGTGGTCATGCGGTCGAAGGGGGAGGAGGGGAGCGGAGGGGCCCGGGGAGGTCGCCCGCTGGGCGAACGCGAAACGGGGGCCGGACGTTGCCGACCCCCGTTCCACGAATGCTCGGGGCTCGCGGCCATCGGGGCCCGCCCGATCCCGACGCGCGCCTCAGCAGCGCGCGGGCACGCCATCCACCGCGTCGCTCGGCGGCGGCGTCGGGTAGTCACCCGAGAAGCACGCATGGCAGAAGCCCTCGGGACCGTCGGGCACCGCGGCGAGCATCCCCTCGATCGAGAGATAGCCGAGTGAATCGACACCGAGGTCGCGCGCGATCTCGTCGATCGTGTGGTTGGCGGCGATCAGCTCCGAGCGTCGGGGCGTATCGATGCCGTACCAGCACGGCCCGGTGACCGGCGCCGAACTGACGCGCATGTGCACCTCGCGCGCCCCGGCCGCGCGGATCATGCTCACGAGGCCGCGTGTCGTCGTGCCGCGCACGATCGAGTCGTCGATCATCACGACGCTCCGCCCCTGCAGCACCTCGCGCACCGGGTTGTACTTCACCTTCACCTTCGCGTCGCGCCCGGCCTGCGTCGGGTTGATGAACGTGCGCCCGATGTAGTGGTTGCGGATCAGCGCCAGCTCGAGCGGCAACCCGCTCTCTTCGGCGTAGCCGAGTGCGGCGGCGTTCGAGCTGTCGGGCACCGCGAACACCAGCTCCGCGCCCGGCGCGGGTCGTTCGCGTGCGAGCTGCCGGCCGAGCGACCGGCGCGCGCGATCGACACTGGCCCCGAACACCTGGCTGTCTGGGCGCGCGAAGTAGACGTGCTCGAAGACGCACTTGCGCAAGGGCTGCGGGGCGAGGAGCGTCGCCGCGCGGATCTCGCCCTGCTCGACCACGATGATCTCGCCCGGCTGCACCTCGCGCAGCAGCGTCGCGCCGACGATGTCGAGCGCGCACGTCTCGCTCGCCGCGACGATCGCGTCACCCAGTCGCCCGAGCGCGAGCGGACGCCAACCGCGCGGGTCACGCGCGACGAGCATCGTGGTGCCGATCGTCACCACCAGCGAGTACGCACCTTCCACACCCTGCAGCGCCTCGGCCAGTCGAATCGCGGGATCGGTGGCATGTGCGCGCGCGAGCCGGTGCAGCAGCACTTCCGAATCCATCGTGGAGCTGAAGATCGCACCCTCGGCCTCGAGATCGGCGCGCAGCTCGGGCGCGTTCGTCAGGTTGCCGTTGTGCGCGAGTGCGATCGTGCCACCACGGAAGCGCGCGAGGATCGGCTGCGCGTTCTCGATCGAACTCGAGCCGGCCGTGCTGTAGCGCGTGTGGCCGAGCGCCACCGGGCCGACGAGCGGGCGCAGGGACGACGCGGGAATCGCTTCGGAGACGAGACCCATCGCACGCAGCGGATGGGCGCCGCCCTGTTCGTCGATGCTCACGATCCCCGCCGACTCCTGCCCGCGATGCTGCAGCGCGTAGAGTCCGAGATGCGTGAGCACCGCCGCTTCCGGGTGCCCGTGGACGCCGAAGATGCCGCACATGCGCCGTCTCTCTCCTCACGCGGCCGACGAGGCGGCGCGCGTCATGAGTGCAGGAATCGCCCCGTGGTACGCCGCCGCGAGATCGGCGACCGGGACGTCGAGCGTCGTGCCCGCGGCCGTCATGTGCAGCGCGGGGCCACTGGTGACCGTGCCGATACGCGCCGCCGGCACGCCGTGCTGCCGCGCGATGGCGAGCACCGCATCGGCGTCGGAGGTGCTGACGAGCACACGACCCTGACTCTCGCCCCAGAAGGCGCTCCGCATCGGGACTGAAGTCTCGAGCGTCACGTCGGCACCGCACGTGTGGTCGGCGTCGGCCATGCAGCACTCCGCGAGTGCGACGGCGAGCCCGCCTTCGCTGGTGTCGTGCGCGGAACGCACCACACCGCTCCCGATCGCCTGCAGCAGCGCGGCGATGAGCCGCTTCTCGCCCGCGAGATCGACCGTCGGCGGCGCGCCGATCGTGAGGCCGTGGACACGCGCGAGATACTCGCTCCCGCCCAGTTCGTCCCTGCACTCGCCGAGCAGCACGATCGCGTCGCCGGGCGTCGTGAACACCATGCGAGTCGCGGTCGACACGTCGTCGATGAGCCCGACCATGCCGACCGTCGGCGTCGGGAACACCGCACCCTGCGGATTCTCGTTGTACAGCGAGACGTTGCCACCGGTGACGGGCGTCTCGAGCACGGTGCACGCCTCGCCCATGCCCGCCACCGACTCGCGCAGCTGGAAGAACACCTCGGGCTTCTTGGGATTGCCGAAGTTGAGGTTGTTCGTGATGGCGCGGGGACGCGCACCGGTGCAGGCGACGTTGCGCGCCGCTTCGGCCACGGCGATGCGCCCACCCATGCGCGGGTCGAGATAGACGTAGCGCCCGTTGCAGTCGGTCTTGAGCGCGAGCGCCTTGGTCGTGCCGCGCAACCGCACGATCGCCGCGTCGGCCACACCCGGACCGGCGACGGTCGACGTGCGCACCTGCGAGTCGTACTGCCGCGTGATCCAGCGCTTGCTCGCGATCGTCGGCGACGACAGCAGCTGCACGAGTGTCCACGCCGGGTCGCGCTCCTCGTCACGCGGCGCGACCGCGTGCGGATCACGCGCTCGCAGCGCCACCACGGCCTCGCTCTCGCGCGCCTCCGGATGGTACTGCGGGCAGTCGGTGACGAGCCGCGTGCCGGGGAACTCGGCGACCACGCGATCGCCTTCCATCACGCGGTAGACGGGTTCCGCGATGACCTCGCCGATCACTTCGGCTTCGAGGTGCCACTTGTGCAGGATCGCGCGCACCTCGGCCTCGCGCCCCTGCTTCGCCACCACGAGCATGCGCTCCTGGCTTTCGCTGAGCAGGATCTCGTACGGCGTCATGCCCTCCTCGCGCACCGGCACCTTCGTCACGTCGATCACGACGCCGACGTCGCCACGCTCGGCCATCTCGGCCGACGAACTCGTGAGGCCGGCCGCACCCATGTCCTGGATCGCGACGATGTGGCCGCTCCGGATCAGTTCGAGCGATGCCTCGAGCAGCAGCTTCTCGGTGAACGGGTCGCCGACCTGCACGCGCGGACGCTTGGCCTCGGTCTCGTCGCTCAGGTCCTCGGACGCGAACGACGCACCGTGGATCCCGTCGCGCCCCGTGCGCGCGCCGACGGCGATGATCGGGTTGCCGACACCCTGCGCCTTGGCGGTGATGAGCTCGTTCTCGCGCATGAGCCCCACGCACATCGCGTTCACCAGCGGGTTGCCCTCGTACGCCGCGTCGAACATCACGTCGCCGGCGACCGTCGGCACGCCGACGCAGTTGCCGTAATCGCCGATGCCCTTGACCACGCCCGCCACGAGCCAGCGGACGCGCGCCGACTCCGGATTGCCGAAGCGGAGCGAGTTGAGCATCGCGATCGGGCGCGCGCCCATCGTGAACACGTCGCGCAGGATGCCGCCGACGCCGGTCGCCGCGCCCTGATAGGGTTCGACGGCCGACGGATGATTGTGCGACTCGATCTTGAACGCGACCGCGAGCCCGTCGCCGACGCTGATCACGCCCGCGTTCTCACCCGGCCCCTGCAGCACCCACGGTGCCTTGGTCGGCAGCGTCTTCAGGACGGGACGCGAATGCTTGTACGAGCAGTGTTCGCTCCACAGCGCCGACACGATGCCGAGCTCCGTGAAGGTCGGCGTGCGGCCGAGCATGGCCACGAGCTTCTCGTACTCGAACGGCGTGATCCCGTGTTCGGCCACGAGCGCCGGTGTGATCTCGGGGTCACCCGGACGTGGTGCGACGGGAGCGGGGGCAGCGGGAGACGTCACGGGACTCTCGGATCTCGGAAGCGGCACGGGCGCCCGTCAGGCGCCCGTGCGAGCGAGGAGTGACTGGAAGAGCGGCAGGCCGTCGACGGAGCCGAGCAGCGGTTCGACGGCGCGCTCCGGATGCGGCATCATGCCGAGCACGTTGCCCGCGGCATTGGTGATACCCGCGATCGCGCGCGAGGCGCCATTCACGTTCGACGCCGGCGTGACCGCACCGGTCGCATCGCAGTACCGGAACGCGACGCGCCCCTCGGCCTCGAGCCGGTCGAGCGTCTCGTCGTCGGCGACGAAGCGCCCTTCGCCGTGCGCGATCGGGATGCGCAACACCTGCCCGGTCGCATAGCCGGACAGGAACATCGGTGCGTTCGTTCCCTCGACGCGGAGGTGCACCCAGTCGCAGATGAAGCGCGACTCGGCGTTGCGCATCAGCGCGCCGGGGAGCAGGTGCGCCTCGCACAGCACCTGGAAGCCGTTGCAGAAGCCGACGACCGGCGCACCGCGCTCGGCGTGCGCGACGACCTCGCGCATGATCGGGCTGAAGCGCGCGATGGCGCCGGCGCGCAGCGCGTCGCCGTAGCTGAAGCCGCCCGGCAGGATGATCACGTCCGCACCCTGCAGATCGTGGTCGGCGTGCCAGAGCGTCACCGCCCGCTCGCCGAGTGCATCGACGACGGCGTGGTACGCGTCGACGTCGCAGTTGGAGCCGGGGAAGGTGACGATCCCGAAGGTAAGCGACACGTCAGCTCCCCGCCACCGCGGCGATCTCGAAATCCTCGGTCACCGGATTGGCGAGGAGCTTCTCGCACATCGCCTTGGCCTGCGCGCGCGCGCCGTCGGCGGAGTCGCTCTCCACGTCGAGCACGATGTGACGACCGATGCGCGCGTCGTGCACGGCACCGAAGCCGAGCGAATGCAGGGCGTCGGCGACGGCCTTGCCCTGGGGATCGAGCAGTCCCTTGCGCGGGACGACGTGGATGCTGACGGCGAAGCGGGGCATGAGCGGGGACGCGGGGGGGCGCGGGCGGTGTCAGGCGGATGGCGGAGCGGGCGGCGTTCCGCCGTCGCGGCGGCGACGTCGCTTGTTGCGGCGCAGCGGGTTGGCCGGCACGACGGTGAGCGCGTCCGATGCGGCGGTCGCCCGATCGGCGACCGACGATGCCGCGAGCGGGGGCGGACGGTCGCGCAACGACTGGAGGAAGGTGCCGACGAGCCCGACGAGCACGTACGTCATGCCCGCCGGGAAGAAGAACTCGCGCGGCAGGAAGATCGCTCCAACGAGGCAGCCGATCACCGTCAGCGAGCCGAGGATTCCCTTCCAGTCGCGGAAGCCCGTGCGCGGAAAGGCGGGATAGCGGACGTTGCTCACCATGAGGAGCGCAAGCCCCAGCATGAGGTACTTCACCAGCTCGTGCCACGGCAGGTCGCCGATCGCCGTCTGGCTGTAGAGCTTCGTCTGCGAGAACCAGTGATACGTCGCGAGCGTGCCGCCGGCGGCGGGGCTGGGCAGCCCCAGGAAGTACGACTTCTTCTCGCCCGCCTGCGTGATGTTGAAGCGCGCGAGGCGCAGCACCGCGCAGGCGGCGAAGAAGAAGACGAGCACCCACGCCCATCCCTCGTGCGAGAGAACGGCGAAGTAGGTGATCATCGCGGGCGCGAGACCGAACGAGATCGCATCGACGAGCGAATCGAGCTGCTCGCCGAACTCGCTGCCGCTGTTGGTGGCGCGGGCGACACGCCCGTCGAGCATGTCGCAGATGCCGCCGCAGACGATGAACAGCACTGCGCGCCCGAACTCGCCGCGCGATGCGCTGATGATCGCGAAGATGCCGAAGAACAGGTTGCCGAGCGTGAGCCCGCCCGGAAAGAGCACGACGGCACGGCGCATCCCGACCCGCCGCTCCATCGTCGATGCGATGCGTGACGAGCCGCCCGGCGTCGATGGACGCGGCGGCGGGTTCATCGCGTCACCTCGAGGCGCGCGTCCATCGGGGCCCGGGGTGCGGCACTGCGGTAGCTCCACGCGACCAGAAGCGCGAGCACCAGAAAGCCGAAGCCGACGAGCCACGTCGCCCAGCTTCGCCGCCAGACCGCGCTCGCAAGGATCGCGGCCGCGGTGAGCGCCGTGACCGACAGGAGTGCGACGCCTTCGCGCGGGACCGCGGTCACTCGAAGGCCGCCGGATCGAGCACGTCGCCGGTGAGGCGACGGTACGCATCGAGATAGCGTGCGCTCGTCGCCGCGATCACCTCGGGCGGGAGCGTCGGGGGCGGCGCCTCGCCGTTCCAGCGGCCGGCACGTCGCTCGCCGTCGAGCCAGTCGCGCAACGGCTGCTTGTCGAACGACGGCTGCGTGCCGCCGGGTGCAAACGCGTCGCCCGGCCAGAAGCGCGACGAATCGGGCGTCAGCACCTCGTCGCAGAGGAGAATGCGCCCATCGCGCTCGCCGAACTCGAACTTCGTGTCGGCGATGATGATGCCGCGCTCGCGCGCCCACGCGCTCCCCGTCTCGTAGACGAGGCGCGTCAACCGCTCCAGCTCCGCCGCCACCGTGTCACCGACGATGCCACGCATCCGCGCGATCGTGATGTTCTCGTCGTGCCCCTGCTCCGCCTTGGTCGCGGGGGTGAAGATCGGCGCCGGGAAGCGATCGCTCTCGCGGAGCCCCGTCGGCAGCGCCTCGCCGGCCATGGTGCCCTGCGCGGCGTACTCCTTCCACGCCGAGCCCGAGAGGTAGCCGCGGATCACGCACTCGACCGGGAAGATGCGCGCCCGATGCACGAGCATCGCGCGCCCCGCGATCGCCGCGCGATGCGCCGCGAGCGCCGGCACCTCGCGCACGATCGCGTCGGTCTCGGCGGTGATCAGGTGATGCGCGATCGTCCCTTCGAGCCGGCCGAGCCAGAACGCCGTCACCTGCGTGAGCACGATCCCCTTGGCCGGGATCGGCTCGTGCATCACCACGTCGAACGCGCTGATGCGGTCCGTCGTCACGAGCAGGAGCCGCGCATCGTCCACCGCGTAGATGTCGCGCACCTTGCCGCGCGCGAGGCGCTCGAGCGGGAGCGCGGTCGTCGCGAGCGCGGCGCCGGTCGTCATACGCGCACCGCGCCGGCTGCCGTCAGGTCGGTCGCGAGGCCGGCGAGCGCCGGCTCGAGCTCCTCGGCGAGGAACTCGTCCACCTGCTCGGCGCTGCGCCCGATGAAGCGCGCCGGATCGAGCGCCGAGCGGAGCGCATCGATGGACACGGGATACTCGGCATCCTGCGCGAGGCGGTCGAGCATGTCGTTCGCGATGCCCTCGTCCTTGACGGCGCGTGCGGCGTCGATGGCGTGGCGGCGGATCACCTCGTGGATCGCCTGCCGATCGCCTCCCGCGTTCACCGCGTTGACGATCAGCTCCTCGGTCGCCATGAAGGGAAGTTCGTCGAGCACGCGACGCCGGATGCGCGCCGGGTGCACCTCGAGCCCGCGTGCGATGTTCGCCACGAGGATGAGGATCGCGTCGGTCGCGAGGAACGCCTCGGGGATCACCAGCCGCCGGTTCGCCGAGTCGTCGAGCGTCCGCTCGAAGTACTGCACGGCGTGCGTCTGGTTTGCATTCGGCTCGAGCGACAGGACGAAGCGCGCCAGCGAGGCGATGCGCTCGGCGCGCATCGGGTTCCGCTTGTACGCCATCGCGCTCGAGCCGATCTGCTCCCGCTCGAACGGCTCCTCGATCTCGCCGAACGCCTGCAGCATGCGGATGTCGCCGCTGAACTTGCTCGCGCTCGCGGCCACGCCGCTGACCACCGACAGCACCTGCGCATCGAGCTTGCGGCTGTACGTCTGGCCGGTGACCGGGAGCGGGCGGGGAAAGCCCATCGCCTGCGTCACCATGCGATCGAGCTCGCGCACCTTCGCGTGATCGCCGCCGAAGAGCTGCAGGAAGCTCGCCTGCGTCCCCGTCGTGCCCTTCACCCCGCGGAACGGCAGCGAGGCGACCCGATGCTCGAGGTCCGCCAGGTCGAGCAGGAAGTCCTGCAGCCAGAGCACCGCGCGCTTGCCGACCGTCACCAGCTGCGCGCTCTGCAGATGCGTGTAGCCGAGCGTGGGCTCGGCGCGCCAGGTGCGCGCGAAAGTCGCGAGCTCGCGCATCGCCGCCGCCAGCTTGGCGCGCAGCAGCTCGAGCCCGCGCCGCATCAGGATGAGATCCGCGTTGTCGGTGACGTACGCGCTCGTGGCCCCGAGGTGGATGAACTTGCGCGCCGCCGGTGCCGCGTCGGCGAAGGCGTGCACGTGCGCCATGACGTCGTGCCGGAAGCGCTTCTCGTACGACGCGACGGCGGCGAAGTCGATGTCGTCGAGATGCGCGCGCATCTCGGCCAACGCCTCGTCCGGGATCGGCACACCGAGCCGCTGCTCGGCCTCGGCGAGCGCGAGCCAGAGCCGGCGCCAGAGCGCGTAGCGATTCTGCGGCGACCAGAGCTCGAGCATCGCCGTCGAGGCGTAGCGCTCCGCGAGCGGCGAGGAGTACGTCACGGGCGACGGCGCGGCCATCGTCACTGGATGTAGAAGTCGGTGGTGAACAGGTAGCCGCGCCGTTCGAGCACGAGGCGGATCAGCCCGCGGCCGGCCAGCGCGTCGATCGCGCGCGCCGCTTCCTCGGCCGACGAGATGTTGAAGCGGTTGACCGCGATGATCACGTCGCCGGGCTGCACACCCAGTTGCTCCATCACGCGTTCGCTCGCCTGCACGATCACGGCGCCGCGCCCCGAGCGGATCGCACGCTCCTCGCGGATCTGCGGCGTGAGCGTGACGAGCTGCACCTCGCGCAGTACCTCGACCTTGCGCGCCCCGACCTCGGGAAGGTCGGCGGGCGTGACGCGGAGCGTGATGCGCTCGCTCCCTCGCTCCACCACCAACGGTGCCGATTCGCCGACCCGCAGGTCGAGCAGCTCCGTCTCCCAATCGAAGATGTTGCGCAGCGCGCGACCGCGGCTCTGCAGGATCCGGTCGCCCGGCCGGATCCCCGCCTGCGCCGCCGGCGAGCCGAGGACGACGCTCTGCACCACCACGCCGCCCTGCACGACGTCGCGGGGCGTGCGTCCCTCCGGCTGCCGGATGCGGACGCCGATCCACGGACGTCGCGGCGCGCCGCGCTTGAGCAGGTCGTCCGCGACGCGCATCGCGCGATTGATCGGGATCGCGAAGCCGATGCCGATGCTCCCGCCACTCGGCGAGTAGATCACCGTGTTCACGCCCACGACCTGACCGGCCGCGTTCACGAGCGGCCCGCCGGAGTTGCCGGGATTGATCGACGCGTCGGTCTGGATCAGGTCGAGCGTCGCGCCGCCGCCTTCGTTCTGCCCGACGAGGTTGCGCCCCGTGGCCGAGATCACGCCCGCCGTCACGCTCGGCTCGGTGTTGCCGAGGATGAAACCGTACGGATTGCCGATGGCGATCGCCCACTCGCCGATGACCATGTCGGCCGAGTTGCCGACGGGTGCGACCGGCAGCCCCTTGGCGTCGATGCGCAGCACGGCGAGGTCGTTCAGCTCGTCCATGCCGACGAGCTTCGCGCGGTACGTCGTGCCGTCGCGCAGCGCGACGTCGATCTGGCTCGCGCCGTTGACGACGTGCGAGTTGGTGACGATCACCCCGTCGGCGGTGACGATGAAGCCGGAGCCGATGCCTGCGCTCCGCCGCTCCTGCACGCCGCGGCCGCCGAAGAACATCTCGAACGGATCCTGCGCTGCGACGCGCTGCACCGTCTCGGTCTGCACGGTGACCACCGCCGGCGCGACACGTGCGACCGCCTCGGTAATCGCGGTGCGACGCGACGTCGGAATGCTCGCCGACGCCTGCGCACCGGGCGAGGGAAGCGACGGGGCGCTCGTCGTCGGCAGCGGCACGCTTGGACGCTGTGCATCGCTGGGCGCGGGGGTGCCCCCGGAACAGGCGAGGGCGAGGAGCGCGGCGGACACCGGCGTGAGGCGACGCGCCATGGAACGGACGAGCGCCGGCATGGTCAGGCGGCGACCGCCGATGCGGCGTAGAGCGATGCGGGATACGTCACGCGTTCAAGATACAAGCCATGGGGAGGCGCGGGCACCGAAGCGTCGCTGTTGTCGGTGGCGTGCAGCAGCGAAGCGATCGTCCCGGCGGGGCGCCGCCCCATCGCGACGTCCATCATCGTGCCGACGAGGAAGCGCACCATGTGGTGCAGGAAGCGGTTGGCCTCGACGACGAACGCGAGCCCGCCCGGTCGCCGCTCCCACGACGCACGCGCGATGCGACAGCGATGATCGTCGTCGGCGGGGGCCGTCCCCTTGACCGCGAAGGCGAGGAAGACGTGTTCGCCCGGGAGCGCGGCCGCTTCGGCGTCGAGGAGCGCCGGATCGACGGGCGCCGGCGGATGCCACTCCCAGTGGCGCCTGAAGGGCGAGCGCGCGTCCGCATCCACGCCGATCAGATAGCGATACCGGCGCGACTCGGCGCTGTAGCGCGCGTGGAAGGCCGGCTGCATCTCGTGCGCGGCGGCGATCCAGACGCTGTCCGGCAACAGGGCGTTCATCGCGCGGCGGAGCGACGCCGGCTGCCACTTGCCCGGGACGACGACGCCCGCGACCTGCCCGGTGGCGTGGACGCCGGCATCGGTCCGACCCGCGCCGATGGCCGCGACCGGGCGGTCGCAGAGCCGGCCCAGCACCGCTTCGAGCGCGCCCTGGACGGTCGCCACGTCCGGTTGACGCTGCCATCCGTGGAACGCGCGTCCATCGTACTGGACGACCAGCTGGATGGTGCGACTCGCCATGCGACCAAGCTACCGGCGCCGGTGGGTCGCTTCAAGCAAGTGCCGATACTGCAACGCATTGCCGGCATGTTGACAGCGTGCCCGACGGCCGTCACCCTTCGCGGGCCGCCGCGTGCGGTGCCGCGACCGGGGGATCGTTCGTCCTTTCCGGCACCCGTGCCCGGTCCTCCGCCGTACCCACGCCGACGATGGCTCCTCGTACGCTCGCGCAGCTCGCCCACGCGCTCGCCGTCGCCCCCGACACGCCGGGCGCCATCGGCGTGCTCGGCGAGGCGCTGACGGAACTCGATCGCGGGGCGCACGTCGCGCTCTTCCGCTTCGATCCGCGCCGGAATCTCCTGACGGATCGCCTCGCCCCGTCGGTAGGTGGCGGAGGCCGAGCGCTGCCGCTCGAAGTGGCCTTCGACCAGCTGCCCTCGCCGGTGCGGCTCGCCGTGGCCGCCGGCGCCGCGTTCGTGGACGTGGCGGAGCGCGCCGCGGATTTCGCACGGCTGCTGGGCATGCCGCCGGTCGAATCGGCGACGCTCGCGCTCCGCGGGCTCCGCTTCGACGGCGAACTCTCGGCCGTGCTCGCCGTCGTCGAGCCGCGCAAGTTCTTCGGCGGGCGCACCACCGAGAAGTTCGCCCCGGCCATCGCACTCTTCGACCTCGCCTGGGCGCGTCTCGCCGAGCGCGATGCACGGCGCGAGGCGGCACAGGTCCTCGAGACGGTCACGCAACGCATCCACGGCGAATACGATCGCCGACTCGGCGAGCTCGAGACGCGCATGGGTGCGGCGATGTCGGCCGCGCAGTCGGCCGGCGATGGTGCCGATCGCGCGCGCCTCGTGGCGCTCGAACGCGAGACCTCGCGCAACGAGGAGGAGGCGCGCCGCTTCCGCCGCCGTGCCGACGACCTGCAGAAGCAGCTCGAGGCGGCGCTGGGCCAGACCGAGCAGGCGCACATCGAGCTGCACCGCATCGGCGAGGAGCTGCGTGATCGCGAGCGTACCGTCTACCTGATCGACCGCGTGCTGTCGGTCGACGCGGGCGATCCGGATCCGCGACGGCTCGCGCACGAACTGCTCACGCTCGTCGGCGACGACATGCGCGCGCAGCGCGTCTCGCTCATGCTGCGTGCACCGGAGCCCAACCAGCTCTATCTCGCGGCGGCGCGCGGTGTCGCGCGCGACGTGCACGAGGGACACCGCGTGCTGATCGGGCAGGGGGTCGCGGGCAAGGTGGCCGGCGCGCGACAGGCGCTCCTCGTCACCGACGCGACGCAGGCGACGCAGCATCCGCTCCTCCGCGACGAATACTTCACGAGCGGGTCGTTCATCTGCTTCCCGCTCGTCTATCGCGATGAACTCGTCGGCGTGGTGAACGTCGCGAACCGCAACCAGCAGGGCATCTTCACCGAATCGGATCTCGATCGCGTGCGGTTGCTCGGTCTCGTGATCGCGATCGTCGCGACGCAGGCCCGGCTTCCGGCGCGACTCCTGCCGCTGGTGGGCGCCGCCGCGTGAGCGGCGCGACGCCGGCGTCGGCGCCGCTCCACTCGGCCATCCGCGCGCTCGCCGCGGGGCAGTCGCTCGACGACGCGCAGTGCGCCGCGGCCTTCGACGTGGTGATGGCCGGCGCGGCGACTCCGGTGCAGGTCGCGGCGCTGCTGATGGCGCTCCGCGTCAAGGGCGAGACGCCCGCCGAAGTCGCGGGCGCCGCGCGCGCATTGCGCCGCGCGATGACGGTGCTCGACGTTCCCGACCCCGACGCACTGGTGGACACGTGCGGAACCGGCGGCGGCACGATCACCACGTTCAACATCTCGACCGCCGCGGCGCTCGTCGCGGCCGGCCACGGCGTGCGCATCGCCAAGCACGGCAACCGGAGCTTCACCAGCGCCTGCGGCAGCGCCGACGTGCTCGAAGCCCTCGGCGTCCGGATCGAATTGCCCGTGTCGTCGATGGCGGACGTGCTGCGGCGTGCCGGCATCGTCTTCATGTTCGCGCCGCTCATGCACCCGGCGATGCGGCACGTCGGCCCGGTGCGCCGCGAGCTGGGCGTGCCGAGCGTGATGAACATCGTCGGGCCGTTGGCGAATCCGGCGCGTGCGGGACGACAGGTGGTGGGCGTCGCCGACGCGTCGCGCCTGCCGCTGATCGCCGGTGCGCTCGCGGCGCTCGACACGGAGCATGCGCTGGTGGTGCATGGGGCCCCGGGCCTCGACGAGATCTCGCCCCTGGGGCCGACGTCGGTCGTCGAGGTGCGCAGGGGCGTCACGCCGCGCGAGTGGACGATCGATCCGACGCGATACGGCTTCGCGCGCGTCGCGGCCGATTCGCTCGCCGGCGGTGGGCCGGTGGAGAACGCGACGCTGATCCGTGCGATCCTCGCGGGCGAGGGTGGCCTTGGCGCGAGAGCGGCGGTGATCCTCAATGCGGCGGCCGCGCTCTACGTCGGCGGCATCGCGCCGAGCTACGACGCGGCCGTCGAGACGCTGCGCGCGCCGGGGGCTCTCGAGCGAGGCAGCGCGGTATTGCGCTCGCTCGCCGACGGCTGAGACGGCCGCGCAAACGTCGGCGCGCGTGCCGCGATGCGCGGCTCACGGCGATCGCTGCTCGCGCGTGGGCGGCGGTGTGGCCGATTGGGAGGAGCGCTCGATACGTTCGCACGCATGAGCGACGATCCGTCTCCAGCGCCGCCGCACCGCGCGCGTCCGCGCGTGAGCGTCTATCTCGGCGCGAGTCTCGACCTGCGCATCGCCGACGCCGCGGGCGGCCTCGCGTTCCTCGATCGGTACGCCGCGATCGATCGTGACTACGGCTACGAGCCGTTCATCGAGACGGTCGACGCCCTCGTGATTGGGCGACGGACGCTCGACACGGTCCTCGGCTTCGGCATCCCGTGGCCGTTCGGGACGCGTCGCGAGGTGACCTGCACGACCCGTCCGCTGCCGGACGGGCTGCCGGAGACGGTGTCGTCACACGCGGGGGCCCTGGCCCCGCTCCTCACGGCACTCGCGGCCGACGGAATACACCACGTCTATCTCGACGGGGGTGCACTCGTGCGCCAGGGCCTGCAGGAGGACGTCGTCGATGCACTCGTGCTGACGATCGTCCCGGAGACCATCGGTGCGGGCGTCGCGCTCTTCGACGAGACGGTGCCGCGCCTCGCGTGGCGACTGGAGCGGCACACCGCCTTCGCGAGCGGGACGGTGCAGCTGCGCTACGAGCGTGACCGGACGTGAGCGGGCGGCGACGGGCACATGTGAGCGAACGCACGGCCGATGCCCGTCGACGACCTCACGTCTACGTCATTCCGGCGTCATTCCGGCGTCATTCCTTGAACTGGAAGTGCGGGTTCTCGACGACGCCCAGCACGTTGCCGAACGGGTCGCGCACCGCGCCGATCTTGACGCCGCCGCCGACGTCCTGGATCGGCTCGTGGTCGCTCGCGCCCAGAGCGAGGAGTCGCGCGTAGGCCGCGTCCGCATCGCCGACGCCCCAGAACGCGACCCCCGCTGCGTCACGCTCGGTCGGCGCGTCGGGTTCCGGCACCAGCCCCAGTTCGAAGCCGCCCACGTCGAAGCCGACGTAGAAGTCCTCGTCGAAGTAGGGCCCACGCTCGACCACCTCGGCGTACCACGCCTTGGCCTTCGCCAGATCGGGAACCGCGTACACCACGGTGCGCAGCCCACGGAACGACGTGTGCGATGTGGTCATGTGCGTTCGGGTCGAGGTGGCCCGGCGCTCCGTGTGCGAGCGATCGGGAGGTAGGCGGGCGAGCGTCCGCGCGTCCCCGAAGGTACGACGGCTGCGCCCCCAGCGGTTCGAGCAGCTGCGCGCGTCGCGCCGATCAGTACCGGCGCAACACCCCGACGACCACGCCCTGGATCAGCAGATTGCGCTCGTCGGTGTAGATCGGCTCCATGGTCTCGTTGGCAGGCTGCAGCCGGATGCGCCCGTCCTTCTCGCGGTAGTAGCGCTTGACCGTCGCGCTCGACTTGTCGAGCAGGGCGATGACCATTTCGCCATTGTCGGCGCTCTGCCGCTCGTTGACGACCACGTAGTCGCCATCGCGGATCTGCTCGTCGATCATCGACGACCCGCGCACGCGGAGCACGAAATGGTTGCCCGACTTCCGCAGCAGCTCCGGCGGCACCGTCACGGTCTCACCGGTCGTCGCGGCCTCGATCGGCAGACCGGCGGCGACGAGACCGAGCAACGGGAGCTCCACCGCGCGCGGCGCCGCATCGCTCGGCAGGATCTCGATCGACCGGCTCTCGTTGTAGCCGCGCCGGATGTAGCCCTTGCGTTCGAGATTGCTCAGGTGCTCGTGCACCGTCGCCAGGCTGGTGAAGCCGAACGACTCGGCGATCTCCTCGAAGCTCGGCGCGTAGCCGTTTTCATCCGTGTACGAGCTGAGAAAGCTCAGGATCTCGCGCTGGCGCTTGGTCAGCGGCATGGTCGCCCCCGGGAGCCACTGTGTAGATTTCCGAAGCCGGTGATCGGCCCCGAACAGTTGCCGAAGACGCTACGCCGAAGGAACCCCGAATGCAAGTCGTCCGTGCCTGGTCGCCCCCCATCGGCCCACTCGGCCGGCTGAGCTCGCTCAGCCGAGAGCGGGCGGCGACGGCGCGCGCGGAGACCACCCTCGAGACGCTGACGGCGCGCGCCCTCGCCACGCCGGCACCGCCGTCGCTGCTCGGGGCACTCGCGACCGGCATGGCCCTCGGCGTCGCCGTGATCGCGGAGGTCAAGCGGCGGTCGCCGTCGAAGGGCGCGATCAACGACGCGCTCGACCCGGTGGCCCAGGTGGACGCGTACGCGCGCGGCGGCGCGGTCGCCTTCTCGATCCTCACCGAACCGTCGGAGTTCGGCGGCTCGCTCGACGACCTGCAGCGCGCCGCCGCGTCGCAGCGCGGCCCGTGCATCCGCAAGGACTTCATCGTGGACGAGGTGCAGCTGGCCGAAGCGCGACTCGCGGGGGCGGCCGGCGCGCTGCTGATCGCGCGGGCGTTGCCGTCGGAGCGGCTGCACGCACTCGTGCATGGTGCGCAGATGCTCGGGCTCGAGCCGCTGGTCGAGGTGCGCGACGAGCACGAACTCGACGATGCCCTCGCGGCGGGGGCGCGTCTCGTCGGCGTGAACAATCGGGATCTCGAAACGCTCGCGATCGACGATGCGGTGAGCGCGCACCTGTTGCCGCGCATCCCGCGCGACGTCGTCGCCGTCTACGAGAGCGGCGTCGCAGCGCAGGCCGATGTGGCGCGTGCGGCGGCCATGGGTGCCGATGCGGTGCTCGTCGGCTCGTGGCTCTCGGCGGCGACCGATCCGGTGGCGGCGGTCGCGTCGCTCACCGGCGTCGCACGCACACCCCGCGTCGGCTGACGATTCGCGCGTGATCGTGTCGTCGGCCAAGATCTGCGGGCTCGTGCGCCCCGAGGACGCCGCCTGTGCGCACGCGGCGGGCGCGCGCTTCGTGGGGGCGGTGTTCGCGGGTGGGCCGCGGCGGGTCGATGCCGCGCAGGCGCGCGCCGTCTACGATGCGGCGCCGGGGTGCACGCGCGTGGCGGTGATGGGCCACGAACCCGTCGAGGATCTCGTGTCGCGCGCGATGCAGGCCGGCGCCGACATCGTGCAGCTCCACGGCGATCCGTCGCCGCGCACGGTCGAGGCGGTGCGTGAGGCGTGGCCGGGCGGGGTCTGGGCCGTGCTGCGCGTCCCGGCCGACGCCTTCGATCGCGAGCGCGCGGCGGCGCTGTTCGACGTCGCCGACGGCGTGGTGCTCGATGCGTTCGTGCCGGGCGCTTTGGGCGGCACCGGCGTCGCGCTCGACTGGCGGCAGCTCGTGGGGCCGCTGACGGACGTTCGCGCGCGCGCGTCGTCGCTGGCGGCACTGGTCGTCGCCGGTGGTTTGCGTCCGGACACGGTGGCGACGGCGATTCGGCTGCTCGCGCCCGATGTGGTGGACGTGTCGTCGGGCGTGGAGCGCATGCCCGGTGTGAAGGATCACGACCGCGTGCGCGCCTTCGTGGCGGCGACGCGCGGCGACGAGGAGCAGCTCGTGCTGCTCGGGGAGACGGCATGACGACGATGATGAGCCCCGCTTCGGAGACGGGGTACGACGGCGAGCGATTCGGCCCCTTCGGCGGGCGGTACGTTCCCGAGACGCTCGTCCCCGCGCTCGACGCGCTGACCGAGGCGTACGACGCGGTGCGTCGCGACGAGGCCTTCCAGGCGGAGTTGCGCCATCTGCTCGCCACTTTCGTCGGGCGCGAGACGCCGCTCGGTCACGCACCGCGGCTGTCGGAACTCGTCGGCGCACCCGTCTGGCTCAAGCGCGAGGATCTCTGCCACACCGGCGCGCACAAGATCAACAACGCGCTGGGCCAGGTGCTGCTCGCGCTACGCACCGGCAAGCGTCGCATCATCGCCGAGACCGGGGCGGGGCAGCATGGCGTCGCGACGGCGACCGTGTGCGCCAAGTTCGGCCTCGAATGCGTCGTCTACATGGGCGAGGAGGACACGCATCGGCAGGCGCTGAACGTCTTCCGCATGAAGCTCCTCGGTGCGACGGTCGTGCCGGTGACGAGCGGGACGCGCACGCTCAAGGACGCGACGTCCGAGGCGATCCGCGACTGGGTGACGAACGTCGAGACGTCGCACTACATCATCGGCTCGGTGGTGGGGCCCGCGCCCTATCCGCGCATGGTGCGCGACTTCCACGCCTGCATCGGCCACGAGGCGCGCACGCAGCTGCTCGAGGCGACGGGACGGCTGCCGAAGAGCGTCGTCGCCTGCGTCGGCGGCGGGTCGAACGCGATGGGCATCTTCCACGCCTTCCGCGACGATCCCGTGGAACTCGTGGGCGTCGAGGCCGGCGGGCACGGCATACCCAGCGGTGAACATTCGGCGACCCTCTCCGTCGGCACGCCGGGTGTGCTGCACGGATCGCTGTCGCTCCTGCTGCAGGACGCGAACGGCCAGGTGCATCCGCCGCACTCTATCAGCGCGGGCCTCGACTATCCCGGCGTCGGCCCCGAACACGCGTGGTTCAAGGAGAGCGGTCGCGGGACGTACGTGGCCGTCACCGACGACGACGCGCTGGCGGGCGTGCTCACGCTGAGCCGCCTCGAGGGGATCATCCCGGCGCTCGAGACCGCGCACGCGGTGTCGTGGGTGACGTCGAACGCGGGACGCTGGGCGAGCGACGAGCCGATCCTGGTCTGCGTGAGCGGCCGCGGCGACAAGGACGTGAACACGATGATGCAGCACCTGCCGGAGATCCGATGAACATCGGTGCGCTCGCGGCGTCGATCGCCGCCAACGCTGCCATCATCGCCGCCAGCGACACGCCCGAGGCTCGCGCCGCGGTGCCGGCCGCCGACGCGCTCACGACGCACATGGCTGCGCTGCGAGCGCGCGGACGCAAGGCGCTCGTCTGCTACGTGACGGCGGGCCATCCCGATCGCGCGCAGTCCGTCGCGTTGCTGCGCGGCCTCGCGGATGCCGGCTGCGACTGCATCGAGCTCGGTGTCCCGTTCAGCGATCCGCTCGCCGACGGGCCGATCATCCAGGCGAGCTCGCAGCGGGCGCTCGAACTGGGCATGACGTTCGACGGCGCACTGGATCTCGTGCGCGAGGCGCGGCCGACGGTGCCGGTCGTGCTCTTCAGCTACCTCAACCCGGTGCTCAGCGCCGGCCCCGACGCGATGCAGCGTGCGGCCGACGCGGGCGTGAGCGGCATCCTCATCACCGACATCCCGGTCGGTGCCGATGCGGCGCGCGAAGCCTGGCTGGGTGCCTCGCCGCTCGCGTTCGTCCGCCTCGTGGCGCCGACGACCCCGGCCGCGCGCATGGCGGAGATCTCGCGCAACGGCAGCGGCTTCGTGTACCTGATCAGCCGTCTCGGCGTGACCGGCGTGCGCGACGACATCGCGACGGAGCTGCCCGAGACGATCGCGCGGCTGCGCAGCGCCACGACGTTGCCGATCTGTGTCGGCTTCGGCATCGGGACCGGTGCGCAGGCAGCACAGGTGGCCACGCTCGCCGACGGCGTCGTCGTGGGGAGTGCGCTCGTACGGGCGGCCGAGCAGGGGACCGAGCGCGCGCTGGCGCTCGTGCGCGAGTTGCGCGCGGGGCTCGATGGTGCGGCCTGAGGGCAGCGTCGGCATCGCGGTCCTGCGACAGGTCGCACTGCACGACGTCCGCTTCTTCGTTCGCGTGGGCATCCTGCCCCACGAGTCGGAACATGCGCAGCCGCTCGCCCTCGACCTGATCACCTGGCAGCGACCCGGCGACGAGCCGTGGGCACCGGTGGACTATCGCGACCTCTGGGCGATCGCGAACGGTGTCGTGTCGCGCGGGCCGCTCGACTATCTCGAAAACGTCGCGCAGCAGGTGGGCGAGGCGTGTCTGCAGCGCCTGCCGGTGGAGCGGGTGCGCGTGGTGGTGCGCAAGCCGCACGTGACGCTCCCGGGACCACTCGGCGCGGCCGAAGTCGTGCTCGAGCTGGAACGACGTCGATGAAGCCCGGGGTGCGTGCCGTGATCGCGCTCGGGTGCAACGTCGGCGACTGCGCATCCACGCTCGACGCCGCGCGGCGCGCGATCCGTGCGCTGCCGGACGTCACCGTGCTCGGTGCCGTGGCGGACGAACGCACGGCGGCCGTCTCGGAGATGCTGCAGCCGGACTACCTGAACGGCATGCTCGTGGTGCGCACGTCGCTCGCGCCCGCGGCGCTTCTTGCGGCGCTGCACGCGATCGAAGCGGCTCACGGCCGCACTCGTCCGGAACGGCATGCGCCCCGCACGCTCGATCTCGATCTCGTCTGGATCGAGGGCGTCACCAGCGATGATCCGGCACTCGTCCTGCCGCATCCCGCATTCGTCGCGCGTCCGTGGCTCCGCACGCACCTCGCGGCGCTCGTCGGCGCCGGTGTGACGGCCAGTGCAATCGATGCCATTCATGCACGTGCCGTCGCCGATCCTCGCGACGTCTGATCGCCTCACTTCGTCCAACACGCCCGACCCGCGACCATGAGCACGCATCCGCCAGAGGCGAAGGTCAAGCCGCTCCTCCCGCGCGACCTCGCGCAGCTCAAGGCGTCGGGGACGCCCATCGTCTGCACGACCGCCTACGACGTGCTGCAGGCGCGGCTCGTCGATGCGGCGGGGGTGGACGTCGTGCTCGTGGGCGACTCGCTCGGGCAGGTCGTCGCGGGGCTCGAGTCCACTCGACAGGTGCCGCTCGACCAGATGATCTGGCACGCAGCGGCGGTGCACCGCGGGCTACGGCGTGCGCTGCTCGTGATCGACATGCCCTGGATGACCTATCACGTCTCGGCCGACGAGGCTGTGCGGAACTGCGGGCGCGCGCTGGCCGAATCCGGCGCCGCCTGCGTGAAGATGGAAGGGGGCACCGCACCGATCGTCGAGGCGGTGCGGCGCTGCGTCGAGGTCGGGATCCCCGTCATGGGGCACATCGGCTACACGCCGCAGACCGACGTCGCGCTGGGCGGTGCGCGTGTGCAAGGGCGTGAGGCGTCGCGCGCCGATGCGCTGGTCGCGGAGGCGCAGGCGCTCGAAGGTGCGGGCGCATGTGCGATCGTGCTGGAGCTCGTGCCGGCAGCGGTCGCTGCACGGATCACCGCAGCGGTGACGATCCCCACCATCGGGATCGGGGCGGGTGCATCGTGCGATGGACAGATCCTCGTGCTCCCGGATCTGCTCGGCCTCAACGAGGGGTTCCGGCCGAAGTTCCTCAAGCGGTACGCCGAACTCGGAGCCGCCGCGCGTGACGCTGTCGGTCGCTATGCGGAGGAGGTACGTGCGCGCCGCTATCCCGACGACGAGACGAGCTTCGCATGACGCCGATCGTCGTCGTCCGCGACGTGCCGTCGCTGCGCGCGGCGGTCGCAGCCGCCCGCGCGCGCGGTGAGCGCGTCGCGTTCGTCCCCACCATGGGCGCGCTCCACGAGGGACATCTGCAGCTGATCGATCGTGCACGGGCGCAGGCGGCGTGCGTGGTGCTGAGCATCTTCGTCAATCCGCTGCAGTTCGCGCCGACCGAGGATCTCTCGCGCTACCCGCGCACCGAGGCCGCCGATCTCGCGGCCGCCGAGGCGCGCGGCTGTTCCATCGCCTTCGTGCCCCCGGTCGAGGTGATGTATCCGGGGCCGCCGGCGGTGTCGGTGGTGCCGCAGGCACTCGCCGAGCGATGGGAGGGGGCGCTCCGGCCGGGCCATTTCGCCGGTGTGCTGACCGTGGTCGCGAAGCTCTTCAACATGGTGCGGCCGGACGTGGCGGTGTTCGGGCAGAAGGACCTGCAGCAGGTGCTTCTGGTGCAGGCGCTCGTGCGCGATCTCGACTTCGCCCTCACCATCGACGTCGCGCCGATCGTGCGCGAGGCCGATGGCCTCGCGATGTCGAGCCGCAACCGCTATCTCGCGCCGGAGGAGCGTCGCATCGCGGCGACGCTGCCGCAGGTGCTCGCCGACGTCGCCGATGCATGGCATGCCGGCGCGCGCGACGTGGCGACGCTGCTGCGCAACGCCACCGCGCGCCTCGATGCGGAGCCGGCGATCCGTCCCGACTACCTTGCCGTCGTCGATCCGGCGACGCTCGCCCCGCGCGAGCTTCGCGCCGAGGCCGGCGACTACGTGATCCTCGCGGCGCGCGTCGGTGCGACGCGCCTGCTCGACAACCACCGCCTCGGCGACCCGACCCTTCCGCTGCCGTGATCGCGCTCGACCCGCACGCTCTCGTCCTGCCGCCGTGGGCCGTCGTCGGCGAGAAGCGGCGCGCGCACATCGCGCGCGTCACCGCATTGCTGATGCACTGGGCCGATGCCCTCGGTGTCGACGAGGGTGAACGTCTGGATTGGTACGACGCGGGGCGCTGGCACGACGCCCTGCGCGATGCCGACGAGCCGATGCTGCGCGCGATCACGCGCGATGCGGTGGCGCCGTTCGAGGTGCTGCACGGGCCGGCGAGTGCGATCCTGCTCGCGCGTGACGGGGAGCGGCGCGACGCGGTGCTCGACGCGGTGCGCTGGCACACGCTCGGTGCCGGCCACTGGGATCGCACGGGACGCGCGCTCTTCATGGCCGACTTCCTCGAGCCGGGTCGCAAGTTCATGCGCGCGGAGCGCGCCTGGCTCGCGCGACAGGCCGTGGTGGACTTCGACGGGACGTTCCGCCAGGTGGTGCGCCTGCGGCTGGAGTGGGCGTTGCGCGAAGGCAAGGCGCTGCAGCCCGAGACGGTGTCGCTGTGGAACGCGGTGTGCTGAAGCGATGGCGCTCGGCGATCGTCGCGGCGGTCGTGCTGGTTGCGATGGTGGGTGCGTTCGTGGCGTGGCGCGCGCGGGACGCCGGCGGGCCGGACGCAGCCGTCGCGGCCGGTGACACCACGCGAGCACCCGCGGGACAGCGGATCGTGGTCGAGGTGCTGAACGCGAGCGGGGTCGCGGGGCAGGCACGCCGTGCGACCTTCCTCCTGCGCGACCGTGGTTTCGACGTCGTCTCGTGGAACAACGACAAGTCGCGTCGCGAACGGACGATCATCGTCGATCACACGGGGAAACCGGACGCCGCCGCACGGCTGGCGCGCATCCTGGGCAACGCATCGATCGAGAAGGGCGACGCGAGTCCGCGCTACCTCGACATCACCGTGCGACTCGGCAGCGCGTGGACGCCGCCGGTGGGGGAGGGCTTCCGGCCGTAGGCGCGCCGCGACGGCGAGCCCACGCGGCGGTCAGGCGCCGACGCCGTCGCCGACCACGTGCAACGCGCGTCGCCCGAGCTTCTCGGTCCGCAACTGCCCGCACGCCGCCGCGATGTCGAGCCCGCGGCTGCGTCGGATGGCGACTTCGACGCCCGTCGCACGCATCCACGCCGCGAAGGCCGCGATGCGCTCCTTCGGCGTCGGATCGAAGCCCATGCCGCCGCCGGGATGGAGCGGGATGAGGTTCACGAAGGCGCGACACTCCTTCGCCAGCGCGGCGAGTGCCGTCGCGTGCACCTTGGCGTCGTTCACGCCGCCGAGCATCACGTACTCGAAGGTGACGCGTCGGTCGAACGACTTCGCCGCCTCGATCACGTCCGCCAGCGGATACTTGGTGTTCACCGGCATCAGCTGCTGCCGCAGCGCATCCGTGGGCGCGTGGATGCTGATCGCGAGGCGGAACTGCTCGGGGCGCTCGCCGAGCGCGACGATGCCCGGCAGCACGCCCACGGTGCTCACCGTGATGTGCCGCGCGCCGATGCCGAAGCCGTCGGGCGCGTTGAGGATCGTCAGCACGGGATCGATGGCCTTCCAGTTCATGAGCGGTTCGCCCATGCCCATGAAGACAATGTTCGTCGCGCGGATCGGCGGATCGAGGAGCGCGAGCTCGCGGACCTGGCCGGCGATCTCGCCCGGCGTCAGGTTGCGCTGGAAGCCCATCACGCCCGTCGCGCAGAACGCGCACTTGAGTGCGCAGCCGGCTTGCGACGAGATGCAGAACGTCATCCGGTCACCGTCGGGAATGGCGACCGTCTCGATCGATTGGCCGTCGTCGAGCGTGAAGAGGAACTTCTCGGTGCCGTCGCTGCTGGCCTGCCGCGCGGCGAGTGCGAGACGCCGGATCGTGAAGCGCTCCGCGAGCGCCTCGCGGAGTGCCACGGGGAGCTCGGTCATCGCCGCGAAGTCACGTGCCGGTTGATGCCAGAGACGTCGCACGACCTGCGCGGCGCGGTATGCCGGCTGCCCGAGCTCGCGCATCGCCGTCAGCAGCAACGCGCTGGCGGCGGCGGGCGTGACGTCGAGCAGGTCGGGACGGACGGCCATGACGTTGTCGGATCGGGGTGCCGGAATAGTACACCGTTCGTGCGTCCGGGTCCCGTTCGGGCGAGGCAACCGGTTGTCGTGTCGTGACTTGAGCGATCGCGCCCGCGCTGGTTCGTGAGGGAGCGGGTCGCTAGCTTTGCCTGCGTGACCGCCCCGACCGGATCCGGCCTGCTGGCCGAGCTGCTCACGACCGATCGCATCAAGGTGCCGCTCGTCGCATCGTCCAAGGACGACGTGCTGCGCGAGCTCGTGACGCTCGCCGTCCCCGGAGCCGACGCGACCGCGATCGCGACGATCACCGACGCGGTTCGTGAACGCGAGCGGCTCCTCAGCACGGGGATCGGCGGTGGCATCGCGATCCCGCACGGTCGCACCGCCGCCGTGGAGACGCTCGTCCTCGCGGCGGGCGTCGCGCGCGTCCCCGTCCCCTTCGACGCACTCGACGGACAGCCGGTCTCGCTCTTCTTCCTGCTGCTCGGGCCGGAACACGTCGCCGGCGCGCACGTCAAGGCGTTGGGCCGGATCTCGCGGTTGCTGCGTCACGAGTCGGTGCGCACCGCGTTGCAGCAGGCCGAGACGCCGCAGCGCTTCCTCGAGCGTCTCGCCGGGGCGGAGGCGGTCTGACATCCCCCGTGTCGGGCCGTGCGACGCTCGCGTCGCCGGTCCCCGTCGTGTCGCGCGTGCGCTCGCCGTGGCGGTGGGCCGCGCCGGCGGTCGTGGCGGCGATCATCGTCGTCGCCACGTCCATTCCCCGATTGCAGCTGCCCGACGGGCCGAGCGACAAGCAGTGGCACTTCGCCGGCTACGCGGCGCTCGGCCTCACCTTCGGGTGGGCGCGCGGCGGCCCGTGGCGTCGCCACCTCGCGTCGTTCGCCGCGCTGCTCGCCTTCGCGGCCGTCGACGAGTTGCACCAGCGCCTGATCCCGGGCCGGTCCGCCGACATTGCCGACTGGGTCGCCGACGGCGCCGGCAGCGCGACCGGACTCGCCCTCATCGCGGCGCTGATGCGCCGACAGGAGTCGTTTCGTTGATCGACAGCACGTTCGCCACCTCGCGTCGTACGCACCTGTGCGGCGAACTTCGCGCCGCGCACGCGGGGGCCACCGTCCGACTCGGCGGCTGGGTGCACCGCGCGCGCAGCCTCGGCGCGATCGTCTTCATCGACCTCCGCGATCGGGCCGGCATCGTGCAGGCGACCTGCGATCCGCGGTGGAGCCCGAGCGACGTGATCGAGACGGCCGGCCGGCTCGGCGCGGAGACGGTCATCGAGGTCGAAGGCGTCGTGGCGGAACGGCTCGCGGGCATGGGCAACGCCGAACTGGCGACCGGCGAGATCGAACTGCAGGTGACGGCGCTGCGCGTCGTGGGGCCGGCGGTGACACCGGCGATCCCGGTGGCACGTGGCAAGGGCGAGAAGCTCGCGGCGGAGGAGCTCCGGCTCAAGCATCGCATCCTCGACCTGCGTCGTCCCGAGCTGCAGGAGAACCTCGTGCTGCGGCATCGGCTGCTGCAGGTCGCGCGGCGCACGTTGTCGGATCGCGGCTTCCTCGAAATCGAGACGCCGATCCTCACGAAGACCACGCCCGAGGGCGCGCGCGACTATCTCGTGCCCAGTCGCGTGCATCCCGGCGAGTTCTACGCGCTCCCGCAATCGCCGCAGATCTACAAGCAGCTGCTGATGGTCGCCGGGTACGATCGCTACTTCCAGATCGCGCGCTGCTTCCGTGACGAGGACCTGCGCGCCGACCGGCAGCCGGAGTTCACGCAGATCGACCTCGAGATGGCGTTCGTGTCGCAGGCCGACGTGCTCGGTGTGATCGAGGGGATCCTCGTCGCCCTGTGGCGCGAGGCGGGGCATGCGATCGACGCGCCGTTCACGCATCTCACGTGGCACGAGGCCATGTCGCGCTTCGGCATCGACAAGCCGGATCTCCGCTTCGGCTTCGAGATCGAGGACTGGACGGCGCACGTGACGGCGGAGGCCGCGTCGTTCGTGCACGACGGCGTGGCGGCCGGTGGTCGCGTGCGCGGCATCCGCATGGCGGGCGTCGGCGAGTGGTCCCGCAAGGACGTGTATGCGCTGGCCGCCGTCGCCAAGTCGAACGGTGCCGGTGGACTGCTGTGGGCCAGGCGTACGGACGCCGGGTGGGAAGGGCAGGGCGTCAAGGCGTTCGGCGCCGCGACGCTCGAGGCGATCGGTGGTGTGGCTGGTGATCTCGTCGTCGCGGTGGTCGGCACGGACGCGGTTGCGCTCCCGGCGATGGGACAGGTCCGACTCGAGATCACGCGCCGGCCGGCCGCCGTGCCGCGCACGCCGCATGCATTCTGCTGGATCGTGGACTTCCCGCTCTTCGAGCTCGATGCCGAATCCGGTGCGCACGTGCCGGCGCATCATCCGTTCACGTCGCCGCATCCCGAGGACGTGCACAAGCTCGAGCAGGCGCCGTGGGAGTGCCGAGCAGTGCACTACGACGCGGTGTACAACGGCAACGAGCTCGGGAGCGGTTCGATCCGCATCACCGATCCGGCCGTGCAGGCGACGATCTTCCGGCTGCTCGGTATTCCAACCGACGAGATCCAGCGCCGCTTCGGCTTCCTGCTCGACGGCCTGGCCGCCGGTGCACCGCCGCACGGTGGTTTCGCGCTGGGCTTCGACCGCATCGCGATGCTGCTCGCCGGCGCGACGTCGTTGCGCGACGTCATCGCCTTTCCCAAGACGACCGCCGCGCGTGCGCTGTTCGAGGAGGCACCGACACCCGTGGCGCCCGCTGCACTCGGCGCGCTGCACCTGGCGCTGACGGAGCCGACATGACCGTGACGATCACCGAGAAGGTGCCCGCCGAGGGCGCGGACCTGCTCACGTTGTCGGGCGTGAACGACGCGAACCTCGTCGAGCTCGCACGCATCCACGGCGTCAAGGTGGCGCTGCGCGGCGACGCGATCTCGCTCACGGGCGAGGAAGTCGCCGTGCAGAAGGCGCGGCAGACGGCGATGCGCATGGTCGAGGCGGCGCGGCAGCGTGCGAGCTTCAGCGCCGACGACGTGCTCCGCATGAGCGAGGAAGGCGCCGCCGAAGGCGCCACGCCGATGGACCCGCAGCGGCTCGCACTCCCCGGTGTGCGCAAGGTCGTGCAGGCCAAGACGCCGGGGCAGGCCGAGTATCTGCAGAAGATCGCGGAGCACGACATCGTCGTCGGCATCGGGCCCGCGGGCACGGGCAAGACCTATCTCGCCGTGGCCGCGGCGGTCGATGCGCTCATGCGCAAGCGGGTGCGACGCATCGTGCTCGCGCGGCCGGCGGTGGAGGCGGGCGAGTCGCTCGGCTTCCTGCCGGGCGACATGCAGGCGAAGGTCGATCCGTACCTGCGCCCGCTCTACGACGCGCTCGACGAGATGATGCCGGCGGAGCGGATCCAGAAGGCGCTCGAGACGCGCGTGATCGAGATCGCGCCCCTGGCGTTCATGCGCGGCCGCACGCTCGGCGACTCGTTCGTCATCCTCGACGAGGCGCAGAACGCGACCAACGCGCAGATGAAGATGTTCCTCACGCGCCTCGGCGTGAACTCGAAGATCGTCATCACCGGCGACAAGACGCAGATCGACCTGCCGAGTCGCGAGCAGTCGGGGCTCATGCAGGTCGAGCGCATCCTCACCGGCATCGAGGGGATCGCGTTCCACTACTTCTCCGAGGCCGACGTCATCCGTCACCGGCTCGTGCGCGACATCATCCGCGCGTACGCGCACGATGGCGGCGCCTGACCCCGTCGCGTGGCCGTGTCGATCGCCGTGACCGTCTCGTCCCCGGACCGCCGCGCGCCGCTCGCGGCCGCGCGCGTGTCGGCGCTGGTGACGCTCGTCTGCACGGGCGAGCGCGTGTCGCAGGCCATGTTCGACGTGACCTTCCTCGACCGGCGGGCGATGGCACGTCTCAATCGCGATCACCTCGGTCACGTCGGGGCGACGGACATCATCACGTTCGAGATGCGCGGCCACGACGGCTCGCCGGGCGGCGACATCTACATCTGTCCGGACGTGGCACGCGAGCAGGCACGCGACTGGGACGTGCCCGTCCGTGACGAGTACGCGCGGCTCGTGATCCACGGCGTGCTGCACGCGCTCGGTCACGAGCATCCGGAAGGTGACGATCGCCTGCGCTCACCGATGTGGCGCGCGCAGGAGCGGTACCTCGCACGAGCGAAGGCGCGGGGGCTCGCGTGAGCGAGGGTGCGAGTTGGCTGCTGTTCGGGGGCGTGGCGTGGCTCGCGTTCGTGACGGTCATGGCGGACGGGCGCCTGATGGCGCTCGACGACGGCGACGTCGGCGGACGCGAGCGACGTGCGTTGCTGGTGACGCGGCGCGAAGGCTTGCATCGTGCGCTGGCGGGCGCGCGGCTCGTCCTGTTCGTCGCGGCCGGTGCGGCACTGCCACCGTTGTGGCGCGCCGGGAGCACGCAGCCGCTGCTCGGCATGCTCGGGTTCCTGGCGTTGATCGCCGTGTGCGAGGTGCTGGCGCGTGTGCTCGGCGCGTCGCTCGGCCACGGCGCTCGGGGCGCCTGGCTCGATCCGTGGACGCTCGCGGTGGGCCGGCTGGTGACGCCGCTCGTCGTGCTGGGCGAGCGCATCGAGGCGATGCTCGCGACGTCGTTCCCGGCGCCGCCGGCCGACGAGGAGGAGGAAGAGGCCGTCGCGGAGCAATTCATCGAGGATGTCGCCGAGGAAGCGGACGTGCAGGGTGAGGAGCGGGCGCTGCTGGTCGGCGTCTTCTCGCTCGGCAACACCTCGGTGCAGGAGATCATGACGCCGCGCGTGGACATCGTCGCGGTCGAGCGCGAGACGCCGTGGTCGGAACTGCTCGACAAGCTCCGCAGCTCGGCGCATTCGCGGTTGCCCGTCTACAAGGACACGATCGACGACGTGCTTGGCACGATCCACCTCAAGGACATCCTCGGCGGCCTGCTCGACGACGAGGAACCGGCGGGTGGCTGGCAGTCGTGCATCCGCCCCGCGTACTACATCCCGCCGACCAAGCCGCTCGACGCGCTGCTGCGCGAGTTCCGGCACGAACGTCGCCATCTCGCGATCGTCCTCGACGAATACGGTGGCACGACGGGGCTCGTGACCATCGAGGACGTGCTCGAGGAAGTCGTCGGCGAGATCGAGGACGAGCACGACGACGCGGACGAGGAGATCGACATCGAGGTGCGCGACGGCGCCGAGTTCTGGGTACGTGGCCGCGTGACGCTCGACGATCTGTCCGAGGCGCTCGGCGTCGAGATCGCGAGCGACGAGGTGACGACGGTCGGCGGCCTGATTTACGAGCGGCTTGGGCGTGTCCCGCGCGCCGGTGAACGGCTCGAGATCGAGGGGCATCAGGTCGTCGTCGAGCGCGTGCGTCGCCGGCAGGTGCAGCGCGTCTACTTCCGTCGGCAGGCGGAGGCGACATGACGGTCTTCTGGTATGTCGTGCTGATCGTCATCGGCATCGGGATACTGACGCTGGCCGGGCAGTCGGTGCGTGCGGTGAGCCGGTTCTGGCTGCGCGCCTGGGTCGAGAAGCGGTTGCGGGGCGCGGGGCTGGCGGAGCGGTATCTCGACGAGCCGCAGCGGCTCCTGCAGGCGGCGGGTGCCGGCACGGCGACGCTCGCGGCGCTCGGTGGCGTGGGCCTCGTGGCGCTCCGTCGCGACGAACCGCTGGCGCTCGCACTCTGGCTCGTGACGCTCGCGCTGCTCGCGCTCATTCTCGGTCAGGCGGTGCCGCGTGCGGTCGGGACGCACTGGGCGACGCGACTCGCACCGGTGCTGCTGCCGCTGCTGCAGGCGGTCGAACTCCTGATGCTGCTGCTGCTCGTGCCGGCGCGTGCGATCGCGCGCGCCGTCGCGCCTCGTGAGGCCGGCACGCCCCAGGAGCAGGAGCGCGAGGCGCTCGAGGAGATCCTCCGCGAAGGTGAGCGCGAGGGCGTCTCCGAACCGGGCGAGCGCGAGATCATCACCGGGCTCGTGGCATTCGGTGACAAGACGCTGGCCGATGTGCTGACGCCGCGCGCACAGGTCTTCGCGATCGACGCCGCGCTCTCGCCGTCGCAGGCGGCACGTGCGATCGCGCAGGCGGGCTACACGCGAGTCCCCGTGATGCGTGGGTCACTCGAGCAGGTGATCGGCATGGTGCACGTGCGCGACGTGCTCGCGACCGAAGGTGATGCACCGCTGCCACTGCGACCCGTGACGATTGCAACGCCGACGCAGCGCTGCAGCGATCAGCTTTTCCTGATGCTCCGGCAGCGCACGCACCTCGCGCTCGTTCGTGAGGGCGCTGGTCCGGTGCGCGGG
>ERZ1066136.250-NODE-250-length-51400-cov-16.949051_pt1 | contig 51400 bp, 40 predicted proteins | sample MGYA00382783_ERZ1066136 | MGnify/ENA primary metagenome ERZ1066136 (study PRJEB33369, sample SAMEA5778366) | biofilm metagenome | biome: Industrial cooling water; feature: Water cooling tower basin; material: Biofilm | place: United Arab Emirates | collected... | reverse complement strand
CGTGCCAGACTTAGGATCTGGTGCCGAAAGGCGTGGGGGTTCGAGTCCCTCCATGCGCACGCAAGGAAAAATAGGCAGTCAACAGAAACCTGACCACGCGGCTGTTGATTGCCTATTGGTTTTTGACACCCGTCACGTCTAATGTAACATTTGATTTTGCAACCATGAACATCACCCTTTCGAAACAAAACACCACCGATGCCCTTTTGAACATAAGCCTGACCGAGAGCGACTACCTGCCCAAGGTAGAAGAAAAAGTAAAGGACTATGCGCGAAAGGCCACCATTAAAGGTTTCCGCGCAGGCAAAGTACCCTCGGGCGTTATCCGCAAAATGTTCGGCAAAACGATCTTGGTCGAGGAAGTAAACCACCTGATCTCACACGCGGTTTCCGACTACATACGCGACAACAAACTGCGCGTTTTGGGCGATCCGCTGCCCAACGAAGAAAAGGCACGGGGGATCGACTGGGAAACCCAAAAGGACTTTGAGTTCGAGTTTCAACTGGGCATGGTCAATGACTTTCCCGTGGACTTATCATCAAAAACGAAGGTAACGAAATATGTGATCAAGATCGATGATCACGTTATTCAGGAAACGCTGGAAGACATCCAACAGCGCTTTGGCACCGTATCTTACCCGGATGTGAGCGAAGCGGGCGACAATCTCTCGGGCGAACTCACGCGGACGGACGGGTCTACCCAAAGTACATACCTGCCGTTCCAAAAGATCAACCCAAAAGAACAATCCAAATTTGTGGGATTGAAAAAAGACGAAGTGATTTCGTTTGACCCGTTGCTCGCTTTTGCGGATGACGTGGTGCGGGCGCAGGTGCTGGGCTTACCGCATGAAGAGGCCGCGAAGCAGAAAGGAACGGTCACATTCAAGGTGAGCAACATTACACGCGTGTCCCCTGCGGAACTCAATCAAGAACTTTTTGATAAAGTCTTTGGCAAAGAGGTGGTTGCCACGGAGGAAGACTTTGTGCAGCGCGTAAAAGACACGGTGAGCGAAAATTACTCGCGCGAAGCGGATCTCTTCCTAAATCATGAAATCCAACATCAGTTGATGGATCACACACCCGTCACGATGCCCGAGGCTTTCCTTAAGCAATGGCTCAAATCATCCAGCCAAGGAGAAGTGAGCGATCAGGTATTGGAAAAGGAATTCAAGGCCTACTCCGACTCGCTGAAATGGGATTTGATCAAAAACAAAATTGCCGAAGACCTATCCCTTCAGGTAGAAGGGGGTGACGTGCGCGAAAAAGCAAAACAAATGATCGCGGAGCAGTTTGGCGGGGCTGCCATTGCCGCCCAACTGGGCGACAAACTCGATGCCATTGCCGACAATTACCTGTCTGGCCAAGATGGCAAGGGCGAAAATTTTATGCGGGTGTATAACCAACTGCGCACGGAGAAAGTGATGGCGGCCGTCAAAAGCAAAATCACGATCGCGGAGAAATCGGTGACGTTGGAGGAATTCCGGAAACTTGCGTCCGCACACAATCATTGATCCGTGAACCTTTGCGCGCCCAAAGTCGTTAGTCCAAAAGCCTTCTGAAGACGAAGGCTTTTTTCATGAATCGGCTTAATGACTCGTCAACAAATTTTGCGTTTTTCTTGCTAACATTGGCGTTTCATGACGCTCGAACAATAGACAACCAATTGTAAATCAGATTATTAATATGAACAACGAATTCAGGAAATTTGCCGTGCACCACTTGGGTATGAGCAGCGGCAGCTTGGACCGCTACGCACAGTGGATGCAGCCGGCCGTCACCAACATGACGCCCAACGTAGTGGAAGAGCGGCAAATGCGCGCCACCGTCATCGATGTCTTCTCGCGCTTAATGGCCGACCGCATCGTTTTCTTAGGCACTCCCGTGGACGACTACATTGCAAATGTGATCACCGCCCAATTACTGTTTCTGGAATCGGCCGATTCGAAAAAAGACATCATCATGTACATCAACAGCCCAGGGGGCTCGGTGTACGCAGGCCTGGGCATCTATGATACCATGCAATACGTAAACCCGGATGTGGTGACCATTTGCACCGGTTTGGCCGCTTCTATGGGTGCCGTGTTGCTGGCAGCCGGTGAAGCAAAAAAACGTTCGGCCCTACCCCACGCCCGCATCATGATCCATCAGCCGTCCGCAGGCATGCAAGGAACGTCTTCCGACATGGAAATTTCCATGCGCCAGACGCTGGAGCTGAAGCGCGACCTGTACAACATCTTGTCGAAACACAGCGGCCAGGCATACGACAAAATCGAAAAGGATTCGGACCGCGACTACTGGATGCGCGCCAACGAAGCCCGGGACTACGGGCTGATTGACGAGGTCATGGAGCGCAAAAAATGATAATTCAGGGCGTTTTCGACCCTCGGGCGGGTCTCGAGGGTGGGAAATTGCCTACTTTTGTTTACTTTCGGTATCCGAATTAGCAAATAGAAACAACCCCGGGCATGGCAGAAGTAACTTGTTCATTTTGTGGCCGATCTAAAAAGGATGTGGACTTGATGATTTCAGGCATCCACGCCCACATTTGCGACAAGTGTGTGACCCAGGCCAGCCAAATCCTGCTGGAAGAAAAGAAGACTAAGGTAGAAGCGGGTGCCCTGCCCAATTTCAAGCTGATCAAACCGCGCGAAATCAAGAAGTTTCTGGATGAGTACGTGATTGGCCAAGATGAGGCTAAAAAGGTGATGTCCGTGGCGGTGTACAACCACTACAAGCGGCTCATGCAAAAAAAGGCCGATAACGATGTGACGATCGAGAAGTCGAACATCATTATGGTGGGCGAAACGGGCACGGGTAAAACCTACCTGGCGCGCACCATGGCAAAGATATTGCAAGTTCCGTTTTGTATTGCCGATGCCACCGTACTGACCGAAGCGGGCTATGTGGGCGAAGACGTGGAAAGCATCCTGACGCGGTTGCTACAAGCTGCCGACTACAACGTGGAGGCGGCCGAGCGCGGCATCGTGTATATTGACGAAATCGATAAGATTGCCCGGAAGTCGGATAATCCATCCATTACGCGCGATGTAAGCGGGGAGGGCGTACAACAGGCGTTGCTTAAACTGTTGGAAGGCACCGCGGTAAACGTGCCTCCGCAAGGTGGCCGCAAACACCCCGACCAAAAGATGATCACAGTGAACACGGAAAACATCCTATTCATTTGCGGAGGTGCTTTTGAAGGCATGGCGCGTATCATCGGCAGAAGGTTGAACACACGGCCGCTCGGTTTTGCTGCTGCCCACGACCGTGCGGAGGGTGATTTTGACAAAGACAATCTGCTTCAGTTTATTTCGGCTCACGACCTGAAAACGTTTGGACTCATCCCCGAATTGATCGGACGCTTGCCGGTGGTATCGTTTCTGAATCCTCTGGATGGTGTGGCCTTGCGAAAGATATTGACAGAACCAAAAAACGCGTTGGTCAAGCAGTACAAAAAGCTGTTTGAGATGGAAAACATCGAGTTGGAATTCAAAGACGGTGCCCTTGATTTTATCGTTGAGAAAGCCGTGGAATTCAAGCTCGGGGCGCGGGGCCTTCGCTCCATCTGCGAGGCCATCATCAACGATGCCATGTTTGAGTTGCCTTCGGATAAGACTACCGATCGACTGGCGATTAACCGTGCCTACGCGGAAGAAAAATTCAACAAGTCACACTACAGCAAACTCAAAGTGGCGTAGCTCCCTCGCGGTTGCGCCAATAGTCTTCGATTAACCGGGCCGTATTTTCAGAGGCCGACCCTACGTTGAGCGTATCGTACAATTCGTTGTACGCGTCCTTCATCTTGTCGCGGTAGTTGCCCGCAGCCAGCAACTGACCTAGCTCGTGCCCCACATGGTGCGCATCTGCTTGATCCTGGATTAACTCCTGCACGACAAGTTTACCCGCAATCAGGTTTACCAACGAAATAAAAGGGACTTTTACCACACGCCTCGCGATGGCGTACTCGATCCATCCCGCTTTGTACACAACTACTTGCGGCACCTTGAAAAGGGCTGTTTCCAGGGTGGCCGTACCGGACGTAACAATGGCCGCGTGGGCACGGGTCAGGAGGTCGTAAGTAGCGTCAAAAACAAAAAAAACGTTGGCGTTGCCATGCAGCGGGGCGTACAGAGTCGAGGGCAAATTCCGGACGGCTGCCACGCCAAAATGAACATCGGGGTACTTCTTCGCCACCTCCGCCATCAGGGGCACCATGCGTTGCAATTCCATCTTGCGGCTACCCGGCAACAAGGCCACCAGCGGGCGACCATTAGGGATAGGCACTTTTTCGCCAAAGAAAGGATCTGGTTGAAAGGCGCGAATGGCATCCAACACCGGGTTTCCCACATACGCTACAGGCATGTCGTATTTTCCGAAAAAGTCTTTCTCAAATGGCAGGATAACAAACATGCGCGTCACGGTGCGCTTCAATTGCCAGGCGCGGCTCTGTCGCCAAGCCCACACCTTTGGGGGGATGTAGTAGAAAACTGGTATCTCATGCTTCTTTCCGAACGTAGCCATCTGTCGATTGAAGCCTCCGTAATCGACTAAAATCAATGCATCGGGGGCGTAAGCCCGTATGTCTCGCTTGCACGCGGCCATGTACCGCGCAATTTTGTAAAAGTTGAGTACGGCCTCGAAACCCATAAAAGCAAGACGGTCGTAATGAATGACCACCTCCACGCCTGCCTCTTTCATCGCATCGCCACCAAAACCGCGGAAGCGAGTGGCGGGCCGCAGCCGGAGCAATGCCCGCACCAGATTGCTGGCGTGCAGGTCGCCCGAGCGCTCTCCTGCTATGATGTAGTACTTCATTTGGGATGAGGGCCAAAATACTCCACGAAATTACGGGGCGTTTCGTAGAGCTTGATGGAATGGAGTTTACCTACCTGTGTGATGGTGGCCAACTTGGCGTCCAGAATTTTCCAAAACTCGATGGCCAGGTTCTCCGTGCTGGCCATCTTGCCTGACATAAACGGCACGTCCAGATTCAGGTTTTTATGGTCCACCTTTTCGCAAATCTCCTGGCGTATGAGTACGCTGAGTTTTTTCAAGTCCACCACGAAACCCGTGTCGGGATCGGGCATACCCTTTACGGTTACGATCAACTCAAAATTGTGTCCATGCCAATTCTCGTTGGCGCAGGGCCCAAACACGTCCTCGTTTTTCTGCTTGCTCCAGGAAGGGTTGTATAGCTTATGGGCTGCATTAAAATGCTCTTTGCGGCTCACGTGTACCATATCCGACATTATTCTCCACAAATATACGACTCTGTGAATGCCTGCCGGACGATTGATTTTTTGGTACTTTTGACTACCTAAAACGACACGCATGATTGTAGTAACGGGCGCGGCAGGATTTATCGGTAGCAATTTGGTCCACCGCCTCAATGCCGACCATTTTAACGCCATCATCGCGGTTGACGACTTCTCCGCAGAGGCCAAAAGCAAAAATTGGGAGGGCGCCAAAGTCCAGGAGCTTGTTCACCGCGACCGCTTTATGGAGTGGTTGGACAAAAACCACGCTCTGGTCGAGTTTATCTTCCACATTGGGGCACGCACCGACACGGCTGAGTTTGACACCGATTTACTGAACCGGCTGAACACCGACTATACCAAAGAGATTTGGCGTAGGTGTGTAAAGTATCAACTGCCCTTGGTGTATGCTTCGTCAGCCGCCACATATGGGCTGGGGGAACACGGCTATGATGATGACGAGAGCAAAATTCCGCTGCTCAAACCCCTCAATCCGTACGGTCAATCGAAGCAGGACTTTGACGTATGGGCGTTGGCGCAACGGGAAAAGCCTTTCTTCTGGGTGGGTCTCAAATTTTTCAACGTGTACGGGCCGGGTGAGTCGCACAAAGGCCGGATGGCCTCGGTGATCTGGCATGCATACAATCAAATACAGCGCACGGGGAAAATGAAGCTGTTCAAGTCGCACCACCCCGACTTTAAAGACGGGGAACAGATGCGCGACTTTGTTTTTGTGAAGGACGTGGTGGAGGTGTGCCTGTTTTTTATGCACCACCGGAAAAATTCCGGTATTTACAACTTGGGTTCAGGCAAGGCACGGACGTTCAACGACCTGGCAAAAGCCGTTTTTCATGCACTCAACAAACCTGTGGATATCGAATACATCGATACGCCCATAGATATACGAGACAAGTATCAATATTTTACCGAGGCGAAGATGGGGAAAGTGGGGAGTGCGGGGTTCAAAGGAAAAATTACGCCCCTGGAGCAGGGAGTCATGCAATACCTGATGACGTTCAATAGCAATGAAGCCAAAAATGGTTAATTATTTAATTTTTGTGAGCAGACCATAAATGACTGACACCAACCCGCGCAGCACATCATGCTGTACTTACCGATAGGATGTTTAACGTGGAAATTATATTTCTAACAACTATACCCTCTTTTGAGAGACCTCCATTAATAATGGTATCATGTCTTAAAAACTCTAAAAACCTTTACACTCCCGTCAGCGCACCTGAGTACAACAAAATAGGTCCCTGTGGCAATATGAGATAGATCAAAAGATACAACATTGTCTTCTAAGACGCCATCATCGACCTGAACTCCCCGAGAATCATAAATCTGAACAGTACAACCCAGACGAGGTGACCGTACAAACAGTTGCTCTTGAAAGGGAACCGGGAAAACACCCTCAATCTGTTGGGATTGCGGCTCAACGGCCGTTATTATGTAGGGATCAGATGGTCTATTGCATTGCCCTCGAAATACCAGAACCTGTACCTGTCGATAATGAGATTCAAAGGCTATGGCCCTCTCCCTCCTATCTGATAATACATTGTCCAGCAACCAATAATATTTGTCTCCTTGCAAAAAGCTTACTAACCTTCCGTTATTGAGAACTATGTAGCTTGCCGGAGGAAGCAAATTTGGAACGATGTCGATCACCTTAGTGAAAACCATGATTTTACCACTAATGTCGCTGACTTGAATATTGACAGACACCGCACTCCTATCTCCAATCTCAACAAAGATTTCGTCTCCATTGTGAGTTATTCCGTCAACACGCCAGGATACAGATTGTACGGGACCTGTAGACGTGTTGCGCAAAATCATTTTTGAGGCAGCACATGGAGATTCAAAACTAAAGTCTGGAAAAACAACATCATCACAAGATACTGACAACCAGCCATCTGCTGCTTGAATCTGGCTGTTTGTACCAGCATTAAAGAAAGTTCCATCGACTACGTCAACTTGGCTAATATCAAGAAAGTCAAAGCACTTGAGTTTATGAAATGACGGGCGTAGTAGCGCCCGTACATCCGATACATCAGATCGAAGGGCAATTCTCTTTGTTGCTGTCGAGTTCAACTCCAAATCAGACAAGATAACAACTTCTTTGTTGGATGGAAAAACAAGCTCCGATCCGCTGTCGATTCGCAATTGCTCGATTTGCATATCCCCAACAAAATAGAAAACGCCCTCACCAACGATACGATTAATAACGCCCCCACCAGAGATTTGCAATTCGGCACTCTCATTCCTAATAGATCCCATGAAATTTCCCTCTGCAAGCAGAACCTTACTATTTGTATTTGGCCTAAGGACGATTTCAGTATTTGCGTTACTTTTCACATCGACCCCATCTTCTATTATGAGTTCGCCTACGGAACGTAACTGTATTTGTGCCGACTCAACGTTAACACCTTCAACCTGTGATTGAACAACCAAATGCGCTGAAGTAAGTTCAATACTCGAAAGGTCAATGCTCCCTTGCCTAAATAGCATCGACTTACATGAGATGTTGGACTGAAAATCAAAGTGGGCTGTTCCGGAAACGATGAAATCAATGAGATCAAAATTCTCCTGACTCGAACTGAAAATAGCATTAGGTGCTGTGGACGAAAGGTCGATGGTTCCGTTAACAAAAAATGCTTCTTGAGAGGTGTTCAAAAAATTACCGCTTACACTAAGTGTGTTCAAATTCAGATTAAAAGCCAATGACTGTTTATAAAAAACAGAAATCGAGCCACATCTCTCATCGCGGCTAATACTTACAACGCCTCCAGTGTCCGAAAATGAGTTTTCATCGAATATCACACGATCTAAACTGGTGGGAACACCCACTCCGGGAGATCCTCCGCTCGAAGCTGCCCAATGAGAGGGGTCTGACCAATCCCCGTTTCCCCCCACCCAATGATACGTTGTCCCAGTTATAACTGCCGGCTCATAATCTATTAGCAATGAAAAATCCTGAAAACCATTCAGCATCTGACCTTTATGTGTTACCCGTACCAAATACGTTCTCTCGTTGAGACCCGAAAAATCAATTCTCTCAACATTATCTCGAACATTATTCCCGCTGACAGCTGGTGAGCCTGGCATTGTTGGGTCTAGTACCCACGGTAGGGCCACCACTCCCGAGTCATCAACCAATACTACGTCCAGATCGTTGACCAAATTTGGCTGGAGTGGATTCAATGAAATAGGCGGAACAGTTCCTGCCGGATCGGTCCATGCGAGTGTAATGCGAAGTCGACTGTTCAATTTGGGATCTATCGCCATCTCAAAAAACTCATTCTCATTCAATCTACTTTCTATTTGTACCTTCCCCCCACTATTTTCGGCCAAAACAAACTCAGCCGCAGCACGCGCATTAAGTAACCCCCAACCAAATTGATAGTCTGGGCCATTGCTTCCGCCCGCTTCTGATGCGGTGTGAATTAATAGGGCCCGGACGGTGGATGATCGCATATAACGGCCGCCATTTATCTGCCGATATAGCTCCTGTAGCAATCCAATGCATCCTGTTACCACTGGAGTGGCCATAGAAGTGCCGGAAAGATTACCATATGCACTTGTTGAGCTCGAATAAGTAGAAAAGATGTTGACACCTGGAGCAACCAAATCAGGTTTGATCCTGCCATCATCTGTTGGTCCCCAACTCGAAAAACTACTCATTTGGATCGCTGCTGGATTGACTAAGGAAGATGCAATCTTATTAACTGCGCCAACCGTAATGATGTTTTTTGCGTTTCCAAAGGTCGATATTGATCCGAATTGAGGATCTGGTGGCCTTGAGCCATCGCCAACGTTATCACGTTCGTTACCGGCAGATTTTACGACCGTATAGTATGGCGAATTAAACGTCAATTGATCAAATAATCTAGCTTTGGAATCATAAAACCCAAACTTATAGTCTTCCGTAGCGCTTACTTGCGGATCACCGTACCAAGTCCAGCCACCATCAAAATGCCAGCCCGATAGGGTCCCGTATGAGTGATTGGATACGATCAATCCCGACTGGTCGGTAGCCGCCATACTGGCCATTTCAGATAAATCATTTGAAAAGTCAAAGGCAAAGAGTTGCGCGCGAGTGGCCATACCTGTGGCATTCGAATTAATACCGGTAGCAGCCATAGTACCTGCTACATGAGTTGCGTGATTGTCAAATATTGCAGCCCCATCCGAATTGAGAATCCGGCCGACCAATTCAAGATGATCCTGGCGCACACGACCACCATCCCAAAGGGCCATCTTTACTCCTTCACCAGATAATCCCAAACCCAACTCTCCACCGGTTCTTAATGCAGCTGCCCCCACATTGACCGAGGCAATATGGTTATGCAGATGCTCATAAATTGGATGCCCATTCTCGTTTATGTCTACTAACAAATAGGTGCCTGCTTCCGATTTTCTTAACCTCTGTTCAGTCGGGTTACGCGACAGAAAGTTGTCGACTCTCTGTGTCGAAATTCTTGAAACGGAGTCCAACTCCCGCGTGATTCCTCGCTGTGCAATCACCCCTATCGGAACCAACAGAAAACAGAGGATGAACACGCCCACGCAACGACTAAAAACCAAAAAGAGGCTACGCTTAAGTAGCCTCTCTTTCTTAAAATGCAAATACTTAGTCACAACTTAAACCAAGACTTTTTCGTCAAAAAGAAACCTAATTCCCTTCAAATATGGTTGTGGCTTGATACCAAACCGATCCACTACCAAACCGAAACGTCAGATCTATTGTTATTGTTTTAGTATCTTCGTCATACACGCCTGAACCTTCAACAGATCGTTCTCCCGATCCCGTAAATCCCCCCGCGCCATCTGAAACGATGCCAAGCCCTTGCCTAGATATGGTGACCGTTCCGAAGGTGGCTCCTTCGGAATCGGGAGTAAACACCATGATGACATTTTTAAGAGTGCCTAAAAATCCATAATCACCGATATTACCAACCAACAACAAATCACAATCACCCTCTTGATTTGGGGCCATTGTTGCGGTATAGGCATAACCGTCTTCGTCTGCAGCGACACTCCCCGCCCAAATACTCGTGTTAACCGGACAATCATCATTTAAGATGCTTACGGTGACCACCTTTTGCTCTGACAAGTTGAGGCTGCCTTCGCTAATTGTGGTCAATTCAATAGTTACTCGCCTAGCTAAATCAAATTGATCATTATCAATGGTCTGCAAAAACAAAACACCAGTAAACTGACCGGCTGGTATCGTAACCGAGGCCTGATCTATCACAAAGTCAATACCGGATATCGCATTGTCGGCTGTGACCGAAAAACCAATCGTTACATCGGTATCAAAAGTCCTGCTAATGGATACCGGTATCTGAAATGGGGAGGCACTGTTTTCAACAGCCACTCCAGAGGTCAACTCAAATGAAACGATATGGGGGCCATTAAACAGGATTTGTTCCGGCTCATCATCACAAGCCAAAAAACCCATGACCAAGAGAATAAAAAATATTTTTTTCATACGTAGATTGTTTAATTGTAACCGGGGTTCTGCTGGGCTCGTATCGCAATATTCGCATCAAGCTCACCCTGGGGTATCGGCCATACCCACCTGAAACTAGTGGACGGAAGATTGCAAGCCGTTGCGGGTGCGCCACAAGCTGAGCCTCGAACGACATCACCCCCTGCTCTTTTGATGTCAAACCATCGATGTCCCTCAATGAACAACTCCTTTCTCCGCTCGTTAGCAATGGCATCCTTTAAGGGATCTCCGGCTAACACCACACTCACATATCCGTTGATCCTTGCCGCGCGAAGAGCATTGAGGTCTGCCAATGCGTCCGCATCTTGGTTGGAAAATGCGCGTGCCTCGGCTCTAATCAAGTACATCTCGGCCACTCGAAACACTTTAAAATCAACGTTCCCATCCGTCAATCCATTGATCCCTAGGTATTTTACAGGCACGACTTGCCCATTCCTACCTGTCGGACTGGTCAACGTGGTTGAAATGTAAGAGCCATACCGCACATCGTTAACTACATCATAAAGTGCCACAAGCTCGGGGGCGGGTTGAAATGACAGTCGATTGTTCACTGAGAAATAAATGTTGCCCCCTGGCTGTCCTTGCCCAGGTAAGTACTTAACAGCCCAAATTACCTCGTTGGCTACTGCATTCTGACGCCAAATATTTGGAAAGTCAGCTCTTGACGCCAGCCCCAAACCCGAGTTGGCAATAACGTTTGTCGCGCTGGCGATGGCAGTGGGGTAATCCTTAGCATAAAGTGCAACACGGGCCTGGATGGCGTCCACTACGCTTGCATCAATCCTAGTCCTGTCCGAGGCTGTATTTATTGCAATATCCAAAGTGCCAGTTAACAACGTCTTAGCCTCAGCCAAGTCAGAATATATTTGATCGTATACCTCCCTGACGGTATTGCGAGTGGGTGTGGCAATTGAGTTGTCAAGACGAATGGGGATCCCGAGCTCATTAGAGTTTCGGTCATAGCTTTGCGCGAAAAAACGCATCAAATCAAAATGGGCCAAGGCACGAATCGCGAGTGCTTGGCCGCGAATCCGGGCCTTTTGCCCGACCGCTGATTCTTGAAATCGCTCCAAATTGACCAACACCAAGTTTGCATCACTTATGACTGCATAGGGTACAATCCACGCACCGGCTACAATTCCGTCATTTGCAACGTAGGTCCAATCAGTTACCGTGCGAAAATTACCTAACGACTCCAAGGTTTCGTACACATCATCAGCCATCATGTCTGCTTGGACTCCATACGTAGATCCATAATAGGCCCCACCCCGGAATGCCGAATAAACCCCGGTGAGATGTTGCTCCACATTATTCATGTCTTGAAACGCATTCGAGCCGTCTAACAGATGGGTTGGGTCAAAATCTGTCACTTCACAGGCACTGACAAGAATCAGTACCAGAATAATTTGGGGAAATTTATATTTTGTTCTCATTTCGTTTAGATTCAAAGTCCAAGGTTTACTCCAAAGGTAATTGTTCTCAAGGCGGGATATTGTGCACCAGTCAATGTCCCGGCCGCTAACTCAGGATCCCAACCCAGAAACTTTGTATAGGTAAATACGTTTTGACCTTGCGCAAAAACTCGTAAACTAGAAATTCGCATTTTTTGAACAACGGTACTGGGCAGTGAGTACGACACAATAACATTCCGCAGTCGGAGAAACGAGCCGTCTTCCAAATACCTCGATGTTTGCCGCTGATAGTCTGCAGTTGTTAACCCATCAACGGTCGATTGTCTAGGTACATCCGTAATATCTCCTGGCTGCTTCCAAGCTCTCAAATTGGACTTGGCCATTTGATCAACCAGATATGTCGGATCTTCCACATTGGTGCGATCATTATTGTATATCTCATTACCCTGCACCCACGTAAAAAAGGCCGACAGCTCCAACCCGCGATAGGTGAAAGTGTTTGTAAATCCGCCAAACCGGGGGGCAAATCGAGTACCAAAGGTTCTTAAATCATTGGAGGAAAATACATTGGTGATGGTTCCATCCAACTTCCGATACAATGCATCCCCATTGGCCGGATTTACGCCAGCATATTCAACCATGAAGTTTGTCCCAAACGGCTTTCCTTTTTCAAGGATCGTCAATCCGGTGGGGAGTCTCGACTGGTCTCCATATATTTCCACTACCTCGTTCACGTTATTTGTGAAGTTGCCCGAAACATTCCATGTAAAGTTCTGGGTACGTACAACATCAGCGCTGATACTGAATTCGATACCCCGATTCCTCAAACTTCCAACGTTCTGGATAATGCTGTTAAAACCTGTAGTTCGAGACAGGGGGGTATTAAATAAGAGATCCGATGTCAAACGATTATAAAAACCGATTTTTCCAGAGATGCGATTTGAAAGAACTCCAAACTCCAGCGATATATCAAACATATTTTGGGTCTCCCATTTCAAACCAGGATTCGCCAGTTGCACAAGTCTTACTCCCGATGTTCCATCATAGGAAAAACCAGCGACAGAAGAATAGAGTTCTTTGGATTGATAATCTCCGATATCTTGATTGCCTGACGTTCCATAGCTTACATTCAATTTTAGCAGATTAATGGTTTTTGCTAAACCCGCAAAGAAGGACTCATCACTTAAGATCCAGTTGGCCCCTATAGAGTAAAAGTTGGCGTTCTTGTTTCCACTACCAAATCGAGAAGACGCGTCCCGTCTCAACCCCAAACTAAGGTGATACCGATCCTTAAATCCATATTTGACATCAGTGAAATAAGACGAAAGCCCACTTTCCGAATTGTTGCCCCCCAACACCGGCAAGAACGTATTGCTCACCGTTAGCCCAGCTTCATTCTTCAAATTCCCAGTCAATCCGAAACCGGTGAAGCCAAAGTTTTTTGCTTGCCGATAATTCGTTTCTTGGAATAACCCAACAGTCAACGAGTGTTCAGTACCAAACGATGCCGAATAATTTATCGAGTTTGTGTTAATAAATCTCGCATCATATCCAAACCCACGTCCAAAGGATCCCTGCTGTCCGGTGGCCTGTTGACCTTGGTAGGTAGTTCTATCGGTATATGTAGTTCCGTCAGACTGATCATAATCAACTCCCAAAAGCGTACGAATGGTCAATCCCTTGATTGGCAAATCGTAAGCCATATTAATACTGCCCACCAATTTAAGATCCCTTCTGTCGTTTGTGTTTCCGAGCAACTCTTGAAGCGGGTTAGGTTGCCCTGTACGAATCGCTGTAAACTCACCATTGTCATCATACGGCTTTTCGTAGGGGTTTGCCCATCTCACCGCATTCAACGGAGAACCTATGAATGCGTCACCCTCTCTCGTGTTCGTGTTTTGAGAGTACCCAACAGTACTATTCATCGCAAATCGGAAGGGCCCGGACTCATGTGTCAAGTTAAAGCGTGTGGTGTAGCGTTCAAGCAAGGTTGTTTTTACGGTTCCTTCCTGACTCAAAAAAGATCCTGACACAAAAAATGTTGTGTTGTTATTACCTCCTTGCGCAGTAAGTTCATGCGACTGAAAACGTCCACTTTGGAACAAGACATCCGCCCAATCGGTGTTTATGCTCCTCAACTCCGCAATTTCCGCTGGCGTCAATGAAGCCAGACTGGTCCCTCGTGACAGTTCGTAATCAATTTTTTCGTTAGAATTCATTAATTCCAATTTGTTTTCGGGTGGATTGGCAACACCATATTGACTGTTATAAAAAAACTTGGTCTTGCCCGACTTGCCCTTTTTGCTATTCAACAGTATTACCCCATTAGCTGCCCGAGAACCGTAGATTGAGGTGGCTGAGGCGTCAGTTAAAATACTCACCAGGTCATAGTCATTGGGATTCAGTGAATTAAAACTCTGTGGGTCAATAGGCACCCCGTCCAAGACATATAATGGGTCTGTTCCTGCCGCAATAGAGCCCCTACCTCGAATAGTAACATTTGCAGCCGATCCAGGTTGGCCAGAACTCCCTAAAACAAGAACTCCGGGGGCACGCCCTTGAAGTATTTGATCAATGGAAGCCATGGGCACATCTTGGATATTTTTCGCGCTGACAGTATTAATAGTTCCCGTAAGACCACGCTTGTTCTCTTCGCGATAGCCCGTGACAACGACTTCCGTCAACTCTTTCGCATCGGTCTGCAAAACGACAGACACCGATGATCGACCGCCTACATTGACCTCTATCGTTTGGTATCCGATGAAGGAAAACTGTAGTACGCTATTTCCTTCTGGCAATTCAATGGAGAAATTACCATCCGTGTCAGTTATGGTACCCACATTTGTCCCTTTAACCAACACATTTACCCCGGGAAGGGATCCTCCATCCTCTGACGAGGTCACCTTTCCCGATACAATCCGCGACTGCGCGGCCCAAGCTGACAGGGCTGTCGCAAACAACATAAACAGCAGTAAAATTCTACTCATAAGGATATTTTAGGTTTAAGACTTTGCAAATAATATAATCAGAATCAGACTAGCAACTTAATTCCAAAAAAAACATTAAAAACAAAATAAAATTCTGTTATTTTTTCGTGAAATATGCGGCTGCTAATAGTGAACCCCCGTCATATCGGCTTGTATTCGCCATTTCGATAGGCGCCTAATGATCCCAATTTTATTGAGTTGAGGTGGCAGATTACACAACCCCATGGTTTTTTATACGTCAACAAGTTTTTCGAAAACGATCACACAACAATCCGAGAAAACGCTTTGAAATCACTCCGCAAACGTGTGAAGCGCTGACTGGCATCTGCTTATGTCCACCAATTGGATTCTCAAAACGAGGGAGGCACGTCAATGCGTTGCCCTCATAAATAGCTTTGCAAAACTCAATGCAACTCAATAATTTGCATCTATGTTTCAATCGTGACTCCTTTACCAAACGTGCAACATCATAATAACAATGCAATGAATATTCGTCAGATCTTTTATGCCTTCGTCTTTGCTGCAAGCACGGGAACATGTCAGACATTAGTTGATGTCCTCGATCCAACCGCCACGTCTAGTACGCTGCTACAGCGGGGCGGAACGGTGGTGGGAACACCGTATTTATTTGAACAGTTTCAATCCGGCAGCATCTTTTTAAAATCCGGTGGCGCAATAACGGACGCGAAATTAAATATTGATGCCTACGCCCAGGAAATAGTTACGTTATCCAACAGCGTTGAAAAGGTAGTCAACAAAATGATTGTTGATTATGTTACGATCAATATGACAAATGACTCTGTTGCCCGATTTGCACCAACCAAAAACGGTATTTTGCTAAACATTTTGAATGTTGGCGAATCCAAACTCCTGTATAAAAAGTTTGAGAAGAGGATTATTCGGGGTATGGCGGGCAACGGCTACACCGAAGCTACGAAAGATAAGCTGGTAGATACGTCTAATTATGTATTGGTGATCGGCACGGATACCCTGATCTTTCAAAATGCAAAGGACTTGATAAAAGTGATTAATGACGTATTTCCTGATAAGGCCAAAAAAATCGATTTACCGAAAAAGAAGACCGGTAATGAAATTAGCCGGATAGCTGATATCATCTATCAACTAGAGAGATAACTGCGACTGCCTCGGTAACTTTCATAGATTTATTGACCTGCAAAGAGCAAATAGAGACATTCTAACTCAGTAGCAGGCGTAGCAAAATGAGATTTGGACAAAATCAAGTATCTGGAAGAACCAATCTGAGGTATTCGAATTAATAGACATAATTGGTTGGTGAGTTAATTTGTAACCGCCTGATTTTTTGCTGACACGTTACTCGTTAATAAAACTTGCTTCCTCCGAATTGATGGTACTCTAAGTTCAACTTATAAGTGCAACATAAGAGGTTCAAAGAAGGGAGGGCGAATCCTCCCTTCAATTGACCAAGTTAATCAAACTTGTGTTGCGATGACATGAACCGAAAGTTGCTTATTACTTGAACACAGCTATGAATAAAATGACTTTTTTTACTGTCACCGGCAGCTTCTGAAACCACTGCGAAAAAAGAGGCCGCCCCAACAAGCGGGACAGCCTCAATCCGGTGCATCTACTCTACTTGTTTTCTATTTCGTTGCCCTGTATTCAAAGGTGACAAAATCAGTACTGCCACCCGCGGTGTTCAAGGAAAGATTGGTTACCCGAAAAATCATATAACTGTCTCTGTCAAGAATGGGATTGGCATTGATAAGTCGGCCAACTCGTATCGCAATAATGTCGTTCAACTGCAACGTGTTTACCGAGGTTACCTTTGTTCCGGCCGTGAATGCGTCTCTTACCGAATTCAAATTTGACGCAGCGAAACTAAAATTAGAGGGCAACCGAACAAATTCAGTGGCATTGCCAGCACCCACGGTGAGATTAAGTACCCTGTCGAATCCTGTCCCTGCCGCGACTAGCTTGATGTCGCTATTCTCCTCGGTGGACGTTGCAATCCGAGCGACCAAATCCCAAGCTGGCGTTGGCACAGTAGTAGATCTTTGCAAAGTAATCGTGCGAACCTGTGGCAGAGGAACACCATTATTTACAACGTTATAAACCGTATTAAAAATGGCTCTTTGACCCGATGAAGAGGTCATTTCAACCCTGTATCGAATGGTACGGTTAGCAGCCGTTGCTGCTGCATACGTTGGCGCGGATGTGTACACGGGGACTTGTCCAGCCGAAGAGCCCTGAGGTGGCACCACTATTGAAAAATCCTCCGTAATCGCGGCATCTGTAGTGTTATTGTAATTACGATCGAATAAGGGTACTGCACTCTCCACCCCTGAATTTCCAATCCTCCGGAAAACTTTAATGTTCGTCACCCGCGCGTTAGCCGGATTTTGAGCTGTCAAACGCATCGTGATTGTGCTATCATTAAACGAACTTGCCGGATTAACGATACCACTTGCCGTGGCAAAAGTAACGGAGTTTGCTATGGTAGCTGTGTACAACCTGCGCTCGGTTCCACCATCAGGCAAAACAGCATCAAACAGCAATACAAAAGCCCCTATTGGACGAACTTTCCCATCTGCCAAAGTGGTTGCATCATTGTCCTGTTCATCGGCCGGATCATAAATTGACCGTGCCGCAACAGAAAAATTAGCAACACCACCGCTCACGGGAAACGACCCCAAACTGTATATTTTAGGAGCAGTCGCACCTGACGGAGTGTAGCGACTACTTACGTTTACCGCACTAGTACTGTTGCTCACAGATACCTTAATATTGACAAATCCAGCTGTAAAATAAGTACCCGATGTCTTGTTGATATCATCATCAAAAACGATTGTTGCCTCTGGCCTAATGTCTTCAATTTTTGGATCTTGTTCACAAGAAATCCAAATCGAAGCGAGCAGCAATACCAAAAAACTATATTTTCTATTTCTCATAATATGGGTTCATTTAACGGTTAAAAGGAACTCTGCAACTTATAACCCAGGGTCCCAAAAAACGCCCGGCAAAATCAACTGATCAGCGGTACGAGTTGGAGTGTTTGCTCCATTCGTGACTCTCTCAAGATCAGAGTATGGAAAAACTCGCGGAATTTGGGCCAATGCGGCACCCGCAACAGGAGTCAATGTTGGAAACCCGGTTCTTCGCCAGTCTGTCCAAGGCTCCATGGGCACTCCATAGTTCGCAACATACTTTTCCTCGATGATGCGCTGGATAGCAGTAGCAGGGGCATTTACAAACACATTAGCCGGTGCCTGCGTAGCTAAGTAGGTTAACCGATCAGACTCGCCAACTCCTGCGGCAGTCATAGATGCAGTGATAGCCGCTCTGAAAAAACCTTCAGCAGTATCCAAATTGCCCGCTCGAACATGATATTCAGCAAGTATCAAGTTCTGTTCTGCGAATGTCAGGATGCGTTGTGGCGCATCGCCAACATATCCGGTTATAACACTTGTTCCATTTACCGCACCTCTCAAATACGTATGCATCCTAAAGAAGTTAACCGTGGTGGCTTGCTGGCCGGGCGCGGCCGCGGCTGTGCCCGCTGGCCGTGTGAAATACGACAGACCACGTGGATCAGCCTTCCCATCCATAAGACTTACCAAGCGCGAGGTCGGAAAAAACTGATTTTGTCTGCGCCTTTCAAACTGATCAATTGGGTTTTGTCTATCAGCCGAACCCTCAAATGCCATCTGAAAATTATCGTTGTTATCACGCATTAACAGAGCACCTGACGATAGCATGGCGGCTATGCCCGTATCGGCAGTTGCCGCCTCTTTCGGATAATGGTGAATATAGATCCGGAGTTTCAGGGCATTACCAAAACGCTCCCATTTTGAGACATCGCCCCCATAAAACAAATCCGCAGGCCCGGGTAATACTGTATTTGCCGAATTAGGTTGCTTTACCTCTGCAACACCTTCATCGATGAGGGCAATCAACTTCGGATAGATGGAAGAAGACGACTCATACACGGGCTTCACATTGTCCAGAAATTTGAGTGATTCGTCATACGGAACATCTCCCCACGCATCTACCGTTACTTGAAAAACCATTGCGGTCATCAACTTACCGATACCTGAGTAGTGTGGGTTTGCCGTTCCTGCTTTGTCGATCATATATCTCAAGTCCGCTAAGACCCCTCCGTAGATGGATGATCTCCAAATATTATTCATGTCAGTATCCGTAACATTATATCGGGAATACTCAACTGATTGAATACCTGGTCCACTACCCCCTGTAAATTGCTGAACAAACAAAGAGCTGTACAAGTGAAGGCTGGATCCCATCATAAACGCCAGCGATGTCGTGCTGCCAGCCATCAATGTGTTCAGGGGCGGATCAAGCACGGCATTCGGGCTGTCATTGATATCTAAAAAACCATCACACGAACTCGCCACAACAAGAACAAGGGCGAGTGAAGTGATTTTTATTTTCCTTGCAATTCTTTTCATGGTAATAGTACAATTTATGGATTAGAAAGTTAAACGCAACGTGGCCCCGTATGTCCTTGTTTGAGGCAACGCGTTGAACTCAAGACCTTGAGAATTACTTTGACCCTGGGCATTTACCTCGGGGTCGATGTGAGGTACGTTGGGAGCATGCAGCCACAGGTTGCGACCTACGAGGCCAAAATCAACTGCTCCAAATGGAAGTTTTTTCAAAAGTGATTTTGGCAGGCTGTAAGTAATTGCCAATTCTCGAAGTCTTACCCAAGACGCATCAAAAACAACAAATTCCGCGCGGCCAAAACCATACAGGTCATCAAAATAGTCCTGTGCGCTAATCGCGATGTTGTTGGGCGAACCATCTGCTAAAACACCATCATGGATATACAGTCTGTCCCGATCTGCTGTCTCCTCCGCTGCACCGGATCTCCGTAAGTCGCTGACATTTCGAGAAATGATATCACCACCATAACGAACATCCAACAAGGTCGTCAATGACAGCCCTTTGTAACTGAATGTGTTCGTGAATCCACCGAACCAATTTGGATTGGGATCCCCGACAATTCTGTTATCCAAAGCCAAGTTGGCCCTTCCATTGTTATCAACCAAGATCTGGCCATCGTCATTTCGTCTCAGGTAAGACCCGAAAATTACACCATACGGCTGTCCAGCGATTAGGCGTGTGCTGGGAGTAACAAATCCGCCCAAGGTGATTTGATCGACACCCGGAGCCAACTCGATAACTGTATTCCTGATCCTTGACCAGTTAACACTCGCATCCCAACTGAAGTTACCTGCCTTCAGCACGTTTCCTGACACCATCACTTCCCAACCCTGAGACTCAGACTTTCCGATATTCTGAATGGCTGATGTGAACCCAGACGCCCCGGAAATCGGAACGGCAAAGATGATGTCTCGGCTGCGCTGATTGAAATATGAAACCTCCACCGTTATCCGGTTGTTAAACAGACGCAAATCCACTCCTCCCTCGTAAGTGGTTGTAAACTCAGGACCGAGCGTTGCATTTCCGGCTCCGTCATTAAGCGTTTGACCAGCTTGGCCCCTAAAGGGGAATAGAACGAAAGGCCCAAATCCTTCATAGGTCGGTGCCGATCGTGAGAAATACGTGTCTGTCTGAAACACCGGGGCCTCTCTACCAACCGTTGCAACGTTACCCCGAATCTTCGCGAAGGTAAGGACGCTGTTCTGGAGGCTCGGAACCATATCTGTGAGCACCACGCTCGCTGTAACAGCCGGATAAAAGTATGATCGGTTATCTTTACCGAAGGTCGATGACCAGTCATTGCGTCCTTGCAAACCGATGAACGCAAAATTTTTGTAATCCAAGGTGATGTCGGTATACACCCCAATTAAGCGTGTCTGCGACTGAGTACCAAAAGGATTGAAATTCAGGGTATTAGTGATGTTTTCAAAGTCTCTGATTTGAATTGCAGATCCTGTCACACCGTTGTTGATTGTCTTGCGGTCATTTATCTCGTTACCCAACAAAACCTTAACCCCTAACTCATCATTTAGGAAGCGCTTATTGAAATTGACATTAAAGTATGAGCTTGTTTCAATTCGAGTAAATTTTTGATCGGTAATTGCGCCTGTTTGACCGGCAGCTGACCCGCCACGGCTTCCAATTTCGTTGTAAATTTTGGCAACTTCGGTATAGGCATCTGTTCCAATTCGATAATTGACCGACAAAAAGTCAGTGAGCTGATAATTCAAGTTCACATTCCCAATTATCCTGTTAATCTCATCCTCATACGTGTTGTTCTTTATCGTCCAAAGTGGGTTGTCATCTCCACCATACCACGTATTGGTCGGTTTTAAGTCCGAATTGCTGGAAGGACTGACCTGAGAACCATCCGGATTTTCAAAAGGATATCCAAATAAATTATAGCTGCGGGGTAAAAACCAAGTTCTGAAGAAAGGATTTGCCAATTGATTACCTTGTTGTGTTCTGCTTGATTGGTTATTTGTATAAATTACGCTAACGCCAGAAGAAAATTTCTCAGTAAATTTTGTGTCTCCCGTGAACGTAAACGTATTCCTTGTTAACTCATTATTATCCAGAATACCCGTTTCGCGAAGATTACCATACGAAAAGTAGTAGGAAGACTTATTGCCTTGACCGGAAAAAGATAGATTATTCTGAATATTTCTCCCGGTTTGAAAAATGTCTTTTACGTTATTGGGATAGGCGTTCAACACCTCTTGTTCTCCTCGGAAGTTAGTTACAGTCTGTCCTTGGATACGAGGACCCCAGGAATTGATGCTCAACGGATTGAATAATCCACGATCGCCCTGAGCGTAACTATTTTGCCAATCAGGAAACCGATTTACCTCTGCCAACGTAAACGCAGAATTGTAAGTAACGGTATTTTTCTTCCCTGAATCGCTCTTCCCCTTTTTGGTAGTGATAATTATCGCGCCTGCAGCGGCTCTCGATCCATACAGTACAGCAGCCGCTGGGCCCTTGAGTACGGAAACGGTTTCAATGTCGTCTTGGTTGATGTCGATGGCACGGTTCGAGTTAGAAACACCGGATTGCAGGGCATTTCCCCCGCCTCCATTATCGATGGGAATCCCGTCAACAACAAAAAGTGGTTGATTCGACCCAGTAAACGTTGTAAAACCGCGAATAAAAATGCTCGAAGAAGAACCGACCATTCCATTTGAACCTTGCACCCGCAAACCCGCTACTTTGGCAGTCAGCGCATTGGCGAAGTTTGTAGTCCTGGCTTGTATCAATTCTTGGTTACTTACCTGACTAACGGAATAACCAAGCGCTTTCTTCTCACGCTCAATACCAAAGGCAGTCACCACCACCTCCGACAATTGCGTTACATCGGCACTTAATGAGACATCGATGCTACTCTGTGATCCAAGGGGAACTTCTTTTGTCGTATACCCTATAAACGAAAAAACCAAAATAGCCTGATCTGCGGCAGTGATCGAGAATTGACCATTTGAGTCAGTAACGGTACCCGCGGTAGTGCCCTTTACCAACACATTCACACCAGGCAAAGGCGAACCATCATCGGCTGATGTCACCTTCCCCGTCACCGTTCTCTCTTGCCCCCACGCTACGCTGCCGAACAGCATAACGAAGAGCAAAACCTTTAATCGTAAAATTTTCCTCATACTCGTAGGTTGTTTTTTGGTTAATTATTTCAAAAACAGTTTCAAATGTAAAACAAAATTCGTCAAATTGAAATCATCTGCTGTTAACATCAACAATTGAAACCGGCAAATTGCCGCCCATCCACGATTTTCACCGATCAGTAAAAATTACCAAACCCGCGGTAGGGCAACGACAGATTAGAATAGGATTAGAGGGAAATCAAGGCAAAATCCGCATTTCGATCCTGCGGTTTTGAGCGCGTTGGACTGCTGTCGTATTGGGTACCAACGGCCGGCTGGCACCATAGCCCACCGCCCGCATTCGCGCGGACGGCACACCCTGGCGCGTAAGAAACTCCACTACGCGCATGGCGCGTTTTTGCGAAAGTTCGTGGTTGTATGACCCCGCGCCCACATCATCGGTGTGGCCGCTGATTTCGATGCGCATTGATGTATGTTGCCGCAGGAACTCCACCACCTGCAGCAGCTCTGTCTTTGAACGGTCGTCCAGATGGTCGCTATCAAAATCAAAAAACAGATTGTTGAGCACGACCGAGGCCCCCAACGCTGCGGGCGTAAGCCGAATGTCAAACCTCACCACTCCTTCGTTCGCTTCGGTGCTTGCATCAAAAGACCCGCTATAAAATAAAAACCCCGTTTTGGTTGCCCGCACGCTAAACTGCGACCGCGAGGGCAAAATGGCTACATAGGTGCCACGCAGGGAGTCTGACTCGCCCCGAAAGACCGACTCGCCTGTCAGCAAATCAAACACCTGCACTTGGGCGCTCAAAGGCTGCCCGTCTTTTGCATGGCTCACCACCCCGCGCACCACGGTAGGTTTTTCGGTAATGAGTGTGGTGTCCCAATCCACTTTCATCAACTTGCCCTGCCGCCTGCCAGCAAATTGGGTAAAATAACCCCCGCGACCGTGTGCCGACACAAACAACGCGTATTGATCCTGATAGTCATTGATGGGGTACCCTAGGTTGACAGGCCGCATGGCAGTATTTTTCGCCCAACGGCAGCGGTACAAATCCATGCCGCCAAACCCCTCGCGGCCTGCCGAGGCGAAGAAAAGGTCCACCCCGTTGGGGTGCAGGAAAGGCGAGGCTTCGTCAAACGGAGTGTTGACCACGGGGCCGGCATTGACAGGAGCGGACCATGCTCCGTCCGTTTGGCGTGTGGCAAACCAGATATCCGCTTTGCCCTGTCCGCCAGGTCTTGCCGAAGCAAAGAAAAGAGTTCGCCCATCGGCCGACAGCGAAGGTTGAGAGTCCCACGAGGGACTGTTGACATTCTGCAGAGGAATCAACTCACTCCACTCATCTCCTGTCTTTTTGCTTTCGAACAGGTCACAGCCGCGCTGGCCACAACGTGCCACCACCATGGTACGGCCATCGGCCGACAGGGTGGCGGTGCCTTCGCGCATGCGGGAGTTAACGGCCTCTGACAAGCGTACAGGCCTTGACCAAACGCCCGCACTGTCGCGAAAGGACTCGTACAGATCCTCATCCTCCAAATTGGTGTTTTGCCCGGCCCGCACCGTATAGATGAGATGCGATTCATCGGCCGATAAGACCGGAAAATACTGCATGGGCATCAGGTTCAACGGAGCTGGCAGTTCCATGATGGAGACGGCTCTTCTGTGACGAACGTTGGTTTGCGCAAAGCGACATTGGCGGAGCCATAAGTTAATGAAGGCGTTGGTGGAGTCTCGCTGCTGAAACCGGAGGCCCATTTCTTCCGAGGCAGCATAGTTGCCCATTTTAAGGTAGCTATCAGCCAGTTCGTAAATATATTTCTGTTGGTTTGCCGGGGAGGTTGACAGCGGAAGTGCCTGCTTCAGTACCTGCGTTGCTTCTTCCAACCGCTCCATTTTTTTTAGCGACACGGCCTTGAGAAAGTACGCCTCTTCAAATTTCTTATCGGCCCGTATAGCCTCTTCGGCCAACGTTACGGCCTGCCCAAACTGAATCCGTCTAAAGGCCAGTTCACCTTGCTGGTAGGCGGCCAAGGCCTTTTTGTTGCGCGAAGAAAGGGGTTGTGCCTGCGCCCCTAGAACGGTGCCTATCAAAATGAAACACAAAAAGCGCATATGACTCAATCGATAGCTTCCACATTCACTTCCGGGCCGTTCATTGCCAACAGGGCGTTGATCAATTTTACTTTTCGGTAGTGTCGAAAATTTTTCATTGTTATATCCGCCAACAAAAGTACGCCCGATTGCAGCAAATATTGCCTCATCACGCCATTTAGTAGACAAGAGACAGGCGTGAACCAGCGCGTTCCATCCCAAAAGGCAAGATTGGCGTAGGTGGCATCCGTCAGTCGATCTTCTTTTACGATTATCACATCGTCTGCCGTGCCGCGGTTGGCAAAAAGGGTGTCTAACTTGGCGCGATCTTCAAATTTTTTGGCATACGCGATGTCGGATCCGTCCACCAATTTCAGCGAGGACACCTTCTTCGCCACATAGGGTGTGCATTCCATACGGAGGTCGTGTGACGAATACACCAGCCGTATTTTGTGAATCCCCTGTGACGGCAGCGCGTTGGATGCCAAAATCGAGTTCAAGTTCCAGCGGTGAGTGCCAAGGGCGTTATCCATCCGCTGCTGGTGCAATTCTTTTAGGTGGACCACCCCATCGGCCAACCGTATGCTTTCAATATAGCGGCACATAGATTTTGGCTAAAGCCTCTGCGTATTCGCGTTCCCACTCGCTGCGGGCGGTGATGCCCCCGCCACTGCGATAAAACAATTGGCCATTTTGTTTTTCCAGGTAGCGAATCATTACGGCACTATCCAATGTGTGGCCATCAAACACTCCTGCCACCCCCGTGTAATAGCCACGGGTTTCGCCCTCGGCCTCCGCGATGATCTCCATCGTTTTTTTCTTGGGCGCACCCGATATGGAACCTGCCGGCAGCAAAGAAACCAGCAAATCTCCCAGCCGGGAAGAAAAATACTCCGACACATTACCGACAATCTCGGAAGACACTTGCCACAGGGAGCGATGGGGCGTCACGATTTTGCTCAGGTAACGGAAACGCGTGGCCTGAACCGCGTGGGCCACCCCGCTCAAGTCATTTCGGATCAAATCCACAATGGTAACGTGTTCGGCCATCTCTTTGGGATCGGCCAAAATCCGTTGCCCGTCCGGATCGCGGGCTACATCACTGGTGCCTTTCATGGGAAACGAGCTGATCCTTCCATCCGCTACCGTCACAAAGGTCTCAGGTGAAAAGAAAACAAACTCATCGCGAAAGCACATTTTATACCGAGCCGCGCCCGCGTGATAGATTTCGCGAAGCGTGTGCTCCGTCTCCACGCGTGTTTTGATGGTGAGATTGGCGAGAAAGGAATCGCCTCGCAGCAGGTGCTCCATGACCTTCTCAAACCTGGGTTGATACGGTGCCGCCCCGTTGGGTTGGGCGCGCAAAATAATAGCCTTGGCGGGCGTGGGCCGAGTGTTTCGGCAGAGAGGAAAATCGTATAAAACCTCCCTCTCCTCAACCTCGGCCAGTGGTTTTATCCAGGGCTTTTGCTTTTCAAAGTCGACCAAAAACAAAAAGGGGGTGCGTTGTTGCCCCCAGGTATTGGCCTGATGTACAAATTCCTCGAGGGTCACCGCGTCAGGGTATGTTCATGTACTTGTGTACTTGAAGGGATATCTGCCAGCGGGGGTGGCTTTTTACATAGTCAATGATCAGCGGCAGCACCTCTTTTTCTTTAGACCATTCCGGCTGCAAAAACAACCGGCATCGGCTGGTCACTTGTGCGGCATATTTCTCGGCCCATTCAAAATCGCTCTTGTGAAAAATCACGACTTTTAATTCGTGGGCCTGCTCCGCGAATCCTTCTACCGGTGCCATAAATTTTTTTGGCGAAAAACAAACCCAATCCCACACTCCGGTGAGTTTGTACGCTCCCGAGGTTTCGATATGTGTGTGCAACCCGGCTTGTTTCAGGGCCGTTGTCAGCGGTTCCAAATTGTGCATGGTAGGTTCCCCTCCGGTTACCACGGCCATCGCACCACCGCTTTCTTTTGCTTTTTGCGCAATTGTATCAATCGACACCACGGGGTGTGCATGTTCATCCCACGAGTCTTTCACATCGCACCAAACACATTTCACCTGGCACCCCGCCAACCGGATAAAATAAGCAGCACGACCTTGGTGGGCTCCTTCCCCTTGAATGGTGTAGAAGGACTCCATGAGTGGCAGGCTGGTGGTGTTGCTATTCATCGAAGAACTGGTTGAAGCTCGACTTTCGAAGTTCAATATTTAACGTTCAGGGTTTACAGGTTTGGGTTCCAACTGACGGACAGGTTCAACCGATAATACCTTCCACGTCTACGGGTTTCTCAACTCGGTAGCGCGGAGTGTGTTGAGCAGCAGCGAAGCGATGGTCATCGGCCCTACCCCACCGGGCACGGGTGTGATCAGAGAAGCTTTGGCGGCCACGTCTTTAAAGTCCACATCGCCTTTTAGCGCATACCCATTTTTGTATTGGGGGCCCTCTACGCGGGTAGTGCCCACGTCAATGACTACGGCTCCTTCTTTCACCATGTCGGCCGTTACAATGCCGGGCTTGCCCACGGCCACGATCAAAATATCCGCCTGGCGGGTAAACGAAGCCAGGTCTTTGGTGTACTTATGACAGACGGTGACCGTGGCACGACCCTCTTCCACCAACATCATCGCCAACGGAGCGCCTACCAGTCGGCTGGCGCCTACCACCACACAGTTTTGGCCCTCGGTGGGCACATGGTATCGTTTCAACAACTCCATGACGCCATATGGTGTGGCGGGCAACAACAGCGGATTTTTAGATACGATACTGCCAAAATTCCGGTTGGTAAATCCGTCCACGTCTTTGTCGGGCCGTATTTTTTCGGTGATGCGTTCCACCGAGATGTGCTCGGGCAAGGGCAACTGCACAATAAAGCCATCCACATCGTTGTCGCGGTTCACCTGGTCGATGTGCTTCATCAGCTTATCTTCACTGATGGTATCGGCAAAGCGCATCATGGTATAGTGAAAGCCGACTTCTTTGCAGGCTTTGACCTTATGGTCAACATAGGTTTGGCTGGCTCCGTCATCGCCCACCAAAATGATGGCGAGGTGGGGTACTTTTTTTCCGGCTTGCTTGCGCAAGATCACTTTCTCAGAGATTTCCCGCTTGATATCGGCCGAAACCTTGCGGCCATCGATGAGCGTGCCTGCTTTTTCGGGCTGCATTTCCACTATTGGCGTTTTTGTTTCTTCAGTTGCTGTACCTCTACCCATAAGTCTATAAACTGCCCAGCCAATTCTTTATGTTTTTTCTTGACTTTGAGCAGGTCTCTCTTTTTTTGTTCCAGCTTCCGCTCAGCATCCTCAATAGCCTTTTCCAAGGTGCGGCCGCGCATCGATTTTTTCGCCTGAAATGCTACCCTCCTATTTCTTCCGTCCATTTTTCACAAACTCCAAGAAATACTTGTTTAGTTGATTTTGCATCTGACTAAATTCGCGCTGGTCTTTCAGAGACTGCTCGAGTCTTTCATTGAACAAGCGCATGCGTTTGTCAAATACCTCCATACGAGCTTCTTGTTGCTCCAGCCGGGTTTCCGCTTTCACCATTCTCTTTACTGTCAATTCCATTCGCTTATCGAAGGCAGCCATGCGGTTGTTTTGTTTTTCCATGGCCGCTTCAATGTTTGCCAATTGAATCAGCATGTCAGAAATCACCTCATCATAATTTCGCTCCATCGTCTATGCCTTAGTCAATCTTCAACACCGCCATAAACGCCTCTTGCGGAATCTCCACACTGCCCACCTGCCGCATGCGTTTTTTGCCTTTCTTTTGTTTCTCCAACAACTTGCGCTTGCGCGAGATATCGCCACCGTAGCATTTAGCCAACACGTTTTTACGGATGGCGCTGATGTTTTCGCGCGCCACAATCTTCTGCCCGATGGCGGCCTGAATGGCGATCTCGAACATCTGGCGGGGGATCAATTCCTTCAACTTCTCGCACAGTTTCCGTCCCCATTCCTGCGACTTGGCCCGGTGCACGATAGCGCTCAAGGCATCTACCTTTTCGCCATTCAACATCACGTCCAGCTTCACCATGTCCGACTCACGCATGCCAATCAAATGGTAGTCCAGTGAGGCATAGCCGCGCGAAATCGACTTCAGTTTATCAAAAAAATCAAACACGGTCTCCGACAGCGGCATTTCGAAGGTCATCTCCACACGGTCTTGCGTCAGGTAGTTCTGGTTCATGATCTGCCCCCGCTTGTCAATGCACAGGTTGATGATGGCCCCAATGTATTCCGATTTGCTGATGATTTGTGCTTTGATATAGGGCTCCTCAATGCTTTCCATGCGTGTTGGATCGGGCATCTCGGAAGGCGCGTTGATAAACACCTCTTCGCCATTGGTGAGGCGTGCTTTGAACTGCACGGAGGGCACCGTGGTGATCACCGTCATGTTGAACTCGCGCTCCAGCCGTTCCTGGATGATCTCCATGTGCAGCATGCCCAAAAAACCACATCTGAAACCAAAACCCAATGCGGCCGAAGTCTCCAACTCCCACACCAGCGAGGCATCGTTGAGTTGCAATTTTTCCATGGACGCGCGCAACTCTTCAAACTCGGTGGTATCCACCGGGTAAATGCCCGCAAAAACCATGGGCTTTACCTTCTCGAACCCTTTCACCGACTCGCCCGGGTTGGCGGATGTGGTGATGGTATCGCCCACGTGTACTTCGCTGGCCACCTTGATGCCGCTGATCAGATACCCCACGTTGCCCGCGCTGATCTCCTTGCGCGGGTGCTTGCTTAATTTCAGCACGCCAATCTCATCGGCATTGTATTCCTGGCCGGTGCTGATAAACTTTACCTTATCGCCCGTTTTGATGGTGCCGTTGAACACACGGAAGTAGATTTCGATGCCGCGAAACGAGTTGAACACGGAATCAAAAATCATCGCCTGCAAAGGTGCTTTCGGATCGCCTTTGGGTGCGGGAATGCGTTTGACAATCGCTTTCAAAATATCTTCAATGCCGATGCCTTCCTTGGCGCTGGCCGACAAGATGTCTTCACGCTTGCACCCGATCAGGTCGATGATTTCATCGGCCACCACTTCGGGGTTGGCGTGCGGCAGGTCTATTTTGTTCATCACGGGGATGATCTCCAAATCGTGCTCCAACGCCAGATACAGATTGGAGATGGTCTGTGCCTCGATGCCCTGGCTGGCATCCACAATGAGCAACGCCCCTTCGCAGGAGGCAATGGCGCGCGACACCTCGTAGGAGAAGTCCACGTGCCCAGGCGTGTCAATCAGATTCAGGGTGTATTGCTGGCCGTCCAGCTTATAGTCCATTTGGATGGCATGGGCCTTGATCGTGATGCCTTTTTCTTTCTCCAAATCCATGTTGTCGAGCACCTGGGCCTCCATTTCGCGTTCCGAAAGGGTACCCGTGAACTCCAACAGGCGGTCTGCCAGCGTGCTTTTTCCGTGGTCGATGTGTGCGATGATGCAGAAATTCCGAATATTTTCCATTCCCGTGTTTGCTACAGCGTCAAATAAGTGGCAAAAGTAGCCAAAAAAGGGCGAAGAAAATGGGGTTTTACGTCTTGGCGAAGATCATTTGGGCAAGTACAGCGTGGCCTTGAACAAACCGGGCGGATTGGCCAGTTCCAAGGTATGCCCTTGCAGCGCACTGAGCCGGTCGCAAATCCAAAGTCCCATGCCCAAGCCCGCGCTAAGGGTTTTTGATTTCTTGAACTCCATCCGAAGCTCCTCCACGGGTGGCAGAACGCCCACAATCGGGTTGGATATCGACACAAAGAGGCTTTGCGGCTGTTGCCCCAGTTCAATCACCACATCGGAGCCGGGCGCGCAATAGGTAATGGCATTTTCGATGAGGTTGGCGAGCACCGTTTCCGTTTTGTCGAAGTCAAACGAAACCAGCGGTATTTCTTCCTCGGCAATAACGACCTTGAGTCGGGCCTTCCGTTCAGAGGTCAGGTACTTCAGGCGCTTCACGGCCCCGTATAGTGCCTCGGCCACGGGTTGAAGTTTTGGGCGCACGGCCAGCGTCTCGGTTTTAAGCTGACTCACCAACAAAAAGTCCTGTATCGTCCGGTGCAATTTCTCCACCTCGGCCAGTTGGTTCGTCAGCAGGTCGTGCTGGCGCGGGTCTTTTGCTTCGGACAAGGCGAGCGACAGTTCCGCTTTCATAACGGCCAAGGGCGTTTTCAACTCGTGGGCGGCAGACGCGAAAAAATTCGTTTGCATACGCAACGTGTTCTCCAGTCTGCCCAGCATGGCATTGAGGGTGTGGGCCAACGTGGCGTACTCATCGCGCGAACGCGGTACGGGCACTTTCTCAAAACTGCGCGTTGCTTCGATACGCTCCGCCACGGAAATTATCTGTTTTACCGGACGCAGTGCCGCCCCCGCCACCAGATAAATCAAGCCTGCCGCCAGCACCATGGCCAGCACATTTCCACCTATCACATAGCGGGTGCCGCGCAGCAGCTCTTCGCGCAAGCGCTGGTTGCTGCGGGCGATGTCCAGGGTCAGCAGCCCTCCGGACTCAGGACGTTGCACGGTGGCATAGGTGAGCGTATCCACCCCCCGCGCAAAATCGGGCGAAGTAAACAACGAGTCCGCTCCCCGCGGCATTTCGCGCTGCAGATATAGATCAATGACGTAACCTTCGGGCGGCAACGACATCAAAAAAGGTTCGAGCCGCACCTGATTGATCAATTTGGTTGCCTCGGCTTCCAACTCTATCCGGTCGGCCTGTTTGAACGATCGATTGACCAGGTCAAACAATACCCCGCTCATGGGTATCCAAATGGCCAAAAAAACAGCCAAAAAGATGAGCGTTATTTTTCCGCGAATGCCCACGTCAGCGGCAACTTAGGTTTCCTTCAATCACATACCCCATTCCCACGCGTGTTTGGATAAATTCGTCCATGCCCAGTTTTTTGCGCAGTTGCGAAATGTGCACCTCAATGACGTTGCTACCCATGTCAAAATGGACTTCCCATACCCGCTCAGCCAATTCGGTTTTGGAAAGGACACGGTTGGCATGCGCCATGAGCAACTCCAGCAAATGAAACTCGCGCTTGGTCAACAACACTTCACGGTCGTGGATAAAAACTTTGCGGGCGATGAGGTCGAGTTGTACCCCGTTGATTTGATAGTGTGTGTAGGTCTTGGACGTGTGCTTGCGCGTGACCGCCCGGATGCGGGCCAGCAGTTCGCCAAAGTCAAAGGGTTTTTTGATGTAGTCCACCGCCCCCTTGTCCAAGGCTGCGATCACGTTTTCGGTGGCACCTAGGGCGCTGAGGATGATGACGGGTGTTTTGATATTGAACGTGTGGAGGTTGTCCAGTACCTCCAACCCGCTTTGCCCGGGCAGCATGATGTCCAGCAGGATCAGATCAAACACCTGGGCGGCTGCCCACTCCAACGCCTCGCTGCCGCTGGCGGTACCCGTTACCTGGTAGCCTTGTTGTTGCAATCCCTTGCGCACAAAATCATGCAGCTTGGGCTCATCTTCCACCAGCAATATGTTCATGGGGCGATCACCAAAAATTCTTTGTCGGCAATGATCAGCTTGGTAGGCGTAACAATCTCATAGTTTCCCTCATACACCTCGCCTGGCTTTTTCACGCGCTGTTTTCCTTCGAAGGAAATGGGCACCCTGTTGCGAAAGTATTTTTTCAATTGCGCTTCGGTCTTTTTGTCAATTTCCACAAAATATTTTTCATCCACAACCACACCATATGCCTTTCCGGCCAGGGAGATTTTGACGCTCGATATTTTGCCCGTTCCGGACACAGCTACATAGTCATGTGTGCCGTCCGGGCCGCCAAAATAATCGTCCACTACCCGAAGCGTATCCGTGCGGCTGATAATGGCATGAATGGACGGTTTATCCAACAGGGGCGAATGGTCGAACATGACGCGCGGCCGATAATAGACTAAGATGGGCTCCTGCCGTTTTTGCCATTGCATAATCTGTTCGGCCATATCTGTGCGAAACTGAAACTGCATGGACCGTGTGCCGCTGTTCACCTTCATCCCTACGCAGGCGGTGTTTTGTTTATATAAAAACGACTCAATGATACCTTCAAACTTTCCCAATACCTCGGCATGATAGCCCTTGCTAAAATTCCGGACGGGGTATGCCTCGCCTTCGTGTAAGTCGATGGGCAGGATTATGGCCGACACAACATCGCCTTTGGTCATCGGCCGCAGCAAGCGGTTGTACGGGCGGTCCTTCGAGACAAGAACCGTTTCTTGGTCGATATACAGCAGCTTGCCCATATCTTCATGGCTCGCGGTGGCAATAATTTTTCGATCGAGCAATACGGAGTGATTTGCGTGCGTGGAGGGAGCCAGCGGGTGGACAAATTTTTTCCGTGGTACCCATGTTTGCTGATAGGCATGCCCTCCTCCGCTCATTGAGATAAGCGAGTCGGCCAGGAAATCGACAAAAATTGAAAGCTTGCCCAACGACTTGAATTCGTGCGAACGCCCTTTGGCCATGCCCGACACTTCGGTGCCCACGGGAAACTTGGCCATGAGTTCTTTACCGGAACGCGAATCAAATTTCACATATCGGAAATTTTTGCCCGCCCGCAACTGAATGACATCATAGGCAATACCGGAAGCCATGTATTTGTCGATGATGCCCTCAAAGGCATTTTCCTTACTGGGCTTTCGCTGCCCTGCCACCACCCACGGAAGGGCTACGCACAACCAAACGATGAGATGCTTCATATCTTGTTTTTTCTACAAGGCTATGATGCACACCTAAAAACCAACTGAAATGCGCCTTAATTTTTCTTTAGGAACAGGAGTCAGTCCGTCAAAAACGCCTGTGCCAGCGCCCGCAGTTCCTCTTTGTTTTCTGCCGTCTGCGGGCCTTTTACTTTTAGCATCAGCTCAAACATCAGCTCGGGCTTGTAGCCCAACTTGGTTGCCACCGTGCCACAAAACTTGATCTCCTCGGCATACAATTTTTCGTCCACCTTCATCAGTTGCACCAGCGAGTAGAGGTAATCAAATTTCTCATCTGCCGTCAGGTCATTGGGGATCGTCAGGCGGTGATCCTGAATGAACATGGGCAGGATTTCCGCCACCAAAAAACCGTTGGCGGTGCCGATGTTCAAAATGTACTTGCGCTCTTGCTCGCCTATTTCGCCATCGAGCTTAGCCAGGCTGATCAGAAGTTTGAGTTGTTGAAGGGCGGCCATGGGGGGAGAAATTCAGGATTCAAAATTCGAGATTCAACGTTTAAGTTCAAGGTTCAACGTTTAAGGTTTAAAGTTGGGTGTTCAAAGGTGGCCAATTCTGCGGCTAAGAAAAAATGTCGTGTCAATGAATTACCTTACCTGCCGTGAATTTTCTGGCGCACCTTTATCTATCAGGCGATGACCCGGCCCGCAAAGTGGGCAACTTTATTGGCGACTTTGTAAAAGGGCGCGACCTGGCTAGCCGTTTTGAGCCGGGCATCGTGGCCGGCATTGGCCTGCACCGGGCCATCGACCACTTTACCGACACGCACGCCACTGTGAAGCAAAGCAAAAAAAGACTGCAACCCACCTACCGCCACTACTCCGGGGTGATTGTGGACGTATTTTATGATCATTTTTTGGCGCGCCACTGGTCACATTTCTCGTCTGAACCACTCGACCGCTTTGCCCAGCAAGCCTACCGCGAACTATTGGACCATCAGGCTGTTCTGCCGGAAGACGTGAAGCACATGCTCCCCTACATGATGACGGGCAACTGGTTGCTAAACTATCAGCACGTGGAGGGCATCGACCGCGCCCTTACGGGGATGTCGCGAAGGACTACGTTTGTCTCGCACATGCAACACGCCACGGCCGATCTGCAAGAGCACTACACCGCGTTTGAATCCGAATTCCACCGCTTCTTCCCCGAGTTGAAGGCTTTTTGTGAAGAGTGGATTGGGAAGGCGGGAAGTCGGTAAAGTCGGTAAAGTCGGGAAGTTAGCAAAGTCAGTAAAGTCGGAAAGTCCGGAAGACCGGTTCTGACTTCCGGACTTCCGGACTTCCCGACTTTCGGACTTTCGGACTTTTCAACCGGCTATTTCACTTCCACGGTAGTTTCGCTGCTTTCCGCCCCGTTTACAAACTTCACCTTGTACTTGCCTTTGGGGGCGAAGACCATTTGCGGTGTTTCGTACACGCCTTTTTTCGGGGGTGTCTTTCTCACCTCATTGATTTTCACATCCCACACAAAGGTTTGAAACCCGCGGTTGCCCGTAGTCGTCAGCGAACGCACCAGGTTGTTCTTTTCGTCATACACCTCCACCTTCACCGCGGCCACCGGTTTGCCCACGTAATACAAAATCTTTACGGACGGTGTGTTGACTGGCGACCATGTATACTGCTGCTGCCCCCAGCGCTCGCTGTGCCGTATGCCATCAGCCGCAAAGGCCATGATGCTTTTGCTGGGATCTTTTAACGCTTGCAACGGTTTTGCGTCCGCCACAATCACGCTGCGCCCGTGCGTGGCCACCACCAATTCATTTTCGCGCGGATGCACGAGCATGTCATAGCCAGCTACGTTGAGCAGGGGCGAAAACAACTGCCAGGTGGTGCCGCTGTCCCACGAAACATACGTGCCATTGTCCAGCCCGCAATACAGAAGCGAGGCGTTGACGGGGTCTTGGATGATCACGTTCGCCACCGATTCGGGCAGATTTCCCTTGATGTTTTTCCACGTTTTGCCATAATCGCTGCTCATGAACACATGGGTTTTGAATTCATCTTCGCGATAGCCATTCAGCGAAACGAATACGGTGCCTTCCGCATGGGGCGAGGCAAACACGCTGCTTACCCACCGGCCGGAAGGCAGGCCTTGCTGGATGCGCTCCCAGGTGCCTCCGCCATTTTTCGTCACCCATAGTTGGCCATCGTCCGTGCCGGCATAGAGCAAGCCAAACTTGAGGGGCGACTCGGCCAACGTGCTGATGGTGCTGAACGGGACATTTCCTTGTGGTTTATTCAACGTGAGATCACCGCTGATGGGCTCCCAGTTTTCTGCTTTATTCACGCTGCGGTACACACGTTGGGCCGCGATGTACACAATGTCCGGATTGTGCTTGCTCAAGATCAGGGGGGTGCGCCAGTTCCAACGCAGCGGGGCCTCGCCCAGGTCGTGTGCGGGGGTGATGCGCGTGGTCTTTTGTTTGTCCAGTTCCAGCTTAAAATAGTTTCCAAACTGAAAGCCGGTGTACACGAGCTTGCTGTTGCGCGGGTCGGGGGCCACATACATGCCATCGCCTCCAAAAATGGGTTCCCAATGTTTGCCTTGGTTGATAACCGACTTGGACGAACCGCGCAGCACGCCATTGTCTTGCAAACCGCCATACACATTGTAGGGTGTTTCCATGTCTACGTTCACCGTATAGAATTGGCCCACGGGCAAGTTGTTGATGTGCCGCCAGGTTTCGCCTTGGTCATAGCTTTCGTACAAGCCGCCATCGTTGCCCATGAGCATGTGTTTGCCGTTTCGGGGGTGTATCCACAGGGCGTGATGGTCGCTGTGCATGGTGCCCACGCTGTCAATCTCGCGCCAGGTTTTGCCGCCATCGGCCGAGCGCAACATCGGCACTCCGTACACATACACATCGTTGCCATTCACTGGCGATACGCGCATCTCGCCAAAATAATAGCCATACGAAAAATAAACGCCATCAATATTTTTGTCGTGTGTCCGTTTCCAGTTGGCCCCGCCATCGTCCGAGCGGTACACTTCCAAGCCTTTTATCTTGATGTTGAACAAATCGGCATTGGCATCGGTGCCAAAGTAGTCATGCAGGGCGGCCGGCAGGTAGTTTCCGGCTTTCACATCCGCCTTTACCCGCGCAGCGGTGTACTTGGTCGGCAATCGGTTGTCTTTCAAAAACTCGTCCAGTTTTTTGTCATCGAGCTTCAAAAAGTTTTCAACCGTCATGGTTTTGAAATCAGCCGGTTTCCATTTCCCATCGGCAGGCTTTTCTTTTTTCTCTTCCTTGATTTCCTCTTGGTTGTCCAACACGGCATAGAGTAAGGAAGGGTCTGCCAGACAAATATCCAGCCCAATGCGGCCCGTGGTTTTGCTTTGTGGAAACCCGTTCACGGTTTTCTTCCATGTTTCGCCCCCGTCTTCGGATTTATAGATCGCAGACCCTATCCCGTTGCCTTTGAAATCCCACGCTTTGCGCGAGCGCTCCCAGGCGGCCGCCCACAAAATGTTGGGGTTTTGAGGATGGATGACGAGGTCCGAGATGCCGGTGCTGTCGTTGACGTACAGTTTTTTGCTCCACGTTTTGCCGCCATCGGTGGTTTTGAAAATCCCGCGGTCGGCATTGGGCGTGTACAGTGCCCCGAGCGAAGCCACCCACACGGTGTTGTCATCGTTGGGGTGGATGATGACGCGGCTGATGTGCTGGGTGCCCGCCAGCCCAAGCGACTGCCATGTTTTGCCGCCATCCGTGGTTTTGTACACACCCGAGCCCGCATAGCTGCTGCGGCTGCTGTGCTTTTCGCCCGTGCCCACGTACAGCACGTTTTTGTTTTTTTGCGACAGCGCGAAGTCGCCAATGCCCAGCGCATCTTGCTGATCAAAGACGGGGACAAACGTGATGCCGCTATTGGCGGTTTTGAAAATGCCGCCCGAAGCAAAGCCCACATAATACTCCGCAGGGTCGGCCAGGTTTACTTCAATGTCCACAATGCGGCCGCCTTGCACCGTAGGGCCAATGTGCCGCACGGGGTAGTGGGTCAAAATGGATTGTGACGCCAACTGCTTGCGCGCGGCAAACGAGGCTTGCCACTCGGCCGTGCCCGTGGGCTGGGCAAAGACCGCGATGGAAATCAAAAAACAGGACACGCAGAGCAGACCGTGACGCATGGCTTTCAAGTTTGGTGTTTAATGCGGGAAGGAAGGCAATAATTTGCGGGATTGCAACGACCCGCACGAAGGACGGTTGATTACCTTTGCGGGATGATGGATACGGCCAACGACCCCGAACTGAACGGAAAATACCTGGGCACGATTTCGCGCGACTTTGTCAAAGTATCGGACACCCTCAAGGAAGCCTCCTATCAAATCCGTAAAGCGGGCTTTGCGTACCCCATCTTTGCCATTGCCAAAGAAGGCATACCCGTGGGGCAGTTGCTGCTGGACCGTGTGCACGTGCAGACCGACTGGAACTACTTCGCCAGTTTTTTGGAAGAGTTTGTGCAGCGCGAACTGGTGGCCCCCGAAAACAAAGATCGCTTTATCGAAACCTACAAAGACCCCGATGAGTTTGCCTGCCTGTTTGTGGTGGACCGGGAATTTATGCGGTTTGTGTTCATTCCGTATCCGGAGGATTGAGGTGCGAACCGCGGCTACGCAGCACGTTATCGCCACCGAACGTTGTTTACCCAACCGGGGTTGACAATGCCGCCCAAAAAACCGACCTTCATTGGCCAAAGTTTTTGAACGACATGTTTATGTGCGGATTTTCAAAGCCGTTTGCTTTTTGTCCGGGCGGCCGATGGACGCTGATATCCTTATGCGCAATTGTGTCATGGTCGGCCGAAGCCCAGTTTACACGCGCCCAAAAATCAAAAGTGCCCGTGTACCAAGGGGGGTTTCATACCGGTTTTATCTTCGCGCATTCCACGGAAGTGCAAAACACAGCCGGGGCACGGCCGCAGAGCTATGAACTGGCATGGGGCCAATGGCGCAACGACTCGCTGCTGTGGAACGCCTGCCGCTGCACTACCCTGCAAGCACTCTCCGTCTCGTACCACAACTATGACAGCGACATTCTCGGTCGCGCGCTATCTGCCTCCTATCTGCTGGAGCCTATCTTTCGCCTAAGCCCACGCAGCTCGCTTTCGCTACGCACGGTGGCCGGGCTGGCCTACCTCACCCACCCGTTTGATGCAGAGACCAATCCCGCCAATCAATCTTACAGCCTGCCCATCAGTGCCTACCTCGCGCTGGGCATCGGGTATTGGCGGAAGGTAAACGATCACTGGCAGGTGGGCACGCATGTATTGTACCAGCACATCTCCAACGGAGGGCTGCGCCAGCCCAACAAGGGCATCAACTGGCCCACCGCAGGTCTTACACTCAATTACAGCGTGGCACCACGCATCACTACCACGTTCGCGCGGTCGGCCGCGGTGTTGGCGCAAGACATCCGCTGGGATGTTTCTGCTTTTGGTATTGCCAAGCGCGTGGGCGGCCAAACGGACGGGCGCGGGTTGCGCTACCTGGTGGCAGGCGCCAATGTGCAAGCCGCTAAGCAAGTGGGCCGCATCAGCAACGTGACGGGCGGCCTGGAAGTGGTGTGGGACGATGCCCAGGGAAGCCGACTGCGCAAGGACTCCTCCCCGCGCGACCCCTGGCGCATATCCGTGGCGGCCGGCCATGAGTTTGTATTGGGGCGCTTTCTGTTCAGCCAGCAACTGGGTGTTTATCTCTATCAGGCGGGCGGGTATTTTGATGCCCTCTACCACCGCTGGGGAATCAACTACCGCTTTACACCCCACTGGATGGCGGGCGTAAACCTAAAGGCCCACCGCCACGTGGCCGACTTTACGGACGTCCGGTTGGCGTATTCGTTTTGATCTTCAACCCTCGGGCTGGGTTCCTTCATCCATCGCTTCGCGGTAGGTAGCCGCCAGGTTTTGATGCATCTGGTTCAGGGAGAAAAAGGATTGTGCGCGGGCGCGACCGGCCTTCCCCAGCGCCTCGCGCCAACCGGCATCGGCCACCAGTTGCGCCAGTGCCTTCGCCAACGCATCTGTATCTTGTTCATTCACCAATAATCCGGTTACACCCTCCTCCACCTGCCGCGGTACGCCCGCATGCCGCGTGGACACCACGGGTAGGGCCATCGCCATCGCCTCCAAAATGCCCACGGGCAACCCTTCCTGATCGCCATTCGAGGCCGTGCGGCAATTGAGCGCAAAGATATCCGCCTGCTGCATCAGTGTCTTTACTTCAGAAGGCGTTTTCCAGCCGTGAAAGATGACGCGCTCGCTCACCCTCAACTGCTGGGCGCATTGGCGGCAGCGCTCCTCTTCGGGGCCGGTGCCCACCACGTGCAACTCCGCATACGCATTGGGTGCAAGCTGCGAAAAGGCGCGGATCAAATCGGCCACCCCTTTCTTATCCACCAACCGGCCCACGTGCAGGATGCGCACACCCTCCCTGCGGGGGCGTGGTTCCGGGGCAAACCGATCCAGGTCAATGCCATAGGGTATCCACCTGACTTTTTGTTTTTGTGGCGAGGCTATCGGCAACACGTCCGCCATGGCGGGCTGGCACACCACAATGCGACTGGCGTAGGCAAACACCTGCCGCAAGCCATGGCGGTAGGCGCGGCTGCGGAGCATTTTGGAAGCATCCATGCCATGAAACGATACCACCAACGGAAGGCCGAGGCGTTGCACCACGGGCAGCAGCCGTACCGCATTGAAACCAAATTGGGCATGTATGACATCGGGGCGCTGGGCTGCCATGAGGGCCGCCAAGGCGCGCGCGGAAGCCGGCTGGTAATAGCGGTCGGTGCCCGCCAACAAAAGCAAATTGCCGACCAGGCCATCCCACCACGTGCGCTTGAACCGGACTTGAGGAAAACCCTCCACCGACAGGCCGGAGGGACTGGAGAAATGTTTGCCGGCCAAGACGGGCTCGATGAGCGGGTTGACCGCCTGTTGGTAGATGAACGTCTCGCTCGCCTGAAAAAAATGAGCGTGATAGAATAGTACCCTGGGTTTTTGCATGGCCACTGCGCGGGCGCAAAGGTAAAAAGAAAGGGGATGGGAGGAGTTGCCTCGCTGAAAACACGATAAAAAAACCAACCCTGGCACTTTCAAGACAAAGCCGCCACGCCTGCCGAGCTGAACTCGGATACGGTTGTAACTTGATGGGCAGACTCACGGACATGCGTTCAAAAAAATGATGGCCAAGTTCGAAGACACTTCGTATTTTCGAAACTACGTTAATTGCAGAGGCCGGGCGGAGACGCTGAGGGCAAGTAAAGGCGTAGGTGGATAACCATCAACAAGCGGTCTAAAAAAATATGCCCACAGTAGCTTGTTTGGAGCATAGAAACCACGGGCAGAAGAATTTGGCTTGGGCGCTGTTTATCAACAACAACTACAAAGCTAAACGATTTAGATTTAGGGTTAGACCACTTTTAAATATTGAGTAGGTATTAAGTCTGTACCTAAAAAAATAACCATCTTTGCTTTTAGATTTTCTGAAACAAAGATGGTTTTGTTTAATGGGTGAATGAATAAATCTAAATCTGGATTTAGAAAAGTGTATTCATAATTATGAATCATATTCATAAAGCCTAATTCCCCTTGTTTTGAATGTAATTCATTTAAGCTAAGCACTTCCACTTCTCCTAAATCTTTACTTGCTCTTTTTATTTTAAATTTACTATTCTTAAAATCAAAAAAATTAATGCCATCCTCCCAAACAAAATGTACCCAGTAATATTGATGTATATTTCCTTTATCTTCAATGGTTGCAGAATAATATTTATGAGGCACTAATTTAAATTGCTCTAAAACATCTTTTGCATTTTGCCTAATTAAAAGTCCACAAGCACTAATAGTGCCTTGTCCCATTATATCACAGAGCTTTGCACCTTTAGCGAGTTTAAATCGAATGTCAGGAATAAAGTCGGGAAAAAAATCAGAATCTAATTTATAAACCGAGTTTGGAGCATTAAAATCATAATCGTCAAAGCTTTCAACGGCAGGGTACACCATGCCAGTTTCTTTAGTGCCTACGGCAGGTTTTAGGATATAGTATTGGCTCATTTAGAATACGCTTTTTTATTTTTAAAATCTCTTACCATCATATCTACATGTTCTAAAATATAGGCTTTAGCATCTTCATTGAGTGCGTTAATTTCTTCCAGTCTTTTTAAGGTGTCTTGGTCAAGGATTAGCGTTGTTTTACCTACGAGATAATCAATAGAAATACTCAAAGCATCTGAAATCTTAATGATAACATCAACACCAGGAGTCATCAAGTCTCTTTCGTAACGTCCGTTAATATCGCCTGACGTTCCAATTTTCTTTCCCAAATCGCTTTGCGAAATCCCTTTTTGCTTACGTAGAAGCATTATATGTTCACCTATTGTCATACCTAAACGTATTGAATTTGTTTCCCGCAGAGTCTCCCCCCTCGGGCCTGCCTGCGATAGGCAGGGACTCTGCGAAAACCAAACAACCAGCTTAAAGATAACGCATTCCTATTCAAAAGATTTATTGACTTCTATTTTTTCTCCCGCCTTTGTTGGTGTTGAGTGCGGGCAAGCGCGATGGCTCACCAACAAACGAGGTGAACTTAGATAACAAGTAATTTCATTAATTTTGTTTTGCGAAAAGCACACAAACATCCCAAAGATAACGCATTCCTCTCCGCCTTTGTTGGTGTTGTGCGCGAGTATTAGCGCGATGGCTCACCAACAAACGAGATGAACTTAGATAATAAGTACTTTCATTAATTTCTCCGCCCTTGTTGGTGTTGCGTGTGAGCAATTGTGCGCATGACTCACCAACAAGCATTCCGCAGAAATCTACCGCCTCGGGCCTGCCTGCGATAGGCAGGGACTCTGCGAAAAACAAACAGCTGACACCAAGCAGGCATGAATGACAAGAAGTCAAAAAGTGGTACTTTCATGGCAAGGTTGTTAACAATGCTTAGCCGTAGCAAAAAAACTGGTTTGTGGCTGGCCATAGCTGTGCTGCTGGTGGGTGCCGCCCCATCCCGCTTCCACCCGACTGTCGGCTGCTCACCCGCCACCTTCACCACTTCGAAAGGCGCCAAGCTGATCGAGGCTACCTATAACGGCACGCGGTACACGTTCCGGGTCATACGAGCCGGTGCTTCGGCCCTGGCCGACATTAACTGGGGTAGCTTCAGCCTCGTGCGCTCCGTGCAATTGGTGACACCCGATGGACGGGTTGCCAACCAACTGGTGTTTACCGACCCCACCGAGCAACTGCGTAGCGACATCCGCTACCGCATCAAGCAGATCGTAAAAGACCAAAACGGCAACGACCTAAAAAACGAAGCGGGCGAAACGGTGGCCAGCCTGGAGCCGGCTGCCAACCCCCAGGGCTCGCCCGTGTTGGCGGTACTCAAAGACCTTCCGGAAAACGTAAAGACACGTATTGCGAGCTTTGACGAGCCCACTCGGCAATGGTTTACATTCGACTATTTCGCTGAAAACAGCAGTGCTTTCCGGTCCGCCATGGATGCGAGGCCGGAGTTGGTTGAAAGTTGGAAGTACTTCAAGAATGGCAATGTGCCAGATCCAATAAGAACAAATCCTGAATGGCTTGGAAAACTTTCTGATGATCTAAGTAATTCGAAATACAATCTGAAGGAGCTCTTTGATGAAAGTCCTGGAGATATCGGAATATGGAAGAACCTAAAAGATGATCCATATCATTATAGGCAGTTGCTTGAGGAAGGATCCTTGACAGACGGAAGATGGACAAAATGGTCTCAAAGAGAATTTTTCAAAGAGGTAACAAAAGCAGGAAAGCAATTTGAAAACGTAGTATCGAATAGTTTTTCATCAATTAGTCAGTTCAAGAGATTTTTAGATGATGGGTACAAACATTTGAAGCAGGTTTACCTCAAAGGAGGCAATACTATTATTGCTGATGATATCCTTATAAAAGCGGATGTAGATGAGTTTGGCGATGATATCTATAAAGCTGTGTTCAATGACAGCAAATTGAGTTCAGGATCTCCATGGACGACAAATCAATCTGATGAGCTAATTAAAAAATTTAGAGATAATCCTTCGAAAGAATATCTTGATTTTGAAGTTAGAACGGATAATAATCTCCTTACAGCTCAAGGAGCTCCTGTAGGATTTACTCAAGGCACAAAGGTCAGAATTTACAGAAACGAAGTATTCAAAACAATAAGTGACGGGAACAACGGAGTAGCAGAAGTTATCAAGATGGCTGATGTGAATTTTAGATAAGCATGGAAATTAAAAGCATACATCAAAAAATAGAAACCGAGTTAGGTGATTTAATAACGGAATATGGGTTTAAGTTTTCCAGTACCTTTTCTTTTTCGCAGGGTAGCGGCAATCTCTACAAGGATAGTCAGGAAGTAATTTTTAGATTAGGGTATGGCATTTTTGATTGTGGTGACTATTTTGAAATCAGCTGTGGAAGTATCAGTATAACTTTTCCTATTGTTGAGAGAATAACAACTTCGATTCTAGTAAAATATGGCATCCTAGGAGACAGCGCGTTGAATGATCCAATAACTTTTATTCCCCCGAACCAAAGAAAAATTGAAACGATGAAGTTCAACGATGAAGTTGGGCTTACAAATTTCATTAATGTTTTTCGTTCTTATTTTAACCGGGATGCGCTAAAGCTTTTTGAAGAATATGGAGAGATGGCTAAAGTTAGTGATGCGCTAAATAATATTCCTCAAAAGGAAATTAGTAATTACATGCCCAAAGGTCTTTACAAGAAAGCGACCATTTGGAAGCTATGCGGAAACCCGAATTATGAGGAGTACATTGAGTGGCTAGACACTGGCATGACGAAGAGAGCCAAAAATGATCCTGGGAATCTTGAGTATGCTAAGAGTTCCGATGCAATTAAAGAGCTCAGGGAAAAATTGAACAACGCCAGTGCTTCGATTGTGTGATAACGATGAGCAGTAATCACATAATCGATTGAATTTTAGTTTGCTTGAGGAAAGCATCAAGCAGAGCGAAGACGTGGCTTCTCCGCCCTTGTTGGTGTTGCGTGTGAGCAATTGTGCGCATGACTCCCGCCCTCGTTGGTGCCTGCCTGCGGTAGGCAGGTTCTTCACCAACGAGCTTTTACTTTTGCTGGTGTGACGTGTGAGCATTAGCGCGGATCTCACCAACAAGCGAGCTAAATTCGGAAACGGGGACTTTCGTCAGTCCAACTGCCGTGGTGCCCCTGGCATAAAAAATTATTGCCTTTGGCCTTTGTTTATAGGCCAAAAAACACCACCTTCATTATATGAAACGGGCATTCTGTCTTACCCTCGTCATGCTGGCCCTGCGCTGCGGTTCTTCTATACAGGCCCAGGTCGGTTTTAACAACCCCAATCCTCATCCCAAATCCATTCTTGACCTGACCGCACCCGACAAGGGCTTGCTCATCCCGCGGATGGGGCAAGCGCTGCGGGAGGCGCTATTCCCAGCCCCTGACCCTACAGGCGAGGGGATGTTGGTCTATCAGACTGACAATGCGCGGGGGTTATATTACTATGATGGAAATAGCTGGTTTTTGTTAAATGAGTGGGTGCGCCAGGCTGGCAGCAACGATGCCGCCATTGGAGGCAACGCGAGTATTGGCGGTACGGTAAGCGCCTCAAACTATGCATTAAACTCCAATGGCAACGGCCCCGTGCCGGCAGGCGGCATCATCATGTGGTCAGGTAGCCCAACGGCTATCCCCACTGGCTGGGCCTTGTGCGATGGCACAAACGGTACACCGGATTTGCGCGAGCGATTTATTGTGGGCGCAGGAGGGGATAACCCTACAGTAGTAGCAAACGATGGCATGGGTGGCCCCTACAATTTGAGTGATGTTGGTGGCTCTAACGGTGTAGCATTAACTGAACAGCAACTTGCCTTTCATAGCCACTTTCCGGGTACCCTCTTTGCCGCCTCCAGTGGCGCTCATACTCATCGATTCCGAAGTGCCGGTAATCGTGGTCCGGGTGGAGCCGGTCGCGAACCATATGGCTGGACTGAAATCACAGGAGGATCTACTCACGTTACCAGCAACGAAGGTGCCCATACCCATTCTATTTTGGGGAGTACCGCCCCTACAGGTAACGGTGCCTATCATGAAAATCGCCCACCCTACTATGCCCTGGCGTTTATTATGAAATTACCTTAACACCAACCACATGCCCATATGTTGTCTTTCCAGCACCCTTCCTCTTGAGAAAATCAGTACATTGTTGTATGCAACAGAAAGGCTTTTGTCGTAAACTAACTTAATACGTTCTCTACTATCATCCGTCTTAATTGTGGCTATACCTAAAGTTATTTACCAAACGTACAAGGACAACCGACTGCCTTTCATAACACACCTTTTTATCTGGTGGGGGCGAATTGTGAACCGGGATTATCGTTATGAATTTTTTGATGATGCCCGAGTAGCTTCCTTTCTCAAAAGCGAATTTGAGCCACGCATTTATAACGCGTACGAAAAACTACAGATCGGAGCGGCAAAGGGCGATTTTTTTCGATATGCCGTTTTATTGAAACACGGTGGTGTTTATTTGGATATCGATGGCGCCATACTCCGACCTCTACGCTTTTTGATCCAAGACGATGATGTTGCCCTCATATCCAAAGAGTCTGCACATGATTTTTTTGCCCAATGGGCGTTGGTATTTGCTAAAGATCATCCCTTCGTGCATCGCGCGCTTGATCTGTGCGTTGACAATATTGAAAATAACCGGCATCCATACCATGTTCATGCCATGACAGGGCCCACGGTGTTTACAGAGGCCGTTCGGTCAGTTTTACGCGAACACCCCAATACACCCTACCGCTTGATAGGGCCTGATTGGGAGAGAAAACGACTTCGTGTTATGATTCCAAAACACTTCCTAAATCGCATCATGTATTTTCGAAATGAACATTGGGGAAAGGAGCAAAAAAAGAAGTCGGTACTCAAATCAAAGTGAGATATTCCTGTCGTTACATTCACGCTGGCTCAAGGGAAGTCTATCTCGGGTCGTTAGCGGAAGGCGCTACATTTTACCAATACCACCAAGACACCATCTAATCGGAAGAACGATTTTCTACCAACAGTCATCACCGATCCGGGTCGGGTGGACAATGTTCATGCGCTGAATGGCTGCGTAGAGCATATCAAAAAGGATGTTGCAACCAGACCAGAATCACAAATTTATTGTATCTTGATTCCCGTTTCAAACACACCGATTTGTGATCCGATGTTTGGTTGTGCTTTTTCTATTCTGTAGCCAGGGTCTTATGGCTCAAACCGCCAAAGTACTGGCTCGAAATAGCCAGCAAAATGTACTGGGCAGAACTACGATTCATGTGAAGTGGTATAGCCAAGACTTTTTGTATCCAGAGGGATGCCATGTGTATCGTAAGACCGACTCATCGTCCTGGCAACGAGTAAATTTGGTCGCTATTCGTTTGACGCCCCCTGCCTACCCGGCTGCTTTTGCGACCGATTCAACCCTGGAGGCCTTTGTGGAAATGGCCAAGGACTTCAAAAATGCTTCCGCGGATGGCTTGCTGCTGCTCAATATGTTTGCAAAGACGTTTGAAAGCCATGACTATTCAAAAATCATTGGCATTCAGTATGACGATGCATCAGTCGAATGGGGTAAAAGATACCAATATCGTGTAGCGAAGCTGGAAAAAGGAAAAGAAGTTGAATTGGCAACTTCTGACCCCGTGACTGCCGGCCCATATCAACAGCCGGACAGTGTCCGGAAATTCTCGCTATTCCGAAACGACTCGGTAGTCTTTATGAAATGGAGGCCGGAGGAAGACCGATTTTATGCCACCCACCTGTATAAACGACAAGAGGGAGTACCTTCCTGGCAGCGGATTACCCCACGGCCGGTCATGCAGACCGAAACTGAAGGTGCCCCACCTTCGGAAGCCATGTTTGAAGACCGAGATGTAGCAGAGGGAATCACGTATGAGTACTACATCACAGCACTGGATTTCTTTGGCAATGAATCGATTCCTTCCTCGCCCCGGCACATCACACTACCCGATCGTACTCCCCCTCCCCGCCCGGAGGGCTTGGAAAAACGCGTGAGCAACAGAAGTGTTACCCTGACGTGGAAACCGGCCAACTCAACGGAAATCACCGAGCAAAACGTGTACATGAGCCCCACTAGCGAGGGGCCGTTTGAACGAGTTAATGAACTCCCTTTGCCCCCAAGCGCAAACCAGTTTCGTTGGGATGCTCCGCGGTATGGTTTTTATTACTTTCGGATTGCCTCCCAGAAAAAATCAGGCCTTGAGGCCAGTAGCCAGGTCTTGGGCATAGAGGTACAAGACACCGAACCGCCCCTCCCGCCCCGATTGGTACGTATACAAGCCGATACGGGTCGGATCACAGTGCAATGGACCCCTAGCCTTTCGACCGATGTATGGGGATATCACGTATGGCGGTCATTTGATAGCGAAAAGACATTCGCCTTGGTCAATGCCGAGCCCTTGGTGGGCACTGACTATACCCAGGTTTTTCCTCCCAACGCCAAAAACTCCTTCTCTCCCGCCCTCGTTGGTGTTCCCCGCCTTTGTTGGTGTTGCGTGCGGGCAAGCGAGATGGCTCACCAACAAACGAGGTGAACTTAGATAACAAGTACTCTTCCGCCCTTGTTGGTGTCGCGCGTGAGCATTAGCGCGGTGGCTCACCAACAAGCGAGCTAAATTCGGAAACGGGGACTTTCGTCAGTCCAACTGCCGTGGTGCCCCTGGCATAAAAAATTATTGCCTTTGGCCTTTGTTTACAATCGTCCTCCGCGCAAAATCTTATGACTTCAGCTCTCCTGCCGCCACGCGCACACGCGGAAGAACCAAAATGACAGCCAATCATCCCTTAATTCCTCGCAGATTCCCACCTCGGACTCTGCGGCACGGCTGGTGAAGATATTCAAGTGCGAAGTTTTACGAAAAGAATAAAATGATTGGTTATTTTTAACCATCATCAGGGGTGAGTAGTATTGGAGAGTTTGCAAGCTTGTTGGTGAAGAACACCAACAAGGGCGGGGGACCAGGCCATCCCACCACGTGCGCTTGAACCGGACTTGAGGAAAACCCTCCACCGACAGGCCGGAGGGACTGGAGAAATGTTTGCCGGCCAAGACGGGCTCGATGAGCGGGTTGACCGCCTGTTGGTAGATGAACGTCTCGCTCGCCTGAAAAAAATGAGCGTGATAGAATAGTACCCTGGGTTTTTGCATGGCCACTGCGCGGGCGCAAAGGTAAAAAGAAAGGGGATGGGAGGAGTTGCCTCGCTGAAAACACGATAAAAAAACCAACCCTGGCACTTTCAAGACAAAGCCGCCACGCCTGCCGAGCTGAACTCGGATACGGTTGTAACTTGATGGGCAGACTCACGGACATGCGTTCAAAAAAAATGATGGGCAAGTTCAAAGACACTTCGTATTTTCGAAACTACGTTAATTGCAGAGTGCCGGGCGGAGACGCTGAAGGCAAGTAAAGGCGTAGGTGGATAACCATCAACAAGCGGTCTGAAAAAAATGCCCACAGCAGATTGTTTAGAGCATAGAAACCACGGGCAGAAGAATTTGACTTGGGCGCTGTTTAGTTTGTTTGTTGGTGAGCCAACACGCCAAACCTGCGCACAACACCAACAAAGGCAAAGACAACACCGGGCTTTGCTACCAAAGCCGATCAACTTGGAAAAATAGCTAAAACAGCAGATGAAGGAGGTGATGTGGGTAAGGTGGTGGATGATCTCGCTAAGGGAGCGGATGAAGTTTTGAAATCACTTACAAAAGTAGAAGACGATCTCAGAAAGGTAGTTGGAAAAGAGCATATCTATAAAATAGATTCCAAAGGCACAGTTAAAGGCCCTATCATTGGAGATCCGGACAAGGTAGATTTTTAATTCCCCGCAGAGTCTCGCCACGGACTCTGCGGCACGGCTGGTGAAGACATTCAAGTGCGAAGTTTTACGAAAAGAATAAAAATGATTGGTTATTTTTAACCCACCATCAGGGTTGAGTAGTATTAGAGAGTTTGCAAGCTTGTTGGTGAAGAACACCAACAAGGGCAAGAGTATTTATGACGGCTTGGGCTTTTGAAATCCAATCCGTCCCACGAAACTAAATTAAGTAAAGAATATGAAACTACAATTTAACACTTCACCCCAAGCTGGCATAAATACAATGTTGTAGGCTGGGCGGCTTTACCAATTAGTTACACAGTGCTCTTTACAATTCTCTACTTCACCAAGTTTCTGGTTGTTTTTAAGAAAGATCCTTAAGTTCTTGTTTAGTACTGCTGGTTTTAGATTGGCATTGGTTAGTTCAAAGTTGTTTCTAAGAACAATTAACTTCATCTTTTTAAGATTGTTTATCTCGATTGGTAGCTCCTTAATCTTTTCGCAATTTCTCAAAATAAGGAAGTCCAAATTCTTGCACAATGAGATTGCACTAGGAATAGATTCGTCATCTGAGGTGATCATTAGTCTTTGCAAATTCGTTAGTTTGGAGAATTTTTGTATCAGGCTTAGGTCAGTCATGCGTCCTAGGTATAGCTCTTCCACATTTGGAAGATTGACCATATTGTCCAGATCAATTTCTTTTACTCCAGTGAGCATTAGGGATTTAAAACTCCTGTTCTTAGAGATATTCTTTAGATCAATTTCGTACCATTGAAAGTGGTTGTAGATTTCAATAAGTTTTAAATTTTTCAGCTGATCAAAATTATCAGGAATTTTTATTGGAAAGTTTGCTAACCTTAAATACTCCAGAGAAGATAGCTTACCTATTTTCCTCTAAGTTTCTTTTAACCGGTCCATAATAGTTGCCTTCATCGATTTCAAGTATTTTTAAAGAACTTAATTTACCAAGGGATTTGGGTAAATCTTTCAACTTTTGTGCTTCATGAATTCTAAGTCTTTCAAGGTTATTTAAATTTCCTATTTCCTCGGAAATCACTTCTAGTTTACTTGTCCAAAATTCGAGATTTTCAAGTGAGGTTATCTTGTATAGAGAGTTTGGGAGACTGTCCAAGTCGTGAATGTTCAATCTAATTGATTTTACATTTTTACCCTTTGAAAGATGAAGAAATATTAAGTCTAGTTTTTCAAAATCATCAAACCGAATATCTAGTCCTCTTACATTGGCGAGAGAAGATATATTTAGAAAATCTTGATAGTTGTTTATTGGTGCAAGCTCGTATCTGTTTGTCTCCTTTTCGTAGGTCAAATAACTGTTTATCTGAATCTCTTTATTTTTTGAACCTTCTTGTTGGGATATGTCCAACTTGTGCAGAACACTATTCAAAACACTATTTGAAGTAAAATTAAAATAGTCGTTATAGACAGTAATTTGACCGAGCTTGTCAGAGTTTTGTTGGCATCTCGTATTTAGAATTGAGAAAAATAGTATTGCCGATAATAGAGTAGTTTTAAACATTGATTTCCCTGTTTTCTTGATTTGCCGCCTTGCCTACAACTCAAAGATATACGAAACTTTACTTGCGCCAAAAAATATGTATCTATCTAATTATCAGAACATTGAAATTTTACCCATGACTTCAACTTTCGTATATACACCTCTATATCGCCCTTGACTTTCCACACAATAACTTGTCGAACGGACGCTCGGATTTTGCCCCATAATGGATGTTGGCCAAATTTGTTAGAAGGGTTGCCTGACAGACAATCGTCTTCTCCGCGCAAAGTCTCAGGACTCCAGCTCTCCTGCCACCACGCGCACACGCGGAAGAACCAAAATGACAGCCGATCATCCCTGGCGTACCACCTCTTCGCTTCCCGATCGGTTGGCATTTGCCTTCCTCAACCATGGCCACCCCCGCAGATTATTTAGTATGTTT